>Ga0315279_10000793_pt1 | contig 57723 bp, 58 predicted proteins | sample YL17G06_20_MG_FD_203694 | JGI IMG/M metagenome (GOLD analysis project Ga0315279, IMG submission 203694) | Sediment microbial communities from Yellowstone Lake, YNP, Wyoming, USA - YL17G06_20 | ecosystem: Environmental > Aquatic > Freshwater > Lake > Sediment | place: USA: Wyoming | collected...
TGTAACTTCTGAAACAGTTCGCAAGTATACCGAGTACCATCGTACCAAAGAAACGAATCTCCCACAACAATTAGAGCTTTTTTAGGCAAGCTCTTAGAAGCCTCGCCTTTAGGCGGGGTAATTCACTTAATACTTGAAAGTTGGGTTTCGTTCCTCAACCCAACCTACTTTTTCTCTATCTAAAGGGGAAAGTTATTTAATCATGAATCCTTACTGTCACGCGTTACGCGTCACTCGTCACCTTTTTTTACACCAAAACATTCAAATCCAGACCTTCTAAGATATTTAATGTGACGTGCATTGCTCTTGGAGGGCAAGCCCTAACACAAAGACTGCACGCAACGCATTTATCCACGTCGAAAGTGACTTCCATAGTTTTTCGGTCAGGGATTGACAAAGCGCCAGTTGGGCAGATAGTTATGCAAGCGCCACAACTCGTGCATCTCTTCTCATCTCTACTGACGTCTTTGCTGAGAAGCTGAACTTCTGCTCCCTGTTCTTGAAGATACTTTAGTCCAGTCTGATAATTTTCATCTTCCCCGCTTAGTTCAACAACCATCAATCCTTCTTCATTTGGCATAATCTTCGCCATCAGTATGTTGAAAGCGATATCATACTTTTTAGTTAAATGGTAAATTATGGGTTGTTTCACTAACTGATTGGGAAAATGTATAACGAATCTGTTAGACGTCATTTTGATTTTACCCCTTGATTATCCATTTTCCAGTTTGAATCTACAGTCAAAGCTGATATGCTATATTGCAACAAATCTATCGCATATTTTGGATTGTGGATACCTTTAATCTGCATTCCACCATCGCTTGCAACGAGTGCGTAATTCCGATTGATGGCGATATAGGTTTTTGATAACTTGTCCGGGTATTTATCGAGTAAATCCTTTAATTGTTTAAGAAGCGGAGTAATCTTTTTGTTCCATTCCACTAGCATATCTTCTGGCTTATGGTGATGGCATTTAAGGCAAACACTTTCATCAAGACGGAACGTATGCCCGCCTTTTTCTGACGGCATTGTATCTGCTTCGGTTTTGCCATTGTAAGTATGACATTCAATACATTTTTGAGTCATGATTTTGTTGTGTTCTGAAGGCATGTCTTTTACACCAGACCCGCTGGTGCCAGTGAACATCTCCGCTTGAGAGTGTTCGTGTTTCACACCAAGTCAGCCACAATCAAACTTGTGGCACGATATGCACAGCTTCTCCACGGGCATTATCAGATTATGTTTGATGCCTGTCCCATGCCTATGGCATGATGAGCATGACACCGAACTTTTAGCATCCTTTATCGTCATGGTATTGGGAGTACCCCATGGATTAGTCGTGTAGGAATAGTAGTTATAGTCTGATGTATGGCATTTCAGGCACCTTGAATCAGCTTTTGGCTCTTTCTGGATGGTCTGGAGTGCCTTTGCATGAGCAGAATTTTGCCACTCCTTGAACTCTTTTGAATCTTTGTGGCATTCAAGGCATTTCTCGCTTGGTTTGTCTTCTGCAGTGGAGTTTGTATGGATACTAACAATAAAAATGGCGATAAAAGCAGTTATTACAGATAATGAGAGTATTGTAAATTTCTTTCCTTTCATATTAATATACTTTCATATTACCCCAACAGGTTGCTAGTTTTCCTACTTTTTCTATGCCAGAAGCCCTTCCAACTCCTTTATCCATAAGGGTCTTCATATCATCTGTGGTTATCATGGATCCAAAAAGTACAACCTCGTCTAATGTTCCATCAAGAAGCTCGCTAGTATTATCTTTCCAACCACCTATAATCACGTCCACAGCGTTTGCTGGCGCCGGTTTACCCATACCTGCCCCTGTTCCAATCTGAACACCATTTTCGTATATAGTAATAACGTCTTTAGCGTCATAAGTAGCTGTCATATAAAGCCATTCACCCTTTTTTACAGCTCCCTGATTCCAAATTCCTTTCCATGCTCCATCGGTGGCAAAATAAGCATCCCAGCCTATGCCTACGTTGTCTACTCTGAAGGCGTAATTAACTACAGCTAACGCCGGGTCTCTTTTACCAAGGATATGTCCCCAATTAGCCTCAGTTTTATTCACCTTTATCCAAGCAGTGATAGTCCATGCTCCCGGTAGATCCAGACTGTCAGTATCAGGAACAGTAACCTTATCGGTGGTCCCATTGAAACTCAATGCTGTACCAAACTTGCCGGCTACGTGCTTGGTCCCATCAGCTTTTCCGTTATTCCCATTTTTAGAAGAATCTTTAATTGCATCACCATCTTTTTCTTCAAAAAGCCAGATCCCTGCGGCTGTTTTAAAATCAATTTTAGCATTGCTTAAAGTAATAAACATCAGACTGAATATAAAGAAGCTAACACAAAATAACGCTAAACGTTTCACTATTTGCCTCACTTATTGCGATCTAGGGACGTATAATGAAGGTTAAATAAATAATCGGGTAATAAGCTAGATAGCCTTCTCTGGATTCTCACTTTCCCCATTTTCATGGGGACGGGAACGACATTCTACGGGGTTTGTCATTCCCGTGAAGCTTGTCCTCACGAAAGTGGGGAACGGGAATCCATCTTAATCTATTACCCCATTAATTATTTAATACTCATCATACGTCCCTAGAAATTAATTATTAACGGGAGGTTTTAATGCTTCCCCATTCAGTTGTCACTTTGCCTAGTTTGTCAACTGCTGTTATGCCAAAAGCTTTATCAATTCCGTCATTCATAAGGGTTATCATATCATCAGTGGTTATCATGGAACCCAAAAGGACAACCTCGTCCAACATTCCATCAAGAAGCTCGCTAGTATTATCTTTCCAACCACCTATAATAACGTCTACCTCGTTTGCTGGCGCCGGTGTACCCATACCTGCACCTGTTCCAATCTGAACACCATTTTCGTATATGGAAAGAACGTCTTTACCATCATAAGTAGCTGTCATATAAACCCATTCATCTTTTTTTACGACTGCTTGATTCCAAATTCCTTTCCATGCTCCATCGGTAGCAAAATAAGCATCCCAGCCTATGCCTACGTTGTCTGTCCTGAAGGCATAATTAACTACAGCTAACGCCGGGTCTCTTTTGCCAAGAATGTGTCCCCAATTAACCTCGGTTGGATTCACCTTTATCCAAGCAGAGATAGTCCATTCTCCCTGCAAATCCAGACTATTGGAATCAGGAACAGTAACCTTATCGGTGGTCCCATTGAAACTCAGTGCTGAACCAACCTTGCCAGCTACATGCTTGGTTCCATCCGCTATTCCGTTATTCCTATTTTTTGAAGAATCCTTAATTGCATCACCGTCTTTTTCCTCAAAAAGCCAGATTCCTGCGGCTGTATTATAATCAATCTTGGCATTACTTAACGTAACGAACATCAGACCGAAAATAAAGAAGCTAATACAAAAGAATGTTAAACGTTTCACAATTTATCTCCTTGTTACTGGTGGTTCTTTGTTTTCTAGAAGCCTTTTTCATATTTGTTGCCAAAGAACCATTAAGTCTTGAAATTGGTAGTAACTCATTATTGAAACTAGGACAATAAATAGCATACTCCTTTTAAAAGAAAAAATCAATATATATTTTACTCTTTTCCAAATTATTATTAAAATGTTTTAAAAAAATAAGGGCAAAGCATTTGTGATAAAATTAGTAAATACAAACGCTTTGCCCTTGTATAAAAAATTCGCTCATATAGGTTTTACGATGAAATATATAAAACCCATTTCACCTAGAAACCTATATGAGCCAAGAAGCTAATACGCAGACTTAATATCACCCCAAGTTGTGCTAAGGCGTGCTTGAGGAGTAACTGGAGTCAGCGCAGTGGTAAACAGCTTGGCGTCAGCTAAACATGAGTGATCGCAACTGTTTCCATCGCCACCGTCTCCCATTACGATGACAAGCTCTTTTGCACCGGAGGGGATGTCAAACGTTACCTTAAGTGGAGCTACATCCTGATCCTTACCATTATCGTTGCCTTTCAGGACAGGAGTCTTTACCATCTGTTTACCATCAACAGTGAAAGTAAAATCAGAACTTCCGCCGAAAGTACATTCTGCCGGGTCTTTTTCATCAGACATTCCTGCATAGCACTCTAACTTGGTAAATTTGTCTCCCGTAAGCGGGAAAACAAATTTACCAATAGCGTGTGCCCCAAATCCTCTCTCGAAGAGTGTTCCACCAATAATTATATCATTACGTGATCCTGCGCCTTCACCTATAGTCATGTTTTCTCCGTCAAGCGGTCCCCCCCAACCAGTCATTTCTGCGGCTGGGTTGCTGGCTTTGAGTCCACATGCGTTTGCCTTCGGTTGAGCACCAGCTATCGGAGCAAGATATACGACTCCTGTTCGTGTATCCTCTGCTACTACTTTGTCGTAGTCACTATTCACAGCGGGATCGTTTTTGGCTACTTTTTTAGCTGGTTTAGCTGGCACATTGGGTTGTTTACCGCAATCGCCTTTCACTGCCCATGCGCTGGCAACGATAAGGTTAAGGATAAAGATAACCGCAAGACAATAACAAAGTTTTTTCATCTCGAATCCTCCCATTTCTGAATCTCAAACTTGAGGTTATAAATAGAACTATCTAACAACAAGAAAATACATTTAAGCTAAATCACCACCTTTCCCGTTAATCAAATAGTCTTAATAAGACGATTTGATGATTCCCCAAAGCGTTGTCGCCTTGTTCTTTGGTTCTACGGACAGACCTGATGCTGTTAGCAGTTTAGCATCTCCTAAGCATGCATGGTCACAGCTATTGCCATCGCCACCATCGGTAATGTCAATAGTAAGCAAACTAGCACCACTGGGAATATCGAACTCCACCTTGAGTGCCGGGGTATTCACCCCTGCCTTACCGCCCACGAGCGTATCAGATTTGAACATCTGTTTGCCATCAACCGTGAAGATAAATGCACTGCTACCGGCATTTCCACATTCGAGTCCTGCATCCTTTTCATCGGACATTCCAACGTATCCTTCGAACTTCTTGTATTTATCACCAGTGAGATCATATACCAGTTTACCCACTGCGTGTGATCCGATCCCTCTCTCAAAGAATATTCCGCCGATGACTATATCATTGCGAGAGCCAGCGCCTTCACCGATGGACATATTATCTGCATCAAGCGGACCGCCCCAAGCAGTCCATTCGGCTGGCAGATTCTTTGGTTTAAGCCCGCAAGCATTCGGTTTTGGTTGATCGCCGTTTATTACTGTTAGATATATGGCTTTTGGATTCTCTTTCACAGTCTTGTCATAGTCATTATTGATGTTAGGGTCCTCTTTGTTCACCTCTTTTGCTGGTTTTGGTGGTACATTGGGTTGTTTTCCACAATCAGCTTTTAACGCCCATGCACCAGAGACAACCATCATAAAAACAACAATCATCGCTAGGCAAGAATAAATCAACTTCACTTTAGACACCTCCTGTTCTTGCATCGGCACTGTAAACAATCAGCGCCTCTGCTACAAAAAGCAAGAAAAATTATAAAACTATTTGTTGATAAAATCCTCCTTTCTTTTAGTGTGTATAATTTACTTTTTGGTACTATATATACCACAGCACTTTATGTTGGTTAATCCATCCAACACCTCCTGTTTTTGGATGTTGGAACTATTATATCGTTATTTGATTTTGATTCCTCCCCAGACTGATACCAGCTTTTGGGCTGGTTCTACCTTCTGATCCATCGGTAGAAAAGCGTGTATCCCCTGCCCATTTATAACAAGGTCATCAAAGTATACCGGTCTATTTGCATCAAAAACTGCAAAGCCGATCTTGCCTTTATCAAATCCTTTTTTAGGATCCGGCTCTCCTATACGACTTTTTATGACGCCGTTATAATAAACTTTGGTAAAGATACCTTCAATTTCAAGCTTCATCTTGCAAGGCTTATTAATGTCAATGGGAAAAGCATCGCCTCTTATATAGTCGAACTGACCGTTTAAAAACCTGCCTACCTCCAGACTATCGCTGTGTAATCTGAAAACATATCCATTATCGTCATCTATCATCCGATACAATATTGCAGGAATTTCTTTTCCATCGGATTTTTTGTCAAAACTGATAGTTACTTCAATTGTCCCATCCTTAAAATCCCAGGGGCTTTGAATTATAGTGCGGGATATGCGCATATTAGGATCTGCCTTCAATTGCACGTATGCCCCCGCCTGCACAGCCCACTCACCAGATAACACCCTCCAACCATTATCGTTGCCATCCTCGAAATCATCCTTGCAAGGTCCAGCGTATACAAAAGACGATAGCAAGAATAGGCAACAACATGAGATCAGAACCTCTCTCATGGCATATCCTCCTCAGCTCTTAGTATTGTTTTGCCTTTCCCCAGGTTGTCACCAATTTATTTATGGGTTCAACTGCCAGCGGTGCATTTATAAACTTAAGATCAGCGAATCTGCTGGTGTTCTGCCAGGATAGGTCATCCACGTCATTTTTGCTCCAGATGAGCTTGTGATCCCTATCCCCGCCATCATCGTCATCATTGAAATGGATGTTGAATCCTATGATAAGACCATTACTTGGTTTTATTTCCCATTTATCATTTTTTAATGGGATAGCAGCTTCCAATGTCCAGCCGTCAGCAGACCTAACTGCAGCCGCTCGAGTTCCGGTGGTAGCACCGTCACCGGTCCCGCCAATGTCAGGCTTTTCAATGTTCTTGAGGTCTATGTTGTCTGCTCCTATGGTGATCTGGGCATCATCCTTCTCATAAATGGCTGTCCGGGCATGATTGGCGTCAATATATACTTCCACAGAGTCATCCTTCCACAAGTCGTTGCCCGTGGACTCGCCAGTCACAATCTTATCATCTGTAACTTTAAAAGCCACATATAACCATGTGCTATCCGCTACAGCAGCAAAGGAGCAAGTCGCATCCTTACCATCAGGAGCTGGCTGTGTTCCCTCGTCATTTTTTATAGTGTGCCACGGCGCATATTGCCACGGCTGATCGTTCAGGTTACCATCCAGCTTTACAGTATTAGGAAAGGCGCATTCATAAACTTCACCGAACTTACCACCGCTAAGCTTACCATCTTTGCTAGGTGTCACATCGCCAGCATACGAAACAGTAATAAAAATAAAAACGGAAATACTGAATACGGTAAAAACAGAATAAACTTTTTTCATCTCCATCCCTATCCCTTCATACACTTTTATAACTTGTGCTGATTTTTAAGAATCTTTAGTAAGTTGCCTTTCTGTAGTTGCCAATTTATTAAGCATGAGTTTTGACGACCTATAAATCAGACAACTACAAAAATAACTAGCACAAGTTGCTACATTTATTTAATACCGCCCCATGTGGTAGCCAGTTTTCCAGATGGCTGAACAGCAGTTAAGAGAGCAACGAAAGTAAGGTCAGCGAATCTAGCGGGATTACTCCACGATGTGTCATCCGTGTCCAGATCGCTCCAGATGAGTTTGTGATCTCTGCCAGTACCATCATCATCGTCATTGAAGTGGACATTAAACCCAATAACCTTTCCAACTGCTGGCTTTATATCCCACTTGGTACAATTTAATGGAATGGCAGACTCCACAATCCATCCACCGGTTTTCTTAACCACAGCCGCTTGCACGCCAATATCCGCTGCGCCTGTGCTACCCGTTATCTTTGGCTTTTGGATGTTTCCGCCGATGTTCCCGGCGCCTATTGTAATCTGAGCATCATCATTCTCGTAAGTTGCAGTTCGGGCATGATTAGCATCAATGTAAACTTCTACTGAATCATCTTGCCAGTCATCTGTCTCACCAGATATAATCACATCATCGGTTACATCTATAGCTACGTATAGCCATTTGTCATCGGCAAGGACAGCGAATTTTAGAGATGCATCGGCATCACTAGGAGCAGGTGCTGTTCCTTTATCATGTGGGACAAGGATAAACTCAGCACCACCCCATTCATTTAAATTGCCATCAAGTGTCACCTTAGCAGGAAATTGGCAATTGTAATTGGTTCCGGCAAAAGCAACAGTTACTATAAAAAACGTCAAAACTAAAGCCAAAAAGACTGAATATCTCTTCATTTTTAAGCTCCTCTCCTGATTTGATGGAAATCACTATGAATTTTGATTCCCAGCAAAGTCATTTTGTAGTAATTGAAATGTGGCAAACTAGCAGTTTGCCCCACAATATAAAAAACTAATATATAGTCTTTATATCACCCCATGTAGTAGATAGCTTATCTGAGGAATCTACTGAAGCTAGGGATGTAAGGCTTTGCTTCATAACAGTTTTAAGCTCATCTTCAGTTAAAGCCTTTGTGAAAAATCCAACCTCATCCATTATGCCAGTAGCCGCTACGTCACCCGGTCTTGCGCCTATCCATAGAGCATCTTTGCCATTTTTCGCCAGCTTTTCGGTGGCGACTTCTGCATCCAATTTGCCATCTATATACATTCTTATGCTTTTGCCATCATACCATTTGGCAACGTGATGCCATGATCCGTCGGCTATTATTGTTTTTCCGGCAAGTTGTAAAAAATTTCCACCACCACCTTCAACGCTCCACATGAACATTGTATAATCTTCGTCATGAACCCAGATGTCTATGTGTCTTGCGGCTCCCTGATCAGGAAAAACAGGACCATTTTTCCATGCGATATACTGCCAACTTGCTGCATCCAGCTTGGTCCATACGGTAAAGGTGTAAGCATCTGCATCCATATAGTCTTTGTGAGGGATAATGACATAGCTATCGCCTTTGCCGGGGAATTGAACAGCACCCCCGATATTTCCTCCTGCAACAAATTTGGTGCTACCCATTAGTTCACCATTGTTGCCTGCAACTGAATCTATTACGATTTTTCCTGCCCCTTCGTCAAAAGACCATGCACCTGCAAGGCTCATCTGGGCACCATAAGTCATATCTGCCAAACCAACAACGAATACTAAACTAACCAGGATTGTAAAAATATTCTTCATTGCGATTCTCCTCCTTGGTTAAAGAATTGATAGCCTAATAGCATTTGCTATCAGGCTATCAAAGTAAAAAACGTGACAATATCGCTCTACTGATTACCTCCCTTCTCATACAATTTATTTTTTGAGACCAGCCCATGTCACAGCAAGTTTGCCACTAGACTCAACAGCGGTGGTAAGACCCTTAGTAGCCAGTTCAACAATATCATCCTTAGTCAAAGCACGTTTGTATATTACCGCTTCGTCAATCATACCAGTAAACCATCTTGTAAGCCCACAGCAATTATCATTCCCGAGTTGCAATTTATCCACCGTTTCTGAAAGATGAGCAACCTGGTTAACAGCACTTTTCACACCATCTGCATCAGTAAAAGTGTAGGCAGTTGCCAATTTTGGATCAAATGCAACAGCGACCATTACCCATTTGTCCTTCGGGATCACTGGACCAAGATGCCACTGCCACGTAGAGTCACCGTTCCATGTGTAATGCAAAGCATCATTATCACCGAAACCTATTCCATCGGAAGTAGTGCTTCGTGACATCATGATCCCGGTCCAAGTGTCAGTTTTCCAACCATTAATCCATACAGCAAAGGTTGCTGTGTCTGTAGTCAATTTAAACCCGGGGATATCAATGAGTTGAGTTTTCCCGTCCAGCTTGGCCGCCTGACCCACACGACCATTCACCCATGCAGGATTACCCACGGCTGTACCATCATTACCCTTGCCAGACTTATCTTTAGCATTGCCATCTAGCGGCCAGTAACCTACCATGCCAGTAGTCACATCTGCGGCATATACGACTCCCGTGATCAAGCTAACCACCAAAACCAGAACTATGACTTTTCCAAATAATTTTAACATTTCTTTTAACTCCTTTTTCCTTTTACAATTACGATAACAACGAGAATGTTCCAACATAGAGACGAGTAGCTTCACTTACTAATGAGCCTTCACCTCCTTTGGTTAAAAATAGACCCCAAATTACTTAACGACTTTAGGTCGTCTTCCCAAACAGTTTATTTTTTGAGACCAGCCCAAGTAACAGCAAGTTTATTCTTTGATTCGACAGCCAATTTAGAGGAAGGGATACCTTTTCCTTCAACATTGAAATCATCCAAAGCGACACCACCATGCGCACCGACTACAAGTCCAGCATTTATCCAGTTAAAGGTTCCCACGCTTCCAGTCTCGAGAGCATCATGAGTTACACTCTTGAGTAACTTGCCATTAAAGTAAAGATCAAATTTGTTGCCTTTCACATCCACCTTGTATTCCTGCCATTCTTCAAGAACCTCACCTTGCGCTTGTATAACACTCTCTACTCTGCCACCACCAACGTAAGTTATAAACATCAAACTTCCATTGCAGAATTGCCACGAATAGAAGTTGGCAATATCTTTAATCCTAAAAGAAATACCCCAGTCTGCGTCACCGATAAGTCCCTGTGCTTTCGTTGTAATAGTATAGTCCGACCACTCGTCCTTCCAATCTTTAATCATACTTACGAGAGGACCACCGGCAGCGCTTGTTGAACATAGTAATCCATCTTTAATTGCCATTGTCCCAGCAAGGTCTTTCCATTGGTTTATCTGGTCAGCTTTTTCAAAATCAAACAGCATTGCTTGTGAAGTATTGTAGAGAAGCATTAGCGACAGGATAGCAAAACAACAAACAAAAACTCGATGCAATCTTTTCATCTCAATCCCTCCATATACGTAGAAAATTCTGAAGCCAAAAAGATTTTTCAACTAAATTAAGGCGATTAACATGAACACAAAAAACTAATACGGACAATAATCTCTGATTAAACTCTCCTTTCTAATGGGAATTATAGTCAAAATTATAGAATGTAAAAACGTAAGCAAGTTGATTTTACAACTCTGAAATAAAAAAGTCAACAGTAAAGTGGATACTGAATTGAAAATTAGAAGATTGAAGATTTAAAGATTGGCAGATTATAAATTTAATGACTTGTGCTAGTTCTCATAGATTAAATATGTTAATTTCAGATTTGCTATATCACACATTAAATTGATTAGTCTAGTTTTGATCAAATTAACAAATTCAAATACCAACATATTCCTATTATTTCTATGTCTTACGTGGTTCTTAAACAGGTCGCTCAATTTATTCATGGTGCTTGACACCAAAATTAATCAGAATGCTTGGCAATTGAGGGATTTAATACTCCATATAGGAGACCATTACAAGTCGTGCTAGAATTTGCCGTGACACATTTCCTAAGAGATTTACTGAAATGAAGGAAGAGAATCTCACCATTTCACTCGAAACGTGTTATCTTTTTCTTGTTGCCATAGACCACCTTCCTTTCGTTGTCAATTTGGTAGTTTATGGCATTTTCATATTTGACGCTACGCCACAAACGTTCGTCGTTACGCCGACTAACGTAATGATATTATCCATTGCTCTACCACGTCCATCCCAACTTATACGAGTGCCTGATGTTTGTTATTTATGAACGCTTCACTGGTAAAATTGGCTTCCTTGATCACTATGATCTGGTATAGAGTATTTAGATCATCTTTTGGGTGGACTGAAAATCGGTGATAATGTGGTATGGGAAGCGGATGCAGGAGCTTATATTGACCTGTTTGTTGAAAAGTTTTCGCAACATTCTCTTTCTGATGGGCATAATCTGGTTTACGTTAGCTTCAATAAATCACCTGCAACCATAGTGAACTACCACTCCTGAACAGAAGTTCAGAAGGGGCTTCTTGCTTCTCACGTTCCGCCGATCTCGTTCCGCCGAGTGACGGAAGAAAAGAGCAACGGAAGAACAGAATCACGTTCCGCCATGCAACGGAAGAACAGAAACGAGGGGCTGATTGGCGGCACCAATGAACTCCCCCTCTCCACAAGCTTCAATTCGGGATGTCCCATCCCTACACTGCTATCAGCACTATGCTTGCTATATCCCTGAAGATTAAATACTGTAATGTCTACCAAAGAATCCGTGTATATCCGTGTTTAATCCGTGGCTAAAATTTTGATTCATTACCCGATTGATCAACCGCCAAAATTTTATAATGACATTCTTGATCAGGTTTTGCCGTATTATCAACAAACTCAGTGGCTATTGTTGATCCGATCCTCGTCTCTGCATTTGGTACAAAATCACTCTTTGTTGACCTGAATATCCGATAATAGCAGAAATCCGTTTCCGTATTAGCTTTCCAGCTAACAAGATTTTTACCATCTGATGTCTTTTCAACCTTCACATTCTCCACAAAAGCAGGCGGTTGATCATCATAAGCGGTAGTATAAACAGTCAGTGTTCCAGCTTTCACAGTATCAGTCAGACGACCATTTTCCATTGTAATCTTGCCGATTGGTTCTTGAAGATCGCCATATTGATTATAGGGTACGTTGGTAGGATCATAGACGTATTTTCTATATTGGGCATTCAGTCTTTCTCCAGACAAAACAACGTTTACAGCAATATCGTAGTTATTTCTATTCACAACTGCGATGGAATACGTACCTTTGTCATGATGCTTAATAGCAGACACCCGTAAAAGCTCATCTCTGCACGTAGTTCTAAAAACGGTAGAATTACCACGAAAGAATTTTGTAAGCAAGCCATAAGCGTAATAATGCGCACGGGTTGAGTAATCAGTTCCACTCCACTTGAACGTTCCCCATTTGTTTATGTATCTTGGATTGTAGTCATCAGGGAAATCTGTAAAAGTCCAATAACCGATGGCATAAACTCCACTATTCAGAGCGGCAATAACAGCTTCGGATAACTGAATACGACTAGAGGTTCTTCTGGTGTATCCCAATAAATACAGGCGTCTCTATGTATACCATCAACGGTTCTGCCATCTTGCTTGCTTCCGAATTCACCGATAATAAAGTTCTTGTTTTTCCCCTTGCCAGACCAGCGCCCCAACTCGTTTCTGAAAGGAACCATCCGTAGAAATTCTTATCATCTACGCTGAAGTCATTTATGTAATGATGTCCTCCATATACACCTGTAATGTCGTCCATATTCTTGGTTGCCCACTCGATTGTATCCCAGAAACTAATAGGAGATGCGTCAGTTGCGAGCAATTGGACATCAAGCTTCCTTGCTTTAAGTTCTTTCAGTATTTCATTATGGTAATCTTTGAATTTTGGCAGGTCACCGCGCAGGCTACCCCATTTATCCAGCGACAGTTCGTTAGTCATGCAATAATATTTGATGTTATCTGCACCCTTTTGACGGATCAGATATTCCAGATTATCAACTACCTTTTTAGCATAAATTGCACGCTCTTCGCCTTCCTTCGTATCCTTTGGATTCCACGTAGTCATATATACTTCTGTACCAGTACTTTTTAATAGCATCAGGTGCGGAATTACCTCGTCCCACATCTCTTTACTCCAATCCCAGTGATCGTTCATGCGGGCAAAAGATGGGTTCATCTCACGCCATCTTTTAGCGATCACCTGTTCAAAGTGATCTTTAGTTATATGGTGCGAATGATGGAATATGTGAAAACCGATTCCGCCAAAATTTGGATGTATAACGTCGTCTGTGTATACAATGATTTCATGCTTGTCATCCATAGCCATCTCCTTTTGTGCGATAGCACTTGATACGCCAAAACTTATGAGTTCTATCAATATTAGTATTATAAGTATTCTTTTCATAGTATCAATTATTATTTGCATTACAGCACAAATCCTAAGCTCCAGAGGAGCGTTATGTTTATAGAAACGAGTCAGGCAAATTATTAGCTCCAGCGGAGCGACATATAGAAGATCAATTAGAAGATTGCAGATTAAAGATTATAAGATTGAATACATTGCTAATTTTCAATCTTCAATCTTTAATCGAATCAAATATATCGCTCCTCTGGAGTTTTACTCATGTGTTTTGCTGAAATACTCGTGGTAAGCATCTATTGCTGATAGGAAATTTTCTGGCTTAACGTCCTTATGCACGATATTGCTTGTGCAGATAACGTGTCCGCCATTACCCCATCCGTCCTGAATACACTTGATTATAGCTTTTCGGCAGTCATCAGGCGTGCCACCGGTAAAAGTCCACCTTATGTCAAGGTTTCCCATAAAGCATATCCGATCCCCGTATTCTCTCTTCAATCGTGCCATATCCATCCCCGCCGCCATGTCTATCTCACCAAATCCATCAACGTGAGTCTCTAGCAAGAAATCATCCAGAATTGACCACATATCACCGTCAGAAGTGTTATTTACAAAAGCACCGAGTTCATGCAAAGCATCAGCCTGTTTCCTTATCTGAGGCATGATGAACTCGTGGTAATGTTTCGGTGAGATCATGGGTCCCTTATCTGATGCCAGATCACCACCTAAACCGATAACTTCTGCACCCAACTCAACATATTTTGTCGCTGTCGCTATAACGTTCTGAGTACAGTTGTCATAGTACCGATGTAATTCTTCAGGATTAGTATGAAACCATTCCAGCATGTTTCCAAGCGTTGCAACTGGTATACCGTATACCGGAGCGAAGATTGCAAGATCATTGCCTTTCTCTTTAAGGATTTCTTTAACTCGCCGAAAAACGTAAAAATGCGGTTCTGGTTCAGATGGGTTAGAATCTTCCCTGACTGGTGCTGATGTCGTTTCTTTTCTGTAAGTGCGTGTTATCCCACTTTCAACGATAAACTCATGTATGGTATCACTGGTTTCCCATTTATATTCAGTAATTGGTTTTGGGCGCTCAAATCCGGGGGATATATTAGAACTCAAACCAACCATGTCGAAACCGAGTTTTTCCACTATCTCAACGATCTCGTGAGCATCATTCTCTACAATAGTTTTCCAATCAGCATCCCTGAGCATCTCCATTCTCTGAACGAATCCACAAGGTCTTCCGAGTATCACGTCACGGGTTGGAGAAGCAATGGGGTACATCTCACCTATTGGTGTTCGATCCACTTCTTCGTGGCGGTAAGCCTTCAAAACTCTCTCTCTACCTGTCATAAGTTTTACCTCAACGTTATAGTAAAAAAATGCCATTTTGACATAGGAATTATCCAAATGAATGCTTCGTCCTTACCTATTTTATCAGAGCTTATGTACGATGTCCACACCTTTTTCGTGCCTGAAATTATATTCATTTGAGTTTATTTTGTCCGTACTTATTTTCCAACGTCGGATTATTCTTTGTACTTGACTTATTCTATCAATTCTGGTATGCTTTAATCATATCGGTAATTATTGCATTTTCATGATGTTAAAGTCCTAATCAAGCAGAGGAACCACTAAGATAATGTCAAAAGCCACTAAAGTTCAGGTTTTTTATAACAACGCAGAATCAAATATCCTGTTCTGGCGCTGGTGGTGGCAGTCTGTCTTAATGTGTCCGGGGCATGGAGGATGATTCAGGACTAAGTTTTAATTATAATACCTAGTTTAATTTTATAAAAAAGCCGTGGACACTTATGATTGTGTTCACGGTTTTTTTATTTTAAATCACTTTAGGAGGGCTGTTTGATGTATTTTCCATCACTAGAGGAATTTCGAGTAAAAGCGGCTAGGGGTAATTTAGTTCCGGTATACAAAGAAATTCTCGCCGATATGGAGACACCTGTTTCTGCTTTGCAAAAGATTGATAATACATACGCTTTCTTGCTCGAAAGTGTAGAAGGTGGCGAGAAGATCGCTCAATATTCATTTTTAGGGAGCAACCCGTCTCTAGTATTCTGGAGCAAGGGTGATACCGTAACAATTGTAAGAGATGGTGTTACAGAAACGAAAACCGATGTCACAGACCCCATCGAAGAACTAAAGAAACTGATGGCAGAATTTCGTCCAGTGAACGTGAAAGAATTACCTAGATTTCACGGTGGGGCTGTCGGATACATCGGCTACGATATGGTTCGGTTCTTTGAGAAACTACCTCCCGGTAAGTCAGATGAGCTAAATATTCCTGACTGCTTCTTTATGCTTACCGATACCATACTGGTTTTTGATCACGTAAACCACAAGATTAAAGTAGTGTCAAACGCACACATAAATGGGAACAGAAACCACGTCAATGAGGCTTATGAAAAAGCAATATCGAAAATAGACGAGATTATATCTTTGCTGAAGCAACCGATCAATTACCGAAAATCCGTTAGTGATGGTTGGGACGAAAGCAAGGTGAAATCAAACTTTACGCCTGATGAATACGAAAAGGCAGTCGGCATAGCAAAGGAATACATAAAGGCGGGAGATATAGTTCAGGTCGTGCCTTCTCAGCGTTTGAGCGTGCCTGTTTCAGCAGATGCTTATGACATTTACAGGGCGTTAAGGACAATTAATCCTTCCCCGTATATGTATTATCTAAAATTTGATGACCTTCAAGTTGCAGGTTCTTCGCCTGAAGTCATGGTCAGAGCCGAAAACGGTACTGTAACCATGAGACCTATAGCAGGAACAGCAAAAAGAGGTTCCAGTGATGAGGAAGATGCAGAGATCGCAAAAGAATTGTTGTCTGATCCAAAAGAGCTTGCAGAACACGTCATGCTCGTTGATCTTGGAAGGAATGACGTTGGTAGAGTTTGTCAGTATGGAACTGTCAAAGTAGACGAATTGATGGTCATAGAAAAATATTCCCACGTCATGCACATCGTGTCCAACGTTGTCGGCAAACTCAGGCATGATAAGGACGCTTTTGACGTGCTTCGTGCATGTCTACCTGCCGGAACTGTCTCAGGCGCACCAAAGATAAGGGCTATGGAGATAATTAACGAACTTGAGCCATCACAACGAGGAATTTATGCCGGTGCTGTTGGATACTTTAGCTTTTCTGGCAATTCTGACACCGCAATCGCTATTCGGACAGTACTTATCAAGGACCGCATAGCTTACGTTCAGGCAGGTGGTGGGATCGTGGCTGATTCAATACCAGCAAACGAGTATCAGGAAACGATGAACAAAGCCAGAGCTTGCATGAAGGCTATACAACGCGCTGAGGAGGGTTTAGAATGATACTGATGATTGATAACTACGATTCTTTTACCTACAATCTCGTGCAATACATGGGCGAGATCATAATGAAATTGTCCCCTGACGTTGACATCTACTCTGAAATAAAGGTATATCGAAATGATAAAATTTCTATATCCGGGATCGAACAGATAAATCCTGATAAGATCGTCATATCTCCCGGACCATGCACACCTATGGAAGCAGGTATATCAAATAACGTAATCGCTTCATTTGCTGGAAAGATACCGATACTTGGCGTATGTCTCGGTCATCAGTGTATTGGTCACGTATTCGGCGGGCTTGTAGTGCGTGCTGATAGATTAATGCACGGAAAAACCTCAATGATCTATCATGATGGGAAAGCGGTATTCACAGGGCTTGATAACCCATTTGAAGCGATACGCTATCATTCCCTTGTAATAAAGCCAGAGACGCTTCCAGAATGTCTAATCGTGAGCGCATGGACGAATGATGACGAGATAATGGGCGTAAGGCACAAAGAATATCCATTGTGGGGGGTGCAGTTTCACCCTGAATCAATACTGACTGCTGAAGGGAAAAAGCTGTTGCGGAACTTTATACTTATGTGATAACATTTAGGAATGGTATTATCAAAAAATGAAAAGTAAACACAAAGACATAAAGAATTGAAGATTCAAAATTGAAGATTGAAGATTAAATGCAAGGCTTATATCAGATTTCCTAATCTTCAATCTTCTAATCTTTAATCATTTCTCTTTGTGCCTTCGTGTTTAAATTTTTGACAATACCTTGCAATTGAGAGAGGGATCGAAGATGATTAGAGAAACTATTAACAAAATTGTGAATGGTGAGAATTTATCTCAGGAAGAAGCTTCATTAACGATGAACGAGATCATGAGCGGTGAAGCTACTCCTGCTCAGATAGCCAGTTTTTTAACCGCACTAAGGCTTAAAGGTGAAACGATAGACGAGATCACAGGTTGTGCAATTATAATGAGAGAAAAAGTCACACGGATTCAAACAGATGCAGAATCCGTAGTTGACACCTGCGGTACAGGCGGGGATGGTGCCCATACGTTTAACATATCAACCATCGCTGCGATAGTATCTGCCGGTGCTGGTGTCCGTATCGCCAAGCATGGTAATAGAGCGGTTTCGAGCAAGTGTGGCAGTGCTGACGTTCTGAAGGCTCTTGGTGTCAATACTGAAGCAGATGCAGATAAAGTCGCAAAGTGTATTGACGAAGCAGGTATTGGATTTCTCTTTGCACCGATGCTTCATCCAGCCATGAAGCACGCTATCGGACCTCGACGTGAAATAGGTATCAGGACGATATTTAATATATTGGGTCCGCTGACCAATCCAGCGGGTGCAAAGGCTCAAGTTCTGGGTGTATACGATACCGAATTGACTGAACCTTTGGCTCACGTTCTAAAGAATCTTGGCAGTCGTCACGTATTTGTGGTACACGGTGCAGATGGTCTGGATGAGATAACCATAACAGATAAGACTTTTGTAACCGAGTTAAAGGACGGCGAAATTATTTCTCACGTTATCAATCCAGAGGACTTTAACATTCCAAAAGCCAGCAAAGGAGATTTAATCGGCGGGACGATTGAAGAAAACGCACAAATAGCTTTGAATATACTGCGAGGTGAAAAAGGACCAAAAAGAGATATTGTATTATTAAATGCGTCTGCGGCAATCGTAGTAGGCAGAAAAGTATCTAATATAACTGAGGGTATAAGTTTAGCTGAAAAATCTATTGATTCTGGTAATGCTATGAAAAAGCTAGAGATTTTGATAGAGGTTAGTAATGAGTGATCAGTGGGTAGGATGGGTAAATGGTTTTTGATCCGTTGTTTTAAACATACAACTCAAAGATTAATATCCGTAGTGAATGTTAAAGTAATATTAACCCAAAACCATTTACCCATCTTACATTTTTGAGGAGACATGAAATGAAAGTTTTTATTTCTGCTGATATGGAAGGCATAACGGGCATTTCTCATGATGATCAGACTTTTGGCACATCTGCCGAATACATGCAGGGACGAAAGTTTATGACCAGTGACGTGAACGCCGCAATCGAAGGTGCGCTAAAGGCAGGTGCTACGGACATAACCGTTAAAGACGCTCACGGCAATGCTCGCAACATACTGTTAGACGAACTCAAAAAAGAGGCTACTCTAATTGCTGGATGGGACGTGATGGAAAGCATGGTGCAGGGGATAGACGATACTTTCGACGCCCTGATCCTCATTGGCTATCACAGCATGATCGGCACTGAGAATGGTATGATAGCGCATACAATGACGGGCTGTATAAAGCAACTGTCAATCAACAGCAGAACCATCGGTGAGCCGGAACTAAGCGCACTGACAGCAGGTCATTACGGTGTGCCGACAGTTTTCGTAGCAGGAGATCAGACAGTCGTAAGTGAGATGACTTGGTTTGTCGGTGAGATACCTCACGTTATCACAAAGTATGGAATGGGGAGAGAGACAGGAAAGCTAAATCATCCAGAAGTAACCAGAGAAGCCATCGCTGAAGGCGTATTTAATGCCCTGTCCGATCTAAGCAAGTTCAGACCATTTCAGGTGGAACTGCCTTTAACTATGTCAGTAAAGTTATCAAAGCCAGTTATGGCAGACTTGATCAGCCTCGTTCATGGATTTCACAAGGTCAGCATTGACGAAGTGATGTATGAGGCATCTGACGTGCTTGATATGCTAAAGATGTTCAGAGTCATTCTTGGATTAGCTTGGAGCCTGAAATAACCGCTACTCTTGGGGGAAATCAATCCCCCTTTTTCCCTCTTAATTGTCTTACCGACCATTTTCTTCTAAAGCATCTGTTCCCCCTGATCCATATTAAAGGTTTTTGACACACCCATTGTTGGATAATGCCTTCGTAACGTATCGCCAAGCTGTGCGAAAAGGGGTTGACGCATTTATTATCGTCGGCGACCCTAACGCTGAAAAGATGCAAAAACGAGCAGTTGCGAAAGTGATTATACCGATTTAAATAAAAATACGATTTGGTTAATTGCTACTTTTCTACCTTATTCATTTCCCCACCTATATAAATAATTACTCTTTCTATTTGACTTATCCGTTAATCATGCCCATCCTAATTTTTTTCCTCTTTCTGTATGGTTGAACACTATTTACTTAATCTTGGAAGATCGAATGTGTAGAATTCGTCAGATTTGACTGAAATTTTCTTGTGATTACGGGAAGAAAGGAAATCCATGACGACTTTGAAAGTCGTTCTTGCAAATGATGACGTCTGTTCTTCTTGCTGATTGAACTCACTCATCCACTTTTGCAGGTCTCTCACGTTTTCAGCAGTTAGTGTCGCTAATAATACCCCTATGTTATAATAGTACTTCGATTCCGGGTCAAGTTGCTCAACTGGAACGAAGGTTATCGGTAATTCAGGGCGTATTATCCACTGTAAAAGATTATCTAATTGCTTGTCAGTTTTTGATACGATCGATGAACTTTCCAGAGACCTTTTGCACACGTAACGCTTTTCGAGCGGCTCAAAATCAAGCTGATAGCTTATGTTTCTTTGACCATACAGGCGATCAAACCAATAACCTCGACTTTCCCATAATTCAATAGTATATTCTATCCTGATGGTGAATCCTCTATTGAGGAATTTGACTACTTTATCGGTAAATATTTCTCCTACCTGAAATCTCATCGCCAGATTATTTTTAAGTATGCCGTTCTGGACTACTTTTACAAGGTTTTCAGCGGCACTTACCTCGCTTGTAGTTGCAAAAATGCAAAACAGCCCAATAGCCATAAGTCTATATAATAATCTAATTGTCAGAGCAACTTTACGCATAAATCAACCTACAAAAAGCATTAGTGTTTAGTAATCTAAAAACGATTCTTTGATGCTGTGATATTGGTGATGGTGTAATGATAAGCCTCCCTTCAGATAGTTCTATTATCCTGTTGGTTTCTGGTAAGCGAAAATAGTCAGCTTCTGTCCACTGTCCTTGACGTGGGAATAGGCGTGCTATTTCTATTGTCAATTTCTCTTCTTCGCTTTTTTCAATTGCCTGTGACATTTGAATCACCCCTTTAGGTATATAATTCGGTTAGGATAAAAGCATTTAGTTTTTTTGTTGGGGTTTCTTAACCCAATCCACGAACTATATATCCACCTTCGGGTTGCGGAGTAAGAATGAGTGGAATTTTGTAGAACATAATCTCCTTGTAAGGTTCCGGTAAATGCTTCTTAGCTTGATAAGAGACTTATTTGATTAACTCCATAACGATTAACTCGTATTAATCATACAGCCTACGGACTAGAGAAGGCATATGCCAGATGAAATTTTTGTTTTAGGTGTTTTTTCTTACAATTGCTTTCTCAATAAGTTCCTTTACAAATTTTGGAATTGTCTGTCCTGATTCTTTAGCATCGGTTTTCAGTCTTTCATATTGTTCTACTTCGTTGCCTTGCCATATCAAATCAAGCCGTCTAATCTGTTGCATTGCAATGTGAGAATAGTCTTCCGGGTATGCCCAATAACAAGAAAGACAAATTTCCTTCTTTTTCCGTGTTTGCCAATTTTCGCAGTGTTCGCATGACCAAGACTTTGCACGATTTGCAGAACCGGAAAGCAACATAAAATCATCTGGATTTTGTCTGATACTTTCACTGTCTCCACCAACCTCGTAAGGAACACGATGGTCAATTTGAAGTTCACGTTCATCCATTTCTTCAAGATAGATGAAGCATTTGCAACCATATTTCTCAATAAGAAATTCTTTGATTTTCTTTGAAAGTCCTGTCCGTCCTGATAGCTTTCTGAATCTTTTCTTGCTTATATCCCCAAAGCGATATGCTGCAATTTTTCTGCCGTCAGAACCCGTTACTCGAAATGTTTCAAGCGGAATACCATGCTCTCGTACATCTCTAGCCGCTCTGGGAGGATGATTATAGCCATATTTCTCCTTCAGTTCTTCGGTAGTAATATGTCCGTTTTTCAAAATATGGTCTATAACAGTTTTGGAACGTTTAGCAGTAACAGACTTGCAAAGATCAAGGAATTCTTTTGGATATTTTTGTTGCATAATGTCTTTTTACCTATATCAAAACAAGTTGTTCTGCTTCTTGTCTTCTGTGGAAATACGGTGAAGCTTCAACCTCGATCGCTAGACGTGGTGATAAATATAAAGATTCAACAGTGATGTCATCACGCCCAAGTAATGTTGCTTGAGTAGAGCGTCCCGCTTCTAACTCAATTAAAGTGAGTGAAAGATTCTCAGGTAAGCGATTGCCAAAGGTCTTATTGCCCGTTCTCCCATCATAGCTGACTGCATAACGAATCTGACGGGTATTCAATTCGGATAATGCTGTTACAAACTCCTCATAAGATATGCGTGAAGAATAGCGAGAATCCCTATCGTCACATACTCCCTGATAAGGGGGATCCATATAAACAATATCATCTTCATTGACGTATGATAAAACATCTTTGTAATCAAGTGATGATATTACAGATTTACCTTTCAATAGGGCAGAAACGCCAAAAATATTTTCTCTCATTGTTTCCGGTCGTGTGCCATGTCTCCGCTTGTCTGGACTTTGATTAAACAGTCTTTCGGTATTATACCTTACAGAACCTTTCGCGCAGCGTGCAAGCAAGTAAAGGAATAATCTGGGGTCTTCTGTTCGGTTGAAATCTTCTCTAACACGATAATAATGCTCTATTGGGTCATCATGCTGTTGATTCCAGATTGTTTCGTAATAATCAGCTATTTCAGCAGGATGGTTAATAATTAAGCCAAGTAATTCAGCAAGGGGTTTGTTTAAGTCATTTATCCAATAGGAATTAGTTTTTCCTCTTGCGGCGCATGCTATTGAGATTGCCGCAGTGCCGGCAAAGGGTTCTACGAGTCTTGGAAATTTAATAGGGAAGTAGCGTAGAATTGTTGATGCAAGGCTTCTTTTGCTTCCCTGATATTGTATTGGATGTGGAACTTTCATGTTATTGATTCCATTTTGCTGTTTTTATTATGCATCTAACGGCAGGTATTAGTTTGTAGACTGTAGCACTAAGTGTTTTGAAAATCCTGCCAATCAATTTCTAACTGTTGAACCACAGCACGCAACGTTCCCTGTTTCAAATCTCGTCCACCCCAGTCCGGGATTACAGTAGCTCGCTGTGTAGCAGGATTGAACCACTTCCGATGCGACCCGCCACCTCTTCGACGCAGTTCTTGACAGCCAAGCGCAGTCAATTTTCGTGCAACTTCACGATATTTCATGAGGCTGATACCACAGTTTCCAGCCATACAGGACTGGTTACATCAGAAATCTGGGTATTTTGGGGCAATGGTTTTCCCAAGTCCTGATAAATCTCTATAACAGCCATTAAGGCATCTTTGACGTTTTCTAATGCTTCGTCCAAAGAATCGCCTTCCGTTATTAATTCTGGCAACAGTGGTGAAGTAACTGTATATCCGCCTTCGGGTTGCGGAGTAAGAATAAGTGGAATTTTGTAGAACATCAGAGAATCTCCTTGAAAGGTTTCGGTAAATGCTAAAGCGAATAGTTGAGTTTTGTTCCTCAACCTAACCTATGGACTACAAGTCTTGGAAATTTTATAGGGAAGTAACGTAGAGTTGTTGATGCTAGGCTTCTTTTGCTTCCCTGATATTGTATTGGATGTGGAACTTTCATGTTATTGATTCCATTTCCAGAAGTGCTATCATTTGACGTCTGTCCCATACAGTTCCATAGAAACTGTTACTAAATCGCTTCCAGTTGGCTTCCGAAAATCCAAAGGTCCGGTCTTAATTCGGGGTTTGACAGGAGCGAAAAAAATCTGCTCGTTTACCTGATGAGCGAAGGTTTCCATGAACGTGTGCCATTCTTGTTCAGCCGTCGGAGATCCATGAAACCACCATACTTCTGCTACTTTGGTTCTTCTCCCTTGTCGATCCCTGATAAGATCGAGTATGTTCCCCATGAAGCCCGTAGCTGGTTCAAGATAAAGAGCTTCTGCCACCTTTCCCTGGTTAATATCTCTTTCATAGATTGAGAGATCGTTTGTGAAACCAATCTTTAGGATCGCTCTGGGTCCCTTGTCAGGATAACCAGCAAGGTAGTAAGTGCCTTCGTCAAGATGACCTTCTGCAAAAAGATCATCAAGGTCCGCCTTGTTGGAAGCAGTCAGGTTGAGAAATGGAGTCACTAGAATGTTGTTGAACACTAGAGCGTCGGTCCTGTTTAGACGGCAAGATAGAGTCAAGGTCACCGAGGGGATAGTCGGTCTAGTTTTACTTGAGTCCCGAAAAATCGTCGTTAGCCCCGGCACCATCACAGATTTGTCAACGTATACCCCGGCTCGCTTGTTCAGCAGGGATGCGAGCGTAACTCCATAGCAGAAGGAAACCGCCCCGAGAACAATCAGTAGACTTACATTGTAGCCTTGATACCAAAACAGTTCATAAATCATGGACATACCCCAACTGCCAATGAGAGTACAAGGGATTGCTGTTCTGACCAATCTACCGCGCATAGAAAGACGGTAGGCGATTAGGTCATAGACTGCCAAACTCTGCGGGGTAAACATAAGTCGCCTTGTCCAAATCGGATACGCAGTCGGTCCTTTGCCAAGTAGACATCCCCCCCATGTTGCAAGAACTCCCGCGACTACTGCGCCGAAGTTGTAGGGTTGAATCCATAGCCATAGGACCCATGTGAGGGATGTAGACAAGAGTGCAGCAAGAGCCCATCGGGATTTGACCCGGAAAGGCAACAACAAGACGAGGAAGACGAGAAAGGGGAAGACGACTATTATGGCGTGAAAAAGTGTCCTGTCAGCATTCATGATATTGTGGTCTCCTACTTGACCGAAATAGTTATTATATGGAAATTTTTCTGCCTAATACTCTAATTAGCAATCATACAGATATTTTTCTTGATAATATCTCGATTGGAAATATTATACAGAACAGACATCTAATACAACACCCTTGATAAAACCAGCCAAAACAAGTAGAATATTATGAGTCAAAATTTCACAATCAATTATACAATAGTAACCATCAAAATGCAAGTTATTCTGGAAAATGATCGATTAGATCACTTCCATTAAATTTACTTAAAAGGATCAGCCAATGAAACCTACATTTCAATGCAATGATTTGAGAGCAGAGCATATAGGCAAGGAAGTTATAGTCGCTGGATGGGTTCAGCGAAGACGTGATCACGGAGGACTTATATTCATTGACCTTCGGGATAGTTCGGGATTGGTGCAGGTCGTATTCAATCCAGAATTGAATCCTGACTCGCATAAGATTGCGCATGAAGTTCGCAGTGAGTACGTCCTTGCTGTGCGCGGCAAGGTAAATAAAAGACCTGAAGGCACGGAAAACCAGAATCTTCCAACTGGCGAGATCGAGATTCCTGCTGATGAGCTTGAGGTTCTGAATAAATCAGAGACTCCGCCATTCGTCATAGATGACAGCGCAGACGACGTTGCCGAAGATATAAGACTAAAATACAGATACCTTGACATCAGACGTCCAAGTATGTTGAATAATCTCAAGCTAAGGCACAAGGTCTACATGGCAACCAGAAATTTTCTTGATGAGCAAGGCTTCATCGAGATTGAGACTCCTGTGCTTACGAAAAGCACTCCTGAAGGCGCAAGAGATTTTCTTGTGCCAAGTAGATTGGCTCCGGGAAAGTTCTTCGCCTTACCGCAATCACCACAGTTATTCAAACAACTTCTCATGGTTGCAGGTGTCGGTAAATATTTCCAGATCGCTAAATGCTACCGTGATGAAGATTTAAGGGCAGACAGGCAGTTGGAGTTCACTCAGATTGATATTGAGATGTCTTTCATTGACGAGGAAGATGTATATAGCCTGACTGAAGAACTGATGCACAGGATATTCGTTGAATCTCTTGGAATGGATATTCCTATACCATTTCCTCGCATGACTTACGCTGAGTCAATGAGGCGCTACGGATGCGATAAGCCTGAAGTTAGATTCGGTATGGAATTGGTTGACGTTGGTGATATTGTCAAAGATTCGGATTTCAAGGTCTTTGCCAGCACAGTTGCAAGTGGTGGTCAGGTTAAGGGAATTGCTGTTCCCGGTCTTGCGAAGGCTTCACGTAAAGATATAGATGATCTAACCGAGTATGCGAAAATTTTCGGTGCGAAAGGGCTTGTTTCGTTCAAAGTTCTTGATGGTGATGTGGAATCACCTGTCAAAAAGTTCTTTTCACAATCTCATATTGAAAAGCTAGTTGAGAAAATGGGGACAAAAGCCGGCGATCTGATATTACTCGTAGCGGATAAGCCTGCGATAGTTGCAGAATCGTTGAACCGACTTCGCCTGAAACTCGGAGAAGAATTAGGATTGATAGACAAAAACAAGTTTGCGTTCCTCTGGATCGTGGACTTTCCATTGTTCCATTACAACGAGGACGAAAAACGTCTTGATTCAGAGCATCACCCATTCACTGGTATCCATTCTAATGACATGAATCTGCTAGAAACTGATCCGATCAAAGTTCGTTCACGCTCTTATGACCTTGTTCTCAATGGCAACGAGATGGCAAGCGGAAGCATAAGAATTCATCAGATGGAGATGCAGGAAAAGATATTCAAGATACTGCAATTAACATCTGAGGATATAGAAGGCAGGTTTGGATTTTTCCTCGAAGCGCTGAAGTTCGGCGCCCCTCCACACGGTGGGATAGCACCGGGGCTTGATAGATTAGTTGCAGTCATGGTCGGCAGTAAGTCCATCAGGGACGTCATCGCATTTCCAAAGACCCAAAGTGGAACATGCCTCGTTACAGGCGCACCATCTACTGTCAGCGATAAGCAGTTGAAGGAACTTTATATCAAGACGACTGTAAATGATTAAAGCGAATGGTTGGGTCTCGTTCCTCGACTACCGGCTGATTTAAAAAGTGTTACCTTGATTATGAATCATGCCATAATGGGTTCTAAAATCTATGAGAAATATAAATGTCGGGGAATTACTTGTTAGGCAAAATATCTTCCCGGATAAAAAAACGGCTTTAAGTTGGGTCTTAGCTGGTAAAGTATTTATCAATAACCATAAAATTGATAAGATAGGTCAATTTGTGCCAGTAGGCTCAGAAATTTTGGTTAAAGGTCTTACTCGGAAATATGTTAGTAAAGGCGGATTAAAGCTTGAAGGCGCACTTGCAGATTTTGAAATGGATGTTACTAATAAGATAGCTTTAGATGCAGGGGCATCAACAGGGGGTTTCACCGATTGTTTACTACAACATGGCGCAACTATGGTTTATGCTGTTGACGTAGGCTCTGGTCAATTAGCAGGAAAATTACGTTGTGATAGACGTGTTGTAAATATGGAAATGGTGAACATATCAGAAGTTGCTCCTGATGATTTAAAGCCAAAACCTGAATTAGCAACAATAGATTTATCTTATCTTTCATTAAAAAAAGCTATTCCAATTGTTACTAATCTTCTAACTGATAAAGGCGAAATTATATGTTTAATTAAGCCATTGTTTGAGATAGATAATTCTAAAATGTCTACAACAGGAAAGATAGAAGATGCAAACATTTTTGAGGAAATATTATGTGATCTTGTTCACTATGTTGATGGTCTAGGATTAAAGACAATAGGGATTACTAATAGTCCAATTACAGGTAATAAAGGTACTAGAGAATTTTTTATGAAAATTTCTTTAGATAAATCTATAGCAATACAAGATGATATGTGTAACCAGATTAAAAAGGCAATTAAGAACGTAATGGGGTTAGAATTATATAGAAAGAACCACTATGAAGATAAATTATTTGAGACTTACGATTAGAAGTGATTCAGAACAATCAAAATAACTTGTGGGATAAGTTTACAGTGATTAATAAAGATAAGGTGCTTATCAAATAATGCTTGGAACACGACCAAATTGGCTAAAAAAACGAATAACAATTAATGATCAGCAGACCCGTGTGCATGAACTTTTAGTAGGATTGCATCTGAATACAGTCTGCCAGAGCGCAGTATGCCCGAATATAGCTGAATGTTTTGCTAAAGGAACAGCGACATTCATGATCCTCGGTAACGTATGCACTAGAAACTGCCGATTCTGTGCGGTTGAAAATGGAGAACCGTCGCCTGTGGATGAAAATGAGCCGAAAAGATTGGCAATTGCGTCAAGGGAATTGAAATTGAAGCATGTTGTTATCACTTCTGTGACCCGTGACGATCTGTCAGATGGCGGTGCAGGACATTTTGCCAGAACTATTAATGAACTCCATAAAGAATTACCTGAAGCCACAATCGAAGTCCTGACGCCTGATTTCAAAGGTGATGAAAATGCTTTAGCACTCGTTATTAAAAGCAAACCAGATATTTTTAACCATAATGTTGAGACTGTACCGAGATTATACGTAGAAGTACGAGCAATGGCAGATTATAAGCGTTCTCTGCAAGTTTTGAAGAAAGCTAAAGAAATTGATCCCCATATTCACACAAAATCTGGTATAATGTTAGGATTAGGTGAAAAAAGGTACGAAATATTAGAAGTTATGAGTGATCTTATAGATGTTGGTTGTAGTATACTTACTGTTGGACAATATTTGAGTCCTTCAAGCTCACATCTGAAGATTCACGAATATATACATCCAGAGGTATTTTTAGAGATAGAACAAGAAGCAAAAGAATTGGGATTTGCTTACGTTGCCTCTGGTACGTTTGTGCGTAGCTCATTTAACGCCGCAGAAGCCTTTGTATTTCTGCGGTCAATCGCAAATTGATAGGAGAAAGAATAGTGAAAAACATTAGCGTAGGATTAATCGGTTGGGGAACAGTTGGAACTGGTGTAGCAAGGATACTCTTAAACCAAGATAAATTTATAAGGGGTCATGAAAGGCTTTCTCTCAAGCTCTGCAAGATCGCTGACCTTGATATAACTACACCTCGTGGTATTGATATAGATAAAAGTATATTAACTACTGACGTTAATGACGTTATAAATAATCCTGAGATAGACATAGTTGTAGAACTCATCGGTGGACTCAAGCCTGCCAGTAATTTTATTTTTTCTGCCCTAAAATCAGGAAAGCACGTTGTCACAGCTAATAAAGCTGTCCTCGCCGCTCATGGAAAAGAACTGTTCCAGACAGCAAAAGAGAACAACGTCCTGATAAAGTTTGAAGCAAGTGTTGGCGGATGTATACCGATTATAAACTCACTCATTGAAGGTATGGCGGCTAACAACATTCATGCTATATACGGTATCGTGAACGGCACCTGCAACTATATCCTGACGCAAATGTCACAACGGGGAATAGATTTTGATGTGGCGCTGAAAGAGGCTCAGGCTAAAGGTTATGCAGAGGCGAAACCAGATACTGATATTAAAGGTATTGATGCCGCAAACAAGATTGTGATTCTAACCTCATTGGCTTATGAAACAGAGATAAAGCTTGATGATATATACATCGAAGGGATCACAGAGATTACGCAAAATGATATACAGTATGCCCGTGAATTCGGGTATCAAATAAAACTGCTTGCAATTGCAAAACTACTTGACAGCAATAAGATACAGGTCAGAGTACATCCAACTATGATTCCAAAGGATGCAATGCTGGCAAGCGTAGATGGTGTTTTTAATGCCATTTACGTGCTTGGGAACGCTACGGGTGCAACCATGTTCTACGGCAGAGGCGCAGGTCAGATGCCTGCCGCAAGCGCAGTCGTTGGCGACGCAATAGCCATAGCAAAGTGCATGATCGCAGGCACAGACCCATATCTATTGCCGCAGCCAACCCTCGAAAATACTATTTACGCACTTAAACCTATGGAAGAATGCGAGTCCAGATATTACATCAGATTACAGGTAATAGATAAGCCGGGTGGTTTAGCTCAAGTGGCAGGCATACTTGGAAAATATAATATCAGCATAGCTTCAGTCATACAAAAAGGGCATGGTTCAGAAGAAAGCGTTCCAGTCGTTATGATGACGCATGAGGCAGTTGAAAAAAATATACAATCGGCTATTAAGGAAATTGATGCTCTTGATGTCGTTAAAGAAAAAACTATGCTGATCAGGGTCGAAAGTATGGAAGGCGAAGAAGAAAGCCTTGCAATAGTTTAAGGTGGTGATTTGCATGGAAACTGCTCTTGTTGAACTTAATTCATTAGAAAGTATCGTTATATCCAAAAGGAAAATAAGTTATGAGGAATTCCTTGATCTGTGTGATGAGGATACACTTGCAGAATGGGTAAATGGAGAAATTATTATGACTTCACCTTCATCAAGAAAACATCAGAAAATCTTAAAGTTTCTAGAACACATAATTGATACTTATGTGGAATTTCATAATTTAGGGGAAATGCTACAAGAAAAATTTCAGATGAAGCTACCTTTTTCAGGTAGAGAACCAGACATAATTTTCATACAATCTAACCATTTCGATCGTCTAAAGGAAACTTATCTTGATGGTCCGGCGGATATGGCAGTTGAAATCATATCTAAAGAAAGCATAAGCAGAGACAGAGATAACAAATTTATCGAATATGAGTCCGGCGGAGTTACTGAATATTGGCTTATTGACCCGATGAGAAAGCAGGCTGAATTCTATCGGATAGGTGATGATAATTGTTACCATCCTGTTCCTCTTGATGCAGAAGGTAAATATCATTCTGAAGTGATACCGGGTTTTTGGTTCAAAGTCTCTTGGTTATGGCAAGAACCATTGCCACCCGTTTGGGAGATCAGAAAAGAGCTAAATTTACCATAAATGGAGGTTTACGATGAAAACTGAAAGTGTCAAGAAAAAACCTGATATTATATTCCGAAACGGGAAGCCAAAATCAGTGATCCTTGATCTTGACGAGTATCGAGAAATGCTTGAAAGATTGGAAGATATTGAGGATCTCAAAACGCTAGAGGAAATGAGAAAAAAACCACTCAAATTCAGACCATTAGATGATTTCTTAAATGATAAATCTCTTGTGGAAATCGAAAAAGAAGATCATGAAGAAGATAGAAATTTCTTTACTGAGCAAGAAAGAAAAGCCTTAGAACCTATTGTTAAGGAGGTTCAAGAGTTCTCCAAAAGGAAAGTAAAACCGGAAGCTCAAGAATCATTGAAAAAGTTATTTGAAGGTATATTTGAAAGCGAAGAAGACTTTGCTAGTAACCATGATCATTATTTGTATGGTGCGCCAAAAAGAAAGTAGGCATTAATGAGAAAAAATATTGCCATTTCCTCATTGTTATTTGTGGATACATGGGGATGGTGTGCCAGTGTTAACCCCAAAGATAAGCAATACCATAAAATAAAGCAGATTATAGAAAAGTCATTTGAGTCTGGAAATCATTTAATTACCACAAACTTTGTGTTAGATGAAGCCTATACTCTTATTCGTCTTCGTGTCAATCATCGAGCATCTGTAAATTTGCACCAAACAATTGCTCAACTCGTTGTTGATGATTTGCTAAATATAATCCATATAACACCAGAGATTGAGCAATCAGCGTGGCGTATTTTTGAAAGATATTCGGATAAGGATTTTTCATTCACGGATTGCACCTCGTTTGTAGTCATGCAATTGCTTGAAATCAGACACGTTCTAACAAGTGATCATCATTTTGAACAGATGGGATTTCAAATGTCACCTTAAAGAAGGGGGTAGATTTTGAATGGCGAGATGTTGGACTTGTGGAAAGCTTACTTCTGAACCAGTTTATAAATGTTCAACCTGTCACACTATGGAACAACTAAAAAATCTACGAAAGGAGAATGTTACCAGCCTAAATGCTTTAGCGGAAATACAAAGACAAGGATTTGAGGAGTTATCGAACGCACTATCAGAAATAGCATCTATAATTGAATGGGGTTTTGAAGAGGTTATCTGGCAACTTTATCAGCAGACAGATATTCTTCGAAGCATTGATCATACCCTTAAAACTCCTAGTCAGACACAAGCCAACGAATGGCGTCAAATGGCAGAGGAACTGAGGGGTAGAGGCGTTTTAGATAAAGCTGAAGAATTTTTTGTAAAGTCTATTGATAACAACCCTCTGGATTACAGAACTTATATCGGCTTGGTACAGACCTATTTACAAATGAATAAGTTTGACAAGGCAAAGGAACATCTGGAAGAGAGTATCCCTCACGCACCTGATTCCAAATCAAAAGCTTACTCCTATCGGCTGATAGGTCATGTATACGCATGTTATGAGGATTACCCCAATGCAATCTCAACCATACAATCTGCTGTGGAACTATCTCCGAATTACTATGAGGCTACTTATGATCTTGCCCAGTATAACGCTCAGATCAAAAACAAGGGACTATGCCTCACATCACTCAGATATGCGATAAAAGGAGATAGCTTCTATTTCTATCTCACGCAAAAGGAACGGAATTTTGAATCTCTGCGGTCTGAGGTCAAAAATCTTTTGGAAGAGATTAATACTGACGCTTATAATAAGGCAAAAGAAAGCATTTCCAGGGCAGAAGAGATGCTAAAGTTTGCTGAAGAGTCTGTTGCTAAAGCTCAAGAGGTTTTATGGAGATGTGTTGACAAAAATTGGATTCTGGTTCAAGCATTAACCTTGTTAAAGATGCAGGATCAAAACTTGATCTCGCAAAGAATAAGACAAATTCTGGTGATTACAAAGCTTTTTTAGATGTTATACCTATTGCTGAAGAGGTTTATAACCTTGCAAGCAAAGCTAAAGCGGAAGCGGATGAAAAACGAGAATATTACGAAAATACATACAGTAAAGGGATAAGGATAGCAAAAGCATTCTGGAAATCTCTTAAGAGATTTTACGTGTCGCTACGCTACACAGGAGTTTTTATATTTATAGGATTAGCCCTATGGTTCGATGATAAGAGGAGTTCAAGCCATGATTCCATATTAGCAGGAAAATATATATTTGGAATAGCAATAGGAATACCAATAGTAATCGGAATAATATCTTTTATTGCATTACAAAGGGAGTATTTGACTCATTACCACTATGAAGATTAATCTCATTTACCTGATTTCTTCATGTTCAGAACAGATTGAACGATACTTAACCAGTAACCGTTATTTCTTCTACAAATAGCTTCCAAAGGGAGTTGATAATTTTATGGAAACAGCACTTATAGAATCGAAAATACAAACAACAATAGCTGAATCAAAGAAGATAAGCTATGAGGAATTCCTTGAATTATGCGACGAAGATACTCTAGCTGAATGGGTAAACGGAGAAATTATTATGACTTCACCCGCATCAAAAAAACATCAGAAGATCAGCTTTTTGCTACAAAGTATATTGTATGCGTATGTAGAATTTCATAAACTTGGTGATATTCTTGATGCACCTTTTCAGATGAAGTTGCCATATTCAGGCAGGGAACCAGATATAATCTTTGTCCATTCCAGTCATCTGGATCGTCTAAAAGAAACTTACTTGGACGGTCCTGCTGATGTCGCAATAGAAATTATATCTGAAGAAAGCATAGATCGAGACCGAATTAAAAAATTTAATGAGTATGAATCCGCAGGAATACCAGAATATTGGCTTATAGACCCAATGCTAAAGCAGGCAGAATTTTATCGTATTGGTGCTGATAGTTTTTATCATCCTGTTCCTCTTGATGCAGAAGGCAAGTATCATTCAGAAGCCATACAGGATTTTTGGTTCAAAGTATCATGGCTTTGGCAAGAACCATTACCACCTGATTGGGAAATTCGGAAAGAACTCAATATACCTTAGTGGATATAAATGAATATGCAATCTATAAAATTCAATAAAAGGCTTTTTTGGGACTACGATATTTCTGATCAAGACCTTGAAAAAGAGGATGTCCTGATATTCTATGTATCAAGAGTTCTTAACAATGGTACAATTAAGGATGTAAAAGAAATTCCAATTGAATTAATTGAAAAATATATTAACAGGCTTAATCTTTCATCAAAAGTCAAAAAGTTTTGGGAGTGGTATCTTAAAGCATAAACATGAATATTTTAACAACATTTCAAGTAGAATTCATAAGTTCCTTCTCAAAAACAAGTCTTAAAGATCATAAAACTTACCAAACAAAGAACCATCAACACAATCTAGCTTGAATTTCTTCCTATAAACATCTACCTTACATTTGGTGGTATGATATTTGCTAATAATCATTCTGCTTTTTTGTGCATCCAAATCACTATTATTATGTGAAAGTCTGTAACAAGAGGTACAATTAATGGAATTGACTAAGTTTAAGAACTGGAAGCACTTCACTATTGCAGAATCCTCAGATAACGTGACGAAAAATTGTTCCCGCTGTCAAAAAACTGACGTATCATTCAATCCACTAATCGTGCTTTTATCTAACAACTTTCCATGTCTCTGTGACTCCGTGTTTTGATTTATGATCATTAATTAAATTCTTATAAAGTGAAAACACTTATCTCTCTGGTCGTCTTTTGATGACAAGGACTTGCACTATGGGAAACTTAATCAAAGAATTAATGCCTCAGTCTTTGAAACGTATTTATCAGAAGCTATGTGGGAACACTGAAATCAGAATAGCCATATCCAGTGATATAGACAGTGATGGGCATTTCGGAAATCAGTGGTTAATAGCAACGGATGATGAGGTCATGATATTTTCGCCAAATGGTGAAGAAGCACTTCTAAAAAAGAAGCTATCGTTCAAAGAAATTAGTAAAGTAGAGACTCAATCACTGATAGGTTGCAGTTCTCTGGAAGCGACAACATCAAAAGGCGAACTAATTGAACTCATGCGCTATTCCAACGTCTATTCCACCAAATTCTCTGCTGCTACAAGATGGTTAAATCAGATAGCTAAGGGTGAACAACCCTCAGAGATAACGGAAGAAGGTCCCTCTCGATGCCCTAAATGCGGTTTAGTGCTTGCAGAAGGGTCAAAAGTGTGTCCCAGATGCGTCCAGAAGGGAAAAATACTGCTTCGGCTTATCAACTATCTAAAACCTTATTGGGTTGTGGCATTAATGAGCGGATTGCTTACTCTTTTAGCTACCGGTGTAAGATTGATTCCACCATATCTAACGAGGACAATAATTGATGATGTTTTTCCTTCAAAGGATTATGCCCGGTTGGGCTGGATGGTATTGATACTTGCGGCTATAAGTTTCACTGGAACGGGTTTCTCGGTTATTCGTGGACGGATCACAGCATGGTTGGGATCAAAGATCACTTACGATATTCGAGGACAGCTTTACCAGATGGTACAGCGTATGTCACTCAAGTTCTTTGATAAGCATAAAACAGGTGAGTTAATATCCAGAGTCAGCAGAGATACTGAAGCACTTCAGGATTTCCTAGCCTTTGAGATACCATTCTTTGTAGTGAATTTTCTTATGCTAATAGGCATAGGTGCTTTCCTTATAAGCATGAACTGGAAATTGGCACTTCTGACTCTTGTGCCTACTCCTTTTGTCACAATGGGAACAGTAGCAATATGGAACCGCATCAGAAGCACTTTCGGCAAAGTATGGCATCGCTGGTCATTGATGAGTACATTTCTTAACGACGTTTTTTCTGGTATACGTGTCGTTAAAGGCTTCTCTCAAGAGCCAAGAGAGACAAAACGGTTCAGTACCAGAAACTATGATCTATTTCATGTAAGTATGAGCGCAGAACAGATGTGGGCTACGTATATGCCATTACTTTCATTCCTGCTTGGTACTGGTTCATTGATAATATGGTACTTTGGTGGAAAATACGTCATGGACGAAGAGATGACTATTGGAACGCTTTTTGCTTTTATGGGATATATGGGCATGTTCTATGGTCCACTTGAGATGGTGACGCACGTATGGAACTGGATATCAAGGTCGTTTGCGGCGGCGGATCGTATATTTGAGATACTTGACATGGAGCCAGAAGTTCCTGACGAAGCAGAATCTATCCCGATGCCTGATATAAAAGGCGCTGTTGAATTCAAGAACGTAACATTCGGTTATGACAAGCATAAGCCTGTATTGAAAAATATAGAGCTTCACGTCAAAGCCGGTGAGATGATCGGATTTGTTGGGCGAAGCGGAGTCGGAAAGACAACCATGACGAACCTTATCTGCCGATTCTATACTGCGGATGAAGGAAGCGTAGAGATAGATGGTTTAGACATAAAGAAGATTAAACTAGACGATCTACGCAGTCAAATCGGAATGGTACTTCAGGATCAATTCTTGTTTAACGGAACTATTATGGAGAATATCGCTTATGCAAAGCCTGATGCAACACCAGAGGAGATAATGCAGGCGGCGAAGATCGCCAACGCTCATGATTTTATTGTCAAGTTCCCTGAAGGTTACGACACCAACGTCGGTGAGCGTGGGCAAAGGTTATCAGGTGGTGAGCGTCAGCGAGTGTCAATTGCAAGAGCCATAATGCACAATCCAAAGATACTGATCCTTGATGAAGCCACGTCATCAGTTGATACGGAAACTGAAAAAGCAGTACAGGAAGCACTTTCAAGATTGATCAAGGGACGCACAACGTTTGCAATCGCCCACAGGCTTTCAACTCTTAGAAACTCCGACAGACTTGTCGTCCTCGAAGAAGGCAAAATTGTGGAGATGGGAACACATGATGAGTTAATGGAAAAGAAAGGCACATATCAAAAACTTGTGGAAATGCAGACGGAATTATCTAAGATTAGAGTTGTTGATGGTTAAATGATATTTTTGTAGTGACATTGTCAAAAATAAAATGAAAAATAAACACGGAGACACAGAGACACGGAGTTTGGAAAGGGATGAGAGAAATTCTTAGTTTTCTTCTTTTATTCTCCGTGACTCCGCGCCTCTGTGTTTTTTCTATATTTTACAGTGCTTGTCTATAAAACAGAGGAACACAATATGCAAATAGACCCAATAAAATACGCTATGAATAGAGCATACCAATTTCTAGAGGAACATCAAGAAGCCTTAGATAATGGAAGGATTACAGAGGCACAGTGGTTTAACATCCACAAAGAGTTTTTTACAGACGCATATTTATCTACTGATAACCCGCGCGCTCAGTCAGGATGTGGCGGAGACGAAGACCGATGGCGTTATTCCAGAAGGATGATTATAGAGGCAATCCATAAAAACGGAACTTTTCTGGATGTTGGCTGTGCCAATGGGTATCTCATAGAATCTTTGCACAAATGGTTGGCAGGATCAGGGTTAGAGATTGAGTTCTACGGACTGGATATTTCTGAGGGATTAGCAGAATTAGCTAAGAAAAGGCTTCCTCATTGGCAGGATCGGATATATATCGGCAATGCTTTATATTGGACACCTTCTGTTAAGTATGATTTTGTCCGCATAGGATTAGAATACGTACCATTAGGACGACAGAAAGATTTTGTTAATCACATATTTGTTAATTATGTTGCGAAAAATGGTCGTTTAATTATAGGTCTTTACTCTGAGGAAAGAGATAAACGGGAGTTAGAAAGCCAGATTCATGATTGGGGTTATAATCCGACAGGATATTGCGAAAAATCTAAGACTGATAATGAAATTGTTTCGTATAAGATGCTATGGATAGATAAAGGTTAGAAATTGCTTATTAAATAAGGATGTAATTCGCAAAGGGGAGAGAAATGTTCTCAAAACCATATTTTGATGGTATTAGTCTGGAACTTCATATTTCTGGTTGCCCTAATACTTGCCGACACTGTAAGGATGATGGTCGCCGACCTTTTGGTGAACTGATTAGTCTTGACGACGCAAAATGGATTGTTAAACAATTCAGTGATCTGACAAAATCTGATCCACCGATAGTTAAGAATATAGGAACTTTTATACATCATGAACCAACTGCTCATCCGGATTTTATTTCCTTGCAGGAATATTGTTTAGAGGTTTCCCATAATCCAGAAGACCTGATCGGAACTTTTGCAACTAACGGCTATCGCATTGCTCATGATGATGATTATCTGAATACACTGAATCGGCTGAAAGAACAGGGATTCAATGCCATCAAATCTACTCTACATGGGCTAGAAGATCACCACGATTGGTTTGTATGTAGAAAAGGTGCATTTCGAGACATATTCTTAACAGCAGAAAGAGCGGTTGAAGCTGGCATGGTAGTCGGTTTCAATATCTATCTTGATAGACACAGCACAAAAGATTTTGTTGATCTTATTAACTTTATCCGTAAGTTTGAAAGGGATATGAAAGATAGGTTCGGTTCAGGTGAGATCGGCATAGTAGTCGCAATACCAAGCTTTGTAGTCGGAAGCAGGCGACTTCGAGTTTATGAATCTAAGTTACGACCTAGATTATCCGATCTTGAAGCGCTACGCCCGGAGCTAGAACAGTTTATAAAACCACCTTATGACAGATATACTGAAGGCTACTGGGCAGAGAAAGTGCAAAACCAACCTCAGAGTGTTTCCGAAAAACAGCTTTTAGATGAAGTTGGCGGAGAATCAGATGCCAAGTTTTATGAAAGAAACGCTATCCTAGTTGTTGATAGGTTTTTCGATGTTTATGAGCGTTCTTACCACTATGACTGGCAACCAGTGAAACAGGGAAATCTGAAAACTGATGGGGCATTGGCAATCCTTGAGAAAGTGAGAGCATGGCAACCCCGAGAATATCCAGATATACCCATGCTTGCACAAGGGTTTGGTGATAGGAATTCTATGTTAATACATACAAAACTATCCAGTTTACAAGGAAAATGGTTAGATACATGGATGAATGCTAAGAGTATTCATTTATGTGTAACAAAATCACGACTTATCCGTCCAAAAGATATGTGGCAAGTTCGATGGATAACTGAGGATGATCACGAGGCTTTTGCAAAACCTTTTCGGAAATGGGCCGATCATGGTTGGACATTGGAAGAATTTCGTCAGTTCCAAAGTGAAGGAACATTCTGCGGAGTTTTTTTAGATGGACGGCTTTGTTCTACTGCTGCTTTGTGGAAACGTGCTGAGGATGTTTGGGAAGTAATAGCAGTTGGAACAAGCGAAGACTACCAGCATCGAAGTATGGCAAAATCATGTGTATATTTCATTGCAGACTATATCCTTCAGCATCATGAAGTTGCGTCATATACCACTAGGGAAAATAATATAGCATCAGTTCGCACTGCGCAGAGCGTTGGTTTTAAGTATTGCTCAAACACTGTTAATAATGACAAATGGTGCGCACATAATCCAAGACCAAGCGTAAAAGATGCGATCTGTCCTTTGCTCAATGAAGATACTTGAAATCTACAAAAAAGGCTTTTGCTAATGGATAAAGATGGAATTGATTGTAAAATCCAAGAATTAGAGTCATATATCCAGCAATTAAGAAAATTTCAGAAATATAGCTATGAAGAAATCGAAAAGGATAAAGAAAAGCTATGGGCTGTTGAGCATGGGCTTCAAATATCTATTCAGATCATAATAGATGTAGGGAATCACGTAATAGCAAAAATGGGTGAAAACCAGATTGAAAACTACACAGATGTTTTCGATAAATTGGCAGAACTCAATATTCTTCCACAAGAGTTTGCTGAAAATATTAGACTAATGGTGGGCTTTAGAAATATTCTTGTCTATGGATACGATGATGTTAATATTCGCACTGTATATGATATTTTACAAAGCAAGCTATACGATTTTGAAAGATTCATCGGATATATTCAATCATATTTTTAATCTAAACAAGAGGAAATTGATCATGGAAGAAAAATGGTTACAAAGTATTAGTGATGATAACGCTTTTAAGCTAAACTACCTTGAACCGCAAAAGGTAAAGCTCTTTCGTCAGGGTGACGTACTGAGATGCACTATTGAAGATGATAAATCATGCCTTCGTATCGTTCCGATGCGATCATTTCCTATCTCTATGCGTGACCAATACATAAGTCTGAGAGACATGAAAGGTAATGAACTTGGCATTATAAAAGAGCCAAAGGAATTAGACAATGATTCACATAAACTCCTTGAGGATGAGATACAGCGAAGGTATTTTACACCAGTAATTCAAAGTATAAAATCTATACGTGACAAGTTGGGCATAGTCGAATGGGAAGTTGTGACCGATAGGGGTGCGAGGAAATTTCTGACACGCAGTATTCACGATAGCATAGAAGAAATAAGCTCAGGTCTTATGATAAAAGACATGGAGAATAATCGTTATGAACTTCGTAAGTCTGAACTTGATCCTGCCAGCATTGTAATTCTCGCTGAGAAGATATAGTTGGTTCTTTGGTATTCAGTGTGGAAATAAACCTTACATCCATCTCAAATCCCCCCTGCCCCCTTTGCTAAAGGGGGAGTTAGAGCCATTCCCCCTTTGAAAAAGGGGGTTAGGGAGATTTAAAATCTTTCAGTTTGAATATATTTCCACACTCAACACGGAAGAACCATTTTCTTTTCACGTTTCAAAGTTGACAGATATATTCCCGAAAATACCAGTAACATTCCGACAATGGAAGCCAACTTTATGGGTTCATCTAACGTGAATATTGAGATTATTGCGGTTCCAACAGGTACGAGATATTGCAACGGACCTAACTGGCTTGCATCAATTTTCTCAAGGGCTTTATACCAGAATATAAAACCTATTGCAGTAGGGAATACCGCAAGATAGACTATGATGATAAAACCTTTCAGTGGTGGAAGTGATAACTGTCCAAGTCCAGTTGTAAGCAAAAATAGCGGGATCGATCCGATCAGCATATTAAGGGTCGTTATAACAAGCCCTCCTCGATCTCTTACAATCTTTTTCCCCATGACGGTATAGATCGCCCAGCAGAAAGCTGAGATGATTGCTATAAGGTTCCCTTTAAGATGCTCTCCACTAACTATCTCAAATCCAGTAAGATTGCCGTTTATCACCAATGCACAGCCAAGCAGACCTATAATGATACCACTGACTTTAGACAAGGATAGCGACTCACCTACAAGGAGAGCTAATGGAGTGATAAAAACAGCATTTGAGTTCATTATAATGCTGACGTCAACTGCTGTGCTATACTTGAGAGCCGCAAAGACAGCACTTCCCATTCCAAATATACCTGTAAGAGCTAAAAAGATTATAATTACAGGTCTTTCAACAATAACTTTAAGACTTTTAGTTTCTCCCTTCAGGACTATGTAGATTATAGCCACAAGCCCGGCAATTGAGAATCTAAGGAAAGCAACTAGAGTTGGGTGCATACCCATGACATCGCATAAATATCTTCCGGCAACAAACACGGTACTCCATAAGATAGATGCAATTGCCCCAAGTAAAATGGCTTTAGAGGTGCTGGAAAAATGATTCATAAGGTGAGAAGATAAAGGAGAAAATAAATTTGACTGTAAGCGGAAAACAATCGTAACAAGAATTAGCCAATTTTTGTATCAGCTTACAGTCAAAAAATGTTTTGCATAACCATTTGAAAACTCGCTAACTGCTTGATAAAAGCCGAGTAGGTGACGAGTTTTTAATAGACTTTAATATTTGTGGCAACAAGTAGCTTAGACAGATTCTTTTAGTTCTTTGCCGGCTTTGAATATTGGAACTTTCTTTGCAGCGATCTTCAGCTTTTTACCTGTGCGTGGATTTCTGCCTTCACGAGCGGCTCTCTCTCTTATTGAAAAACTACCGAAGCCAACTAGATTAACTTTGTCGCCAGCGGCAAGCGCACCTTTTATAGCCTCAACGACAGCATCAACAGCAGCGCCAGCCTGTTTTTTGGTTATACCTGACTCCGCTACTTTGTTTACTAAATCTTGTTTTGTCATAACAATCCTCCTTTTTAGAAATTAACAATTTAGCTTTATCTGAAATGATTATACGATAGTAGTTCGTGCATGTCAAGTAAAAAATCACAAAAACTGTGTAATTTCAAGCATTTTAACACATTTTTCACGTTTTAAAGCAAATTTTTTGTTTTTTTACCGTTTTTTAGATGTTCATTAGTACCTTGATAGCCCCATCTTTTCTTTCTGCCACCATCTCAAAAGCCATCTGAATATTATCAAGCCTTATTCGATGGGATATAATTTTTGAAACATCAATCTTTTTATCAGATATAATATTCACCGCAACAGGAAACTCTGATTGAATATCAGGTCCCAACGAACCCAGCAATTTTACTTCTCTGTTAAAGAATTCAGGAAACACAAAATCATATACCGACTTGCGTGGAACTCCAAAAGCTAGAACAACACCACTCCTTTTGACCAGAGTGAAACAGTCATTTACTGTGGAATCCTTTCCAACAGCTTCTATCGCCAGATCAGCCATTTGACCGTTTATAATTTTACTTACCATTTCAACGATATTCGATTGTGACGGATTTATGACGTGAGTAGCCCCAAAATTCATAGCAGATTCAAGCCTGTAATCTATAGGATCTATGCCAATAACCTTTTCTGCCTTCATAAGTTTCATCATTGCTGTGAAAAGCAATCCGATAGAACCCTGTCCTACAATTGCAACATTTCTCCCACTAAGGTCCCAACTTTCCATATCTAGCGAGTTATTTGCTGATAGAAGTAATGGCTCAAATAACTTTCTACACGCATGAATAACAGTTCCTAAAGGTTGTGCTACTACAAATTCATCATTGATATTTGGCAACCTTACCGTTCTGGATGGGGATGATGTAAAGTATTCTGCAAATCCACGATCACCATTGGGTATGGAAAGAACTTTGTCTCCTTCCTTGAATTCTTTACTACAACTTTCCACAACTATTCCGATACATTCATGACCGGGAAATCCGGGTGGGAGAGGATATTGTGGATTCCTTTCGTTAAGAAAATACGGAAGATCGCTTCCACATATAGAAGCTGTTTTGTTTTTTACAAGTATCTGACCATCGCTGATCTCTGGTTTTTCTATTTCGATTATTTCTATGTTAAATGCCTTTGTTATTATAGCCGCTTTCACAAATCACCATCCTTGTCTTTTTGGAGAAAATACAGGTTAAACGTTACTGATTACTCTCAAGGTGCAGACCAGATGAGTTTTCCGTCACTGTCAAAGAATGTGAGTGAAGATACTGCTCGTTTTTCGAGAATTCCTTTATTCTTATCAACAACCTCAGTAGCTCCAAAAGTCGCGCGGGTCTGTCCGGTGACGTCTCGCAGAATTAGTCTTGGACCTCCATCAAAAAGATCAATCATTGCGCGGTAGTTGTCATCCTTTTTACGAAAAATCACAAAGAATGCCCCGTGTTATGAAGATTAAATAATTAATCGGGTAATAAACCCACGTATCGAAGCAACTCATCGGAACCTCTTTTGAATGGCAAAATGAAATCCCAAAATAAGGATTTATACTATAAATATTATTTTAAGTCAATAATATTATATTGAGGAGAGAGATATGACCATTCCAGAAAGCTTTAAAACTGATATTAAAACCTATGTGGAAAAGGCAAGCAAATCATCAGCAAAGATAAAACTATGACAGAAAAGGATACAGAAACCAAATTGATAGAACCTTTGCTTACAATATTGAAATGGGAACTCATGAGTATGGATATCAAGAAGGGGTATCCAATCAAGACAGAAGAAAACACCAAAGAAGCTGATTATGTATTGATGATCGATTCCAAACCAAGAATGATTATTGAAGGCACAAAGAGAAATGATTAAAGATTAGAAGATTGAATATTGAAGATTAGGAAATCTGATATAAGCCTTGCATTTAATCTTTAATCTTCAATTTTGAATCTTCAATTCTTTATGTCTTATGAGATATGCTTTTTATGAGAAAGCAGATTTATCAATATTAACAAATGGAAACGAATGGCGTATCTATGACCCTTATGATTTAAGGGATATGATCTTTGAATTTAGTCTGGATAACATGGAAGATAAATTAAGCTATTTATGGTTATTGTCAAAGAGTAGCATAGAAAATCGTTTGTTCGATAAAGAAATATGTAAAAGGCTTTTTAGTCTCCCTAAATTGATTTACGCCATTGCTCCAAAGGATGCCTGCGGTCAGCAAGCGGAAACTCAACACGACGTCCACCCTCTCGATGAGATTGATATATCCCCATGATCATCTCAAAAGCCCATCTTCCTTCCTCTCCACTGCTGGGCGGTTGAGTATTCGTCTCTATTGCCTTAACAAATCTTCGATACATAGTATGAAGCGGGTCTTCAATACCCACATCAGACACATCAACTAATTTCCAGTCAGAGAACTGAGATGGAAACCCTTCCATTGGACGAGGTAAGTGCCAAAGGTTATTTTCTAGCAAACTAGCACAACGAACAGTTAGTTGACCCTTCTCACCCAGAATATCAACGCCATAATTTGCACTCATATTTTGCTGGTATCCAAGAAAATGTATCTCACCCAGTGAGCCATCTAAGAATCCGTAATGCGCTATTGCACGTGAACCCATCACTAAGCCGGAATCTCTGTCGTTTGGTGACATCTGTTTAGCTTCCATAATGTCTTTCGGACCTGCAAGGCTTCTTTGATTATAAACTGTGCCTGAACACCATTTCGGCACACCACCAAAGCACATCATCATATCAGTCACATGAGTTCCCATCTCCATAAACTCATTACCGCTCTTACGACCGGATTTGTTACGTCCACGAACCATTATAACCTCACCGATAACACCCTCTTTCACAATTACCTGAGCCTTGCGAATAGCTGGACTAACGTGGTTCTGCTGATTAATGGCAAGCTTTGCGCCTGATTTTTCCGAAGCAGATACCATTTCATCAGCTTCTACAAGGTCAATAGCAATCGGCTTCTCGCATATAACTGATATACCACGAGAGAGCGCAGATACAGTTGGCGCAAGGTGTCCTCGTGTCTGCGTTGCAACAACGACGAAATCCAATTTCACCCTATCATACATCTCATTAAAATCCTGATAACGGGCTCCAACGTTATACTCACCACCGGTCTTTGCCAGAGAATCAGGGCTAATATCGCATATCGCAGAGATCTCAAACTCCGGCAATTGTCTTAAATTACTCAAATGATGTCGTCCCATTCCACCACAACCAACAAGCCCAACTCTGTACATCATAAGAACCTCCTCTAATCATTATATTACTTTGTCATTTTCCCTTTCCATAATCATCAAAAAATAAAAATTACCTGTATGTATAATATATACAGACTTCAACTCTACTTCGATTCCATACCATCAACAATGGCTTTTATAAACTGCGGATGATATTTGCCGAAGTTTTTCCCGGTAGAATTGCGGGTCATGACAATAACCAGATCATTGACCGGATCAATGCGTAAAGTTGCTGAAGATGCCGCACCATGTCCAAATGTTCCCTTACCAAGTCCTTCGCCGTCAAACCACGTTGCACCGATACCCCATTCGATTTTCGTATCGGGACCGAGTATGTCATCTAGCTTTTTGGGTAGCATCTTCGCAAAGGTTTCCTCGCTGAAGAACTGCATATTCCCATATTTACCTTTATTAAGCAACATTTGTCCGATTTTGGCTATGTCCATTGGTATGCTTCGAGTATCCCATGACATCGTAGTAACGCTTGTATTTGTGCAACCAAGCGGGGCAAGTAGATGATGCTTAAAGAACCGAGGCAGTGCCTCGCCTGATACCATTTCGATAACCTTGCCGGCAAGAGCATAACCCGCGCCATTGTATGAATGGAACTGACCAACTTTGAGATAGGGATAATAGTCTGCGATAAGCTCCTCAAAATCATTAACATCATCGCCCCAATGTCCCCATAATCCGTTTGTATGGACGTATAGATGGCGGATATTCAAAGGCGTTTTGACCTCTACGCCCTGAAAAGCAGGCAGAAACTTATCCACAGAGTCATCAAGGCTAACGAATTTTTGATCAACAAGCATTATCATTAAGGTTCCACCAAGTAGCTTTGTAATAGAAGCCATCCAGCTTGGATCATTGACCGTCATAGGTTTGCCTTCACGCTGTCCATAAGCTTTATGAAGAATAATAACGCCATGCCGAATAATACAGACCGCAAAACCCTCATCGCTATCTGCTGACCATGCTTGACAGACAGAATCTATTCTTTGAATTGCATCGGGTTTCATTCCTGCTTCAGCAAGCGTTCCTTCGTGAAGCATAGATGCGGTTTTTCCTTCAACGACCTTTGGGGATGTGAATGGTTCAGGATATTTTTTATCCATGCCATACAATTTCCTCTTTAGACCGACCCACCATTGGCGATCCATTGCAGGAATATCATCATATACTGTGCTTTCAATACCATCTGGCTTTTTTTCATAAAGTCCAGCCATAATTGGCGCAATTGAATCATCACGGTTAAATGCATCCGTAATTCTCCATTTAATAAAGTCTTTAATTATCTTTGATTCCTCAGATACCACGTCTTTATTAATACCTAATTCTTGTGGAAATTCAATTGAGGCATTAATATCTTTTCCCCACCAGTCAAAACCTTCAGGCTGTCGGAATATGGTTCGGAAACGTCTGATTACCTTACCTTTTTCAGATGTGATCTCAACGACTGCACCGTAGCGACCGGGTTTGTCCGCAGATTTGACCTGATTGTATTCGCTGTCGTAGAAAGTTGTTTTGATCTTGTATTGTCCGATAAGTGCCTCTGCCGATAATGGATTTTCAAAATCGCATAATGGGAATTGAGTTCCGCTAAAAACTGATGGCTGAAAGTGAAAACCGGTCTCTTCTATCAATACTCTGGCACGTTTTTCGTCAGGATCGGGTAGTGTAAGCGTTGTGATCGGCTTATTATCAACTACAACAGTAAGTTCGCTGTAAGGTTTTCCGACAGGAGGCATCGGCATGTTCAGGTTGACCGAAGCACGCCCATTGTCAGCGATAAGCTTTCCATCTGCAAGAACCCGACTACCCTCTTTGATGTCAACTTTTTTGTCACCCATCTCTGCAACTGCGTTTACGCTGATCTTAGTACGTACCATTCGCTCATAAATACCCCTGGCGGATACCAGAATCGGATCACTCGGCTTGTCTGAAAGTCTCAGACGGTACATGGCTGAGGAATCGGCGTGAGTGCCAGAACGTGGATACCATATCGCTTGAAAACGGTCGCTGGATGAATCGCTTGTCTGTAAACTATCAGTATCATTGACGTAAAGCTGAAAGCCGATCTCTTCGCCTATTTTCGGCTTAATTCCAAGATTATCCCACGGCATTAATACTTCGAGGATATAACCGGTACTGGTCTTCGTCTGTTCAGCACTGATGGTCAATTTTTCCTTTGGGGATTTATCCTTGCGATCGTCTGGAATGTTTATTCGGAGATTGGGGTACTTCGGGTCTAATCCCGGGGCAATTATGACCTGATAATAGTTTGGTGAACCACGCTTTGTAGCAACGAACAATTCCACAGAATCGTTCTGATAGAGATTGCCTTCATTTGTGGATTCGACAGCAATGTCGTCATCAACCTTTAATAATAAAAGTAATCCCTGATCGTTCCAACCAAGTCTAAAATCGGCATTGAGATCGCTAGCTGGCAATATCTCCCCATTTTCGCTTGTGATTATGCCAACGTGGAAGCCTTTATCTCCCCAATCGGCAGGATCACCGTTGATACTAATGTTGTCAAGGCGCGGAATGTCGAATATTGGAACATCCGTGTCCACAGCCATAACAGCCAAAGATACACAAAACATCAAAAAAACAACTAGAGCATAAATTTTGTTCATTTGAAATCCTCCCGTTTTTTTATCATCATTAGTGAAATTCGTGATTTTTTCTTTCATCCTTCATCCTTAAATAATGGTTTCGTTCCTCTCCTGCTATTAGATGGTGGACTAACGAGTCTTGTGAATTCCTCGTTATTTTCATCAAGGCGTTTGAGTTTTCGGACAAGTAATCTCACTAACCACTGTTTGATCGGTGTCATTTCACCCAAACGCTTATATACATCATTCGCCACTTTCCCGGATTGACCTTTCCACCACGCATCTAATGCAGGTATAAAGGCTTTCCACCACACGGATGCCTGATCCTGATTGGGACAAGTCTCATCACATTGCAAAAATCCCGGTACTTCGACTCTTTGAAACCGCCCGGGGACTTTATCAACACGCAACATTGCATTTTCCTGTCCGATTAACCAGATTAAACGCTCAAAGTATCGGAACGCCTTTGGTGCGCATAACCATCCATACTCTATATTGAAAAGATAATTTTCCCAATCTGGACTGAGTTCTTTAATCCTTGCTTCGAGTTTCTTTATCCTTGGTGATGACCTTTCATTAAAGCCTGCAATAGGTTTGGTATAGTTATCATCATATTTACTGGTATAATCACCTAAATATTGATCCCTTCCAAATTCGTTAGCAAGGTCATCATCCCAGATACAGGCTTTGAGTTTCCACCTTTGGGAATAAATAAGACGTTCAACAAGCAAATCCTTCAATTCAGTATGTTCTCCAAGAATATTCCAGAGATCATTACATACGGTTTGCCAGTCAATGTGGCGGTATCCAAGATCGGAAAGCTCTTTTGCCGCTGATTCCCACGAAGCACCTGCAAACCAAGCATCAAGGCAGAAAACGTAATCCATCATCTGCCTTTTCCGATCCCGATCCACTGTGTAACAACCGTGAATGAAATCCTGTGATGTCTGAGAACCTATCGCATCAAGAATTTCAAGATAATTGAGCGGGAAAAGATAATGTCCACAGGGTACTGTGAGTCTTACGTCTCTTTCAGCGATCTGTTTTGCCCAATCTGGAATTGGTGCAAGGCTTTGCTCCATCATGACGATCTGTCTGAGTTCATCATCATTGGCAAGCCCTTCACTCCACCCATCATCATAAGGGGTGTACCACCAACAACGGCTTGATATGCTTTTTTCGTAAATTTCCTTCGACCATTCGAGTTCCATCGTCAGTTCCTCCGATTACAAATGGGATTTTTGGTTCTTTGGCAGTTTGAGGGGATAGCTATGATTTCATCATGTTTGTTTCATCTTCATTTTAGGTTACAAATCATCTGGAGACATTAATGTCAACTCTCTCATAGGATAGTGTCTTTTATTATATGTAATCAGTATCAAATCATTATGTATCGCTACTGTAGCGGTCATTGCATCTGTAGATGAAAGCGTTATACCTTTACTTCTGTATACAAATATAATATTTCCAGCTAATTTGGCAATTATTCGGTTTATTGGAAAGAATCTTAGAGTATCGATAAACTTTTCCGTTTGATTTCGCTCCGATTCTCTCATACCTGCGTAAACCTCTGTTACATTAACAGGGCAACATCCTAATATTGAACCAATCTTGAAAAGATGATCAACAAAACTTACAGTTTCCTTCAACCCACGAAGGTATGATATTATCACATCACTGTCCAGTAGATAAGTCTTCATTTTCCAGCCCTTTCATACGTTCTATATCTCCTTGACGAAGTGATCTCACCCACCTATTTATGTCATCCTGAGTTTTTAGATCGGGGTGAAGCTCTTCACTCCATGAACCAGCAGCTTCACTCATTGCCTCAGCCAATCTCATCCTCTCCAATTTTTCTTGAGCCGCTTCTACAAGAAAACTAGAGCGTTTCCTTGATCCCACAGATTTGCTTATTTCTTCTGCAAGCTCAACAGGAATTAAAACATTTATACGTACTTTTCTCATTTTTATCACCCCATTATATTACACACTTGTATTATACTTATGCTGTGTGTATATTTCAATACCTAATGTGCTTCATTCTTTGCCAGATTTAAGACGTAGTTTACAAAGTCTGTTTTTCCGTCAGTATAAGCCACCCGATCATATTTGAACTTTTCGGCTAAATTCAATTTCAATTCAGCGTACTCTTTCGCAAGATTTTCATTCTTTCTCAAGGCATCCCTGAAAGTTATGTTTTTCTTCCATTCTTCGCTGTTAATTTCCACTATATGTAAATGATGAGTTGTCGGATCACCTTTCACAAAGTAATGCCTTCCGGGTATTCCATTCTCGCCTTTGTATTCGTATCCAAGACTTTCGATAGGTTTGACAAGCCTTTGTCCTTCCTCGAAATCTTTAATGGCTATTCCGATGTCAATGATCGACTTTGCGATCATATCTGGTATTGACGTGCTTCCGATGTGCTGAATGTCAATGACGTAATCCCCAATCAATGCTATCAAAAGTTGTTTCTCCTCATCAAAGAGTTTTGCCCATTCAGGAGAATACGGAGCCAGCCTCACAACCCCTTTTTCCAGACCCAATATCATAATGATTCCTCTCTATAATCGTCCCGACTCCTTCAATACGTATAGCGCATCAGCAGTCACGAATTCATTACATTTTTTACTACCTGTATAGCCCCAATCAACGAGCGAACTGCCTGATTTTCGCCTACCGGGCTTTGATTTGTCTATGGTCTGATAATACTTTTTCTCCGCAGGGAATCCACCTTCTGGAATCCGCTTTGATTCCAGCAGATCGAGGGCATCATTGCATCTTTCGTCTTTGATGAACCCCGCCTCAGCCATAACCTTTAATCCGAACAGTATATCATAATGCCAGTAGCATGGATAGTGTAATGTGGCGAAATCTTTATTAATTATCTCACCATCACGCTGTCTTTTATATAGCCTGCGCTTGAGGAAAATGTCTCCTGCACGTTCAGCAGTTATCTTTGATTCTTCGTTTCCCGTTACTTTAGCATAGAGCGCCAATGCACGAAGCGGGATAAGGCTTTCCATGAAAGACGAGTTTGAAGCGTCAGGATTTTTGTCGCAGTTCCATCCACCGTCTGCCCACTGCCATCTTATAAGGCGATCTGCCAATTCATCAGCATAAGAGTCGGCGATACCAAGAGAAAGCGTAGCGTAAAGCGCATTGCCTTCTTGAGAGGCGCATCTCCGCACTTTTCCCTCAATGGTTTTTATGTTTTTCTCATGATGTGACGAAAAAAGCCACCCATAGACCTGATCTTTTAAAGGTATAAGCGACACATCTCCCGATGGATAACCAATATCCGCTAGAGTCGCTAATATCCAATGCGCACCAAACCATTTAGCATAAGGGTGATAAGGGATCGTGCCATCATCTTTTCTTTCTGAAAGAAGTTCTTTTACTCGCTGAGAAGATTTGAGCTCCTCTTGAATTTTATTTACCTCTACGGAATCATTACTATTACCAAGAACGTTCACGAGAACCTTATATTTCACAGAAGGCTCATCTGACCGAAGCAGTTTTTCAATTATATCGTCCATTTTCTACCTCCTAAAAATTCTTTACAAGCCCATAAGCAGTATCAACGACCTGATAGCCAAAATTTGTATAGAACAGTTGCGCCCGATAATTTTTCACGTTGGTGCTGATAAGGGCATTTCGGTATCCGATCTTTCGCATTTCGCAGAACGTTCTTTGCAACAGATAATGTCCCAGTCTTTTTCCTTGCTCTTTCTCCTCGATACCGAGCCACTTTGTGAAGAACCATTTCTGCGCCTCGTCTGCCAGATAGAATTCACCGACGGAGAAAGTTAAGCACTCACCAATCTTCTCACCATTACGGATCGCCTGAAGGTGCAGGTTAGGCATCAAACCACGACCAGCCATCTTTGTAACAACAATCTCTACCTGATCATCAGGCAAAGCAGGTTCATTGATGTGATATTCAGGATAGCTCATGAATATCTCGCCGATGTCTACCTCGTATTTATTCATGCGGAACAGTCCCAATACATGCCCCATCTTATCAGAGAGATAGCCGAATCCTAAATGATAAAAACGGTAATTGCTGGCATCCCAAAAAGCCCATATCTGATTAACGCCAAGACCTTTCAGATATTTCTCACATTCCTCAAGTATAGCCTGTCCAATTGGACGATAACCGACTTGATAAGTTAAGAAATGTATAAAACCGCCAATCTTTTTATGCCCAAAGTTCTCGATCTCGCCTATGGATACGTGAGCGAAGCCAAGTATTTTGCTATCCTGTTCACCGATTATGATCTTCTCGGAATGAATATCTGCATGAGGATTGCTTGGGTTATTACGGTTAATAACTCCATCCTCAAAATCTTCTGATAACACAGGATAGAAATGCGGAAAATCCTTGAGTTGCTCATTATATACATGGACTAAATCTCTCGATTCTGAGACATCAATATAATCAATTTTCATTTTGCTCCCCTATCAGCGACCATTTTCTTCAAACACTCAACACCCTCTTGATGATGCTTGAATCCATCATTAGTGAATTTGTCAATCCGTTCGCACATAAATTCATCACATTGACTGCAATTTTCCAGATGCTTTTTTTCAAAACAGCATAACATCATCTCACAATTTGATGACCAATGAACGTCTCGATCACCAGAACATCCTTCACATTGAAACCACTCTGGTTTTGCGTCCTTATGTCCCATGTTGACGAAAACCTTCACCAGTCTTTCTGCAATCTCAGGATTGCTTGATGCAAGGTGTATATCGCATACGCTACAATCAATTCCACAAGCGGCAATCATATTGATCTCCTTTCGTTAGTTTTGAAATCATCTTGTATCAAATCATAGTTCTACTAAATCACCCAATTTGCTGATTTTCCAGTCTTTCGTGCAAGCATGGAGTTCAGCCAACCAACATGATGCTGTGCATGACGGATATTATACACAAGCCTATGTGCGGAAGTTGGACCCGTCCAGTGAAAAGGATTTTTTCCTTCAAGTTGTTCGGGAGTCATTTTTTTTAGCGCAGATTTGCAATTCTTTTTGACTAATTTTAAGTAATCCTGCATCTGATCACGAGATGGTGCTTCGGATGGAATATGCTTGAGATCGTTGGCTTCTTCAGCAAACGTTGGTCTTTTAAAGCTCTCCATAGACTCACTGAGATAAAAATCGGTGAAGAAAAGCGTGTGATAAAGCTGTTGCCAGAATGGCGGTTCGTCTGTCCTGACGTTCCAGAGTTCATCAGGGCATAATTTGATAATTTCGTCTAGCATTTTGAAAATAGCATCGTAGTTTGTTTGACAAATATCCAAAAATAGTGAATCTTGCATGAGTTTACTCCTTTCTTTCAAAACCATTTTGTGACTTCTTCTAAAGGCATACGGGGGCGTGCATTGGGTGATTCATCAGGATAGCCAAAAGATACCGCCGCTATCATCTCATGCGTTTCACCAAGCCATGAGCAGAATTCTCTATAAGCATAGAAAACGTCACATATCCAGAGCGTTCCGATCCCAAGTTCCTGTGCAGACAAAAGCATATTCTGGATCGCTGCACCTGTTGATTGAACGTCAACGACGCTAGATTTATGTCCTTGATCCTGTGTGTTTTCTGCATAAGGATTGAATATAAATATAGTTATAGGTGCTTTTTCCATTGAATTAGTAGTCCGTTCACTACTGCCAGTGTCACCGCCTTGTTCTTTTACTTTGGCGATAGATTCACGCATGATGCGAATCATATCAGGTCGTTTATCCTCTTTTACGACAATGAACCGCCATGGTTGCCTGTTTTTGCCTGATGGGGCTTGTATACCTGCGTTCAGTATCTTGATGATTACCTCGTCTGATATTGGTGTGTCTTTGAAACGCCTTATGCTTCTCCTCTGGGAAATTGCCTCAAGAGTGTTCATGATGCTCCTTTCTTCTTGTAATGGACGCTGTCGCCAACGATCTTGGTTATCTCAAATCCGAGTTTCTCGTAAAAGTGGCGTGTTCTGGAATTCCAGACAGGCGTGTCCAATATCTATGTTTTTGCCTCTGGAAACTCCTCGAAAATGAATTGAAAAGCCTGTTTGCCAATCCCTTGATTCTGAAACTCAGGCTCAATGTATATTCTATCAAGGGAATATATACCGATAGAAGTCTGTCAGTAGCAAAACCCAATGTGATTAACTATTTCGCCTTTATTGGGACATGAATGAAAAGGGATGAGCCTTCCGTTGAGAAATCAGGTGAATAATCAGGCGGATAAAACTCGAAATTGGGCTTTGTATAAATATCATCATGTTCATACTCTGATTTTGGAAGCCATTCTTGAAAGATATAATTATAGGTCTGACCGATAATTTTCCATTCTGCATCGTTAAGATCACTGGGATATGGTTTTCTTTTCATAACCCATTAGTTTATAGTACTTTCTTTATTCTTTCAACTTTTCAGACACGCTCTAAGCCTATTTTCAACACCTATGAAAATCCTAATGGTAGTCATCAAACTCCGTTAGGAGTGATATGTTTAATAATACGATGAATACTCAATCTACAAGTTCTCCTAAATATTCGTTAAAATATGTTAAGCATGTTTTGGAACATACACTAAAGTTTTCATTCGCTAAAATCCTTTATTCATAAGGCTTTTCCTAACTGAAAACTCAAAACTGCTTATAAAACTGCTCTGCTAAATTTATCTATGTTTTCTCATCTTACACCATATACCTCGATATATATTAATGAGAGCATAATCCGAATGGCACTGACTTAAGGAAAATAGTGTTACTTATAGTGATTATTATTTGCACTACAACACAAGTTCTAAGCTCCAGAGGAGCGTTATGTTAAGGCAAAACTATTATCTCCAGCGGAGCGGCATATAGAAAATCAATTAGAAGATTGCAGATTAAAGATTATAAGATTGAAAACATTACTAATCTTCAATCTTCAATTTTTAATTTTTAATCTTCAATCTTAAAAGGGTTACTTAAGGTAGGTTGTAAACAGACAATATAGTTTCTATCTCAAGGGCTATTGCTTATAAATGCCCTATTCTAGCTAACTTATGAGAGCGTATTGATCATAAAAAACGTTTCTTTAATGATCAAATGACTACTTAAACTAACGAAAATCACCAAGTAGTCAAGTAATACCAAAAGCTAACTTTGTCTCTAAAACAGAATGTTTACCAGATTTCTGAAAAATAGAACAGACGCGCACCATAATAAATTAAATTCAGCAAAAAAGAAAAAGGCACTGTAAAACGTTACAGTGCCTTAATCTAGGATTGGTTGCGGGGGTAGGATTTGAACCTACGACCTCTGGGTTATGAGACCATGAGACCAGTTTTTAGAATAGTTTAAAATAGTTTATAGAAGCTTAGAACTGCTTGGATTTTCGCCTTCCAACAACTTTAAAATTGTTTTGTTCTTTTTAGTCTTTTTTAGGACTTTTTGTGATTGTCTGTGGCACATTAATGGCACATGAAATTGTTTTGTTATAAAGTGATTTGAAAAGGATAGGGAATTTTGCCCCGGAAAAATACTTGACAAACGAAATTTACGCAATTTGTCTACTTGATTTAATGTCTCACTTTTTCTGTTTCATATCTTAAAATCGTCCATAAATTAGCCAAATGTCCAATTTTTAGACAATTAGCTTCATATTAAACAAGCGTAAAATCGCTTTTTGCCTGTTTTTAACGCATCCACTATGTTGGTATGATACTTGCTATGGTAATAAAGAGTGTAGTTAGTATCTGTCTTTAGGTTTGAAAGGAGGTTTTACAATGTTGAAGGGAAGAAATAGACTTGTTGTTATCTTTGTAGTGATTCTCCTTCAGGTATGTATTATTATTTATGCCAATGCCGAGGAAGCTTATAAAATTGGCTGTATGATACCACTTTCCGAACATCCATCACGCCAATATGGTGTTTGGGCTCAGCAAGGCATTGATCTTGCGGTGGATGAAATCAATGCCCAAGGTGGCATCAAAGGTACAAAGTTAATTGTTGATTATCAAGATGATCTTGGTAGTGCGGGTGAAGCTGTGAAAGTTATGTCAAATTTTGTTAATGTCAACAAATATCCTGTGGTCCTAGCTTATATAAGCGCGGTTAGCGCTGCTATAGCACCTATAGCTAGAGATACCAAGACAGTGTTGATTACAAATACTTATACACCGGGGATCACGGAAAATAACGAGTATGTTTTCCGTGTAGGACATAATGCCGGGACCGAATCCAGAGCTATGGCAGAATTTTGTGCAAAAAATCTAGGCAAAGGTAGTATGGCTATTGTATATGTGCAAACTCCAGCTGGAGCTAAAGCATCTGAAATTTTAGAAAGCAAATATACAGATTTGGGTGGAAAAGTGGTTGGCAAGATTGGATATAATGCTGAAGAAAAAGATTTTCGACCAATATTGCTGAAGGTGAAATCATGGAACCCAAAAATCATTTATGTCTACCCTTACAAAGAGGTGGGGGTCATATTCCGGGAAGCACGAAAAATTAAAATAGATGCTATACTAACAGGTAACAATACGGTTGAACAACCCAATGTTCTGACCGACGCGGGTGATGCTTCTGAAGGTGTTATTTTTACATCGCCTATGTTCAATCCTGATAGTTCTGATCCTAATATGGTCAAGTATCAAGAGAGCTTCAAAAAGCATTATGGTAAGCCGTCAGAGGTTAGTTCAGCAACGTTTTACGATACTGTAAAGATACTTGCAATAGCCATCCAAAAGGGAGGGTATACGGCTGACGGTATCAGAAAAGCCCTTTTGCAGATTAAGGATTATAAGGGAATTACTGGTGTCATTACTTTTCGTGAAGACCGGGACGTGGATAAACCTGTTATCGTCAAGGTTATTCAGAATGGAAAATATGTCCCATGGTCTTCATCGGAAAAAAATAAGACTGATGTCAAACAAGCAACTAAGCCATAATAGATGTTGGAACTCCTATCATGTGGGGAAAGATAGAGCAAGAAGTAACGCTCATTGTATTAAGAATAATTATACATTGAGTTTAGGTTAAGCTCGTATAGGCTGTAGATTTAGGAATGGTAACTAACTATGTTTCTTCAATTTCTCATAAGTGGTATTCTTACAGGAAGTAGTTATATTCCTGTGGCATGTGGTTTAACCTTAATTTATTCAACTACAGGTGTTTTCTACTTTGCACATGGGATGTCATATGTCGTCGCAGGTTACCTTGCTTATTGGTTCGTCAAAATATTACATATAAACCTACTATTATCTATCTTTATGGCATTGCTCATTACAGGACTCTTTGGGATGGCATGCTGGAAGCTTGTATTTAGTCCTTTACAGAAAAGTAAGATGTCTCCCATTGGATTAATTATTGCTTCTATAGCATTGCTTATCTTGATCCAAAACTTATGGTTCCTATTGAACAATTGGATTGGTAATAACGATAGGGTTTTTCTTCAATATGACCTTATTGACAGGTCTATTGAGGCTTTTGACCCTGTTATTATCACTGGAGCCCAAGTAATCATTATTCCAATTAGTCTTATTGCACTGTTAGGTGTTGTTTTATTCTTGAAGTATACTCAGATTGGCTGCAGTATGCGTGCGGTCTCAAGTCATCGCTTACTCGCAGCAGAGCAAGGACTTAGGTTGGATTGGATTGACCTGTTTACATTCGCTATTGGTACGATGCTTGCCGGCGTAAGTGCATGTATGGATTTATTGGATACAAGTGTTGGTATTGATGCGATTCGTGGTGTACGAATTACTTTATTTTCCAGTGTTGCATGCCTAATCGGGGGAGCTCACAGTTTACCCGCAACAGCTCTTTCCTGTGTTATACTTGGAGTAATAAGAAGCCTCAGCATTTGGAAATTAACAGGCAATTGGGAGGAAGCTATCACTGCTACACTACTGATTGGATTCATGAGTGTACGTTCTCTCGGCATCAGTGGTCGCAAACTGTGGAAAGAAGCGGCGTAGCAGTCTATGCTTATATCTTACCATGCTAGATTATTTATTCATCATTCTGATTTATCTTAACGTGTTGGCTCATATCGGTTTTAAGGTGAAATTGGGTATCATTATGGCTCTCAAGAAACCGGCATTGACACACTTGAGATTGTGTTTCCATTCAAACATCACAACATAGATTGCCAGATATTTCTTGTG
>Ga0315279_10000795_pt1 | contig 57651 bp, 51 predicted proteins | sample YL17G06_20_MG_FD_203694 | JGI IMG/M metagenome (GOLD analysis project Ga0315279, IMG submission 203694) | Sediment microbial communities from Yellowstone Lake, YNP, Wyoming, USA - YL17G06_20 | ecosystem: Environmental > Aquatic > Freshwater > Lake > Sediment | place: USA: Wyoming | collected...
GAGTTGAGACCCAGGAGAAGTTGTCCCAGTACCCGTTCTCTTCATGGAACGACTGGGAGGTGAACCGCCCTTGGGTCTTGCCCTGTATCAGCCTGACGTTGCCGTCCACGACCTCCACGTTTTCGCTGTTCTCGCCAATCCCCTTGTTGAAGTCGGCGTCTGCGGTGTCGGTAAGAGCAAATGGAGAGAACCCAGTTACCCGCGCTATGAATTGTACTCCCTCTTCATTCTCGCCAACCTTAAGAGTCGGCAGGGGCTCCCACGCGGTGCCGTTGTAGTGGTAGAGGACGATCCCGTGCAGGCCGGGGGCAGCCAGCCAAGACTGTGGGAGGATGAACTCCACGGTGGCCTCGGAGAGGAGCTCATCTGGGACGGATGTGGACATGTCCATGTAGGCGTAGACTCTGTACCCCTCAATCTGTGGAACATCTGCTGGCAGGTTATCCAGGAGTTCCACGAACACATCAACGTTGTCCACTCCTTCTGTCGGGGTGACCGTGACGGACTTCACGGGCAGGTTGTGCGCTCGGAAGTCAGCGGTGCCCCTTCCGCCAGGGGCGATCCTGCTTATCTGCACCCTCTTGGCTTTTGCGGAGACCTGGCGGTGCTTCTTCAGCTTGGCCAGATCAAGGTACCCCTGGCCGGCGGTCACGTCCCAGCTTTCAATCCCTTGCCATGTCGGACCGCTCGGCACGAGGTTGTCGAAGTTTTCTGTGGCAATGTTTTCAACTTCAAAGTTTTCTGCAACCATGTTCTCGAGCTCAAGGTTTTCCACAGCCAGATTCTCAGCGACATTTTCCGCTGGCGTCTGGTTTTCTGTTAGAGAAGCATAGTTAACCACCACTTCGGAGACCTTCGGCCCGTCAGCCCCGCTCAGATCGGGCACGTCACTTGAAAGGCACACGCGGTACTCGAGGTAGCGGCCGTACGGGATGTTGGACATGTCGCTTGGTGACGCAAAGTAGGTGTCAGCTGTCCCGTCAGGCCCGAGCCAATCGCTCCAGCCCAGGCCGTCCTCACTCACGCTTACTTGTAGCTTGGCCTCGGACGTGGTGATGGCGCTCGCCTCGACGGCACAGAGGTCGACGTTGAGGGTGGTCGGGGTGTTGTCGGTCGAGTCCATGTCCTGGTACTTTATGCAAAGGTCTCCCTCGTACAGGTAGCTTGAGATTTCTGTTCCCGAGAAGTGCCTTGTGATGGTCTGGGAGCCAGTGCCGTCAAAGGTGCCCAGAAGTTCCCACTCAAGGCCAGGCTTCCTGACGTAGACGCCCACGCTCTCGCCGTCGCCGTCCGTGTAGCCCCTGATCTCGAGGGTGTAGCTGTCAAGCCCGGTCGCAATTTCCCCGATGCGGTGCTCCCAGATCACGGAGTAGGCCGGCGCGGGCTCTTGAACCACCACCGTGCCTTCAGGAACGTTTTCAGTCGTGTTGTCTGCAGGGGTCACGTTTTCCACGGGGCTGGTCAGGCCGGCGCTTTCTTGTATGACCTCGTATGTTTCGTCTACCGCGCCAACGTCTGTAATCGTGCCGTTCAGGAGTGTGCCGATGCGTGAGCTGCCGTCAACCAAGGTTTCCCCCTCTGTCCTGACGTTGTACCTCTCTCTCCTCGCCGAGCTCGGTGTCGCTTCGGTCCAAGTGATCGAACTCCAGCCGACCATCTGCACGGCATCGATAACTCCGGAAGTGAAAATGCCTTGAGTGAACCCTTGGGCCAACTGTATGACGTCAGCCACGTTTTCGGTGTTCTCGTGCGTTCCCCACTCGGTGACCGCCACAACGGCCTCTTCAGCCGCAACGACAGACACAGGGACCGCAGAGACGATGAAAGTGAAGCAAAGGAGGAGAGAGAGGGTCTTCGAGGCCAGCTCGTCCCACATGAACCTCCTGTGAGGGGGGTCCGGAGGAGCGACGCCCTCTGCAATGTTCAGGGCGCCGCTCTCTCCATAAGGTCCGACAAAATTAGAGTGAATGGGGTCCGAGGGGGCAACGCCAACCGCATTGTTCGAGGCGCTGCCCCCCTGGATGGTCACAAAATTAGAGTGAATGGGGTCCGAGGGAGCAGCGCCCACTTCAAGGTTCTGGGCGCCGCTCCCCTGGGTGGTTGAAAAAACAGATTGAGGTGGGGTCCGGAGGGTTGAGGGGTTGGAGGGGTATGTAGAACAGCCGTCCATAGAGCCTGATGGCCTATAGTCGTATTCAGGTGACACTTCCGGACCCCATATAATTCTGCTTACACTAGGGTATAAATAATTTTCTACATAGTATAATTTAATTTAAACAACGGTCAATCTAGTGCATTATAGTGCATACGAATGTACTATTTAGTGGATTTGACACCGGGTCTGGGCCCGAAATACTTAAAGAAGGGCGGCCGAAGTTTGAAAGAGGCCAGTCGGGTGGGAAGATGGGTAAAAAAATCAGGATCATTTGCCCCGGTTTCGAGGTCGAGGCCGAGATGATGGAAGAAAAACAGCCAAAAACCTGCCAGGCCATCTGGGAAGCCCTGCCTTTCGAGGCCAATCTCGAGGTCTGGAAGGAGGAGGTCTACTTCGAAATCCCAGTGAAGGTCGCGCCGGAGGACCCGACGCCGAAAACCACCCCCGGCGACGTCTCCTACTGGCCCAACGGTCCCGCCTTCTGTATCTTCTTCGGGCGCTCGCAGCCCATAAGCCCCGTGAGCACCTTCGCCAAGATTGCCTCAGATGTGGAAAACTTCCGAAAGCTCAAGACGGGCGACAGGATAACAGTCAAAAGATCTAAATGACTCCGGTGGCTTTCGCCAGCCGCTCCGCTGCTTCAGTTTTCAGCCCAGACTTCAGCACCGTGTAGCGGTCCGGCCTTATCTTGTGAGCGATCGTCAGCGCCTTCACGATGTACTTCGCCGGAATTCCAAGCTCCTTGGCGTTAGTCGGCGCTCCCACGGCCTTCAAAGTCGCCCTGATTTTCTTCCAGTCCTCCCCGTGAAGGTAGGCCATCATTATCGTCCCGACCCCGCACTGCTCCCCGTGGAGGGCGGGCTTCGGCGCAACAAGGTTTAACGCATGACTGAAGAGGTGCTCGCCCCCGCTCGCCGGCCTGGTGCTCCCGGCTATCGCCATCGCCACGCTGCTTGAGATGAGGGCCTTCACCACCTTCCTCACCCCCTCCTCCGTGTGTCGGGCGATCACTCCAGCGTTCTCCATCACTATCTCGGCGCTCACGAGGGACAGGGTGGAAGCATACTCACTGTAGGGCTCGCCGTTCAAACGGCGCGCAAGCTCCCAGTCCCTGACGGCGGTGAGGTTTGAGATGAGGTCACCGCAACCAGCCGCCAGCAGCTTGTGTGGGGCCCGCCTGATTATGGTCGTGTCCGCGATTATCGCCATAGGGGCGTGGGTTTCCACGGAAGTGGCTTTCTTTCCCCCCCGTATGGACGCCCTCGAGGAAGCAATCCCGTCATGTGAAGCAGCAGTGGGTACGGATATGAAAGGAACTCCATCCTGGAAAGAAGCGAGCTTCGCCACATCTATGCACCTACCCCCTCCGACGCCCAAGTAAAAGCTGGCACGCTTTTTGAAGAATTTTCTTACCCTTTTGACAGTGGAGACATCGGCCTCTTTTATCAAAACGTGCCCAACGCTGAACCCAGCCCGAGTGAGCTGTTTTTCAATCACCTTCCCAACGATGGCAAATGTGGTCTGGTCAGCGACTATCGCCGCCGCCTTCCCCGGACACAGGCGTCTGCATACATCCAACGTCTTCACCACTACCCCGGGACCAATCCAGACCTCCCGCGGAAGCTCAATCCTCTTAGGCTCCTTCAAGTTCTCCCAGCCCTCCTCCGTGGGCAAAGTTTAAATACGGTTGCCAGATAGCTCATATTGCTGCTTTCTCTGCAGCATTTTTGACTGAGGTGTTGGTTTGGAAAAGCCGAAAAAGCTAGAAGGAACCACGACAGTTGGAGTGGTCTGCACGGACGGGGTAGTCTTCGCCACCGACAGCAGGGCCACAGCAGGATATCTCGTGGCGAGCAAGGAGGCAAGGAAGGTCTACAAGATCACCGACAGGATAGCATTCACCACGGCAGGGGGGGTGGCCGATGCCCAGCAGCTCGTGGACATGCTCAGGGCTGAGGCCGGCTACTACTCCATGCATGAGGGGGCGCCGATGGGGGTCGCGGCGTGTGCAAGGCTCGTGGCGAACATAATGAACTATTACTCATGGTTCCCATACTACGCAAACCTCCTGGTCGGCGGGATGGATGTCAAGGGACCGGACCTTTACTTCGTGGACATGGACGGAGGCATGACCAAAGAGGGGATGACAGCCACGGGTTCTGGCTCCCCGGTGGCTTACGGTGTCCTGGAAAACGAGTTCAAGCCCGGCATGTCGACCAAGGAGGCCATCCCAATAACAGTGAAGGCGATCAGAACTGCCATGAAGCGCGACATCGCCACAGGGAACGAGATAAAGGCGGTAGAGATAACCAAGAAGGGTTACCGCGAGCTTTCACCGGTCGAGATAAAGAGCCTGGCATAATCGCACAATCTTTCGTTAAAAGGTGAGATGATGGTTGTAGACGAGCTACTGAAGGAAATAAAAAGGATAGTGAAGGAGGATACCCCCTTCGGCGACGCTGTGTCAGGCGTGGACTTCGAGGGGCCGAGGGTGGTGCTCTACTGCCAGAACCTTGACTTGCTTGTAGAGAACGGCGACGCGATAAAGGAGCTGGCGAAGAGGATCAGGAAGCGCATAATCCTCCGGCCGGACCCGGATATCTTGACTAAACAGAAGGACGCGGAAGAGAAAATCCGAGAGTTCGTCCCGCAGGAGGCGGGGATAACGGACATAATTTTCAGCGAGGACATCGGCGAGGTCACGATTGAGGCCGAAAAGCCAGGAGTGGTGATCGGAAAAGAGGGCGCCCTCCTCAGGGAGCTCATGTACAAGATAAAATGGACTCCGAAGGTCGTCAGGGCCCCGCCGATAAAGTCAGACCTCGTCAGGAACATCAGGCGGTCGATGATCAACGCGGGGTCGGACAGGCGCGACATCCTGCGGGCCGTCGGTAAGAACATCCACAGGGTCAAGACCGCGAAGGGGGACTGGGTCAGGATAACATTTTTGGGCGGCGCGAGGGAGGTCGGTCGCTCATGCTCCCTTCTCCAGACCCCTGAGAGCACGGTGATGATTGACTGCGGGGTGAATGTTGCCTCCGAGGACCGGGCTTTCCCCCACCTGGAAGCCCCGGAGGTCAGGCTGGACAAGCTAGATGCCGTGGTCCTAACACACGCGCATCTTGACCACTGCGGGTTACTCCCATACCTGTACAAGATGGGGTACAAGGGCCCCGTCTACTGCACGGCGCCCACCAGGGACCTTTCTGTTCTTCTTCAGATCGACTACGTGGACATAGCTGAGCGAGAAGACAAGCAGATGCCTTATGACAAAAGGGACCTGAGCAGGTACCTGGCGCACACGATACCTCTTGATTACGGGGACGTGACGGACATCGCGCCCGACATCAGGGTGACCCTCCACAACGCCGGCCACATCCTGGGCTCGTCCGTCGCCCACTTCCACATCGGCGAGGGCCTTTACAACGTGGTGTACACTGGCGACATAAAGTTCGACAGGACGCGCCTGTTCTCGCCGGCGGTCTACACGTTCCCCCGCACTGAAACGATAATAACCGACAGCACATACGGCGGGGTTCAGGACGTCCAGCCGCGAAGGGTCCAGGCGGAGGAGGAGTTCATCCAGATAATCAGGGACACGATAAAGAGGGGAGGCAAGGTGGTGGTTCCGGCATTCGCGGTGGGGAGGGCGCAGGAGATGATGGTCCTTCTCGAGAACTACAGAAGGGAGGGGCTGATTGACGGATTCCCGGTCTATCTTGACGGGATGATATGGGAAGCCACGGCAATCCACACGGCTTACCCCGAGTTCCTGTCGCAGGAGCTCAGGGAGGACATATTCAAAGAGGACAAGAACCCGTTCCTCTCGGACATGTTCACGAAGGTTTCCGGCCCAGACAAGCGGCAGGCGATAATCGACGGTGAGCCTTGCGTGATCGTCTCCACGGCAGGCATGATGGCAGGAGGCCCAGTACTTGAGTACTTCAAGAAGCTGGCCCCGGACCCGAACAGCACACTCGTCTTCGTAGGTTACCAGTCTGAGGGCTCCATGGGACGGAGAATCCAGAAAGGATGGCATGAGGTCCCACTCAGGGGCGAGAAAGGCAGGCTGGAGGAGGTCAAGGTAAACATGGAGATCAAGACGGTCGAGGGGTTCAGCGGCCACTCTGACAGGGTCCAGCTCCTCAACTACATAAAGAGGATAATCCCCAAGCCGGAGCGGGTGATAAACGTCCACGGGGAAGAGAGCAAGTGCTTGGACCTCGCGAGCACGATCCACAAGCTCTTCAGGATTGAGACGAGGGCCCCGATGAACCTCGAGACGATAAGGCTCAGGTAATCTCGAGTTCGGCTATTTCTTTCTTTGTTAGCTTGCGTTTCTTTGCCCGCTTGTCAACGATTACGCTGTGCCCGCAAGGGTCCATGATTATCAGCTTGGCCCGGAATTTTCCCTGTTTTATTTCATCGATTTTTTTGAGCTTGATCTTGGCGTTGCGCTGGCGGGTCGGGTCGGCCTTTTTCACAGAAATCCTGACAACGTCTTCTACCCGGTTGAGCACCCCTTCAACGTTTGAGATGTAGCCCTCGCTGGACGGCCCAGGTCTGACGGTCACGCCGAGTTCTGGCAGGGAAATGGCCCCTGTGCTCGACCTGATGACCCGGACCATCATGTCATCTTCCGAGCATATCTTGAACTCGTACCTCACAGGTTCCTTCTCTCCCAATTGCATGACGTCAGCGTGCTTGAACTTGCAGCGGCTGCACGACACCAGAGACTCCATGGTCTCCCCGAAGTGCGGGATGTCGTTGATGATTCCTCTGAACTCACACGTCCCCTGGGCACCGCAAGCCGGGCACCGCCCAATGGGGAGCACAAACTCCCTCTTCATGGTCACACCAAAATCAAGATGACTTCTTGAACTGCAGCTTCACGAACTTTGGGGTGGCGATCACCTTCGAGTCGGTTATCTTCCCGACGTCCCCGCCTATCTTCTGTGAGTATGCCTTGAGCTGGTCGACCGCAGCCTTGGCATCGCCCGGGTTCTGGTTGAGAAGCGGCCCCAAATCAACGATAACAATGTTCCCCATGTTGAGTTCTTCGGTCGCGTTCTGGATGGCGGCCGGGTTCTGTAGCTCTATGCTTTTCACATAAATCGGCTCGAGGTCCACCTTTGACATGGATCCCGTCTCTTCAACTTCCATGACCGGAATTTCCTGCTTTATTTCCAAGGACTGTCCCTGCTTCTTGAATATTTTCAGTATCCCCATGAGGTCACCTACAAATGTTTGGTCGGGCCCGAACTATTTAACACTTTCTTGAATAAAGCGCCAAACGTCGTCCCCGACGTGGTGGATGTTCTTTACCACAGGACCCCTCGCCCCCTTCATGCGCACCCCGTCCCCAAGGGCAAGGCCAACGGCAATCGCCTTCCCATGGCGCTCGTCCACCACCACGACAGTGTCTCCGGCCTTTACTTCATCTGCGGAGACTACTCCTGCCCCCATGATGTTGGCGCCGTTCGCCACGTGTGGCACCGCGCCCATGTCCACCACCACCCGCTTGAGTTTCACGGAGTCCACGGCCGTAAGAGTTGGGACGAGCTCACCTTCGACCCTGGCCAGCATCTCCCGCCCGTCCTTCAAGAATATTTTGTCGCCGCTTTCGAGCTCCATGACTTCCACATTCTCCCCGGACAGCTCCACGAGGGCACTAAATTTTTTCCCAGCCTCTGCCTCGAGTTCTTTCACCTCGTTTTTCCGCAGGCTGTACCTTTTGGGGGGCATCGTTGAAAAGTGAGCCGCAGGAGACATTTAACGCTTGTTGGGCGGGCAGGATGTCTCAAACCGAGGCTTTTTAACGCACATGGTTTATTTTTGTGGGATACCAATCTGCGTTGGTGGTTGTGATGACGTCGAAGGTGAAGGTTCTGGTAGAAGGCGGGAAGGCATCGCCCGGTCCACCGCTAGGTCCGGCACTCGGTCCTTTGGGGCTGAACGTCGGGCAGGTGGTGGCAAAGATCAACGAGAAGACGGCCCCGTTTGCGGGGATGAAGGTCCCGGTCACGATTGTTGTGGACAAGACGAAGCAGTTTGACGTGGTGGTGGGATCTCCTCCGGTCTCCGCCCTCATAAAGAAGGAGCTGGGACTGGAGAAGGGGGCAAAGACATCCGGCACAGAGGTGGTCGGGAACCTCAGCCTTGCGCAGGCAGTGAAGATAGCAAAGATGAAGCTCGAAGGCACCCTGGCCAAAAACATAAAGGCAGCCGTTAAAGAGGTCGTCGGCACATGTGTTACAATGGGAGTGACGGTGGAAGGGAAACGCGCGCAGGAATTCCAGAAGGAGATCGACGACGGCAGTCACGATGAGGAGCTGAAGTAGATGCCAGTCACAGCCGAGTCCCTTTTGAAAGCAGTAAAGCAGATGCGTGAGGGAAGCCCGGAGCGCAAGTTCAAACAGGGAGTCGACATCACATTCACCTTGGCGGGCATAGACCCCAAGAAGCCGGAGGGCAGGATGAGCGAGGATGTTGTTTTGCCACACGGCGCCGGGAAGCTGAAGAAGATATTATTTTTTGCCGATGGGGAGCTGATAAGATTGGCCAGGGATGCTGGGGCGGACGCCGTCATGGGGCGCGCGGACATAGAGGCCCTGCAGGGGAACAAGAAGAAAATAAAGAAATTGATTGACGGTTACGATTTTACAGCGGCCCAGTCGGATTTCATGGTTCTTATCGGTAAGACGCTCGGTCCAGTCCTGGGACCGCGCGGGAAGATGCCGAAGCCAGTCCCGACGAACGCAAACCCGAAGCCAGTCATAGAGCGGTTGAGAAAGACGGTAAGGGTGGCCAACAAGGCCCAGCTCGCGTTCCACGCGCAGATCGGCAGAGAAGAGATGCCTGATGAACAGCTCGTGGAAAACGCGAGAGCGGTGGTCGAGGCCATTGAGAAAAAAGTTTCGGATGCGGGCGGGAGGATCAAAGCCGTTTACTTGAAGACCACCATGGGCAAACCGGTGAAGGTGGGGGTGTCCTGATGGCGAGCGCCGTTCGAGTGGCACAGTGGAAGCAGGAAGTAGTCGGCGAACTCTCTGGGCTGGTTGAGAAGTATCCAGTCATAGGAATCGTGGACATCTCCGAGCTCCCGGCGCGGCAGTTCCAACAGATCCGCCAGAAGCTCAGGTCGGAAGCGGTCATCGTCATTTCAAAGAACACCTTGCTGAGAAGGGTCCTGGAGCAAGCTGCAGAGAGGAATCCAAAGTTGCGCGAGCTCGCCGGTTTGGTCGGCGGGCAGTCGGGCCTGGTTTTCTGCAAGATGAACCCGTTCAAGCTCAGCAAGTTCCTCCGCGACAGCAGGGTGAACGCCCCAGCGAAGCCCGGCTCGAAATCCCCGAGGGACATCGTCATTTCAGCGGGCGAGACCGACCTGCCCCCGGGGCCGGCGGTCGGGGAACTCCAGAGGGTCGGCATCAAGGCGCGCATCCAAGCGGGGAAGGTCGTCGTGCTGGAGGAGCACCACATTTTGAAGATAGGGGATGTCATCACGAAGGAGATCTCGGACGCCATCGCAAAGTTCGGGATAATGCCTCTTGAGCTAGGGCTCAGGCTCAGAGCTGCTTTTGACAACGGGATCATCTTTGCCGGGGACGTCCTCAACGTGGACGAGAAGGTCGTGCTTTCCCAACTTCTCGAGTCGAGGGCGAGCGCCTTCAACTTGGCGGTGAACGCAAGCTACCCGGCGAAAGAAACGATTAGCATTTTGCTTTTGAAATCCAAGACTTCGGCCATGGGCCTTGCACTGAACTCTTCCATGCTGGTCGGCCCTGTAATGCCGGTCCTTTTGGCAAAGGCAAGGGCGCAGATGCTTGGTCTTGCGGCGGTCGTTGGCGCGAAGAACCCGAGCGCTCTCGACGATGAACTCAAAGCGATGGCAGTTCCAGCAAATTGAAACCGATTTTTGAGATAAAACGGTCAACCAGCAGTGCTTTCGAGATATAGATGGGTTTAAAAGCCAAAATCACTGGTATTATATGAGGTGAAAATTTGCCAAGAAAGAAAGGTGAAGCAGTAGCATCGTCAATGAACTCTATGCTGAAAGGGATTGGTCCAGCAGTGTTCTACGTCGGGCTATTCGTAGCAGTGGTTGCATGTTTTATCACGCCCACAGGGTGGCTCTACGTGGCTCTAGCGGTTCTCGGAGTGATTGTCGGTCTGGCCAACGTGACCGCCAAGGAAACAGGCTCGTTCCTGTTTGCGTCGGTGGCGTTCATCGTTAGCGCGTTGGGAATCACCACGTTGCTCAACCTGACAGTACCTGCGACATTATTGGCGTACCCGCAGTTGGTTCAACTAGCAGCGAACATTACGGTTTTCGTAGGCGCTGGAGCGATGTTGATTGCACTGAAAGCCATATGGGGAATAGCCAAGAGCGAGTAAACGTTCGCTCTTTTTTATTTTTTTTGTATTTCATCTCGGCATTTTATCGGCCGCTAATGCCAGAGTTTCATTTTCCAGGATCTGTGGGCTTTAACGAAGTGCTGCGTGCAGGTTTTTGTTTCGAAAGGCGCGGGTCCAGGAGCCCCAAGAACCTCATTATCGGTTTCGTGGTCTTCCCACCGTGCTTCCACCTTAGGTAGAGCCAGTATACGAAGAATCCCGCCGTTTTTATGATGTTCTCATTCTCCTTCTTCCATATCTTTATGTTTCGGTCCCACCCGGTGGAAATCACTTCCCACTGGAGTTCAGATATGCGTTCGAGCCCGACGAACCTCTCCTTCTCCCAGTAAGTGCCTTCGATCGGGATGAAGAGCACCGGGACGTAAAGCAGCTTCTTGTCCTTTATCCTGTCAAAGAGCTCCAATGTCGCCAGCACATCTTCCTCTGTTTCGTCTGGGGATCCGACGAGGAATGTACAGAGTGGGTACCAGGAGTTGTCGTTCAGTATCCCGAGCCCGGTGTCTATTATCTCGTGCCAGTCCTCCACCTTGAACGGCAACGCCTTTCCACGCATTCCTTTCTTCATCAACCTGTCGCTTCCAGTTTCGACCCCGATTTCCGCAGTTACGTATGGTTTTCCGTTCAGGCGCCGGGGACTCTTCTCAAGCAGGATTGGGCTCAGCTCCTCGATCATCTTCGGGTCCGCTACCACCGGCGCCATTGCAGCGTGCGAGAGGTGTATCTCTTCAACCCCGGGGCAAGAAGCAATTTTTGAGAACAGCTCAACGACTTTTTTACGGTTGGGAACAAAGTTAGGTCCAACTTCATACAGGAAAATGTCGTCCGAGATCACGAAGATTGATTTCGAGCCGCCCCTCACGTTAGTTTCAACCTCTTTCATCACGAAGTCTACCGGGAAGGAGTAGCGTTTTCTTGTGGTCGGGTAGCAGAACTGGCACCCCCTGCCGCATCCGCGGGTTATCTCCACGCACCCGTAGCTCGCAGGATTGATTATCGGGGGGATGTTGTCCTTCTCAGGGTCCACAGAGCTCATGAAAACTTCTTTTCCGGGATCCTTTGCGTTAAACACGTTGTTGATCACGCCAGCCAGGTCACGTTCAGCATCACCGTGAACGAGAATATCTATGCCGAACTTGTCCTGCATCTTCATGTCCTTTATCTGCCAAGAGCCCGGGCCGCCAACCATCAGCTTGGTCTTTTTCTTGTCCCGTCCTCTAATGGCGGGGTGCTCCATGAGTTGATTGAAGTAAAAGTAGTTGACGGAGTCGCCACCAAAACCTAAGATGGTATTGTAAGTTCTGCTCACGTAAGCGAGGCCCATCGGGTCGTGACTCGAGACGCCTATTATTTTTGTATTCCCTCCCACGAACTTGCTCAGGGTCTGCGGGTGTGCGACCACAACATTCTCCTCCCCGAACTCTTTTGCAAGAATTGCCTCGACCCTCCGCAGGCCATATGAAGCGAACACCGGTTTTTCTTCTTCATCCAGCTGGGGCACGAAATATTTGGCCAGTAGTCGATGCACCAGCTTGTCAGGGAATGTGCAGAGGAATGCAGTGAATGGGTCGTTCCCGAAATTGCTCATCGTCGGCAGATCAGACGTCAAAACTATCTTGTAGCCGTCGCCCTCTGTTGTCATGCTTTCCACCAGATTTAGTCAAAAACTTGCTTTAAAGGTTTTTTCTGAGCGCAGACTTCGAAAGCTTTAAATTCCATCTTTCCACCTTACATCTATGCGAGTGTTGATTCTAGGTGAGCTTGACGCATACGCGAGATACCTGCTAGCCGTGACGAAGAACAGTGGGTTTGATTTCCATCGCATCGCCCCGGAGAAACTCAGTGAAACTCCCTCGAAGCTTGAAGAGCTACAAAAATATGACGCAGTTGTAATAAGCGACGGACCGGCCCAAAATATCGGCAAAGAAAAGATGGAGCTTTTGAAAGAGTACGTGAAAGGAGGCAAAGGCCTAGGGATGATTGGCGGATGGTGGTCTTTCACTGGATCCAACGGGAACTACCATGGGACACCCGTTGAGGAGATACTTCCGGTGAAGTGCTCCCCAAAGGACGACCGCGTAAACGACCCCAACGGATTCAAAATAATCAAGAAAAAGGACCACCCGATACTGAAAGGGCTGCCCTGGCAAGACCCTCCGACAGTTTGCGGATACAACGCGGTGACAGCAAAGCACGACGCAGAGGTTCTTCTGAACATGAGAAGGATAGAGTCGGTAGGCAAGGACAAGGTGGAAGAAGTGAAGCTGTCGAAGGAGGAGGTCCCACTGCTCGTTGTCGGCAAGTATGGAAATGGCAGAACACTGGCCTTCACCACAGACCTCTCGCCACACTGGGTGGGCGGGATGGTTGACTGGGGGAAGGACAGGAAAGAAGTGGATGGGACCGAGTTGGGCAACCTGTACCTCCAGTTCGGTGGCCAGATCCTGAAGTGGCTCGCGGGAAAAGCCTGAAGCGTCGACGTTCAACGGACCAGGAATGGGCGAAAGTCTTTAAATTAGTCGGGAGTAGATAAAATAGCAAAAGTTGGGGAGGCTGGAGAATGACCGCAAAAATAGTGGGATTGGGAGTATGCTCGATAGACCAGTTTGCTTTAGTGGATGAGTTTTGCAAGGCTGACGACAAAATCTGGATAAAGGAGTTCGCGAGGATGCCTGGCGGGGTGGTTGCGAACTTCAACGTCGGAGTGGCGAGGATGGGCGTGCCATCCGGTTTCATGGGCTCTTCCGGCGACGACCCGAACGGCCACGAGATAATGCAGAACTTCAAGAAGGAGGGGATGGACACCGGGCACTTCTTCCTGAGAAAGAGCACGAAAACCGCAGTCAACATAATTGTAGTCGACTCACACGGGCAGCGCCAGATCCTCCAGGACCCGTACATGGAGAAGAATGTTTTGCTGCCAAAGGACATAATTCCCGATTATGTAGCGAAGGCGGACATCTTTCACACAGATGCCGTGAACATGGAGTCCGCCAGGAAATGCATGAAGATAGCTAAGGAGGCTGGGAAGAGGGTCTCGTTCGACCTGGAGAGGCATGTCGCGGTGTACGGCCTGAGCAAGATAAAAGATTTGATTGAGATGACTGACATCCTCCTGCCCAACCGCAGGGGGGCGTTGGAGCTCACGAAGGAGACCGACGTCAAGAAGGCGGCGAGGAAGCTGCTTGGCATGGGCCCAGAGATCGTTGTCATAACTCTGGGAGACGAGGGATGTTTGGTCGCGACTGAGGAGGGAGAGGAGCGCATACGGATATACGATCTACAACCTGTTGTAGACACGACCGGTGCCGGGGACTGCTTTAACTCGACTTTCGTCAGCTGCATTTACAAGGGAATGAAGCCTGCAGAGGCAGCGGATTTCGCCACGGCGTCCTCAGCCCTTTCAGTGATGAAGGTCGGCGCCCAGACAATGCCGACGTGGAAAGAGGTCGAAAAGCTCTTGGCAAACCCGCCAAAGAGGGGACGCTGAGGTGAGAATGTGGCATTTGGTTACAATGGGAAGATTTTACGCGTTGATTTGACTCATGAAAAAGTCACTGTGGAAGAGCCGAATGAGACTTTTTACAGGAGATATCTCGGCGGAAGAAGTCTTGCACTCTACTACCTCCTGAATGAGACGAAGGCGGGCGTGGACCCTCTTGGACCTGACAACTTGCTGATATTCGCACCGAGCGTCGTCACCGGGGCCCCAGTGCAGGGCCTTTCGCGTTTCTCGGTCGCTTGCAAATCTCCCCTGACCGGAGGCTATGGCGAGGCAGAGGCGGGCGGAGACTGGGGACCCGAGCTGAAGTTTGCAGGGTTTGATGCGGTGATCGTAAAAGGGAAGGCGAAGAAGCCGGTTTATCTTTGGGTTCATGACGGCAAGGCAGAGATCAAAGATGCTGGCAAGATATGGGGCAAGCCAACGAAAGAAGCCCAAGAGGCCATCCAAGAGGAGCACAAGGACAAGAACATAAAGGTTGCGCAGATAGGCCCGGCAGGTGAAAAACTTGTCCGATATGCCTGCATCATCAACAAGCTGAGAGATGTAAACGGCCGCGGAGGAATGGGCGCGGTCATGGGGTCAAAGAACCTCAAGGCAATCGCCGTGAGAGGGACGAAAAGAACAGAGATGAAGGACCCGGAGAAAATAAAAACTCTTGTGAAGTGGTTCGCTGAGAATTGGGAGAAGTGCGCGAGCGGAGACCCCGCGGGGCTTCACAAACTCGGTACCGCCTCGTACGTCATGGGGTGCCAAGGTTCAGGAATTCTTCCGACAAGAAACTTCCACGACGGAGCGTTCGAAGGCGCTGAGAAGATAAGCGGTGAAAAAATAAAGGAAACAATTCACTCCGGTCAGACGGCGTGTTGGGCGTGCACAATCGCATGTAAAATGTCGGTCAAGGTAGATGAGCCAAACATGAAAATAGATCCAGCATACGGCGCCCCAGAGTACGAATCTATTGGCGCGTTGGGTTCATGCTGCGGCGTCGACGATGTGAAGGCTGTGTGTAAGGCCAACGAGATCTGCAATGCATACGGGATGGACTCAATTTCGACGGGAGTGTCGATTGCTTTCGCGATGGAGTGCTTTGAGAACGGCCTCCTGACAAAGAAGGACACGGGCGGGATTGACCTCAAGTTTGGCAACGCAGAGGGCATGTTGAAGATGGTGCAGATGATAGCCGACCGAGAGGGCCTGGGCAACCTCCTCGCTGAAGGCACCAAGAGGGCAGCAGAAAAGATTGGCAAGGGAGCAGAGAAGTATGCCATGCACGCAAAAGGCAAGGAGCTCCCGATGCACGAAGGCCGCTTCAAGGCGGGAGTAGGGTTTGGTTACGGAGTTTCCCCCACTGGAGCTGACCACGTCCAGATGGAGCACGATCCATGCTTTGAAGGTGAAGGTTTCTTCCTGAACAATCTCAAGCCGATAGGAATTCTTGAGCCGGTGAAGAGCACGGACCTCGGCCCGCGTAAGGTCAGGCTGTTCACCTACCTGCAGACCTGGTGGAGCTTGGGCAACAGTCTCGATCTGTGTTTGTTCACGACCGCACCTGCCAGAGTTTGGAGTATACCGCAGGTTGTGGAGATCGTAAATGCGGTCACCGGCTGGGACACCACCGCGTGGGAGCTCATGAAGGTCGGGGAGAGGGGCACCACGATGGCCAAGGCGTTCAACGTCAGGGAAGGTTTCACCAGGGCCGACGACCGGGTGCCGGAGAGGCTCTTCCAACCCATCGAGAACGGTCCTCAAAAGGGCTTGAAATTCTCGAAGGAAGTCTTCAAGCAGGCGGTCACAGATTACTACCAGATGATGGGCTGGGACGAGAATGGCGTGCCTACCCGCGGGAAGCTTGAAGAGCTGGATGTCGGATGGGTCGCCGACAAGATAAAGAAATAGTTTATCATTGAACATAGAATTTTTGGCTTCGGCCGAGCTTTGGCAGGAGTTCCACTTCGCGGGAAGATTTATGCTTTTCAGTGTTTAAATAAAAATGAAAAGAAAGCATCGGAGGTGAAAAGAATGCCAAAGGAAAAGTCTGCACCAGTTAGCATGGGGGAAATAAAGAGAACTGTTGCTACATCGCTCGGAACGGCGTTTGGTATCGTCATCGGTATGATTTGGACTCAGGTCGTCATGGCCGGTTTCGTAACAGCTGGCGTCCCGCTAACAGCAGTCGGTGGAACTTGGACAGGATGGGCAGTGTTCGTTGTAACTGCCGTTGTGGTCACAGTGCTCTGTGTTTTAGCGATAGTGTTTATTGGGCGGTGGGGCAGCAAGAGCAAGTAAAGCTGAAATTCTTGCGCTGCCGCCTATCTTTTTTTTATTTAAATCACAATCAAGCAAGCTATATCGACGTGTTTTTTTATGAATATGTTTGCAAGTAACCTTTTCTTTCCAAGTAAATCCACGAAACAATTAAAGACGAGAAGAGTAGTTGCTCCAAAATTGGCGTAACATACCCTAATCCCCGAAATAGAAGCCCACTAAACCCACCGTACCCTAGCAACAAAAGTAAAATAGCATAAATTGAAGCAATGGTGAACCCAAACAAAAAGATTCCTTTTTCTGTAGAAGGGTTTTTAAGAAATGCCCAAGTTGTTAAAAATGTCGCACCTAAAACAAGCGCTGAAATAATCAAATAAAGTGGATAAATTTCGTAACTGGTTGAAGTTGAGAAGACGTTATACAAAAGAGGGCCAAGCACGCTGAGTATCCCATACCCCGCCAAAATTTTTATTGAAAGTGGCAAAGAACCCACCAAAAATCTAATTGAAAGTAATAAACGGTCCGGATTTACGTGCAGTTTTATTTTTTGAAGTGCGTCCCCGCGTTGGAAAATGGTCAAAAAACAGGTCCAGACGATTCCTTGGGCGATAATCACTGGTGCCGCACGCAAAATTCCTATAAGAGAAAAGAACGGCGCAATGGATTGAGATTCTGCGTAGTATTGACTTGAACTAAATAGAAGATTACCAGTAACCTGAGTAATAATCTGAGCAAGAGCAATTGCTGTTCCCAGTGCAATAACCCCGACGAAGATAATCCTTCGATTAACCTTCAAGATTAAATGTCCAGCAATAGAAGAAACTGTTCCCCATAGGATCGCCTCCAAAACTAACGTTCCAGTAAACAAAAGAAAATTCAAGAACTGAGACTCAAAGCCCCCAAGCAATGAAAAAATTCTAAGAATGGAAGGCAACTGTAAAAGCGTCTCCAGAATCATGTGTGCCAAAAAGCCAACCACGAACGCATCCTTTAGCCAAGTTTTGTCCAGACCGCCTTTCAGTTTGTACAAGACGAACCCAGCCGTAAACCCAGAAAACAAGCTGTATGGGAGTGAAAAAGGACGGCCCAATACCCCCAAAGTTAGAAATGAAGCAATACCAACACAAACCCCAATGAGGACAGAAAACAGTTGGTTTCCATTCAACATTTTTTTAATCAGTTCTTTTGTTTGCCATTTACGGATTATTGCTACAAGAATTCCAAAACTTATCACTGCCCCACCAACGGCCAACGTTTGATACGGATTCGTGGGGTCGAGCCCATATTTTCTGGCTTCCGAAATGAAAGCCACCACTGAAACCGTGATTGTCCAAATTATTATTAATCTTGTAACAGTTGTTTGAGTCAAATGAAGTTTTTTCATTTAAACCACGACCAGGCACGCCACGTCCATGACATTAGTTCCGGTGGGCCCGGTCATCAGGAGATCCCCGAGCTTCTTGAAGAACGGATAGGGCGCGTTTTCCTTGAGGTAGTCCTTGGGGTCAAGTCTCAGGCGCTCCGCCCTTTTGAGTGTGGAACCGTCCGCGATTGCCCCTGCGGCATCAGTGGGTCCGTCTATCCCATCAGTGCCGAATGCCGCCATTGTAGCATTTTGTAAACCTGAGAGTCCAGCCACAGCACCGAGCACGAGTTCCTGGCTGCGCCCGCCCGGTCCCTTGCCCCTGACATTTACGGTCGTCTCCCCACCGGAAACGAAGAGCGCCGGCTTTGGCACAGGTTTGTCAGACTTCATCACACTCTTTGCAAGGGCGGCAAAGTCAGCACCGACCTCGCTCGCCTCCCCCCGCATTTCGGTCGTGAGTATCGATACGTTGAAGCCGTGAGATTTTCCGACCTCCGCCACCGCCTCCACCGCCAGAGTGTTGCTCGCTATAATTTCGTGGAATACATTCGCAAAGCACTTGTCTTTTGGTTTTGGCGTGTCAGGAACTTTTCCCTCCAATCCCGCTTTTAGACGCTCTAGGACGTGTTTTGGCACCTTCTCAGCAAGCTTGTACTTTTTGATCACAGCCATCGCATCTGCAAAGCTTGTCGAGTCAGGGTAGGTCGGGCCGCTTGCAATAGTGTCCAGCCGGTCTCCAATCACGTCGGAGATCACTAGCGTGACGACCTTCGCAGGATACGCCGCCTTGGCCAGCTGCCCACCCGCTATCCCTGAAAGATGCTTTCGGACTGAATTGGTCTCGTTGATGTCTGCCCCGCATTTGAGGAACAGCTTGGTAGTTTCCTGGAGTTCGTCAAGGGAGATTCCTTCGGCCGGCAATGGGATAAGGGCCGAGCCGCCGCCGCTCAAGAGGCAGATGACAATGTCGTTGGACCCGAGGCCGCTCACGAGTTCCATCATCTCCATTGCGCCAGCCGCACCAGCCTCTGTTGGCAATGGGTGAGTGGCTTCAATGAGTTTGATTTTTTTCACATGGTATTTCGACGCCAGCCCCTTCGGGACATTGACCACGCCGGCCGTGATTTTATCTCCCAGGATTTTCTCAAGCGCCTCGGCCATGCTTCCGCCCGCTTTCCCACCACCGACAACGATGACTTCCTTGGCATCCGACAGGTTGAATTCTCGAGCGCCGACTCTCAGGTGCTTTCCTTCCAACTTCAATTGCCGGTGCATCGCCGAAGACGGGTCGGCAGAGGTGATTGCTTTGTTAACAGCATCGACAAGTATGCTCCTCGCTTTCCGGATTTCCGGAGTTGCAGCGTTTTCGAGCAGTTGCTTTTCATTCTTGACGTACATTCAGTCACTCCCACTAGTTTCTTTTGTTTGGGTTAAATTAAGTCGATGGAAACGAACTTCACGGAACTTTTATTTCAGAGGACTGAGCTCAAGCCCCAGCTTTTCCTTCTTGAATATTTTTGCGTCCATTAGCTTGAGCTTGCTTGCAACTTTCGGAGAGAACTCCATCTGAGAGAGAACATCCTTCTTCAGGTCAACCCCCGGCGCAATCTCTTCCAGCACAAGCCCATCCTTACCCAGCCCGAAGACAGCCCTCTCCGTGATGTACATGACTTCCTGCCCGCGCTTCCTCGCGTACTCTCCGCTGAAAGTGATCTGCTCCACATTCTTCACGAACTTCTTGACGGCCCCCTCCTTCAGGATCTTCAGTTTTCCGTCCCCCACTTCCACCTCGAGGCCCTTTGTGGTCATCGTCCCGCAGAAGACGACTTTCTTGGAATTCTGGGCGATGTCGATGAATCCGCCACAGCCAGCGAACCTTCCTCCAAACTTGCTCACGTTCTCGTTCCCCTTCTCGTCGGCCTGCGCCAGACCAAGGAACCCAAGGTCAAGCCCGCCACCCTGATAGAAATCGAATTGGTACGGCTGGTCGATGAGCGCCTCGTAGTTCAGTGCCACCCCGAAATCGCAGCCTGAGAGAGGAACGCCGCCTATTACACCAGACTCGACCGTCAGCGTGATCTTGTCGTAAATGTTCTCCTCCATGGCGACGTTTGCCACCTCGGTTGCCATCCCGATGCCGAGGTTAACGACCGCCCCCTGCTTCAGCTCCATGGCGGCCCGCCTCCCGATGACCTTTCTCTCGTCAAGAGGCTTGGGCACGACCGCGGTCGGGGGGATCCTGATTTCACCGCTGATGGCCTTGTTGTACAGCTCGTGGATGGTCTGGCACATGTACTCTGGCTTCGTTGCCACCACGACGTAGTCCACGAGTATGCCAGGGATCTTTACCGTCCTGCTCGGCAGAAGCCCCTTCACGACTTTTTCGACCTGAACAATCACCGTCCCGCCGGAGTTCCTCGTCGCCTGGGAGATGGACAGGTTTTCGAGCGTCACCCCTTCCTTTTCCATTGATATGTTCCCCTTCTCGTCTGCAGTCGTCCCCCTGATCAAGGCAAAATCCACAGGGAAGACCTTGTATTTCAGATACTCCTTGCCGTCAATATTTACCAGCTCCACGATGTCTTCCTCTTTCCTAGTGACGTCGTTTATTTTCCCCCCCTCGACCCGCGGGTCAACAAAGGTGTACAGGCCAGTGTGTGTTATCACGCACGGTTTCTTCGCGGTGATGTCCCGGAACATCTGCGAAATCACTCCTTGGGGAATACAATAAGCGATTATCTTGTTGTTCATCATCAGCTCGCTCATCTGTGGCGCTTTCCCTGAGTGGGTGAAAATGAATTTCTTGATGAGGTGCTCAATGCCTATCATGTCGAACCCAACACCTTTGCCGCCAGATTGACCCGCTGGCTGGATGACGGTCAGGCCCCTCGGTTTTCCAGTTTTGAGGAATCTGTCCTTCAACGCGTTGAGAAGTTCAAACGGGAGGTTGGTGGTCGTGAAGCCGCCCGTCGCAACCGTGCTGCCATCTTTTATGTGGCTGATGGCCTCCCCGCCAGTGACCACTTTCATCTTTTACCCCAAATCTTCAGAGTTTGTAGTTTTTTAAACGTATTCCCCGGCGTTGATGTTTATCAACTGTCCGGTTATGTAGGTCCCGTCCGTCACCAAGAAAGCGACAAGCTTCGCGACTTCCTCCGGCTCCCCCCGCCTCCCAAGCGGAATGTGTGCCACCCTGTCGCGGAGCATTCCTGGTGGCATGGCGTCCGTCATCCTGGTCTTTATGCAGCCGGGAGCGATGGCGTTGCAGGTTATGTTATACTGAGCGTACTCCAGCGCGACCACCTTCGTGAGTGAAATCATCCCTCCCTTCGCTGCCGCGTAGTTTGCCTGCCCGGTGGCGCCATCGAGCGCACTCATGGAGCTCATGTTCACTATCCTGCCGCCCCCCTGTTGAATCATGTAAGGGAGCACCGCCCTCGTGCAGTTGAAAGTCCCCGTCAGGTCAATGTCGATGACCTTCTGCCACTGCTCGGGCGTCATGTTGACGAGCAACTTGTCGATGTTCATGCCGGCGTTGTTCACCAGGACGTCGATCCTGCCAAGTTTTTCCACGGCTTCCTTCGCCATCTTGTCCGTGTTCTCGTACTTCGAGATGTCAGCGCTGACGAAAATCGCGTCCCTGCCTATCTTTTTGATTTCATCGATGGTCTTTTGCACCTCATCGTCAAGCGCCAGGTCGTTTATCACGACGTTGAAGCCTTTCTTGGCCAGCTCCAATGCTATTGCCTTCCCTATCCCCCTGCCGGAGCCGGTGACAAGCGCGACCTTCGTGGCTTCCTTCTTCTCTTTCACCTCAGGAATGAAGAAGTCGAACTCACCCAGGTCGGTCACCCTCCTTTCGATCTTGCCTTCCATCCCCTCTTTCAGAACTCCGAAGTACTGGTTCTCGATTTTCGCGAGGCACCTTTTGCCATTGTCTTCGATGATGGCGCCAGCATATGTGGACTTGAAAGGCGGCGGAGGTATGAGGACCATCGAGTAGGCGACAAGCTTTGCCATTCTTTCACCTCGTCAGCACGGAAACCACAGAGATGGACCCCGTGCCTCCATGTTGTTCCACAAGTCCCGTCTCCACTCCAGGGATCTGCTTTTCACCGGCCTGTCCGCGCAGCTGTAAGAATGTTTCGACTATCGTCCCAACACCCGTCGCGCCAACCGGATGTCCCTTGGCTTTCAAGCCACCGCTCACGTTGACCGGTAGTTTCCCGTCACGCATAACCGTCCCGTCCCTGATCAGCTTCGGCCCCTCGTACTTCTTCGCGAAACCAAGCGCCTCGTAGCACATTATTTCAACTGGAGTGAACGCGTCGTGGACTTCCGCTATTTGGATTTGTTTTGGCCCGATGTTCGTCTCCTTGTAAACCTTGTCAGCGGCCTTCTTTGACGCCATTATGAATGTCGGGTCCTCCCTCTCAAAAACTCCCATCGCGTCGTGGTCCCAGCCCATGTGAAGGTAAACAGGAGTGTCTGTGTACTTCTTCGGCTCCGCGCTCAGAAGAAGGGACGCCGCGCCGTCGCTGATCGGGCAGCAGTGGAAAAGCCTTATGGGTGAAGCGATCATCCTTGAGTTCACCACGTCCTGCACAGTGATCTTCTTGTGCAGGTGGGCCCAAGGGTTCCGCATGGCATTTTCATGGTTTTTGACAGACACCAGCGCGAAATCTTCGTCGGTCGCCCCGGATTTCCGCATGTAAAGTTGCGCCATCAAAGCATAGCATGCTGGCTGTGGGATTCCAAGTTTTATTTCTTCTGGTGCGCCGCCGCGGCAGAGCGCAGCGGTTGCAGCCTCGGTTGAAAGTCTGCTCATCTTCTCGAACCCGACCACAAGGGCATTCTTCACGTACCCTGCTCGGATCATCTTCAGAGCCTGGTAAACAGCCACGCTACCGCTCGCGCACCCGGCTTCTACCCTGAACCCCTCGGCGTTCGGGTTCTTCAGGTACCTCCAGGCCAATGTCCCGGTCTGATGCTGGTTCGAGAACTGGTTGTCCACACAGCTCGCGATTACAAGGCCGATATCCTTCCGGTCTATGCCTTTGTCAACGTTGGCGATGCACTGGTCCACGCCAGTCTGTATGAGCTCCGGCGTGTCCTCCTTCAGCACGCCATATTTCGTGTGCCCGTAAGAAACGATCCCCACGTCCATCCAATCGCCTTACTTCCTCTGTTCTCGGTTTTAAATAATTATTCAAAAGGGATTAATACCCCTAAAAAAGACATTTGAGGGCAGAAAAAGGCTGAAATCGTGGAGTGATTTTGTGCAGAAATGGGTGGTTGAGGACCAGAAAGAAAAGAACGTTTGGTGGCCTTCGGAGGAGATGAAGCGCCGGGCCTGGACGAACGACCCGGGCATCTATGAGAAGGCAGCAAAGGACCCTGTGGCATTCTGGGGAAAACTCGCAGCAGAGGGGCTCGAGTGGTTCAAGAAGTGGGACACTACCTACGAGGAAAAACTTCCCTACTTCAAGTGGTTCGTCGGGGGGAAGCTCAACATCTGCTACAACGCCGTCGACCGCCACATCAAGGCAGGGAAGGGAAACAAGACCGCAATCCTCTGGGTACCGGAGCCGGTCAATGAAGCTCCGAGAAATATCACTTACAAGGACCTTTACGATCAAGTCAACCGCTTCGCGAATGTTTTGAAGAGCCTGGGAGTGAAGAAGGGAGACAGGGTCGGCATCTACCTCCCGCTCATCCCCGAGGGCCAGATAGCGATGCTCGCATGTGCCAGGATTGGCGCGGTGCACAGCGTCGTGTTTTCAGCGTTCAGCAGCGACGCGCTTCGCGTTAGGCTGGAGGATGCGGGGTCGAAGGTTCTCGTCACTTCAGATGGTTACTACCGCAGGGGGAAGCTTGTGGACCTCAAGGCGGGTGCGGACGAGGGAGTCAAGGGCACCAGCGTCGAGAAGGTTGTAGTGGTGAAGCGCGCCGGGAACGACGTGAAGATGGCCGAGGGGCGCGACCTCTGGTGGCACGAGCTGGTGAAGAAGGCAGAGCCGAGCTGTGAGCCAGAGGTGATGGACGCGGAGGACATGCTCTTTCTGCTTTACACGTCCGGCACAACAGGGAGGCCAAAGGGGGTAATCCACACAACGGGCGGCTACGCGACTCAAGTTTACTGGACGGCAAAGTGGGTCTTTGACCTGCACGACGAGGACCTATTCTGGTGCACCTCCGACATAGGCTGGGTCACCGGGCACTCCTACGCCTGTTACGGGCCTCTGCTTAACGGCATCAGCATGCTGCTTTACGAGGGCTCTCTCGATTACCCTGCACCCGACCGATGGTGGGACATAATCGAGAAGTACAAAGTTACGATTTTTTACACCGCCCCGACTGCCATTCGGATGTTCGTGCAGCTTGGAGCGGACTGGCCAAAAAAGCATGACCTGAGCACACTTCGCCTGCTCGGGACAGTGGGGGAGCCCATAGATCAGGAGGCCTGGCTGTGGTACTTCAACAACATCGGAGGGGGGAGGTGCCTGATAACAGACACCTGGTGGCAGACTGAGACCGGTGGCACATTGATGATGAGCCTGCCCGGCATAGGGCCTTTCATACCCACGGTCTCTGGCAGGAGTTTCCCTGGAACGAGAGCGGAAGTTGTTGATGAGGATGGCAATCCAGCTCCTGCAGGTTATCTCGTCCAGGTCCCTCCAGTTGCACCAGGAATGCTCAGGGGGCTCTACAAAGCAGATGACAAGTACCGCCAGACATACTGGGGCAAGTACAACAACAGGTTCTACTTCACTGGGGACGGCGCCAGGAGGGTTTCACACGGGTGCATAAGGGTCACGGGTAGAGTCGACGACGTCATGAAGGTTGCCGGTCACAGGCTCTCCACGGCCGAACTCGAGGATGCAATGAACAGGCACGAGGCGGTTTCCGAGAGCGCAGTGATACCGAAGCCACACCCAATCAAGGGAGAGACCCCGGTGGCGTACGTCATCCTGAAGAAGGGTTACACGCCTTCGGATGCGCTTGCAAAGGAGCTCGTGGCTCACGTCGGCAAGGTCATGGGGCCGATCGCGAGGCCGGAGCAGGTTTTCATAGTGAGCGAGCTGCCGAAGACCAGGAGCGGGAAGATAATGAGAAGAATTCTGAAAGCTCTGCTGACGAACGACCCGATAGGAGACACAACCACCCTGCAGAATCCAGAATCCGTAGATGGTTTAAAGAAAAAGGTCGGCTACAAAGGGCCAGGCTGAACTTCAAGCCGGTTTCCCTTTGTTCATAACAATTTTATTTTCAACGAAAACTTGGCCACGCTTCATGTCTTTAATCATGTCCAAGTGACTAGATGCCTTGTTTCTCCCATGGTAGGCCCCGCGGTTGTTGCCTATCGCGATGTGGATTGTGCCGAAGATTTTCTCGTCAACTATTATGCTGCCGCCCGTGTACTCAGCGCCCGGGTTCGTGCCTATCCCGAGTTCGGCGATCCTGTCCTTCTCCCCGGTGTTCGCTTTCAAGAACTTCGTGAAGTTTTCTAGTCCGGACTCCGCCCGGTAGTCGACAACTTTCCCCCTCCTGAAAGTCAGCTCAAGCCTGCGAATCTTCCCGAAGCCAGGGATTGCAACATTTTCAAACGATATCTTCCCTTCAGCGCTTGTTTCAATCGGAGCGACGAACACCTCTCCGGCAGGGATGTTGAGCCCGACATCATCCCTCGCGATGTCTTCAGGGGAGATGACTCCGTCGTCGACCAGGGCTGGACGTCCCCTTATACTGAATCTCAAGTCGGTCCCGTCGTCCGCCACTATTCGGACCATATCCCCGCCGGCCAATGCCTTGCGGTAAAACTCACAATATCCTCGGAGTTCGTGGCCGAAGCTTTGGCGGACGCTGTTGAAAAATATTTGTCTGAAGCGTTCGACTGGAAGCCCGTAAGCCTTGGCGGCCCCCGGAATCGGCCAACCAAAGTAGGCCCATCTCACCTTTCTCCTGTCCATGATTTCCCTGAGCTTCTGCCGGTTCGGTGCCGTAAGTTTCAGTTTTGGGGTCAGCCCTTTGGCCCAGTTGGGGTCGTCCTCTTCCCCTATGAATATTGAGACATCGGCGTTTCTGGCGATGGCTTCAGAGAATGGGTTCACCTCTTTCAGGGATTTTGTTGGTTTCAGAATGTAGTTTATTTTCTGCCTTTTTGAGGAGTACCCAAGAAAGACAACGTGCGCCCCAACCCTCCAGCACTCCTCCTCCACCATCTGGGCGAACCTCTCGCAGCTCGGGTCCGTTCTGTTGTAAAGAATTCTGACTGCTTCATAGCCACCCTTCTTCTTTCCTATTCTCATTGAGCGCCTTACAAAGGCCGCAGCGATTTTTTTCATCTCACCACCGGATAGTTCTGGCATCCAGGCACCGATTTTGTTTAAGGCGGAACCTTTTGAGGTTTCCCATTGTTTTCCATGTCCGGCGCGGGTGCGGCATTTATTTTATGCCGGTCGCCTAGCCTATGTGATGAAAGGGTTTCACATAATGCTGTGCGTGTTTTTGTTGCTGGCGCTGGCTCCCCAGACAAAAGCTTGGGAAGGGCAGACCCACAGGGACGTGGCACAGGCCGCGTTTCAAGAACTCCCCGATAACGTTCAGGCACTTTTGGACTACTCGAGGATTTATGACGGCTCGACGTGGCCCGACGTGTACCGCACGAGCGCGGATCCATTTGGCTGGACTTTCCCTAGCTCCGGCCACATACAGACATCTTCAAGAGGCCAGGCAGAACAGTGGCTTGCCCAGGCGGAGAACCGTTACCTGGAGAACGATTACGAGAACGCATCCTTGTACCTTGGCATTGCTTGTCACTACATAGCAGACTCCGTCACGCTGGTTCACAACATATCCTGGACTGACCTTCACTATGACTATGAGGACGCTGGAGCGCAGCTTGCCCCCGCGGAACCTTCAGGGATTGCGGACTTCGACCTCGAACAGAAGTTGACAGATTACTACAACGGCGCCCAAGCGAAGTGGCAGATCTGGCGGAGCACGCGCGACCAATCAATCGTACAAGAGGGCGTCGACCTGGCGGCGTCGTACACGTACAACGCCTGGTGTCAAGTGCTCGGCGTTACGCCAGCTATTCTGCCGGAAACCAGTTTTCCAATAGACCCCAAGCTGATTGCTGTCGCCGCCATTGTCGTCATCATGGTCTTGAGCATTGTTGGTAAGAAGCGCCACTGGTAGAACTGCTCAACGAATGTAGCTCAGATCTTCTTCCTCTATCTCGGGAAGTCGGGGTTCAACTTGCGGAAGCTTGGAGATTTCTGCCGCATGGGCTTCCAGTTCTCCTGTTTTTACCCGGAACCCAAATATTGAGCCCATCGCCTTCACCACAGCGGCCGAGGCCATGGGATCCAGGATTCCCCCTTCGGTGACGCCGAGCAGGCAGAATCCGTCCATCCCCCTCAGCGCAGCGAAGCTCGGGAGCATCCCGTTCATCCCAACGATCACGCCGTTGGTGAGAACTTCAATCCCCCTCGATTTCAACGTCTCAACCAGCTTGCGGTCCGTGGCCACCCCGACCACCGTCTTCTTTTTCGTCTCCTCCGGGGAGAGCACGTAGGCGGCCATTGTGGCAACGGTCGTCACTCCATTTTCTCCAGCAAGGTCAAGAATCTCTCCAGTAAGCGCATACTGCCCCTGTGGAGTGGCGGCCTGGGCATCCGCGGTCATCAGAATCAAGTCTTGTTTCGACCCGCTGGGTCTCGCGTGGAAGAACTCCATCCTCATGGCCCTGACGCTCCCGCCATCCGGGACGGCCCACTCTGGGAAGTGCTCGGATGAGAGCTCCAGGAACTTCTGGGCCTCCAGCTGGTTGACCAGGAACTCGGCGGCGAGCTTCCCGACGTTCGCTATCCCAGGCAGACCCGCCAGCATAACAGGTTTCTTCAGCTTGGGGTGGCTGAGATAGTTGAGACTTATTGGCATTGTTTAGGAGTAGAAGTGCCCCAATTTAAGGGTGTGCGGGAAATGGGTTCGGTTGCATGGAAGCCAAGTTCGGAGACGGGGAAATAAGGGTCGTCCCGCTGGCGTTCGAGAGTTTCGGCGTAAGAAGCATGGCGACGCTCGTCGAGACAGATGACGTCAAAATCCTCATGGACCCGGGCTCTGCGCTCGGGCCCAGGTTCAACCTCAGCCCCCACCTCAGGGAGTACGTCGCGCTGGCGAGGTCGAGGGAGAGGATACTGGAGGCCGGGCGAAAGGCGGACGTTCTGACGATAAGCCACTACCACTTCGACCACTACATCCCGAGCTTCGAGGACTGGATCTGGACGTGGAGTTCTCCGGAGATGGCAGAGCGGCTGTACAAGGGCAAGCTCATCCTTGCGAAGGACAGCACCTCAAACGTGAACCTGAGCCAGCGGAAGAGGGGGTACATGTTTCGGAAGATGAACTCCAAGGTCGCGGAGATAAAGGTCGCGGACGGGGAGAGCTTCGAGTTCGGGAAGACCAGGCTGGAGTTCTCCAAGCCTGTCCCCCACGGCTCCCGCGGTTCGGAAATCGGATACGTGTTAATGCTTGCAGTCAAAACACCAAACTGCACGTTCATTCACGCCTCGGACGTTCAGGGGCCGATGGAGAGCGAGTCGCTTGAATGGATGTTGGGCCAGAAGCCGGACGCGGCCATAGTCGGGGGCCCGCCTCTGTACCTTCAGGGTTTCAAGGTGGAAGAGGCGGACATCGAGAGGGCCTTGGATAACATGGTCAGGCTTGTTAAGGAGATCCCGACAATTGTTGTTGACCACCACCTCTTGAGGTCGCTGAAGTACCGTGAGCTTCTCGAGCCGGCGTTCGCAGCGGCAGACGGTTCAGGGCACAGTCTTCTCACGGCGTCGGAGCTCTTGGGTCAGGAGCCGCAGCTGCTTGAGGCGAGCAGGAAGGAGCTCCACGAGGCCGAGCCCGTGAAGAAAGAGTGGTACGCGCAGCTGGAAAAGGGAGATTTCAAGGAAGGGCTTGACCACCCGCATTGACCTTCCAATATTCACATGCGTTCAGGGGCGACTATTCCCATTAGTTTGAGGGCGTTTCCAAGCACTATCCTGACGCAGTTCACGAGCCTCAGCCTCGCCGCCTTCAGTTCTGCGGTCTCGGCCTTGACCACAGGGGCGGCCTCATAGAATGTGTTGAATGCCAGCGCGAGCTCAGCCGCGTACAGGGCGAGCATGTGCGGCTGCAGCTTCTCTCCGGATTCTTTGACCACGTCAGGGAACATCGAGAGAAGCTTCACCAGGCGCAGCTCCTGCGGCAGCTTGAAGGTGTCGTCTGGGTGTTTTCCACCCTTGCTCCGCGCTTTTTTCAGGATGTTGCAAGCTCGAGCGTGCGAGTACTGGATCGCGGGCCCGCTGTTCCTGTCGAAGTTCAAAGACTCCTCCCACTTGAATGTTATCCTCTTGTCCGGGGACATGCTCAGAAGGGAGTACCTGATGGCTCCAACGCCAACGAATTCCGCCGCCGCCTTCCAGAACTTCTCTCCGGCATCAGGCGCGTGCTCCTTCACAACAATCTTACTCCTCGTCACGGCCTCTTCAAGGACATCATCGACGGAGAACCCGACCCAAGTCCCCTTCCTTCCCGAGAACCTGCCGCTCGGGAGCCAGACGTGCTCGTAAGCCAGGTGGTGGGAGTTCCTGTACTCCTTCTCGAGCTTTAGTGCCTTAAGCCCAGTGAAGACGACCTGCTGAGGGAACCTCTGTTCGGCCCCGACGACGTTTATCACTACATCCGCGTGTCCAAACTTTGCAGAAGGCTTCCCTGTTGGGTTGGTGGTCCAGATTTTCCCGCCCGCAGATTTCGGCCAGAGCTTGAACTTCAGTCCTCTCCCCGCGTGTCCGAACTTCCAGAGCTGATAGGCCATGTCCCGAGCAGTGTAAACAGCTGTGCCGTCCGAGCGCACCAGCACCTTGTCCTCCAGGTTGAAGTCATTGAGTTTGAGGATGAGGGTCCCGGTTTTATCCCCGCTCCCTTCAACAAGGCGGCCGGCGGTGCGGAGTTTTCGTAGCGTTTCCTCCAAGAGTCCTGTCCGAACGATGTCGCTCTCCCACACCAGCAGGTCGTAGTTTATCCCAAGCCTGGCGGTTGTTTCGAGGTTTGCCCCGACGCAGCGCTCCGAGAGCTTTTTGGCCGTCACCACCCGCTTTCCTTTCCCTTTCTCAAGCTCAACGAGTATTTTTTTGACTTTCTCCTCAAGCTCTGGCTTGTTTTCCAACTGCCTGTGCATATCGGCGTAAATCAGCCCCAGCGTGTGGTCGAACTTTGCCTTTGGTTTCTTCTTCACGAACCCGTAGGCGAGAAGCGTTTCCGCGACCTGTCGTCCCATGTCGTCTATGTAGTTCTGGACCTCGACCTCGTGGCCGGTGGTTCTCAAGATACGGGCCATTGTGTCCCCGAGCACGGCATTCCTCCCGTGGCCTATGTGGAGGGGTTTGGTTGGGTTCACGCTCGTGTGCTCTATCACGACTTTTTCCTTTTTGGTTTTCATGCGACCGTAGTCATCATCGGTTTGATTTATTGCCTGGAGGGTCAGCCCAGTGAGCTTTGGCATGTCCACGAAGAAGTTCAGGTATTGGCCGGCGACCTCTACCTTCGAGACGATGCCCGTTGGTTTTATCTCATTTGAAATTTCAGCGGCAATCCACATCGGCGACTTGTGGAGGGACTTCGCGAGCTCGAAGCACAGCGTGGACGCGAGGTCACCGAGCTTCTGGTCTGGGGGTTCAGCAAGGGTGGTTTCGATGGGAACAGGTGATTTCCATCCCAATTTTGTGATTGCCAGCTCCAAGGACTTGCACACGTCCGCCTTGAAGTCTCCCCATGGGTTTGTCGACATGGCACCAATCCCCCTGAACCTCAGCAGATAAAAGATGGATTTCAAAAAGCAGAATCACGCCATAAACAGGTACTGGGTCGTCGTGGGCAGCTTCTGCCGCAGCAGTGCAACCTCAGGTCTGTAAATCAAAAGTTCTCCCGCTCCCGTCTTGTTCAAGATTTTGCTCACCACCTCAACCTCCGCTTTTCCGCTTATCCTAGCCGCCCCGCGCCCGAGTTTTGGCTCGAGGGCAATCAGGATCGGCAGCTGCAGTTCATCCCACGTCTCCTTCGGGATTATTTGTGAGAGGGACTCCAACTCGTCGCGCTTGAACGCGTGGACGTTCCCAGCTTTGGTCTTCACTTGTGGTTTAGAAGACGACAGAGCTTCCTTCAGAGAGACGCGCCGTTCGGGGAGGTTGATGTTAAGCCTGGCGAGTTCCTTCTCCAGAATCCTCTCGGAGTTCAACCCCGCGCCTCCAGCATCGCCTTTATCCTCTTGAGGCGGGTGAAGTTCTCCCTCTCCATCTCGTCCAGCCGCATCAATATGAACTTGAGCGCCGCCTTCAGTCCAGGGATTATGATGTACTCGAGGGCGTTCACCCTTCTCTTGGTCTTCTCCAGCTCCCCCGCCAGTGCGTAGGCTGAAGCCTCGAGTTCGGCAAGTTCAACCAGGAGCTTCAACGCTTTCTCGAACTCTTCAGCGGCGTCGTCCAGCGAGGTGGATGTCATGAGAATGTCGTAACCCCTTTCCATCGCCCCACGCTCGATTTTCCCGGCCTCGATGGTCGGCACCTGGATTCCCATGATGAACCTAGTGGAGATCTCAATCTGAGCCTCCCGCCTGCTCTCCTTTGCGGCCTCCAGAGTTTCCAGAGTCCCGGTCAGCGCAAGGCACTTGGCCAGCTCCTGGTGGGCACTTGAGAGTTGCTGAAGTGCTTTGCCCCTGGCATCCTGGATCTTCCCCAGAACCCCGAAGAACTCCATCACGAGGGCGTCCATCTTCTCCTTCAGCAGGTCGTGCCCCTTCTGTGCGAGGGAAATCCTCCGCCTGAGCTTCATCAGCTCCATCCTGGTTGGAGCGATGGTTGTGGTAGTGGCCAGATCACCCGCCTCCTTTCTTCACGATTATCTCGGCCCCGACCGTCCTCTTGATCATCTCGCTGAGCTCGTCGTACTTCGGCGTGTGCCCTGTCTTATCTGGGATCCTGAGGATGACTGGAAGCGGGCCCTTTTGTCTCATGATCTTTTTGAATTCTGGTCCAATCCCATCGGCAACGCTGTGAGTCACGATTATGAGCCCGATGTCGCTGTTGTTCAGGAACTCCTCCAGCTTCGAGAGGCTTTCCTCCGCCGTGGAATGGATGTAGGGGTACGTCACTCCAGCCAAGCTCATGCCCGCAACCGTTTCCTGCTCCCCTATGACCGCAATCTTAAAGCTCAATTTTAGGCACCCTCGTTATAGTTTCTTTTATCTTCTGTGGTTCGACGCCAGCAGCCTTCAGCCTGATGACCGTCCGCAGGTTTTTGACCTCGTTCTCCTTCTGCACGAGATATGAGAGCGCGGGGGCGATGCTGAAGAACTGAGTGAATCCGAACCACTTGCAGAGCTTCAGATGGAACTCGTCGAGAGCCCTTTCAGCGGCCGGAAGTCCGTTCTCCTCAACCTGTGCCATGACATCTTCCAAGGCCTTCGCCGGTGCGGTGATGTGAGCCATGTGGACGGCCGAGCGCACGTCCTCCGCTAGTATCATTTCCCTGAGCATGGGATCGGTCAACTCGTGGGCCGGCCTGATAAGAAGAGATGCAATGTCCTGTGCCGAGGCCCCCTCACCTTTGAGTCGGAGGATAGTTTTCAAGTTCAAAGAATCGATTTGGTAGCCCACGATCGGTTCCAATATTTTTCTTTGCGCATTTCTGCCGCGCGCGTCAGCCCAAAGGCGCGTGTAGTACTGTCTGTCCACGGCCGCGAGGATTGTAGACAGTCCTTTTGTCTTGTATTCTTCCAAGGATTTCGACACCGCGTCGAAGTATTCGCTTCCTTTCAGGAACTCGAGCAGCTCTTCCATGCTGCCCGCCGAAGCCAGCATCTCAGTCCTCTCCATCGGCGTGGTCGGGGAGGGGACGAGCTCTTTTGGTCGGATGTCTTTTGGGACGTTGTTGTGAATCATGGTCACCACGGCCTTCAGGTTCCAGACGTCGGCCCGCCCCAGCAGCCGCTCCACTGTCTTCTTTCTTTCTTGGGGCAGCATCTTCAGTATTTCAACGTATTTTGAGTTCAGGTGCTCGTGTAGGTCCCGCTCAATTTTCATGAAGTCGGGGGTTTCGCTTTTCCTGGCCTCAATCACCAAAGGCCCATATTCCGTCTCCTCGAGTGCGGACAGCAGGCTGCGGAGGTCAGGCGCGTCCGCGAGTTCCGAAAAGCGCGCGTCGGAAATCAGCTTGGCTTCCCAGGTGCTCACGGTCGCGTTGCAGTAAAGGTACTTCATGGACTTCCTTGAACTGAGAATCACGCCCGCCATCAAGGCCGCAATAAGAGCCAGCACAAAGACGATGATTTCAATCATTGCGACCCTTCAAAAAGGATTTTGGCAATCTTTACCCGAAGGGCTTCGATTTCCCTTTTCATCCTCCCGTCGAACGTCTCGTCCACCTCGACCCTTCCGTCGGCGCTTTTGGCCACAACTCCACCTATAGCTTGGATTGGCTCTCCGAACGTTACGCTGGCTTTCTCCTTCCCTGCAGACAGGCCCCTCGTTATCCCCTGCTCGGATTTTTTCAGCAGTGATAGGTCCCGCCTGTTGGCTAGGACCACGATATCTTTTGACCCGAGTTTTTTTCCAGCCGAGACCACGATTTTTACAAGGCTTTTCTTGTAGCTTTCCAGCTTCACGTATTTTTCAAGCTCCTTTTCAGCTCCCTTGAAAACCTGGTTAATCATCTCCTCCCTCCTCTGCAGGGCCTCTTTTTTTGCCTGCATCTTCCCCTTGGCCAGAACTTCATCAAAAGCCCTTTTGCCCTCCGCTCGGGCTTCCTTCAAACGGCTCTCTTCCTCCTCTTTAGCCGTAAACTTTGCCGCGTTCAAAATGGTGGAAGCTTCACTTTTTGCCGAAGATATTATCTCCTCAGCCGTCTTGTCAGCCTCTTTCAGTACCTCTCCTACCATCAACTGCGTGTTCTTGCTGAGCGCCAAAGCAACCACCAGCTCAGAATAGCCCTAACCCCATCATCAGGAGGAACGAGGCTATGAAGCCCAGGATGGCGTACGTCTCGACCATCACGGCGTAGACAACGGACGGTGTGAATGCCTCAGGCCTCTTCGCAAACGCAGAGACTCCCGCAACGCAGACCTTCGCCTGGTAGTACGCGGTGAAACCTTGGATTATCCCCGGAAGCACGGCAACTATTGCCGCGACTCCAAGAACTCCGGCCTTCAAGGTCCCGCCGAAGAGCCCAGTCCCGATCAGCAGCAGCATTCCCACTATGAAACCGTAGAATCCCTGTGTACCTGGGATGACCTCGAGCACGAAGAGCTTCGTCCACTTCTTCGGGTCCTCAGCCGTCACCGCGGCAGCGGAAACTCCGACCATCTGCACTCCCATGGCCGCCATGAGCCCAGGTATCCCGACCGCCAGCGCCGCCGCCAGAGCTACGAGTACTTCTTCACCCAATCACTCACCCCCTTTTACTTCTGTGAACACCCTTTTAGCTTTAAAGGGGGCGAACTTTTGCCCGGTTCCGTCGTAGAATTTGCTGAAAAACTCCGCGAAGTGCAGACGCAGGGTGTGTATGAACCCGCCCATGCACCCGAGGAAAGTGTTGAACGAATGACCAATCAAGAAGACCAGAGCTATGCCAACCATCATAACTATCGCGAGTATCAACGCCGGAGAGAGCGTAAGGTTTGGCGCCACCATCCCGTTGAATGTCATAATGAGCACGAAGTTCAGGAGGTAAGCTATGATTGTGGTCGCCACTCCCAGCGCCATCAGTCTGCTGTAAGAGGTGACATCGGCAATGAACCCAATTACCCCATAAAACACGTTTATAGCCCCGCTTACCTTTGACCTAGTCTCCTTGACGAGGGCGATGGCCCCAACAACTCCAGCCAGAACACCCACATAGAACATCGCCCTAAGTATTGTGACTGACATGGCCGCCGGCGCCAGCGGGTTGAAGGCGTCCGTGAGGGCCATTTTTGGGAATGAAAAGTTAATGCCGAAGGTTCTCAAGTTTATCCCCAGGATACAGAAGCCCAACCCGAAGAACCCGAGTATGACGAGCGCACGCGCGATGTCTTCCAGGCAGACCCGCTTCCACTCCCTCCGAAATGCATCTTTCAGAAGCTTGACAACGGAGAAGGCGATGAAGATTTGCAGTATCCCAAGAAATATGGCCAGCTTTAGGAGCGAGACAGGGTCCTTGACAGGGTCGAACCAGAGGGCAGGAATGTTTGGCCCGAAGAGGCTGCCAGTCAGGAGCCCGAAGACAATCGCCAACCCCCCCGATATCGCCAGCATCCTCCTGATGTTGCGGGGAAAGGCGCCGCCTATCCAGAACCCGGATATCATAATCGCTGCGAGCAACGCCCCGTACCCAACGTCGCCCAGGCAGATGCCGAAGAATATCGGGAACGTTATGGCGATGAAAGGCGTGGGGTCGGCCTCGGTAGGTGAAGGCGACCCGTACATCTCCGTGATGAACTCGAAGTCCCTGATTAACGGCGGGTTCTCCAGCTTCGTCGGGGCGCTTTCTGCCTCCTCCTTTGGAACGTCAATAGCGTGGAAGATGCACCTGCCTTTTGTGGTTCGGCCCAGCATGTTTTCCAGGCCGGTGACGCTCTTCTCAGGCACCCAGCCCTCCATGAGGACCGCCGACTCGCTGTACCCGAAGTTCGAGCAGGCCTCGAGCCTCTCCTTCCTGATTTCGAGGAGTTCCATCCAGTGCCAGATTTCTTTACCCCATTTTTTCGCAAGCTTCGATGCTTCATTTTGGATCTTGTTCAGCTCGTCGTTCGTCACCTCAAGCTTGCCCGCGATCTCCTCCATGGCTTTCTTTGGGACTGCAGTCGTGGGCGGAAGCTCGAGCATCTCCACTCCGAACCTGTAGATCAATGGGGTGAGCTTGGACTGGTCCCTAACCCGACAGGCCACCACAAGGGTTTTTCTCTCTCCTCTCCCTAGGAACTTCACCAGAACTTTTGATTGTAGGGCGTCATTCGCCGCTGCCGTGAACTCTTCCAAGTTTTCCTCGGAAATCCGGCCGGCAGCCACGTAGAACTCCTCAGTAGAATGGATGTACTCCAGCGGGAATTCTATCTCCATGAAGTCGTGGAGGGCGTCCGTCTGGTTTAGCAGCGTTTGGCGCTCGTTCATTATTTCCTGGCGCCTTTCCCTGATCTCCGCGACTTCCGGTTCCAGCTTTTCAACTATCTTCTTTGCATTTTTCACAATCTTCTCGTGAGGGTACTCTTTGACAGGGGTCGGACGGCTTGACCCGCTTGCCCCAAGCTCCGACTGGATGTCTTTCAGTTTCGAAAGGAGGCCAGAGACCTCTTGGAAATCTTCCCCGAGGGCCCTCTTGATGAAGTCAGAGTGAGAAGTTTCCCTGAGCTGGATTACTCCCATCTCGTGCAGTTTGGAGACAACTTCATCCCTCGCACTCTGCAGGACAACAGCTTGAACCTTTTTCATCTTGGCGGGCTTGAACATCACTCCACCCGCGCCACGGATTTCACGACCAGCTCGACTGCCTTCTTTTTCCTCTGCTCGAGCCTTTTCTCCTTAAGCTGGTCCTTCTTCCTTGCCTCCACGAGTTCGGCCTGGACCTCCACTTCTCCATTGGACTTGAGTTCTTCTATGGTCTTTTTTGACTTGACGGAGCTGTCGGCCTTGGACTTTTCCTTTATCTGTTCGGCGTCTTTCCTCGCTTTCCCAAGTATAGCCTCGGCCTGGGCTTTTGCCACCTCAACCTTCTCCTTGGCCTTGCGCTCGGCGTTAAAGATTGCGCGCAGCTCTTCTTCAACCAATCCATCACCTCAAGTGCAGATAGTGCGCTGCAATAAAATAGTAAGATATACATAAAAGCAAAGCTTCCAATCATAGCTGGAGCCGGAGGGTGCAGAATGGGGAAGATATCTAGGATCACGGGGCCTGTCGTCATCGCTGACGGCATGAAAGGCTCTGAGATGTACGAGCTGGTAAAAGTGGGTGAAGCTGGACTGGTAGGTGAGATAATCGGCCTGGTTGAGGACCGCGCCACCGTCCAGGTCTACGAGGAAACTTCTGGTATAAGGCCCGGCGAGAAGGTCGAGAGCACAGGGAGGCCGCTTTCAGTTGAACTTGGGCCGGGGCTCATCGGGGCGATTTACGACGGCGTCCAGAGGCCGCTCACTGTCATAAAAGCGCAGGTAGGGGACACGATCAAGCGCGGTGTTTTCGCCTACGCCCTGCCCCGAGACAAGAAGTGGGACTTCACCCCGAAGGTAAAGAAGGGGGCGGAAGTCGTGGAGGGGGACGTGCTCGGCGTTGTAAAGGAGAGCAAGCTGGTAGACCACAAGATTCTCGTTCCGCCGGGGGTCAACGGAAAGATAGTTGAGATCTCGGACGGTGCCCACAAGGTTGAGGACACGATCGCGACCGTTGACACTAAGGATGGCAAGCGGGAGGTCGGGATGATGCAGGTCTGGCCGGTGAGGCGCCCGCGGCCTTTCAAGGAGAAGCTGGACCCTAACGAGCCCCTCATGACAGGGCAGCGGGTCGCGGACACGTTTTTCCCGATAGCAAAGGGCGGGACGGTCGCAATTCCTGGCGGGTTCGGGACCGGCAAGACGGTTTTCCTCCATCAGGTCGCCAAGTGGGCAGATGCAGAGGTCGTCACTTACGTCGGCTGCGGTGAGCGCGGGAACGAGATGTGTGACGTGCTCGTCCACTTCCCCAAGCTGAAGGACCCGCGCACGGGGGAGCCCCTCATGGATAGGACCACGCTGATTGCAAACACTTCAAACATGCCGGTGGCTGCGCGTGAGGCCAGCGTTTACACTGGGATAACGATTGCAGAATACTTCCGGGACATGGGGTACAACGTCGCCCTGATGGCAGATTCAACTTCAAGGTGGGCGGAGGCCATGCGCGAGATTTCAGGAAGGCTGGAGGAGATGCCTGGTGAGGAAGGTTTCCCGGCATATCTTGCGTCCCGTCTTGCCGAGTTCTATGAGCGAGCAGGGCGCGTGGTGACCCTGGGCAGCGACAAAAGGCTCGGCTCAGTCACGGTGTTGGGTGCGGTTTCCCCACCTGGCGGGGACCTCTCAGAGCCCGTCTCGCAGAACACCCTCAGGATCGTCAAGGTCTTCTGGGCGCTGGACACAGGGCTGGCCGACCGCCGCCACTTCCCAGCCATCCACTGGCTCAACAGCTACTCCCTTTACTTGGACAGCGTGCGGGAGTGGTGGAGCAATAAACTGGGGGAGGAGTGGAAACCGCTGCGTGACGAGGCGATAGCAATGCTGCAGAAGGAGGCTGAGCTAGAGGAGATAGTGAAGCTTGTTGGGCCGGACGCACTGCCCGAGCCCGAAAGGGCCGTCTTGGAGTCGGCAAGGATGATGAGGGAGGACCTGTTGCAGCAGTTCGCGTTTCATGAGATTGACACGTACTGCCCGCCGGAGAAGCAGCTGGGAATGCTGAAGCTCGTGCTGGGGTTCTACAAAAATGCGGTTGAGGCGGCGAAGAGGGGGGTACCGGTGGAGGAGATAAAGAAACTGCAGGTAGTTGGGGCGATCGCTGGCATGAAGCGTCTGCCATACGACAAGTTCGAGAAGGAGCAGAAGGCCATCGAGAAGCAGGTTGAGCAGCAGTTCGGGCAGCTTTTAAAAGGTAGGAAGACTTCGGGAGGCGGAAAGGGTGAGTGAATCAATCAAGAGCAGAGAGTACCTGACCGTTACTAAGGTTTCCGGACCGCTCATGGTAGTGGAAGGAATAAGCGGGGTTGCGTTCGGGGAAGTTGTCGAAGTTGTGACACCAAGTGGAGAGACCAAACACGGGCAGGTCCTGGACGCGTACAGGGACAAGGCAGTGGTCCAGATTTACGAGGGGACATCCGGGCTAGACACGTTCAAGACCCGAGTGAGGTTCACCGGCGAGACCGTAAAGTTTGGAGTCGGGATGGAGCTATTGGGCAGGACTTTCAACGGGCGCGGGCAACCGATAGACGGCGGGCCCAAGCCGATTTCCGAGGACGAGTGGGACGTCTACGGGGCCCCGATAAACCCGGCCGCCCGCGAGTACCCGAGCGAGTTCATCCAGACCGGGGTGTCGGCGATAGATGGCCTGGACACTCTGGTGAGAGGACAGAAGCTGCCTATTTTTTCAGGCGCTGGCTTACCACACAACGAGCTGGCCGCCCAGATCGCTCGCCAGGCGAAGGTGCTGGAAGGTGAGGAAAAGTTCTCGGTGGTTTTCTGCGGCATGGGGATAACGCACGAGGAGGCGGCATTCTTCATGAAAGACTTCGAGAAGACCGGGGCCCTTGCTCACGCAACGGTTTTCCTGAACCTCGCGAACGACCCGGCGATTGAGCGGATTCTGACGCCCAGGCTCGCGTTGACGACGGCGGAGTACTTTGCTTTCGTCCAGGGCATGCATGTTCTCGTGATAATGACAGACATGACCAACTACTGTGAGGCCCTTCGGGAGATATCTGCCGCGAGGAGCGAGGTCCCCGGCAGGAGGGGGTATCCAGGATATCTTTACACGGATTTGGCGACGATCTACGAGCGGGCAGGGAGGATAATCGGGAAGAAGGGCTCGGTGACCCAGATGCCGATCCTGACGATGCCAGGCGACGACATCACCCACCCGATTCCAGACCTCACTGGCTACATAACTGAGGGGCAATTGGTGTTTGACAGGGAACTCCATCGTAAGGGAGTCTACCCGCCGATCAACGTCTTGCCTTCGTTGTCGAGGCTGATGAAGGACGGGATAGGGCCAGGGCACACGAGGGAGGACCACAGTGACGTCTCCAACCAGCTCTACGCCGTCTACGCCGAGGGCAAGGACATCAGGGCCTTGGTGGCGGTTGTTGGTGAGGAAGCTCTGACCGACAGGGACAGGCGCTACCTGGACTTTGCCGACCGCTTCGAGAAGGAGTTCGTGAACCAGGGCCATTATGAGGACAGGTCGATTGAGGCGACATTGGACCTGGGGTGGGAGCTCCTGAGGCACCTCCCGACGTCAGAGCTGAAGAGGATAGACCCGAAGTTCATAGGGAAGTACCTGAGGCCGGAAACCCAGAAAGATTGAGCGCTCGGAACTCAAAATCGTCATCATTAATCAGACGAGCCAGGCTCTTCATCGCGCATGGAGATTTTCTCTTGCGCAAGTATAAAGTAACAGCTTTAAATGATGGAATAAAGCGTGTTAAGGAGTTTGGATGAAACTTGCTGTGGTCGTCGGGATTGTGGTTGTGGTCGCGGCGGTTGCTGGCGCAGGTGGCCTTATATTTTTGAGGCCAAGCACTCCCAGCGGGTCGTCCGGTGACCAGTCAAATGGAAACCCGTCTTCGGAAGAAACGCCCATAATCAGGCTCTATTACACTTACCCGACCGACCCGGAGACGGGCAAGAATTATCTCAACCAAAACTACGGCAGCGCCTACTCTTCGGATGGGGTGAATTTCACGAATGAATCCGGCGCAAGACTCTCCGGAGCGTATCTGTCGGACCCAGACGTGTTTAAAGAATCTGACAACAACTGGGTCATGTTTTACTCGAAGGCGGTCGCTCCAGAAGGCAATTCAGAAAAAGATCTTCTTCTCAAAGCCACCTGCACGACCCCCAACGGCACGTTCACAACCGACGACAGTTTCTCGGGAAGTTACGGGAACATTTCTTCGACAATCAAGGTGGACAACACTATCTATGTTTACGGCGCAGACCCAAACACAGGAATCAGGGTTTCCACATACAACCCGACCACCAACCAGTTGAGCCTTGTGGGGACTGCGATTTCTGGAAATGGTGCAGGTGACCCATCGGTGATTCAGATTTCCACCAACAGTTTCAAAATGTACTACAAACAGTCAGGGAACACTTATTCTGCAGACTCCACAGATGGTCTGACTTGGGCAAACAACACAAAAATCATAGACTCAGCTGAGGTGCCCGGCGCAGTATACGTTGACGGCAAAATCTACATTTACTACACCAACTCCGCTACGGACGATTTGCAAGGGAAAATGTTGGTGAAGATAAGCACTGACAGCGGGGTGACTTTTGGCAGTCCCCAAGTGGTCACAGGGTTGGGAGACGCCAACTGCGACGGCGACCCAATCGTCTACGAGTAAACTTCGCGCTTTTGATGTAGCTGGCAAAATTCGCGTTAGGTTAATACCCCACCCGTCGCATCAGTTCAATGTTGAGGTGCCGTGGAATGCCGAAGTTCGTCGTCACTCCTTGGGAAGTGAGCGGAAAGGTCGACTACGACAAGCTGGTCAAGGAGTTCGGAACGAAATTATTGGATTCTCATCTGCTCAAGAGGCTGGAGAAGCACGCGGGGGCGCCCCACATGCTCCTGAGAAGGGGAATCTTCTTCTCTCACAGGGACTTCGACTGGATCCTGGACAAGTACGAGAAGGGAGAGAAGTTCTATCTCTACACTGGGCGGGGTCCATCCGGCCACACTCACATCGGCCACCTTGTCCCCTGGATCTTCACCAAGCACCTCCAGGATGTTTTCGGCGCCGAGCTTTACTTCCAGATGACGGACGACGAGAAGTTTTTGTTCAAGAGGGATCTCGACTTGGACAAGGCCACCGGTTTCGCTTATGAGAATGCTTTGGACGTCATAGCGTGCGGCTTCGACCCAAAGAAGACCTTCATTTTCTCGGACGTGGAGTACGCGAAAACCCTGTACAAGGTGGCGATCCAGGTGGCGAAGCACACGACGTTCTCCACCGCGAAGGCAGTTTTCGGGTTCACGAACGAGAGCAACATAGGCACCATATTCTTCCCGGCAATACAGGCCGCGCCGTGCTTCGTCCCGTCAGTGCTGAAGGGAAAGAACATCCCGTGCCTGATACCGGCGGCGATAGACCAGGACCCATACTGGAGGCCGAGCAGGGATGTTGCTCCGAAGCTTGGTTTTTACAAGCCAGCGCAGCTTCACTGCAAGTTCATCCCAGGCTTAGGCGAGGGAGGGAAGATGAGCGCGAGCCAGCCCGAGACATGCATTTTCACGACGGACCCGCTGGAGGTTGCCGCGAAGAAGATAATGAACGCCTTCACCGGTGGCAGGGGCACCGTCAGCGAGCAGCGGGAGAAGGGAGGCAACCCAGACGTCTGCACGGTTTACCAGTACTACCATTTCATGTTTGAGGAGGACGACAAGAAGCTGGAGGAGATCCACCGCGCTTGCAAAAACGGTGAGCTGATTTGTGGTGACTGCAAGAAGAAGCTGGCAGAGAAGGTCAAGAAGTTTTTATCCGACCACCAGCACAAGAGAGAGAAAGCCAAAAGCGTGCTCCAAGATTTCATGCTCAAGGACTAGGGTCTCTCCCTGGATATCGAGTAGTAGGTGATGTCACCCTCGTCGTCCACGATTGCCCAGAAAATCTTTTTCTTGACGCTATGAGCCAGCCTGACGAGCCTCGCGAGCTCGGTGGGAGTCAGCTTGGCGCCTTCGGGGATTGCGTGGACGAGGAACTTTGAGTGCGCTTCTCCAGGCTTCTCGCCCCGCTCATAGACGCGGAAGTGGGAGCCGAACTTCAACCCCGTCTTCACGACGTAGCCCCGTGACCTGAGGTCCGAGTAGGTTGCGTGCTTGAGGAGAAGATCGGGGTCTTTTTCGGCGAACTTGTTGAAGAGCTCCTTGTAGCTCACCTTTTTCCCGTCCTCGTCAACGACCCAGATTTTTCCGATGTCGACCAGGTAAAGTGTTTCGACCGGTGCAAGCTGCAGCTTCCCTCCGGTAAGCGGCTTCCCGTACGCGCCCCTCTGGTAAAGGCTGTTCGCCTGCGCTTCCTCCCAGACGAGCACCTTCCCCCTGTAAAGGCGGGCCTCAACAGAAATTTCGGCTTCCATGCCGTTCCCATACCTCTGAGCACTTGAGTTAAAAAGACACCATCGGGGCAATGAAAACGGCTGTTCGAAATCTTTTTAAGTATAACAGTGTTATAATTATCTGGAACCCTCACATCAGGCTAATACTGGGCGGCATAGCCGAGACGATGACGAGAATTAAAATCTGAGGCAATGTGGCTTTTTCGCCGAGGAGGATTCACCTCCAACTTAGTCAGTGTGGCTGTGCCGCCCGGTATTACGGAACTCGCTAGAACTTCCTCATGACCCCGGCCGCGTCGTGCGCAATCATTCTCCGGTCCTCTCTCAGACTTTCCAACATCTTCGTCTCGAACACCTTCCCGCGCAGGAACCCAAGCTGGTGGTGGCGCCCGCCCGTCAGCTCCGCTATGGTCTTCGTCACCCTGTACCCGTAGATGTTCCTGCCGGCGAGGTATGGGTTGGTGTTGACGACAACAGTGTAGATTCCCTCCCGCCTGATGATCTTCGAAACCACATAGGCATCCCACTCTGCTAGGTCTTCATATTTTCCTCCGCTGATCTCTGTTTCATCGAAGGTATGGACCTTGTCCGTCTCCGGGCGCCTCATCAGCGGGACGTTCGCGCACCCGTCCGTTATTATCGCCATCACAGGTATCGTCGAAGCGTCCCTCTGCCTTGTTTCTTTCAGGACTTCGATGGCCTTCAGCATCCCCGCCGCCAGAGGTGTGGAGCCGCTTATCTTCAGCTGCGAAAGCTTGTTAGCGACTACCCTCAGGTTGGCTATCGGTTGCTGGACCACGACCGCCCCGTTGGCTTTCAGACCAACTATCCCGACCCTGTCCCTGCCACGGTAGGCGTCTCCATGCAACTTCAGTATGGCCTCTCTTGCCTCCTCGACGCTGAGCGCCATCGACCCGCTGAGGTCGATGACGAAGACGATTGTCATGGGGGCCCTGTAGAGCCTCGACTTCTCCCGCACGTCTTCCATGCATATTTTCAGCGCGGTCCCGACTGGTTTTTCCCTGTATTTTTGTCTCCCGGCCGCGGCCCTGATCGTCGCCGGCAGATGGACGTCTTCCAGTTTGCCTTTTGGGAACCTCCACCCTCGCGTCCGGCCGCGATGAAGCGTGGTCACACTCTCAGCTCTTTTGCCAGCAAGGCTGCTCGCGACGCCCCTGCCCCGACCCTTTACCTTGAACGAGAGTCTGGACGGCGGGAGCACGCTTTTTTCGATTTTCGTAAGAATGGGCGTGCCGACCGTCACGTCAGGTGTTGAAGCGGCGCCGACGGTGGGAATTCCTTCCTCGCCCTCTTTTGGCTCCGGTTTCTTGAAGATTTGCTCTCCATCTTTTTTCTTGTCAGAGGAAATGCCTGTCTTCGCAGTAGTCGCTTCCTTTTTGGGCCCAGATTTCTCCCCGAACCCCAGCGCTAGTCGACCCAGAACCCTAGACAGCATGGATTGAGGTTTGGCAACCGCCCCATCGAATGAATCCTCATTTTTGGTGACCCCTTTTTTTGCAGAGAAGGATGGTTTTTTTCTTTCGAGATCTTCGGGATCGTATTCGTCCTTGAACTCGTCCCTTTCACCTTCGGGCGGCGGGGTCAGTGACTTGTCTTCATCAGCATGCTCTTCCTTGGCATTTTTTATCAGGGTTTTATGAATCTCGGCAGGCGTGGCCGGCTCCAGAAATCCGCCCTCTCTCGTCCTGTGGCTCAAAGCAAGCTCCGCGGCTATGAGCGCGTCGTTTAATGACACCTCCCTCCTGTTCTCGAACGCCGCCAGTGCAGAAGCCGCCTTGACGATTACGATGTCAGGCCGCATCCCGTCGACTTTCAGCTCCAGTGTGGTCTTGCATATCGCCGCGAGGAGTTGCTCGGGAACCCTTGTCTTCGGCAGAGTTTCCCTTGCCCGGACGATCCTGTTTACAATTTCTTCCTGGGTCGGTCTGTGTTTTTCGCAGAACTTCGCCGGGTCCTTCTCGAACTCGATGCTCCGCCCGACTATCTCGACCCGGTCCCCGACCGCCGATATTTTCTCGACACCGACAGAAAGCGAGAAGCGGTCGAGGAGCTGCGGCCTGAGTTCTCCCTCCTCTGGGTTCATGGTCCCGATAAAGACAAAGCGAGACGGATGGCTCACGGATATCCCTTCCCTCTCGACCGTGTTCCACCCAGTAGCTGCCGCGTCGAGAAGGTCGTCAGCGATGTGGTCGGGCAGCAGGTTGACCTCATCGACGTAGAGGATGTTCTGGTTGGCTTCAGCGAGGACGCCTGGCGCCAGCGCCTCCACCCCAAGCTTTATCGCCTTCTCCACGTCCAGGCTCCCGACGACCCTGTCCTCAGTGGCGCCCAGCGGGAGGTTGATTACTGCCATCCTCCTTTCTTCGGAGGGCAAGCTCCCCTCCTTGTGGTATCGTTCGGAACATTTCGCGCACATGTTGGAAGGGTCGGTCGGGCTGCATTTGAAAGGGCAGTCCTTCACAACGGTTATTTTTGGCAGGATGTCGGCCAGCGCGCGGACGACCGTCGTTTTGCCTGAACCCTTGGCCCCGCGGATTAACAGTCCACCGACTTTCGGGTTGATCGCGTTGATGATGATCGCTAGTTTCAGCTTGTCCAGGCCGACTATCGCCGAGAAGGGGAACACCACCCTGCCGTGATGCATAGGTCTCCTCCCAAGTTTTTCCGGGCAGGATAAATACAGCAGGGGTCGGATTTCACCAAGTTCAGCGGTTGGAAATGGTTTATATTGGGGCGGGAGCAATCAGGAGGGGATAGCATGGAATACGTACACGCTGCAATTCTGCTTCACAGCGTCAAGCAGCCCGTGAATGAGGAAAACGTGAAGAAGGTGCTAGCCGCGGCGGGGGCGCCGGTGGACGAGGCCAGAGTGAAGGCCTTGGTCTCAGCCCTCGAGGGAGTCAACATAGACGAGGCGATAAAAGGGGCGGCCATCCCAGCGGTGGCGGCTCCAGCGGCTTCGGCAAAGCCAGAGGCCAAGAAAGAGGAGAAGGTAGTGGAAGAGAAGAAGGAAGAGGAAGCCTTGGCCGGGCTGGGCGCGCTGTTCGGCTGAAGTCAAAACCAGCTTTCTGCTCCTGTTGCGAAATCGGGCGTTGTCTGGCGAGATTTTTAACCCCAGACCACATATCTGGCTTGAGAGGTTGAACGCATGAGCGACATCTACCAGGTAAATCTTTTCAAGAGGGAGGGCTTCGAGAGGAAGAAGTGCAAGGGTTGCGGGAGGACATTCTGGACCCTGGACCCAAAGAAAGAGATATGCGGGGACACCCCGTGCGCAGAGTACACGTTCATAGGGGACCCACCCACGAGGAAAAAGTTCTCGCCCGCAGAGATGGAAAAGACGTTCCTGAAGTTCTTCAAGAACCACGGCCACAAGGTCGTCAACCGCTACCCGGTGGTCGCGCGCTGGCGTGACGACATCTTCCTTACTATCGCTTCTATAGCTGACTTCCAGCCATGGGTCACGAGCGGGCAGGTCCCTCCTCCGGCCAACCCCCTCGTCGTCAGCCAGCCGAGCATCAGACTCAAGGACGTAGACAACGTCGGGCGCTCTGGGAGGCACTTCACTCTCTTCTTCATGGGCGGGCACCACGCGTTCAACTCCACGAGGAAGCGCGTCTACTGGACGGACCGCACGGTCGAGCTCTGCAACGAGTTCTTCACCAAGCAGTTGGGCGTCAAGCCCCGCGAGATCACATACATCCAGGACATGTGGGAGGGGGGCGGGAACGCAGGGGAGGACTTCGAGGTCAACATTCGCGGGCTTGAGGTGGCCACACTCGTCTTTATGCACTACTCTGGGGAGGGCGGGAAGTACCAGCCGCTGCCTCTTCAAATAGTGGACACCGGCTACGGGATGGAGCGTATGGTGTGGCTCTCCCAGGGCACGCCCACGAGCTACGAGCCTATTTTCAGCCCTGTGATCGAACACCTGCGCAAGCTCTCCGGGATACAGATGCCGCCCGAGGACGTCCTTCGCGAGAACTCCAAACTAGCAGGGATAATCGACATAGAGAGCGGAAGGGACCTGCAGGCCTTGAGATCGAAGGTGGCATGGCGGACAGGGTTGAGCGTGGATGATCTAGAGCGGGCGCTGGCGCCGGTGGAGTCCATCTATGCCGTTGCCGACCACCTCAGATGTCTCTCATTCATGTTCGCCGATGGGATAACCCCGAGCAACGTCAGGGAGGGTTACCTTGCGAGGCTGGTCCTCAGGAGGGCCCTGAGGCTGATGAAGGAACTCAACATCTCGGCCCCGCTTTCGGAGCTGATGAAGGTCAGCTTGGGCTCGCTCTACCAACAGTTCCCGGAGCTGAAGGAGAAGTCAGGCTACATCCTCCAGGTGGCCGAGCTTGAGGAGCGCAGGTACAGGGACGCTGTTGACAGAGGGAAGAGGCTGGTGGAGAGAATGGCAGGGGAGCTACTGTCAAAGAGGGAGCCGATGTCAGAGGAGCACCTGCTGCAGCTCTACGACAGCCACGGCCTTCCACCGGAGCTCGTGAAGGAGGTCACGGAGAAGATGGGGGTGAAGACTGCCGTCCCGGACGACTTCTACATGAAGGTGGCGAAGTCCCACAGCAAGCCAAGGCATGTCCCCAAAGCTGTGGCCCCAGTCGCTGCGGCGCAACTGAAAGGGCTGCCGAAGACAAAGCTGCTTTACTACAGCGAGCCGTACCTCCAGGAGTCTGATGCTAGGGTCCTGAAGACCGTCGGAGGGTACGTCGTGCTCGACCGAACGATTTTCTATCCCGAAGGGGGCGGGCAGCCGAGCGACATCGGGGAGATTTGGAGCAAAGGGGCGAAGGTCAAGGTGCAGGAGACAGTGAAGGCGGGGGATGTTGTTCTCCACAAGGTCGGTTCGGTTTCGTTCAACCCAGGACAGAAGGTCAAGATGAAGTTGGACTGGGAGCGCAGGAGTTCTCTGATGGGCCACCACACGGGCACCCACATAATCTTGGGAGCAGCGAGGAAGGTGCTTGGCGACCACATCTGGCAGCAGGGAGCACAGAAGGGGGTGGACAGGACTAGGTTGGACATCTCACACTTCAGGCGCATAACCCAGGAGGAGCTCGTGAATATCGAGCGGCTTGCCAACGAGGTGGTGATGGAGAACAGGCAGGTGAAGTCACTCTGGATGGACAGGAACGAGGCAGAGAAAAAATATGGGTTCGACCTCTACCAGGGAGGGGTTGTCCCGGGGAAGCTCGTCAGGGTCGTTGACGTGGAGGGATGGAACACCCAGGCATGTGCAGGGACACACCATACAAGGACAGGAGAGATTGGGTTCATCAAGGTCGTCAGGACGGAGAGAATCCAGGACGGGATCGAGAGGCTGGAGTTCGCGGTTGGGAAGGCCGCGCTGAATTTCGTGCAGGCCCAGGAGAGACAGCTAGTGGCAGCGGCCGAGATGCTGAGGGCCCCACCCGACAAAGTTGTCTCGGCGGTCGAGCAGCTCTTCGAGGAGAGGAAGGCGACCCAGAAGGAGGTTGAGAGGCTGAACAAGAGGATGGCGGAGCTGAGGCTTTTGGAACTCCGCATGAAGGCGAAGGTTGTCGGGAAGGTGAAGGTCATAGCTGAGGAGGTCGAGGGCGCGAGCACGGACGAGCTGCTGAGCATCGGGAACTCTCTTGTAAAGGAGGACAGGGGGCTCGTGGTCGTGCTCGGGTCGCGAAACGGCACCGCCAGGGTGGTCGCGATGGCGGGCGGCGAGACACTGAGAGCAGGAGTTGACTGCGGCGCGATTGCTGCAGAGGCTGCGCGGGTGTTGGGTGGTGGCGGAGGCGGCAGGCCGGAGATGGGGCAGGGGGGCGGGCCGAAGAAGGACTTCCTTGTCGTGGCGTTCAAAAAAGCGCTGGAACTGTGCGAGAGACAGCAGGCGCAAGGGCAGTAGATTCATGTCAAAGATAATGGCCGTTGACGACGAGCCGGACATCATCTCCCTTCTGGGGAAGGTTTTGAAAAAGGCAGGCTACGGGTTCGTCGGTTGCACGAGCGGGAAGGAGTTCCTTGAGAGGTACCCGAAAGAAAAGCCCGACCTTGTCCTTTTGGACATCATGATGCCGGGGATGGACGGCTGGGACGTTTACAATGAAATAAGGAAGATAAACAAGAACCAGAAGGTCGCGCCGTTGACAGCGCTGGATGTCCCTCACCGAGTCAAGGAGTGCATGTTTGAGCTGGGAGTGTCGGACTACATCATGAAGCCTTTCGAGCCAGATGAGCTGGTGGAAAAGGTGAAGAAAATTTTAAAGAAACAATAAGTGCCTTTTCGGATTGGGCTTTCCTAAAGTCTGCTTTTTAGAGCAAGTTTTACACTATAGTATTGGTCGGATGATAAGCAAGGAGATTTTTGGACATCGGTTCCATTTGGGAGTAGGAGCATACGGGCCCAGTCCAAGGCACTTGATTGGAGTTGTGCTGATGATTGGAATTATTACAATCGTTGCGGCGGTGTTTCTTTTGGTCCCAGCTTGGCAGAAAAGCACGTACATTTCTAGGACAGATTTAGGTTTTGAGGTTCAAATCCCTGTAGGTTGGGAACTAAAGGAGGAAGATACAAGTTCTACTTATCACTATTTGATGAAAAGCTTCATGAAAAATTATGAATATAGAGACTTCGGTGGGGACATTATGGTCTTGGCGCAGAAAAATCTTGGATATGACAACATTGAAAGCTTCATTGAGTGTCGAAAGGAACTCGCGTCCGAAAGCTGGGAAAACCATGGCTTCCAACTTGGTGCCGACCAAGAAGAGAGCTGTGAAGTAGCGGGCGCGAGTGGGACGGCATGGATTGCGTGCATACAGATTAAAGATTCGAGCACGCCTGGCCTTATAGTGGGCTGGATGAAATCATTGTTTTTCGCCAGCGGAGAAAATCTAGAATATCTATATTGTTTGAGATTTTCGGCTTTCAACTTAAACCCCATTCCTTCAACTGGCAACGACATAATCCCAGAATACTATGACTTATTGAACGATTTCGAAAATGTGGTTTCGAGTTTCGAGTTTATATGAAAATCTTGTTAGTGGGCATTCAGCAAAACGCATGTCAGAAAAGTTAAAGACGTGTAAAATGACTCATTTTCGATTGCATGGTCAACTGGCCGGAGTTGGACGCGAAGTGGCAGGAGGCCTGGCGCGAGGCCAAGCTCTTCGAGCCAACGCCGGACAAAAGGCCAAAGTTCTACCTCACGGTCGCCTACCCATACGTCTCGGGCCCAATGCACATAGGCCACGGCCGCACATACTCGATCCCCGACATCATAGCCAGGTTCAAGAGGATGCAGGGCTTCAACGTCCTCTACCCGATGGCATACCACTTCACAGGCACGCCGATAGTCGGGGCCGCGAAGAGGGTCGCGAGGAGGGACCCGAGTTTCGTGGAGGTCCTTACAAAGCGTTACGGTGTTTCTGAGGAATCCCTGCCCGACTTCGAGAACCCGCACTTCTTCGCCAACTACTGGGCCAGGGAGAGCGACCTCAGCTACAGGAAAGGCATGGAGTGGATTGGCGACTCGATAGACTGGCGCCGCGAGTTCACAACGGTCGACCCGCACTACAAGAAGTTCGTCACCTGGCAGTATCACAAGCTCTGGGACGCCGGGCTGATCGTGAAAGGGAAGCACCCCGTGAGGTGGTGCTCGAACTGCGGCAACCCCGTGACCGACCACGACCTTCTTGACGGAGAGGGCGTGGAGATCCTGGATTTCACTCTCCTGAAGTACCGCTTGGGCGACTATGTGCTCCCAGCAGCGACGCTCAGGCCGGAGACGGTATTCGGTGTCACGAACCTCTGGCTGAACCCCGAGGTCAAGTACGTGGCCGCAGAGGTCGGCGGGGAGAAGTGGGTGGTGAGCGAGCAGGCCGTAGAGAAGCTCCGTCAGCAGGGATACACGGTTGGGGAGGTCGGGCCTTTCCAGATAGACTTCACGAAGGATGTTGAGGTCCCGCTGACTCACAAGAGAGTGCCGATCCTTCCTGCAAAGTTTGTGGACCCGAACAACGCCACAGGAGTGGTGGGCTCCGTCCCCTCGCACGCGCCGTATGACTATGTCGCTGTCGTTGAACTGCAGCAGAACCCGGAAAAGCTGAGCCAGTATGGGGTCGACCCAAAGAAGGTCGCCGAGATCAAGCCAATCTCGCTCATAGAGGTCGCTGGTTACGGGGAATCACCAGCAGTGGACATCGTGAACAAGATGAAGATAAAGAGCCAGACAGACCGGAAGCTCGAGGACGCCACCGCGGAGGTTTACAGGAGCGAGTTCGCGAAGGGGAAGATTAGGTCATGGGTCCTGAACTATGCGGGGATGTCTGTCCCGGACGCCAAGCAGGCGGTCAGGGACGAGATGGTGAAAAACAACGAGGCAGCCAAGATGTACGAGTTCGCGGCCCTGCCGGTGACCTGCAGGTGCAACACTACAGTGGTCGTGAAGATAGTGGAGGACCAGTGGTTCCTGAACTACGCCGACGAGGACTGGAAGAAAAAGACCAGGGCCTGCCTTGCACGCATGCACATAGTCCCGCCGGAGGCCCGCGCCCAGTTCGAACACACGATAAGCTGGCTCCGCGAGTGGCCGTGCACGAGGAAGATAGGGATGGGGACGCCAGCGCCGTGGGACCCGGGCTGGATAATAGAATCCCTGAGCGACTCCACGATTTACATGGCCTACTACACCATCTCCCACATCATCAAGACGATAAACCCGGACGTTTTGAACGACGACGTCTTCGACTACATCTTCTACGGGAAGGGCGACGTCGGGACGATCTCCAGCTCCACCGGGATCGAGCGCGAGAAGCTGGAGCAGATGAGAAGCGAGCACGTTTACTGGTACCCGCTCGACTACAGGATGTCCGCGAACGAGCTCATCCCCAACCACTTGACTTTCCACATCTTCCACCACGTCCAGTTTTTCCCGGACCGCTGCCCGAAGGGGATAATCAACTTCGGGATCGCGGTGCTCGAGGGCCAGAAGATGTCGTCCTCGAAGGGGAACGTCGTGGCGGTGAACGAGGCCGTGAAGAAGTACGGGGCGGACACCGTGAGGCTCTACCTGATGTCGGTGACCGAGCCCTGGCAGGACATGGACTGGAGGGCCACTGAGGCGGCGGCGATGCAGAGGAACCTGGAGAAGTTCTACTCACTGGCAGAGGAGATGATGACGGCGCCGGAGTCGGAGGGGCCTCTAGGCCAGCCGGAGAAGTGGCTGCTCAGCAGGCTCCAGGTCCACGTGGGAGCGGCCACAAAAGCCCTGGAGAATTTCGAGGTGAGGGAGGCCCTCCAGCATGCTTTCTTCATGCCTATGCAGGACGTCCGCTGGTACATGAAGCGGGCCGGGAGCTCGAAAGCAAAAGGACTGGCGCTCGGGAGGTTCATCGGCGTCTGGCTCAGGTTGCTTGCTCCGTTCGCGCCCCATGTCTGCGAGGAGCTGTGGAGCAGGATTGATGGGAAGGGCTTCATCTCAGTCGCGCCGTGGCCGAAGGTCGAGAGGGGCCTAGTTGACGAGGAGGCGGAGTTTGTCGAAGATTACGTCAGGCGGGTGCTGGATGACACGGGCGGGATCTTCAAGGTGATAAAGGCACGCCCGAGCAGGGTCTGCTTTTACGTGGCGCAGGACTGGAAGTGGAAGGCATACAGGATGGCAGTTGAGCAGGTGAAGGGAGGGAAGGTGGACTTCGGAAAGCTGCTCAGGAGTGTGGAGAAGGAGCTCGGGTTGAGGCTTCACGCGGCCGACCTATCCAAAAGCCTGCAGCAGATGGTCGCGAGTCTGAGGAGGCTCTCGGAGGATGAGCTCGAGAGGATCGGAAAGGTCGAGCTGAACGAGCTTGCGGTCCTTGAGGACGCGGCCGATTTCATTCGAGGGCAACTTGAGGTAAAAGAAGTCAGGGTGTTCAAGGCAGATGACCAGAGAAGGTACGATCCTCAGGACAGGGCAAAGCTCGCAGCGCCGCTCAGGCCGGCGATTTTTGTTGAGTGATGATTAAGCTGGCCAAAGCAGTCTTGGGCTTCCTGGCTGAACTCTTGGATTTAAAAAGTCTACCTGATTTTCCTGCCGCGCGAAAGGTAAACCATGATTATGACAAGGGTCACCACAATCAGCACGATTGCCGCAGCCGCCACCAGGTAAAGCGGAAGGGTACCAGAGAATGGTTGCGTCGGGGTCGCGGCGACAGCAAAGACTGAGAAGCCCGGGGTCTCGGCAGAGAAGTAGACGTCGTTTTCATCATCGCTCAGCAGAGTCGTGTCCAGCTCGTTCCATTCCCCGTTGTGGTACCTGAGAAGCCTCACAGAAGCATTGTCGACGCCGTTCACCCTAATCCAGAGCTTCGGCACCTTGAACTCCACTGTGGCGTTGTCTACACGGGCGCCGGTCTCTATTCTCATGTAGTAACCCACGAGGCCATGTCCAGATGGCACGTCGGTCACTTCCGCTGGCCTTTCCGAAAGCTGCTGGGCCTGGACGTCAAAGCTCCGCGCACCAGACGACAGGCGTACCCTTATCCTGCTTACCGGCAGGGTTCTTTCGAAATTCACAGAGACCGCCTGCTCGCTCTCTACATCCACGCTATCGACGGAGTTGTTGTCAATCATTATCGTGTGGCCGATAGAACTCGTGATGTCTTCAACACTGACAGAGGCAGGGCCAACGTAGTAACTTATCTTCGTGCCGCTTTCCCCCGTGATGAGATTAATGACGGCGCTGACGGCGTGAGAGCCTGTCCAAGTGTAATCCGAGCCTGACTGGGTGTACCCGTCAGGAAGCCCCTCAACAACGGCGTCTGATGGCACCCTGAGCGTGAATGTCACGTCGAAATCTCCCAGTGAGGTCGTGGACGAAATTGGTAGGAGTCCACTCAGCACTCCGAAGTCCACAACCAGCGTGTTGTCTGTCATAGTCACCAATCCAAGCTCGTCGTTCCACAGCGCGAAATCCAGGTCGAACGACATGGTCGCGCTGGTCCCGGCAAGGTTCACCTGCAGTTCAGCCGCCACTGTGTTTGAGACTATTCTGAGCAAGGCGTCAAGCGTCATGTCGCTGAGGTCCCCTAGGCCAGAGGTCGTCGTTGGCAGGCCACCGCTCCCGCTCGTGGTGATTGTCAGCGGCAACTCGTTCTCCAGCTGATCAAAGGTGCTGCCGGTGGCGGTGATGGCCACGGTGAACGTCAGCCTTGATGCCGCGCTGTCCCAGCTGAGCTGGCTTATGTCAAGGTCGGTCACCTGCAAGCCGTAGGAGGAAGACTCGAGATAGTTCTGGATCTGCTGGAGGACCAGCTGGCTGGTGGCTGCCGGTGCGACATTGTAAGCCGCAATCGCCGTCGAAACCAGCTCTTTTGTATCTTCAGGGAGAGGAAGGACCACCCATCCGCTTGCGGTGGCTGTGACAGCCCCGCCACTTGCAGAATCCATGTCAATCTCGATGTCCCAGCTGAAGGATTGTGTGGAGCTTGCAGAAATTGAGTTATACACTGAGGAAGCCGGGCTTGCAGAAAGACTGTCCCCGTTGGTGCTTGCTTGGAACACGGAGTCTGGGATGTCCGGGTTCACCTGAATGTTGGAAATCGTCACCGTTGCTCCCGTGGTTGAATCGGTGTAAGTGTAGTCCCCGCTCCCACTCCACCCGGAGAGCTGGCTTATCCAGTCATTAAATTGTGAGCTGTAAGTCTGAAGGCCCTGGTCCCCCAGCATCGATGAGTAGTCCTGCCAGCCCGAGCCGTAGTCCATCCACAAACCGTTCGTGCCAAAATCCATAATCATTTTGTACGTCTGACCAGCCACCGTTACTTCTTCGTATGCTTTCATGTTTGACGCGCCGACATTCTTCATTTCAACGTTCGTAGTGATTGTTTGGTTCACGTATGTCATGCTCATATCAAAACTCAGGCTCGTCGCAGTGGCTACTTCCGTGTTCCCAGCACCTCCGGTTCCGCCCGAAGTCTGGTCGTCAAGAACGGACGTTTGGTCCCCAGTTGCACCTGTGCCGACCAGATTCGTCAGAGATCCAACCAGGGAATTCAGCGGGTTGGCGCCGGAATAATCCACCCTTATGTGGCAGCGCCCCGTGCTCTCGAGTTCAAGGAGCAGATTCAACGAGACGTCGCTCAGATTAAAATCGGAGCTAGCCGCCGGTGAAATAAGGGAGGGGTTGTCTTCGCCAGTCCAGTCCGAGCCGCTTGCGGTAGAGAAATTAACGACTGCTAATGAGGCAAAAACAACCACGCAGACCAGTAACGCAGCCTCCAGTTTCATAACATCGTTTAAACATGGTGTTCAAGGTATTTTAACGCTGTTATTTTCGGAAATTAGGGTCACGTCTTTTTCAAGATTTGCCCGAGGTTCTCGAAGTCCTCTAGGAGTTTTTGTTTCGCCTCAGCCCCGTAGAGAGCCGCTGCAGGGTGGTAGCTCAAGTATAGCTTGAAACTCACGCCGGCGTAGGTGTGGTCCGACAACTTGCCGTGCTCGGCGCCCATGACGACAGGCCTGCCGAGCAGAGCCCGCGAAGACACCCTGCCCATCGCGACCACGAGCCTCGGTTTTATCATAGAAATCTGTTTCTGGAGGTAGTTTGAGGTGCAGGTCTCGACCTCGTCATCGAAAGGGGCGCGGTTCTCGGGAGGCCTGCACTTCACGACGTTGGCGATGTAGACATCCCCCCGCCTCAGTCCAGCAATTTGCAGAAGCTCGTCAAGAAACTTCCCAGCAGCCCCGACAAAAGGCCTCCCCTGGATGTCCTCGTTGAACCCAGGGGCCTCCCCGCAGAACAGTATCTTCGCGTCGAGCGGTCCTTCACCGGGAACGGCATTCTTGCGAGAGCTGTGGAGCCTGCAGAGTTTGCAAGTCCTTATTCTTCTTTCGAGGTCTTCCGTGGCAATCCCCGCTGTAAGCGCTCGATCAACGGCTTCATCTTCTCGTGGACCATCTTCAGCACGACGACGTCCTCCTTGCAGTGGTCGACTATCAGCTCCCGCGCCTCCGGGTCGCCGCGCCTGACCAGCTTGTACAGTGTCAGGATGTCGCCCCCGTGGAAATCCTTGCGCCAGTCTATGCTGAGGAACTGCGCCACGGACTCCAGGCTGTAGCTTGAGAGGAGCAGGTTCGCGCGGGACCACTCGCAGAGGTCGAGCATCTGAATCTCGGCCAGCTTCGTGAGGTCCATCCCGTGAACGAAAGCCCTGGTCAAGAGGAAAGGAATGTCGAAGCCGGAACCGTACCATGTGATGATCAGGTCGCACGAGTTCAGCTTGCCCTTGAGCCACTCTAGGGCCACGCGCTCCTCGTCGAAAGTGCTGGCGAAGCGGACCTCCGGCTCGCTGCCCATCTGCAGCCCGATGGTTATCACCATCCCGTCGTCCGCCTTTTTTGAGCTTGTTTCAATGTCAAGGTAACACGCCACCATTCACTCACCCATCACGAACACCACTAAAGTCCTGTTCCTGGGACCATCCTCCTCTATCACGAGAAAGTTCTGCCATGTCCCTCTTATGACTTTGCCATCGATGATCGGCACCACCCTTGAGGAGCCTATGAAAGCGGATTTCAGGTGGGCGTGGGCGTTGTCGTCGATCCTGTCGTGCTTGTAACCGCCACTCATCGGTGCGAAGTCTTCGAGCTTGTCCAGGAGGTCCTGCTCCAGTCCGTCCTCCCCCTCGTTCAGCACAAGGGCGGCCGTGGCGTGGGGCAGCTGTACAACCAAAATCCCGTTCTTTATTTTGGATTCCCGGACGGCGGCAAGCACCTCGTCTGTGATGTCCACGACTTCGCACTTGGCGCGGGTGGAAAAGCTGAATTCTTTGTGCCACGTCTTCATCTGACTCCAGCCTGAATACAACTCAGCCTATTTAATAATGAGCGAAATTAATGGGAGAATATGCGGGTGCTTGTTACCGGCGGAGCGGGGTTTATCGGTTCGCATATTGTCGACGTGCTGCTAGGCGGGGGAGCGGGGGTAACGGTGCTCGACAACCTTTACTCGGGAAGCAAGGAAAATCTCAAGGCCCACCTCAATAACCCCAAATTTGCATTCGTTGAGGGGGACATCAGGGACAAAAGCACCGTCATAAAGGCCATGAAAGACGCGGACGCCGTGGTGCATGCGGCGGCGATCGTCAGCGTGTCCTTTTCTATCAAAAATCCTGACCTCACCCACAGCGTCAACGCCGAGGGAACAGCCAACGTTCTTCAGCTGGCCCTGGATGAAGGGGTCAAGCGTTTTGTTTTCTCCTCTTCCTGCGCGCTGTACGGTGACCAGAAAAAGCTTCCAATATCGGAGGACGCGCCGCTGGAGCCGCTTTCGCCGTACGCCAGTTCCAAGCTGGCGGCAGAGCAGAGCTGCATGAAATTCTGCAGGGAAAAGGGGCTGGAGACAGTTGTCCTGCGATATTTCAACGTCTACGGCCCACGGCAGTCGGGCGGGGATTACGCGGGGGTGATGGTGAATTTCAAGGAGCGCGTGCTTCAGGACAAGAACCCGGTGATTTACGGCGACGGCGGGCAGACGAGGGACTTCATCAACGTGCGGGACGTAGCGAGGGCCACGGAGCTGGCTCTTGGGAAAAAGGTCGCCGGAGAGGTCGTGAACATCGGCACCGGGAAGGCCATAAGCATCAAGAGTTTGTGTGAGCTGTTCATCAAATCCAGCGGAAGGATTGGCCTCGAGCCGACATATGAGCCAGCCAAGCCAGGGGAGGTCAGGCACAGCCAGGCGGACACGAGGAAAGCGAGGAAACTTCTCACGTTTGAGCCGGTCGTGGCGATAGAGGACGGCGTGAGAGCGCTCTTGTGTCTCTAGAAGGACGGCGGGGCCGATGAAAAAAGTCTGGATTGTGATGCCAGCCTACAATGAGGAGAGGTCGATAGGTGGCGTGCTCGACGCTTTGCGGGCCGAGGGCTGGAGCAACGTGATTGTCGCGAACGACGGGTCCAAAGACAGGACGGCAGAGGTCGCCAGCAAGAGGGGCGCCACCGTGGTTTCCCACCAGAAGAACATGGGGCTTGGGGCGGCGCTCCGCACGGGCCTGCAGAAAGCACGTGAAATAGGAGCTGACTGTGTGAT
>Ga0315279_10000796_pt1 | contig 57546 bp, 48 predicted proteins | sample YL17G06_20_MG_FD_203694 | JGI IMG/M metagenome (GOLD analysis project Ga0315279, IMG submission 203694) | Sediment microbial communities from Yellowstone Lake, YNP, Wyoming, USA - YL17G06_20 | ecosystem: Environmental > Aquatic > Freshwater > Lake > Sediment | place: USA: Wyoming | collected...
CCCCAGGTAGAGGTTGCGCGGCGCGACCTCGCGCGCGATGCCGTTGCCCGGTCGTTCCCGCAGCAGGACAATGGGGCGCCGGGGTGATGTGAGCAGCTCGCGCTCCCGGTCGCTGATGAAGCACAGGCGTTCGGCCTCCGCGAGGTCGCGCACCATGAGGGCGAACGGCTTGCCGCTGCGTCCCTTGTGCCGGCGCAGCGTATCCACGGCGTCGGCGCTGCGCGCGTCGCACGCCAGGTGGAATCCCCCCAGCCCCTTCACCGCGACGATGCGGCCGGCGGCGAGCAGCTCCCCCGCGCGCAATATGGGCGCGGCGGGGTCGTCGTTACCTGCCGGTTGCCCGTCCAATGCCGCGCGCGGGCCGCAGCGCGGGCACGCGTTGGGCTGGGCGTGAAAACGCCGGTCGGCGGGGTCGTCGTACTCGCGCCGGCAGTCGGCGCACATGCGGAACGCGGCCATCGTGGTCTTGGGGCGGTCGTAGGGGATGCCGCGGATGATGGTGAAGCGCGGGCCGCAGTTGGTGCAGTTGGTGAAGGGATAGTGGAAGCGCCGGTCCGCGGGATCCGCCACCTCGCGCGCGCAGTCGGCGCAGGTGGCGATGTCAGCCGGTATCACGGGCTCCGGCAGCTCCTCGCCGGCGCTGCTGCGAATGGCGAACTCGCGCTCCCCGAGCGGGGCGACCGCTTGCGCGGAGAGGTCCGATATTTCCGCGGCCGGGGGGGCCTGTTCGCGCAGCAGGCGCAGGAACCTGTCCACCTGTTCCTGCTCGCCCTCGGTCTCGATGATGACGCCCTCGGAGGTGTTGCGCACCCAGCCGGCGAGTTCGAGCGAGCGCGCGAGCTGGTACACGAAGGGGCGAAACCCCACTCCCTGGACAATGCCTTTGACGGTTGTTCGAGTTCTGGCTCTCAAGGTGACTGCGAACCTCCCGCGTGTCCGGGCGACAGCCGAAGAGGCCGCCTCACTTCTATTATGAAGCCAAAGGGCGCGGAGGGCAAGGAGCAGGGGCGGCGTGGGCGCCGCCCCTGCCGGAGGCGAGCGATACCGGCAGGCGAGACGCCTGCCCCACCACACGGGGATCGGGGGCGATCAGCAGCCCGGCCGGTGCTCCCCCACGCGCGCCTCGAGGCGCTCGCGCGCGTTGCGGAAGGCTTCCTCCAGCTCGGGCGGCACGTCCTGGGCCAGGTCCTGGAACTGCACTTTCGGGGGCGCCAGGCCGAGGGCGACCGCGACCCCGTAGAGAATCGCCTCCGGCCGCGGCGGGCAGCCCGGCACGTAGAAGTCCACCGGCAGCACCTTGTCGGCGCCGCCGATGATGTTGTAGCTGTCGTACCAGATGCCGCCGCCGACGGAACACGAGCCGAAGGCGAACACGAGCTTCGGGGCGGGCACGGCATCGTAGAGGCGCTTGAGCGCCGGCAGCACCTGGCGCGTCACCGGGCCGGAGACCAGCAGGACGTCGGCGTGGCGCGGCGAGCCGACCAGCTTGATACCGAAGCGCTCGGCATCGTAGTAGGGCGTGAGGACATTGATGATCTCGATGTCGCAGCCGTTGCAGGCGCCGGTGTTCGCGTGATAGACCCACAGCGACTTGGGCAATACCTTCGCCGACAGCCCTTTAAGGATAGCCACTTGCACAACCTCCAATGCTGCCCTGCACGGCAGCCTGCGCCGCGAGGCGGCAGAGCATGAGTCCGCCCCGCGGGTTATGGTCCCATGGCGGTCAGCGCGTGCCCAACCGGGGCCATGAACTGGGTGGCGCGCTCAAGCAGCGGGAAGAGCAACTGCGGATAGACGCCGAGCAGCAGGCACAGCGCCGCCAGCACCACCATCGGCGCCCACACCGAGGCCGGCACCTCGTGCACTTCCTCCAGCCGCAGGCGATCGGTCCGGGGCTTGCCCCAGAAGATGCCGTAGGCGGCGTGCACCATCACCACCAGGGTGAGCACCCCGGTGCCGATGGCGATTCCCGCCGCCCACCACATGTGGACTTCGGCGGCGGCGAGAAAGATGGTGATCTTGCTCATGAAGCCGTTAAAGGGCGGCATGCCGCTGAGGGCGAGCGCGCCGACGAAGAAGCAGGCGGAGGTGATGGGCATGCGGCGCCCGAGGCCGCCCAGGTCATGGATGGTGCGGATGCCGGTGGCGTACATGATGGCGCCGGCGCAAAGGAAGAGCAGGGACTTGTAAATGGCGTGGTTGATGAGATGGAAGATGCCGCCGTAGAAGCCGAGGTGGGTGCCGATGCCGAACGCCATCAGGATGTAGCCCATCTGGCTGACCGAGCTGTAGGCGAGCAGGCGCTTGAGATCGATCTGGACGATGGCCATGACGATGCCGAGCACCATGGTGAACGCGCCCAGCCCGACCAGGAAGACGCCGATGGTCGGCCAGGTGGGATAGAAGACGGTGATGGTGCGGGCCAGCGCATAGATCGCCATCTTGATCATGACGCCGGAGAGCAGGGCGCTCACCGGGCTGGGGGCCTCGGCGTGGGCGTCGGGCAGCCAGGGATGGAAGGGGGCGATGCCGGCCTTGGTGCCGAAGCCGACGATGAGCAGCGCCGAGGTGGCGATGACGATGCTGCGCGGGAAGAGATGAGCCACCTCGCGGATGTGCGTGATGAGCAGGGCTTCGACCCCGGTGCCGCCCAAGTGGGGCGCGGCGGAGGCGTACATGAGCACCGAGCCGAAGAGGGCGAAGGTGATGCCCACCGTCAGCAGCATCAGGTACTTGTAGCCGGCCTCCAGCCCATGCCGGTCCCAGTAGAATGCCACCAGCAGGCCGGAGGCGATGGTGGTCGCCTCCACCGCGACATAGAGCATGATGACGTTGTTGGTGACCACGCCCCACAGCATGGTGGCGATGAAGAGCATGAGCAAGCAGTAGAAGGTATTGAGCCGCTGCTCGGTGACATCGCGCCAGTGGATCGCCGTCTCGTGGCGCATGTAGCGCTGCGAATAGATGACCGCGAGCAGGCCGACTAGGCTGATCACCAGCACCAGCACCATGCTCAGGCCGTCCACCCGCAGCTCCTCGCCCCAGGCGGTGAGCACCGCGTCGAGCGTGAGCATCCGATAGAGCATGGCACCGCCCACCGCGGCGGTGACCAGCGCGCCGAGCACCACCGCCGCGTTGCGCCCGCCGATGCTCACCCGCCCCAGGAAATAGGCGATGATGCCGGTCGCGCCGGGGACGAAGATCAGCAAGATAGGAAGTACGGACACTACCTGATTAGGCATCTGGCAACTCCCGGATGGTATGTCGGCCGGCCCCGCCGGGGCGCGCGCTCGCGGTCATGCGCGGCCTTGTCTCGCGCAGCTCCATCACCAGTGCAGCTCCGACAGCTGGTAAGTGTCGGTGGAGCCGAACTTCTGGTAGATCCCCGAGATGATGTAAAGCAGCAGATAGACGGTGATGACCACCTCGGTGGTGATACCCACCAGGGCGGTTTCCCGGATGTTGGGCGCCAGGCTCACCAGGCTCAGATGCACGGCGTTCTCGAGCAGGCACAGCCCGACCACGGTCTTGATCGCGTCGCGGCGGGACAAGATGGCGTAGAGCCCGACCAGGAACACCGTGAGCGCCACCGCCAGGTTGGTGCGAAAGACGCCCTGCGCCGCAGTGGCCGTGGGCGCCAAGAAATCGGCGTAGGTGTGGGTCAGCTGATAGAAGCTGACCAGCAGCACGCTGGCGATGATGACCGAGGGAACGAAGCCGACGATGCCGCGGATCTCGCGATCCACGGTGCGCCGAACATAGGTCAGCAGCAGCCACGGCGTGATCAGCGCCTTGGTGATGAAGGCGACGCCGGCCCACCAGTAGAGGGCGGAGTTGCCCTGGGCGAAGGCGAGGATGAGCGCGCAGATGAGCAGCGCCTGCCCCGCGTAAGCGTAGGCGGCCATGCGCAGGTTGCGCGCCTCCACCGCGCTCACCGAGGTGAAGATCATGATCAGGCTGAGCGTGTGGATCAGTCTCTCGTTATACATCGGCGTGCATTCCTTCCGGCGGTGGAGGGCCCTAGACGGTCGCCTCGGACTGAGCTGACTCGCGCGGCTCTTCGGCCGCCGGGCGAAAGCCGGTGACCTGGAGCGCGTCGAGCGCGCTGGGCGGGATGTAGCAGCGCCCGCAGCGCTGGCAGAGGCTCATGAAGATCTCGGCGCGGATGCGCAGCTGGTGGGTGTCGTTGGTGGCGGTCTCGAACTCGCGGTTGAGCTTGATCGCGTCCTCGGGACAGACCTCCTCGCAGCGCCCGCAGTGGACGCAGCGCTCGAGATCGAACTCCAGGATGCGCTTCTCCTGCGACGGGTCGGAGATGCGGATCAGCCGCGTCGGGCACACTTCCGCGCATCCTCCGCAGCCGATGCACTTGCCGACGTCTATGGTGACCCGCCCGCGGAACTGCTCCGGCGCCTCCATCGGCGCCAGGGGATACGGCAAGGTGACCTTGCCGGCGCGCAGGCAGATGAGGGCTTCTTTCAGCTTACTGAGAAACATCTCGACTCCTTCTCACGCCTTGATCATGGTCAGCGCCACCGCCGCCACCGCGACGAAGATGACGCGCATGAAGTAGCTCATGGACTGGTCGATGCGCAGGCGCGGGTTGACCACGTCGATCAGCCCCACCAAGAGCACCACCACAAACGCTTTGGCCAGGGTGATGACGATGTTGAGCGGGGCCACCCCGAGGTTCGGCCAGGGCAGGAATATCTGCACCAGCAGCACGGAGAACAGCAGCAGTCGCATGTGGAACGACCACTTCACGAGCGCCAGCCGGGGGCCGCTGAGCTCGATGAAGGGGCCGCCCATGATCTCCTGGTCTGCCTCCGCGATATCGAAGGGCAGCTTGCCCACCTGTGCTTGCAGCGCCAGGAAGAACGCCACCCCGGCGAAGACCATGGATAGGCTGGGGTGGTTGGCGAGCTGCCAGGAAACCATGCCGTCCAGGAGCAACGTCTGCGACTTGAGCGCGGCCGCGATGAGCGCAATGGCGACCACCGGCTCCGTGGACAGCACCATCATCATCTCGCGGCTCGCCCCGACGAACGCGTAGGGGCTGCCGGAGGCGAAGGCCGTCATCATCACCGCCACCGCGACCATGGTCAGCACGTAGAGCAGCGTAATCAGGTCGCTCCACTGGCCCATGGGGGCGCCGCCGCCCATGGGGATGAGCAGGGCGATGAGCAGCACCGCCGCCATCATCACCACCGGTGCGCCACGGAACACCAGGCTCCGCGTCGAGCGCAGGTCCTCCTTGCCCAACAGCTTGACCAGGTCGAGATAGGGCTGGGTGATAGGCGGCCCCTGGCGCGAATGGATGCGCGCCTTGATCTTGCGTATCACCCCTTCGAGCAGAGGGGACAGCAGCAGCACGATCAGCAACTGCGCGATCCCCACGACCACCGCGTGAACCATTTAGCTCCTCCGCTGGCTTCTCTCGCGCGAGAGAGCCGTGAGCTCCTCCTGGGTATACACCTTGACCTTACGCTGGTCGTTGGCATCGACCACCTCGACCCGCTCGGTGCACGAGAAGCAGGGGTCTATGCTCCCCAAGGTGATGGGGACGTCCGCGATTTCCTGGTCCTGGATCATCGCCGGAATGCACTGCAGGTTGGGGTAGGTGGGAGCACGCACCCGCCACCGCTCGGGGCGGTTGTTCTCGCCGGTCAGGACATAGTGAATGGCCTCGCCGCGCGGGGCCTCGACCATGCTGATGCCTTCGCGCCCGGCCGGGATCTCCTCCTCGATGGGCGTCACGATCGGCCCGTCGGGCATCTCGGCCAGACCCTTGCGGATCTGGCGAATGGACTCGAAGGTCTCCTCCACCCGCACCAGGGTGCGCGCCAGCACGTCGCCCTCCTCGTGGTAGCAGACCTTAGGCTCGAGCTCCGGATAGGCGGCGTAGGGGTGGTCAACCCGGACGTCGCGCGGATGGTTTGAGCCGCGCACCGTGGGACCGACCGCGCACATCGCGCGCGCGTGCTCGTAAGTGAGCGGCCCGACGTTGCGCAGCCGCAGCATGAGGGTGGAGTCGCCCGGCAGGGCATCCGCGACCGCGAGCGTCTCCTTTTCGATCTTATCGAGGACCTCCAGGAGCTTGCCGTGGAGGTCCTTGGGGATGTCGCGGCGGACGCCGCCGATGATGTTCATGCCGTAGGTCTTGCGGTTGCCGGAGATCTGCTCGCACAGCCACATGATGGGCTCGCGGATGCGCCAGCTCTGCATGAGCAAGGTATCGAAGCCGACGATGTGGGTGGCGATGCCCAGCCACAGCAGGTGGGAGTGGACGCGCTCCACCTCGAGCATGATGCTGCGGATATAGCGGGCGCGGGCGGGCGGCTCGATGCCGGCCGCCTCCTCCACCGCCTGGCAGTAGCAGGTGGAGTGAATGAACCCGCAGATGCCGCAGATGCGCTCGGCGAGAAACGGGATCTCGTTGTAGGTGAGGATGGTGTCGCCCATCTTCTCGATGCCGCGGTGATTGTAGAACCCCCGGTAGTCGCAGCCGACGACGCGCTCGCCGTCCACGAACAGCCGCAACTGCGCCGGCTCCTCCAGCACCGGGAAGAAGGGACCGATGGGCAGCACCGAGGCGCCCTCCGGCGGCTCCTTGAGCTGCACCCGCGCCTGCGGGTCGGCCGGCGGCTTGTAATCGTGGGGCAGGTCCTTGCGCAGCGGATACACCCCTTCCGGCCAGTCGTCCGCCAGCACCAGCCGCCGCGGGTCGGGGTGCCCCACCGCCTGCACGCCGATCAGGTCCTGGAACTCCCGCTCCGCCCAGCCCGCGCCAGGCACGACGGGGGTGATGGACTCGATCTTCGCGTCGCTTGGATCCACCTCCGCGAGCAGGCAGACGTAGCCGTGGTCTTCGTCCATGGCGAAGATGTGGTTGATCTCGAACGCGCCGAGGTTGTCGCGGCGGTCGGTTCCCGCGGTGATGAGAAAGCGCGCCCCCAGCTCGTTGAAGAGGTAGCTGGTCATCGGCACGATCACGCTCTTGTCGAGCTTGACGTAGAGCTTGCGATCTACCGGCTCGTACGATTCTATGAAACCGCTTCCCGCTCGCTGCTTGATGCCGGCGAGCAGGCCGTTATTCGAGAAGTACATCTTTCCCATTGCCTCCTATGCTTCCAGCCCGGCCTGGACTCAGGCCGGGCCGCCAACGACCCCGCTCGGCTCAGTGATTGGGCGGCCACCCTTCGACTAGCTCAGGATAAACTCCGGGCCGCCCCTACGGGTTCTGCCGTGTGCCCCCACTCTCCGAGGTCACACCCTCTGGTTCAGAATGACGTTCTTCGCGGCGCCCCGGAACGCGTGGTTGCGGCTATCCCTTGATGACCCACACCAGCAGCGCCAGCACCACGATCACGCCCACCACCTGCCACAACATGTACATCTGCGGGATGCCGGAATGGGTGCGGCTCAATCGGTCCGCCAGCCCGCCGCCGCCTCGGATCAGCGGCCCGTAGAGCCACGAATCGAGGTCGAACGCGCGCTCCAGGGCGCGGGGGAAGCGCATGCGGGGCAAACGAACGGTCGGGTAAATGCCGGCGAATACCCGGTTGAAGGACGAGAACAGCCCTTGCGCGCGGAAGCGCACCAGGTCGTCGGCATGCTCCTCGCCGCAGTACCAGCATTCGACCTCCCGCGCCGGGGCGCCGGCCAGCCGCATGACCGCGTAGCTGACCACGGTCAGCCCGGCCAGCACCGCCAGCAGCAGCAGCGGATTCCACGCCGCAGTCACCGTTCCACCCGGGGTCAGCGCCAGCGTCCAGGCCGACCCCGCCATCACTTGCGCCGGCGCGGCCAGCCCCGCCGGCGACGCTTGCAGCACCCCGTATATCGCGCGCGCCACCCACACCGGGGCCAGCCCCAGCGCAACGCAGATCAGCGCCAGCACCACCTGCGCGGTGGTCATCGTCCACGGCGGCGGCCCGCCGTGCGCCGGCGCCGGCGGGGCGAGCTTGCCCATGAACGCGATGCCCACGAACTTCATCGCGTATGCCAGGCTGACTATGCTGACGAACAATGCGACCAGGCCCAAGACGATGAACACCGGGTACTGCAGCCCGCCGAGCAGCGAGGTCTGGTAGAGAATCCACTTGCTGACGAAGCCGTTGAGGGGGGGCAGCCCGGCCAGGGCAAAGGCGCCCACCACTGCGGTGACGGTGGTGACGGGCATCACCGCGGCCAGCCCACCCATGCGATTGAGGTCGCGGCTGCCGGTGTAGTAGACGACGCTGCCGGCGTTGAAGAACAGCAAGGACTTGAAGACGGCGTCATTCACCAGGTGGTAGAACGCCGCCAGCAGGGCGAGGGCGCCGAACAAGGGGGCGATGCGCAAGAACGCGAGGCCCATGCCCAGGCCCATCAGGATGTACCCCATCTGGCCGATGCTGGAGAAGGCGAGCAGACGCTTGCAATCGTTCTGCTGCACGGCGGCGATGCTGCCGATGACGGCGGAGGCGACCCCGAAGGCGGCGATCACCAGCCCCCACACAATGATGGCGTCGTGGCCGAGCGCGGGGAAAGCGTTCCACAGGAAGACGCGGGCGATGCCATAGACGCCGAGCTTGATCATCACGCCGGAGAGGATGGCGCTGACGCTGGAGGGGGCCGCGGGGTGGGCGTCCGGCAGCCAGTCGCCGAAGGGGTACATGCCAGCCTTGGTGCCGAAGCCGATGAACCACAGGCCGAGCACCACGTGCAGCAGCCAGGGCCGCGCCTGGGCCATGTTCTCCATGGAGAGCTGGGCGGTCGCGAAGTTGAACTCCCGCAGCATCCCCGACTTCCAGGTGATAATGGCCGCCGCAAACATCAGGGCGCTCGCCGCGTGGGTGATCAGGAAGTACTTGAAGCCGGCGCGCAGGCTCACGGCGTTCTCGCGCTCGAATACGACCAGGAAGTAACTGGCGAGGGTCATGAACTCCCAGAAGACGAGGAAGAAGAACCAGTCCGAGACGGAGACGACGCCAACCATGCCGCCGATGAACAGCAGCAGCGGGGCATAGTAGCGGGCAAGGTTCTCCCGGGGATAGGACTCCATGTAGTCTATCGAGTAAAAGACGGCGAGCACCGAAACTACGCAGATCAGGAGCAGGAAGAGCGCACTCAGCGTGTCCACTGTGAAACTGAGCTCCGCGCCCAGGCCGACGATGTTAAGGCCGCTGGAGTAGAGCGCAGGCTCGCCGGTCAGCAGCACCGGCAGCGCGACTGAGGCGATGATGATGGTGGAGAAGGCGACGAACAACAGGGCGATCCAGCCGGCGGAGCGCCGGCTGCGCGCCATCGCCGCCGACACCGCGGCGCCCGCGGCGAGGATGCCGATTGCGTACAGTATCAGCTCCGACGACATTAGCTCCGAGAACATCGGCCTTTCTCCCTCACTTCGCCGGACACGGAATGTGCTGGACGAGCGGGATTCCCACCAGCGGCGACGCGACACACATGACGATCAGCACCAGCAGCGCGATGCTCATCGCCAGCGGCAAGCCGTTGTCGGGCGCCGCCAGCACGCGCTCGCTCGGCGCGCCCAGGAAAACCTTCTGCGCCACCCACAGCATCCACGCAAAGAAGATCACGCTCTCCAGCAGCACCAGCCCCAGGATGACCGGCCCCAGGCCGCCGGCGATTTGCAGCGACCCGGTCAGCAGGTAGAACTTGCTCCAGAAGCACGCCAGCGGCGGCACCCCCGTCACCGCCAGCACGCCGATCACGAACGCCAGCCCCACCAGCGGCAGCTTGCGCCCCACTCCGCTGAGCTGGCTGATGGAGCGCGTGCCGGTCGCGTACCCCACCGCCCCCACGGCCAGAAACAGCGTGCTCTTGGCGAAGCCGTGGGTGATGATGTGCAGCACTGCACCGCGGAAGGCGAGGGTGGAGCCCATCAGGCCCATGGAGATGCCGAGCATGACGTAGGCCAGGTGAGCGATGGTCGAGTAGGCCAGCAGCCGCTTCATGTCATCCTGGGTGAAGTAGAGGATCAGCGCCATGAACATGGTGGCGAGCGCCATGATGGCGGCAAGCATGCCCATCCCGGGCGACAGCGACCAGCTTGCGCATACCACGCGGGCGATGAGGTAAACGCCGGCCTTGACCATGGCCGCCGCATGCAGGTAGGCGCTGATGGGGGTGGGCGCCTCCATGGCATCGGGCAGCCAGGTGTGGAAGGGGATCTGCGCCGCCTTGGCCCATGCGGCGATGAGCAGGAAGACGAACACCGTATGCCTGAGCCCAGGCGCGAGCTTACTCAGCGCTGAGAACTCGAACGACCGGGTGGAGATGAAGACGATGAAGAGCGCAACCAGGAAGAACAAGCCGCCGACATGGGTCATGATCAGGGCCTTGAAGCCGGCGCGCAGGGCCTTCTCTTCCCGGGTATGCGAGATAAGGGCCCACGAGCAGAGGGTGGTGAGCTCCCAGAAGATGAACAATTGCAGCAGGTTGGGCGAGATGGCGACGCCGGCCATGGCGCCGATGAACAGCAGCAGCCAGAAGTGGTAACGGCCCTGGCCCTCGCTCAGGTCGTGCTCGCGGTTGCGCTCGGTCATGTAGGCGGTCGAGTAAAGCACGACCAGGAACCCCACGCCGGTGATGACGACCAGCAGCAGGCTGCTGAGGGGGTCAATCATGACCCCGAACAGGCCCCCCTCCTGCAGTCCCTTGAGCCAGGGCATGCGGCCGACCAGATGGACATAGGTCTGGGGGTAGGCCCGGACGATGGCCCAGACACAGAGCAGGAGGGTAACCAGCGCCGTGGCGGTGGAAATGGCGCGCACGGCGCGCGGGCGCAGGCCGGCGACCATCATCGCCCCGTAAACAGGCAGCCCTACCAACAGGATCAGGATTACGAGCATCCTCTTACCTCTGTACGCGTTTGCCTGCTATGCTCACTACGGGATATACCGAATGTGCTCAACCAGCGGCACGCCGATCGCCGGCGCCGCTATGCACATGACGATCAGCAGCCAGAGCACGATCGTGATCTGCACCGGCAGCGGATCGTGCACCGCCTCCACCACCGGCGTGGGCTCGCCGAGCAGAATCTTCTGCCCCACCCTTAGCATCCATGCGAAGGAGATGAGGCTCTCCACCACCACCAACACCAGGATGATCGGTCCCAGGTTGCCGGACAGATCGAACGCGCCGGCGAGCAGGTAGAACTTGCTCCAGAAACACGCCAGCGGAGGTATCCCGCTGACCGCCATTATCCCGGTGGCGAACGCCAGCCGCACCAGCGGCATCTTGCGCGCCAGCCCGCCGAGCTGGCTGATGGAGCGGGTGCCGGTGGCATAGACGACCGCCCCGGCGGTCAGAAACAGCGTGGTCTTGGCGAACCCGTGGGTGATGATGTGCAGCATGCCTCCGCGGAACGCGAGCTGCGAGCCCATCATTCCCATGCCGATGCCGAGCAGAATGTAGCCGACGTTGGCGATGGTGGAGTAAGCCAGCAAACGCTTGAGGTCGTCCTGCGCGAAGTAGAGGGTGAGCGCCATGAACATGCTCACCAGCGCCATGATGGCGGCGACCAGGCCGACCAGGTACACGGCGAGCGGCGGCCCGACGACATAGGAGGTGGTGATGATGCGGGCCAGGGCATAGACCGACACCTTGACCATGACCCCGGACAGCAGGGCGCTCACCGGGCTCACCGCTTCGGCGTGGGCATCCGGCAGCCAGGTATGGAAGGGGATCTGCGCGCCCTTGGCCCACGCCGCGATGAGCAGGAACAACAGCACCAGATTCTTCAGGGCCGGGGTGAGCCGCGCCAGCGCGGTGAAGCTGAACGACTGGGTCTCGATGAACAGCAGGAATAGGGCGACCAGGAAGAAGAGGCCGCCGATGTGGGTCATGATCAGGGCCTTGAACCCCGCCCGCAGGGTCTTGTCCTCCTGGGTGTAGGCGATGAGCGCCCAGGAGCAGAGGGTGGTCACCTCCCAGAAGATGAACAGTTGCAGGAGGTTGGGCGAGAGGGCGACGCCGGCCATGGCGCCGATCAGCAGCAGCAGCCAGAAGTAGTAGAGCCGCTGGCCTTTGCTCAGGTCACGCTCGCGGTTGCGCTCGCTCAGGTAGGCGGTGGAGTAGAGCGCTACCAGGAAACCGACGCCGGTGATGAGGATGAGGGCCAGACTGGTCAGCGGGTCCATGAGCACGCCGAACAAGCCGACCCGCTCCAGGCCCTTGAGCCAGGGCATTTCGCCGAAGACGAAGCTGAAGGAGCCGGGGAAGACGCGCACGACGGCCCATATGCTGAGGACGAGCGTGGCCAGCGCGACGATCGTAGCCAGGGGACGAAGAACGCGCGCACGCGCCCACATCGCCACAATGGCGGCTACGATCGGCAGCGCGATCAACAGAACCAGGATTATGAGCATCCTCTCACCTCTGCACGCTTGCCCGCCCAAGGACGTGTCATTCTGAGCCCCTTCGCCGGCCTGTCATTCTGAGGCGAAGCCGAAGAATCTTGCCCCCGGCTCAGGGTAAACTCCGACGAAGAATCCCCTATCGTTTGAGCATCCCCGGTAGGGGATCCTTCACTTCGCTGCGCGGAGTTTACCCCCTCGCTCCACTCGGGGCAAGCTCTGAGCGCAGTCGAAGGGTTCACCATGACATGACGGCGCGTCCTCGGCGACCTTCACATTCGCTGCAGCCCCCAGCGCCTCACTGATGGCGGCGGTAACCCCTTTGACGGCCGCCTGCACCGGCGGCGTCAGCCCCTGCCCGACCGCAACTGATCCGGGCTGGATGCCCAGCAACAGCGACCGCTGCCCCGCTTGCTCCTTCAGGTAACGCATCACCAGGCCCAGTGACGAACGGTGCGTTACGCAGCTCCGCCGAGGCAGGTCCCGTTCCTCCAGCAGCGCCGCCTGCCCCGGCTCCCCGCCGAAATCCACCGCATCCACGAACACAACCACCGCCGCCCCCGACTCCGCCATTGGCCCCAGGTAACGCTCGGGGGCGTCTCCCGCATCGAGCACCCGCAAACCCTTCGCAACCCGAGACAACTCCTCCACTACGGCCGGCCCCGCCCCGTCATCGCCGCGGTCCGGGTTGCCGACGCCCACGACCAGCGCGGCGCCCGGAGGCCCCGCCGCCCGGCGCAGATCCGCGACCAACCCGCGGCCTACTCCAGCAGGCCCTTCATTTGCTGATAGCTGAATACCGGACCGTCCCGACATACGTACTTGTGGCCGATGCAGCAGTGGTTGCACTTGCCCACGCCGCACTTCATGTGCCGCTCCAGGGTGGAGATGATGTTGTCGTCCGCGAACCCCATGCTCACCAGGTCCTGGATGACGAAGCGGATCATCACCGGAGGTCCGCAGATGTAGGCGACCGTCCCGTCCGGCTTGACATCGGCCTTGGGGAACAGCGTGGGCACCATGCCGACGTTGCCCTGCCACCCCGGCTCGGAGCGATCCACGGTGACCATGAACCTGATGTCGCCGCGCTGCTCCCACTGCTTGAGCTCCTGCTTGTACACCAGGTCGGTGGGAGTGCGCGCGCCATAGAGGATGGTGATGTCGCCGAACTTGTCGCGCTCATCCAGCATGTTATGGATGAGCGAGCGCAGGGGCGGCAGGCCGATGCCGCCGCCGATAAAGAGGATATTGCGCCCCCGCACCTCGTCGCAGGGGAAATGGTTGCCCAGCGGCCCGCGGATGCCGACCTCGTCGCCGGGACCCATGCCGTGCAGAGCCGCGGTGAGAGCCCCCACCGCGCGGATGGTGATCTCGAAGTTCTGCTTGCGCGTGGGCGACGAGGCGAAGCCGAAGGGGGCCTCCCCCAGCCCGAACACCGACAGCTCCACGAACTGCCCGGGGCGCCAGGTGAAGGCCTGATGCGCCGGGTCTTCGCGCAGGCGGAAGACGAAGGTCTTGGTGTCGGGCGTCTCGTCGCGGACGTCCGTGATGCGAGCGATCTGCGGCAGGTAGATGTTGGGCCTGGTCTCGGTCACTTCCATTCGGCTCTCCTAATGCCCTCGCCGACCTCGGTGATGCCGAGGCGGATGCCGGGGCAGACGCGAATACAGCGGCCGCAGCCGACGCAGCCCTGCATGCCGTCGCGCGCGACGTATTGATAGCTCATCTTGTGAAATATGCGCCGCTTGAGGCGGTGCAGTTGCTCCGGCCGGGGGTTGTGCCCCGACGCCTCGCGCGTGAGGCCCGAGTACTGGCAGGAATCCCAGCGCCGACTGCGCAAGCCGTCGCCGTTAACTTGGGCATCGGTGACGTTGAAGCAGTAACAGGTGGGGCAGATGTGGGTGCAGCCGCCGCAGCTCACGCACCAGTGCGCCATCCGCCGCCACAGGTCCTCGTCCACATTGTCGAGCGACACCTTGCGGCTGGAGGCCGCGAAGTAGAGCCGCGGCTCGCGCGGGAAGCTCCTCTCAGCCTGGGCGTCCAGCTCCTGGCGGCGCGCCAGATCTTCGTCTGACGCGGACGTGAACAGCGCGGACGCCGCCGCCACCAGCGCTTCTCCCCGTTCCGTGTCCACCTCGGCCAGGTAATGGTCGCCGAGGTCGGTGAGCTGGATATCGTAGCCGCCGCCGGAGGACAGGAAGGGCCCGGTGTCGGCGCACACGCAAAACGAATCCCCGCACGGCTGGTCGCAGGCCAGGGCGATGAGGGCGGTGTTGGCGCGCCGCAGCGAGTAGTATGTGTCAGGCAGATCCTCCACGCCCAGGGCGAGGTCCATGAAGCGCACCGCGCTCACGTCGCAGCAGCGGATCCCGAACAGCACCCGCTTCTCCTGGTCGTAGATGGGGTTAACCTCGTAGCCGCCGTTGCGCCGATAACGCAGCATCGGTTCGACCTGTGGGAAGAGGAACCGTTTCGGGGAATCCTGGGTGTTGCAGAAATCGAGCGTCGCCTGGCCGGGCGAATCAATGCGCTCGAACGCCACGTCGTCGCCGTGCAGGCGCACCGGCGCGACGACCGTCGCGCCCTTCTGCAGCGCTGCCAGCCACTCCCGCCAGCGGTCCTTTTCCAACCGTAACGCTCGGCTCATCATCCACCTCTTTGCCGCTAGGCGGCGGAGACGCTTACCGCCACGGGCGCGTAGACCTGGTGGCCCTCGACCTGTCCGGGGGCGGCGCCGCCGAAGAGATCCCGCGTCCGCTCGCGCAGGTGGTAGGGCACCGCCAGCGTCCGCTCCGGCAGCCCGGGGTCCAGCTTGAGCTGAAGCTGCGCTTCGCCCTGCGCCGACGCCAGCTTGACTTTGAAGCCCTGGCGAAGCTGCAATTCCTGCGCGTCGTTGGGATTCATGCGGACGTAACCGGCGGGGAAATCAGCCGCCGCGATCCCGTACTCGCGGCGCAGCATGTCGCAGTGCAGGACGGTAGCGTCGGTCGTCCAACGCTCGGCGGTGGCGTCGAGCACCAGCACGAAGGGCCGCTCGGCATCCACCCGGGGCGCCTGTGTCCCCGGGGAGCAGTCGATGGAGCGGAGCGAGAGCCCCTTTAGCTGCAAGCGCTCGCCGGCGCCGTCGGCGCTTGGCCAATAGGCGCCCCATCCCGCATCCAGCTTCTCATAGCTGATGCCGCTGTAGGCGGGCGTCAGCGTCGCAATCTCGGCCATGATCGCGGCGGGCGAATCGTAGCGCCATGAAGCCCCCAGGTGCCCCGCCACGTCGTGGATAATGCGCCAGTCCGGCCGCGCCTCGCCGGGGACGTCCACCGCCTTGCGAATGCGTTGGATGCGGCGGTCGGTGGCGGTGGCCGTGCCCTCCTTTTCGGCGTAGGCCGCAGCGGGCAGGACGACGTCGGCGAGCCGCGCGGTCTCGGTCATGAACAGCTCTTGCACCACCAGGAAATCGAGCGCCTCGAGCTGCTGTCGCGCCTGCGCCGGGTCGGCGGCGCCGCCCGCCACGTCGGCGCCCATCACGTACAGGCCCTTGACACCGGCCAACATCTCGGGCAGGGGCTTGCCCGCGAACTGCGGCAGGGAGCATCCCCACGCCTGCTCGAACTTGCGGCGCGTGTCGGCATCCTCCGGCGACTGCCCGCCGGTCAGCAGGCCGGGCGCCAGCCCCATGTCCAGCGCGCCCTGGAAGTTGTTCTGGCGGGCGAGAGGAAACAGCCCCATGGACGCGCCGCCGAGGTGATTGGTGAGGGCTACGAGGTCCGCCAAAATTGTCGCCATGGTGGCCGCGGCGGGGTGCTGCTCCACACCGCTCGAGTACAGCACCACGCTCCTGCGCGCGCCGCCACACAGTTTCGCGGCCTCGTCCACCTGCGCGGCGGAAACGCCGGTTCTCTGCTCCACCATGTCGAGACTGAACTGCGAGAGGCTGCTGACGAACTGGTCGTAGGCGTCCCAGTTGCGATCGAGCAAAGAAGAGTCCATAAGCCCCTGGTCCACCACCGACTTGACGAGCCCGCACAGCAATACCGCCTCGGTTCCCGGGCGCGGCTGCAGGCGAACGTGCGCCAGCGGCGATAACTGCGTCGGGAGAGGCGAAATGACGATCAGCTTGGCGCCGCGCCTGACGGCCTCGTAGATGAGGGAGCCGACCATGGTGACCTCGGGGACGACGTCGGCGCCGATAACGGTTATGACTTCGGCTTCGGCCAGCTCGGGCGCCGAGTTGGTCGCGGCGGCGAACCCGAAGGCCGCACGCAAGGCGGCGAGGTCGGCTATGCGCTGCGGGCGGCTGGAGAAATCGATGTTGTCCGTGCCCAGGACGCAGCGCGCCAGCTTCATGAGCAGGTAATTGTCCTCGTTCGAGCAGCGCGCGGAGCCGACTACCCCGACCTGCTGACCTCGCGGCAGCTTCTCGGCTATGAGGGACAGCACCTGCTCCCACGAGGCCGGGCGCAGTTGGCCGTCCCGCTTGATCAGCGGTGAGCGCAGGCGGTCGGGATGGGAGACGAACTCATGCGCGTGCCAGCCGCGCATGCACAGCTTCCCCCTGGCGACGGGATGCGTTTGGCTCGGTAGGACGCCGGTGAGTTTGCCCCCCTCCACGCGGAGATATAGGTTGCACCCCGACCCGCAGAACGGGCACGTGGTCAAGACGTTAGCCATGGCGTGCACCTTAGTCTGGGAATGACTCCCTGGGCGCGACCCAGGATCACCGCTGTGCGCCGGCAACGACTACGCGCCGACTTCGCGGCAGGCTTGTGACGCTTTTCACAACCAAATCTATCTTATCATACGTCAGACCGGACTGTAAACCTTCCCCGCAGCGAAAAAATCTGGCGCCGACAAGGGTTGTTGCCCCGACTATGCGCTCGTTCGCCACTTCGCGAGCCTATCCGCAGCCGATAAAACACGCAACGCCGTCTGGAGCATTTGTGACGTATATCACGAAGTCTGGCGACTTTCGCTTGACCGTTGCCAAGACCCCTCGCGAAGTTTACGCGCCTGAGGCGGGTTTACCATGAGCGATGCCGAAGGGCTCGGGGTGACAGTTGAACCGTCTTTCGCATAGGATCTAAGAACGGCCCGCACGCCCTGAGGCGTGGTCACGCCTCAGGGATTATGCCCCCAGCCTTCAGTATGCCGACCACTGCCGCCAGAGCAGGGCTATCCTCCCCCACTTCTACCAGGGGCTTGCCGGCGGCGTCGAGGCGGCGCAGCTCCTCGTCCTCGGGAATGGTCGCGTCAATGGAGAGCCCGCGCGCGCGGACCGCTGTTTCCAGCTCGGGCGGCACCGTGTCCGTCCTTGTCAGGACCAGCATGTGGCGCCCCACCGCAGTCTTAAGCTCGCGGATCAGCTCGAGCGCGCGCGCCGCCGTTTCAACCCCGCGCACGGACACATCGCTGAGCAGCACCAGCAGATCCACGTCGCGGGTGGTGCGGCGGCTCAGGTGTTCCAGCCCCGCCTCCGAGTCCATGACCACGAACCGGTATTGCGACGCCAGCTCGTCCACGCACGCGCGCAGGACGTTGTTCGCGTAGCAGTAGCAGCCCGGCCCTTCGGGCCGCCCCATCGCCAGCAGGTCGAACCCCTCCGATTCCACCAGCGCCTGGGCGGTGCGGTAGCGCAGGAACTCGGTCTTGCTCATGCCGGCGGGCAGGTCGTCGATCTTGCGCAGCCCTTCCTCGCGCACGTCGCCCACGGTCGCCGTGACCTCGACGCCGAGGGCCGCATTGAGATTCAGGTTGGGGTCGGCGTCAACCGCAAGCACCGGGGTCAGGCCGCGTTCGACCAGCGCTCGCACCGTCAGCGCCGCGACGGTGGTCTTGCCGGTGCCCCCCTTGCCGGTGACGGCGATGGTGGTCGGCATACGGCTATGCCTCGACCCCTGACCATCGCGCACCCGTTCGCTCCTCGCAGCGGTGGTCAGGCGAACAAGCATGGAGCGGCAGGCGCCTCGCCTGCCGAGTCGCACGGCCACACAGCCGGGGGCGGCTGTGCTCCATGCGAGTGCACATTCGACACCAGCCGGAACCGGTCACGCGGATTCCTCCAGTCGCACGTCGCTCCGCGACGGCAGCTCCTTTTCCAGCCGCGCCTTGATGGCTTCAACGGCAGCGATGGACTGCGCCCCCGGCTGTCCGCGCCCAATCCATCCGAGGCCTTCGACGAAGGGAAGCTCACCGATCAGCGGGAGACGCACCTGCTCGCGGACGAAGGCGACGTCGTCCGCGCCGCGCACCTTGTTGGCGACGACGAAGCAGGTGTGCAGGCCGATGTCGGCGGCCAGGGCGGCGATGCGCTCGGCGGTGCGGGCGGCGGCGTGGGTGGGCTCGACGACGATCAGCAGCGCGTCCATGTAGCGCGAGGTGCCGCGGCCGAGGTGCTCGAGGCCGGCCTCCATGTCGAGCAGCAGCACCTCTTGCTCGTCGGTCACGATCTCGCGGGTGAGGGCGCGCAGCACCGAGCTTTCGGGGCAGGCGCAACCGGAGCCGCCCTGGGTGATGGCGCCCATGACCAGCAACCGGATGCCGTCGTGGCGGACGCTGAAGCGCTCGATGAGATCCGAAACCTCGGGGTTGATGGCGAAAAAACCTCCGCCCTGGGAGGTTCCGGCGCGGTCGCACAACAGCTCACGCATCTCGCAGATGGGGGTGATGCTGGCGACGAGCTCATCGGGGAACCCCAGCGCCGGGCCGAGGCAGTTATTGGGGTCGGCGTCCACAGCCATGACCTCGCGCCCCTGGCGCGCGAAGGCGTGGGCGAGGGCCGCGCACAGCGTGGTCTTGCCCACTCCGCCTTTTCCGGCGACGGCGATTTTCATGTCTTGTTATCCGCAGATTACACAGATTTCGCAGATGAAGATCAGGGCGCGCGCTCTCCTGAGCGCGCAAAGAGTGATCGCGACTTCTGGAGAAGTCGCGCCCAATTGACATGGCAGAAGACAAACTCCTGCCCATATGACGTGTCACCTGGGGCCTAACTGGCTTCTGACCTTCTTTGCGACGGCATCCATCTCGGGCCGTGACATCTTGATGAGGCCCGTTGGACCAAACTTCAGTCCGAATCCATCGCCTGCATATCTCGGAAACACGTGCAGATGAAAGTGAAAGACCTCCTGGCCGGCGGCCTCGCCATCGGCGAGGAAGAGATTCAGACCTTCACAACTGAACCCCGATTTCCTTATGGCGTCGCCCATCCGCTTCGTGACCTTCATGATGTGCATGATGGTCTCGTCTCTTACGTCAGCCATGTATGCTGCGTGCTCTTTCGGAATGACGAGCAGGTGCCCTGGGGTTACACATTCCAGCGGTGTGAAGACTGCTACTTGATCGTCTTCATAGACCATACTCACAGGCGCCTGTCCGGATATAATCTTGCAGAACACGCAGTCTTCTCTTGCTTCTCGTATCATTCTTTGCCTCGCGGCGACGATCATATTGCGTGGCAGGCGTGGACGCCTGCTTCAACAGCGTCGGTGACATCCCTTTCGGGACACAGCCGGGGGCGGCTGTGCCACATGATGATGGGCCAATCCGCGCTTTTCCGCGTTGATCCGCGGCAAGATTCTTCGCCTGCGGCTCAGAATGACAACGACGGCGGCTACGCCGATGCGCGGTAGGCCTTCAGGAAGTCGGCGCAGTACACGTTGCGGTTGAGCAGCAGCTCGGTGGTGATCATGGCGTCCATCATCTCGCTGTCCATGGGATCCATGATCGCGGCGTCGAGGCCGTGCGCCAGCGCCATCACCAGGTAGGTGCGGTTGATCAACTCGCGATAGACGGCGCCCTGGCTGACGTTGCTCAAGCCGAGAATGGTCTTCGGCGGCGGGTCGGAGAGCATCTTGCACTGGCCGATGGTGTTGAGCACGTGAGTGGGGGTCACCTGGTCCGCGCTGATGGGGATGATCACGCCGTCCACGTAGATGCGGTCGGGCGAGATGCCGTGCTCCATGGCCGCGGCGACGACGCGCAAGGCGATTTCGACGCGGCCGTTGGCGTCGCGCGGGATGCCTTTCTCGTCGATAGTGAGGGCGACCAGCGAGGCGTCGTTGTCGGCCGCCAGCGGGAGCAGCGCGTCGAGCTTGGCCTGCTGGCCGGTGGTCGAGTTGATGACCGAGCCGGGGCCCGCGGCCTTGATGCCCACCGTCATGACCTCGTTCTTGGTGGTGTCGATCGCCAGCGGTGCGTCGGTCACCTCGCGGATCGTCTCGACGAGCCACTGCATGGTCGAGACGGGGTCGTCGGAGGCGGGGCCGACGTTGACGTCCAGGCAGTGGGCGCCGCAGGCGAGCTGCCTCTGCGCCAGGTCCCGGATAGGCCCCTTGTCCTTGGCCTGGATCGCCTGGCGCACATCTTTGAACATACCGTTAATGCGTTCACCGATGACGTACATTTACGTAGACCCTCCTTGAATGGATGTCATTCTGAGCCCCTTCGCCGCCGGTCACTCTGAGCGAAGCGAAGAGTCTTGTTCGGCTCAAGGGTAAACTCCGGCGAAGAATCTCCTACGGTGCGAGATTCTTCAGTCGCTTTGCTCCTTCAGAATGACATGGCAACAGATCAGCGCTGCATGAGGTCGTCCAGCGTGTGCTTGACCAGCTTCACCGCCTCGGGGTGCCACAAGATGACCATGTCCACGCCGCCGTGCAGGAAGCAGTTGGCGGTGACGGCCTCCCATATCGGCCCGCGCTTGGCCTGCGGCCCCCAGTGGGCGCCTTCCTCGTCCGCGGCCTTCGCCTCTTTGGCGCGCCACGCCTCGGAGCCGACCACCGCCAGCATGGGCATGGACAGCATCTTGTCGCCCGACAGCGCGGCCAACCGCGAGCGCTCCATGATCGAGTATGCGTACTCCATGCCGTAGCCGAGGCCGCCGGTGGCCTGATACATGATGATGCGGTCGGTGCTCAGGCCCATGTCGGCCACCAGGATATTGACCTGCTTGATGATGTTGATGTCGATGGGCGCCTCGGTGATGAGCTTGTGGCCGTCGGCGAGGCAGGCGGCGGTGATGGTCTTGTAGTTCTCCTGGCGCGCGGTGCCCAGGCCGCAGTTCTCGCCCGCGGCGGCCTCGCTCGCGCGCAGCATCACCTCGTTATCCTTGGCGTCGTCGCCGCAGCCCCAGATGATGAGGGGCACGCCCACCGCCCCCAGCACCTTCTTCACCACCTCGGCGGCATGATCGGGCGGGGTGTCCTGGTTATCCGGGTGCGCGCTGACGAGGCGCAGGCAGATCGCCTCGGCGCCAAACTCCTCGACACATTTCCGGGCCCAGGCCGCGGGGTCGCCGAGCACATCGCCGAAGGGCTTGGCAAGCGTATCCGGCCACTCCTTGGGCGCGGCGTCGAGCACCTCCATCGCCACCACCGGGCGGTTGGGGATCTGGCCCTCGAAATGCAAGAATGGCAGAGTGGCCGCGCCGCCCAGGGTGACGGTCGAGGCGCGGGTGCCGCCATTGTCGCTGGTCGCGCCGAGGGTCACCGTGTTGACCACGGTGCTCCATTTCTCGACCGGGACTTCAAAGCTCATGGTTGCTCCTTGCGCTGCCGTGATTCGACGCCGATGATGGCGAAAAGCTTCTCGAAATCGAGGTGCTGGTGGAACAGCTCGCGCGCGCGCTCGACCTTGGCGCGCTCGCGCACGCGCAGGGTGCCGATGATGGCGTCGATGCGCTCCACGGTGCTGAGCGTATCCGAGGACACCAGCAGCATGGGCACGCCCACCTGCTGCGCGCGCTTCACCAGCACCGCGCTGGGATGCAGGTTGCCGGTCAGGATCACCGCCTTGGTCGGCGTCTGCAGGGCCGCGAGCTGAATGTCGGGGCGATCGCCGCCGGTGATGACGGCCTTGCCCTCCATCTCGCGGAAGTACTTCACCGCGCTGGCCACGTTCATCGCGCCGATGACGAACTGCTTGATCAGCTCGTCGAGCCGGTTCTCGCAGCACAGCACCTTGGCGTTAAGCTGCTCCGCCAGCTCGCGCACCGTCACCGACCCCAGCACGTCGTCCCGCGGCACCGCCCCGATGACAGGGATGCGGCGCTGCTCCAGGTATTTCCGCGCCGGCCCCCGCACATGGTCGAGCGCCTCCGGCGGCACGTGGTTGAACGCCACCGCCGCCAGCCGCTCCCCCAGGCGCTCCGCGGTGAGCAGCACCTCCTCCACTGTCTGGTCCGATTCGTAGCGCGCCAGCAGCAGCACGCGCGCGTCGAGCAACTCCGCCACGCGCGGACCGGACAGGCTAATCAGTGCCCCTCGCGACAGGTTGCCGGTGCCGCCGACGATGGTGATGTCCGCGCCGCGCGAGACGACGCCGTAGGCGTCGCTGATGCGCTGGGCCAGGTCCGCGACCTGCCCGAGCAGGGCCTGCTCCTCCATGTCGGGGGTCAGCAGCACCGGGCACAGCGAGTCGAGCGGGCCATCGGCCTCCAGCGCGCGCGCGATGAACAGCGCGTCCTGGTCGGTCACGGCGTCGTTCTCGCGCACGGGGAGCGTGCCGACCGGCTTGAAGTAGCTGACCCGCAAGCCCAGTTCGCGCAGGCGCAGTCCCAGCACCAAGGCCATGATGGACTTGCCCGCATAGCTGCCTATGGATGCTATGTAGATCGGTTTCAAGCTGTAACCGCCAGTCGATCGATAACCTCAGATTGGAGATCCGCAAAGACTATCGGCAAGCCTGCTCTAATCTCGCAGGGACAGATTCTTCGCTTCGCATTAGCTGTCATTCCGAACGGAGCGAAGCGGAGTGAGGAATCCCCTACCGGGGTTGCTTCGACAATAGGGGATTCCTCGCTTCGCTCGGAATGACACGCATTTCGCCGCGCTCATACTGCTCTGCGCTGCATCCTTTCTTGCTCCGCCCGATGGAGCTCCGCCGCCACCGACGGGAACAGGCTCATATCGGTGTGCGGCAGGAAGAGCCCCGCCACGTAGCGGTCCATGAACGCGGTCACGGCGCTCAGCTCGAAGTTAGCCACGCGAGAAGCTATTTCGGCCGCGTCGCGCCTGGCCCTTCTCGACACCAGCGTCATGCGCGCGCCGGCGACCGAAGTATTGCCCACGAACCGGATGCGCTCCAGCGGCACGTCGGGCAGCAAGCCGATGGTGACGGCGTTGTCGGAATCAAGGTAGTTGCCGAAGGCGCCCGCGACCATCACGCGGTCGAGGTCGCCCGGCGACAGCCCCACGCTTTCGAGCAGCAGCTGCACGCCGGCGAACGTCGCCGCCTTGGAGCGCACCAGGTTCTCGATATCCGCCTCGCTGATGACGATGTCGTCCTCGCGCCCGACCTCGCGCCCCCACACCAGGACGAACTGCGGCTGGTCGCGCTCCACGCGCACGCGGGGGCTGGGGTAGCCCAGGTCTATCTTGCCCGCGCGGTCGATGACCCCGGCTCGCAGCAGGGTGGCGAGCACGTCAATCAGCCCCGAGCCGCACACGCCGCGCGGCTTGGCGCCGCCGATGGTCAGGTATTCGAAAACATCCGTTGCGGGGTCGTAGCGCGCGCGCTCGATGGCGCCGACACTGGCGTGCATGCCGTAATCGATGCCGGAGCCCTCGAACGCCGGCCCCGCCGAGCAGGAGCAGCTCAGCAGCCACTCGCGGTTGCCCAGCGCGAGCTCGCCGTTGGTGCCCATATCCAGCAGCAGCCATAGCTGATCGACCTCGGCCATGCCGGTGGCCAGGATACCGGCCACCACATCGCCGCCGACGTAGCTGCTGACGCAGGGGGCGCAATGGATGGGCGCGGCGGGGCTGACCTCCAGGCCGATGTCGCCGGCGCGCGCGATGGGGAACCGGCGCGCCGAGGGCACGTACGGGCTGCGCCGGATGGCGGCGGGATCGAGGCCGAGCAGCAGGTGGGTCATGACCGTGTTGCCGGCGCAGGCGACGCTCGCGATCTCGTTGGACTCGATGCCCTGGCCCTCGCACAGGTCGGCGACGAGGGAGTTGATGGTGCGCACGATCTCGCGCTGCAGCTCCCGGCGGCCGCCGGGATGCTCGTCGGCATAGATGATGCGCGCGATGACGTCCTCGCCGTGCCCGATCTGGCCGTTGAGCGCGGCCCCGGTTTGCACCGCCATGGCGAGCTCGACATCCACCAGGTGGACGGCGACGGTGGTGGTGCCGACGTCGACTGCGAGGCCGTAAGAATGGCGGGGGCCACAGGAGGGCGCGACGCCGACGACGCGGCCGACCCCATCGCAATCCGCCAGCGACACGCAGGCGCGCCATTCCCCGTCGCGCAGAACGCGCGGCAGCAGGCGCAGAGCGTCGAGGTCGATATCGAAACGTTCGTAGTCCGCCTCAGCGGAGCGCAGCGCGCGCTCCAGGCGCTCGAGGTCCGACGAGTTGTCGTCTATGGTCGGCGGCGGCACCTCCAACTCCAGCCGCTGCACCAGGGGTATCGCGGTGGTCAAGCCCGGCACCTCCGCGTCGCCTGTCAGCATCTGCAGCTCGCCCAACTGCGATGCCGTCGGCACTTCCGCCACCAGGTCGTCCTCCACCCGGGTTTGGCACGCCAGGGCATAGCCCTGCGCGACGTCCTCGGCCGAGAGCAACGGCCCGGGCTCGACCGCGGCACGCCCCAGGCGCAGGATCACCCGGCACTTGCCGCAAGCGCCGACGCCGCCGCAGGTGGAGTCGATGGAGACCCCCGCCTGCTGGGCCGCGCCGAGCAGCGTTTCGCCACTCGGCACCTCGATCGCCTTGCCTTCAGGATAGAAAACGACGATGTGGTCGGTCATGAGAAAATGGGCTATGCGGCACCAAAAGAATCCCCGGTAGGGCAGGCGTCTCGCCTGCCGTTAGTCGCGTTCGCAGCCGAGGCCTGCCCTGAGCTTGTCGAACGTGACGACCGCGCCACCGGACGAATTCACCGCGGGCACCGCTACCCCTGCCAGGTCGTCTTGAGATAGGTCGGTATGCCGCTCGATTCCCGCGGCCCGACCAGCACCTGCCAGCCGGAAGCCTCCTGCAACTTGCCGCTCAGCACCGCCACGCCGCCGGGGATGACGATCTTGCGGTGGCCGACCTTGTCCTCAACGCCGCTCTGCTTGATAGCGGCGGCGATGGTGTCGGCGGTGAACTTGTCCGCGGCCCAGGCGGTGAGCACCGACGTGCCCTCCGTGTCCACCACGACGATCCACGACGGCACGCGGCTGGCCTCCACATCTCCCTCCACCGTGAAGTAGGTCAGGGAGAAATTGGTGGTGGTGAGCACCGGCGAGCTCTCGTTCGGCTCGCCGACCTGGTAGAGGCCGGCGTCGAGCTGGATGGGCTTCTGCGGGTCGGTGAATATGTTCTGCCGCGCCGTCAGAATGGCGATAAGCTGCCACGGCTCGGCCGCCTCGGTGACCAGGATGCCGGCGTACTTGGCCACGTGCTCCGTGGCCTGCATGACCTCATCCTCGGGCGAGTCGGCGGCGGTGAAGACGATGGTCGGAAAGCCCAGGGGGCGGAACTTCTTGCGCAGCGCGGCGCGCCGGATGAGGGTCTGGTCGGCCAACGCCTGCGCCGCACCGCGCGCGCCGCTGTCGAGCACGAGGTCGCTCACGCCCAGCCCCTGCACCTTCTGGCTGAGGGCCGCGAGCGCTTCCACGCCCTGCGCGCGGATGGCGAGGGCGCACTTGCCGTCCTTGGCGATGCGCGCCATGTCCTCGGCGGTGCCCTCGGTGGCGGCGTAGATGAGCGGCTTGCGCGCCGCCACCTGCTTGACCGCCGCTTCCATCGCCGCGGGGTCGTCGTTGATGAGCACCAGGCCCAAGTCCGTATTGTCGGCCACGGCCTTGGCCGCGGCGGCGAACTGCGCGGCGTCGGCGCCGCCCTTGAGGGCGACCAGGTTGACGCCGATGCGCTGCCCCACGCGGTCGAACACCAGGCCGTTGATTCGCTTGACGCGCTCGACCAGTTGATCCTCGGGCAGGAAGGCGTCGGCGGTGACGGCGAGGGCGGTCGGGTGATGGAAGGTCTCCTCGTGGCGGAAGAGCACGGTCTCGTTGCCGATCTCGACCTTACTGTCGCCGGCGCCGATGGTGATGAGCTTGATGGGCGGCGCGGAGGCGCCCTCCAGCGCCGTCTTCGCCTCCTCGGTCACGTGCGGGCACTTATCGAGCGAGGTCTGCTTTTGCGCCAGCTTCATGGCGAAAGCGAGGCACGTGGGCACCCCGCAGTCGCCGCAGTTGGTCTTGGGCAGGTGCTTGTAGATTTCGAGTCCGGTGAGTCCCATTGCGTGCTCTCCTGTCGAGTATGGTGCTAAGTGTCATCCTGAGCTTCACCCTGAGCGAAGTCGAAGGGGAAGCGAAGGATCCCCTACCGGGGTTGCATACACGTAGGGGATTCCTCCCTCGCTTCGCTCGTTCAGAATGACAGGACTGCGGCTCAGAACAGCGGGTCCATCTTCAGCGCCGGGTGGTCCTTTTCCTGGAGGAAGGCCAGCAATTCCTCGGTGGTGGTGGCGACAGTTTCGTCGCCGATCTTGTCGATCAGGTCGGGCTCGCCGAGCTCCTCGCTGCGGGCACGCAGGCGCTCGGCGATGTCCTGCTTGAGCTCCTTGGGCATCCACACGATGCGGCGCTGACCGCCCTCGGCGGAGATGAACTTGCGGCTGGAGATGTAGAGGCGGCCGATGCCGAGGAATCCGGGCGTCTGCAGCCCGCCGCCGACGCTGCCGGCGAGGGTGGTGAACGGCATGCCGCAGGGCGTCATATCGGGGAACTCGCGGTTGACGATCATGACGCCGTTGCACTCCGGCAGGATGGCGATGATGCACTCGAAGCACCCGCAGGAGGTCATCGGGTCTTCCATCAGCGAGTAGGCGTTGAAGCGCTCGACGCTCTTGTTGGAGGTATTATAGACGAACTGGTTGACGTTCTCCCACTGTCCCTTGGCCTCGTCGATCACGCGCCCTTTCGGCACCGGCTGGTTGGGGCCGGCGGGGTTGATCTCGTAGGCGGCGCGCCCGTCGAGCCAGTTGTAGGCGCCGCACAGGCCCAGGCGCTCGGGGCTGATGATGCAGACGTGGTTGGGGGCGTAGGACTGGCACAGGGTGCAGGAGTAGAAGGTGTCCACGCTCTCGTCGGTCATGCCGGCGACGCGCTCGTCGCGCGCCGCCCACGCCTTGCGCGCTTCGACGAGCACGGGCGCCATCTTCTCCTCGTCGGTGAACACCGTCACCTGCACCTTGTCCACCAGCGCCGGGAACTTGCTCAGGTACTCGGCGCGCAAAAGCTCCGCGAAGTGGCGCAGCCGGAACCCCGCCTTGAACGCATCCTTGCTGATGCGCACCCACGGGATGTCGCGCTGCCCCATGTGGAAGATGCCCATCGCGTGGTTGACGATGGTGTGCACCTGGCGCTCGAGGACGGGCTCGAAGTCGCGGTGCATCTTGCGCCCGGCGACCTCGATGAAGAACGCCAGCGGCAGGTGGCCGCCCTCCTCGACCGTGTCCACGTCGGGGCCGATGAGTTGGATCTTGCCGTCCTCGACCTGGTTGAGCTCGCGCATGCGCAGGTACTCGAAGCAGGTCGAGTACTTGCCGCCGAACTGCGCGTACATGTCCTCGCGGCGCACGGTTTCGCCCTCGAAGGCGGCGGCCACCGGCACCGGGAGATTGAGATCCTTGACCGTGACCTTGACCCCACGCACCTCGACGCAGGTGGGGATGAGCTTCTCGTAATCCAGCTCGTGCACCAGCTCTTCGTAGGTGGTGACGCCGGTGGGGCGAATCTCGGGGATCGGCGTGTCGGCGATCACGGGGAAGCCCATGTTGATGGCGCCGGCGCCGGTGGCGTACTTGAGGTCGTCGATGGTGCCCAGGCCGAGGCCGAAGGCGAAGATGCGGTTCTTGCAGTACATCAGGTTCTTGAGCCATTCGCCCTTCTTGTGGCCGCCGAAGGTGAGGGCGCCGCGGATGGCCCAGTTGAGGGCGTAGATGACGGAGTGGGTATCGGGCCCCAGGGGCACGATGTACATGCCCCACCAGGCCTTCTTCAGGTCGCCGTCCTCGGTGTGGGAGGGGTCGCCGGGGATGATGCCCTCCTCCACCAGCTGGTCGCGCATGGTGCGCCCCTCGTGGTTGCCGCACAGGAAGGTGAGGATATTGCGCTTCTGCAGCTCGCGGATGAGGTAAACGGCGGTCTCGTTGTCGGGGGCGGCGCCGATGACGGCGGCGAACCCCGGCAGGCGGCCGTCCACGAGCTGGATGCCGAGGGTGCGCAGGATCGTGTCCGAGATAAACCCGTGCCAGTGGTCCTGCGGCTCGGTGCCGTTGAGGTAGCGCAGGGTCTCGACCAGCTCCTCGCACAGCAGGGTGCAGATCCCGGCGTCCAGCGCCGACGGCAGGTATGGCAGCCACAGCTTGTCGCTCGGCTCGTCGTGCAGCAGCGTGCGCGCGTACTCCAGGATCTGCCGGGCGTCGCGCAGGTTCTGCGCGTCCGTGCCGAGCAGCGCGTTGGCCATGGGCAGGTAGAAAGCGGTCTCGGGGAACCCGATCTCGCAGTCCTCGCCGCGCTCGGCGATGGCGGCGGTCAGCATATCCTGGGCTTCCTGGAATATCTGATGCGAGCCGCGAATGGCGGCGGCAGCCACGATCTTGGACATTACTCTCCCTCTCTCACACTAGCCCCAGGAGGGGCGGCTTGCGCGCTCCGGCAAGCGCCACCATAGTCCGCTCCGCCGTTCGGCGCGGCGATGCTCAGAGCCCCGCGGCGTCGAGCACCTTGGGCACGTGCTTATCCCACCCGATGGGCATGATGTGCACGCCGCGCACCATCGGGCGCATCTCGTTGATGAGGCGCGCCGCGATGCCCACGCTCGCGGCCACCTTGTCCTGGGCGTCGGTCATCTCCTGGATCAGGTTGTCGGGCACGAACACGCCGGCCACGTTGCGGTTCATGTATTTCGCCATGCCCGCCGACTTGAGCAGCACGATGCCGAGCAGAATGGGCACGTTGATGTGACTCGCCGCGTTGACGAAGCGCTCGAACGTGGCGGCGTCGTACACCGCCTGGGTCTGGATGAACCGCGCGCCCGACTCGACCTTCCGCTCGAGCTTGATGATCTGCGGCTCGAGCGGCTCCGCGCCGGGGTTGACCACCGCGCCGAGGGTGAACTTCGGCGCCCCCTCGAGCTCGTTGCCGGCCATATCGCGGCCCTCCATCAGGCCGGCGGCGGCGCGCAGCAGGCTCACCGAGTCGAGATCGAACACGGGCTTGGCGTGGGGATGGTCGCCGAGGGTGGTGAAGTCCCCGGTCAGGCACAGCACGTCGGTGATCCCCAGCACGGCCGCGTTCAGCAGGTCCGACTGCAGTGCAAGACGGTTGCGGTCGCGGCAGGTCATCTGGAAGATCGGGTTGAAGCCCGCCTCCACCAGCAGGTGGCAGGTGACGAGCGACCCCAGGCGCATGGCCGAGGCCTGCAGGTCGGTGACGTTGATGCCGTCCACGCGCCCGCGCAGCAGCTCCGCATCTGCCATCATGTGCTCGGTGGCGATGCCCTTGGGCGGACCGATCTCAGAGGTGACGATGAACTTTCCCGAATCTATCGCTTGTCGCAAGCCCATTTGGCCCCACGCCTCCTAGTCAGCCTTGCCGCTCGGCTTAAGCTCCACCTCGCGCTCCAGCGCGTAGACACTGGTCTTACGCAGCTCGGGCGAGGGGGTCATCTTCTGGTAGTCGCGCAACGGCGCCTCCCGGCGCAAGATGTCGAGGCGGCCGATGGCCTTGAGGCGCTCGTAGATCTTGGTCCAGCCGCACTCGACCTCGGGGTTGATCTCGCACTTGCCCTTGTCGCTGCCGCCGCAGGCGCCGTGGAGCAGGCCCTTGGTGCAGGCGGTGATGGGGCAGATGCCGCCGGTGTAGTCGAGCAGGCACTGGCCGCACTCGGCGCAGCGCTCGCTGCCGCGCCACAGGCCCTGGAACCCGCCGAGGTAGATCGAGTTGAGCGCAGGATGCACGTTCCTGTCGATCACCGCCGCGGTCGCCTGCACCCCCACGCCACACGAGACCACCAGCAGGGCGTTAGCCTGCGCCAGCTGGGCCAAGTGCCGCATGAGACGCAGGGCGACCAGGGACTTGTTGCACAGGAAGTCGACGTTGGCGCGGCCGACCACCTGCTTGCCCGCCGCCTCCAACTGCTCCTGGAAGCGGGCGAGTTGTTCCTCGCCGCCGGTGTCGCACCCCTCGGGGCAGCCCGCGCAGCCGAGGATGAAGATGCGCTCCTCGCCCTGCATGTGGCCGAGGATCTCTTCCATCGGTTTGATTTCGGACGCGATCATGTTGCTTAGTCCACCTCCTGGCCCGGCGGCACAAGCTCCGACTCCACCAGGCTCACCACATCGGGCAGCCTCGCCCGCACCTCGCTCGACAGCTCCATGCCCCAGTCCGTCGTCTTGGGCTGCACGCCCACCACGATCACTTCGCCGATCTTGCAGCCGCCGCGCTCCAAAAGCTCGAGGGCGTCGAAGATATCGAGCTCGTGCAGCGACCGCAGCAGGGCTCGCCGGCGTTCCACATCCCGCGGGCGAAAGCGAAACACCGCCCCCGGCTGCGCCTTGGCGTCAACCGCATCCAGCACCACCAGCTTGCCGATCTTCCTGTAGCTCACCAGCGCGTCCGCCACCGCGACCCCGGCGTCTATGACCTCGACGCCGTCGGGCAGCGTTCGCTGCTCCAGCATGCGCGCGGCATAGACGCCCACGCCCTCGTCGCTGCGCAGCAGGTTGCCCACGCCCAGAACCATGATCTCGCAGCTATCGCTCACAGCACGCGGAACCCCGCCAGCTCCCGCCCCGCCGGCGTGATGAGGTGCACCGCGCACGCCAGGCACGGGTCGAAGCTGCGCACGATGCGTACCACCTCAAACGGGTTCTGCTCGTCGCGAATCTTGGTGCCCAGCAGCGCCTGCTCGATCGGCCCGGGCTGCCCCAGGCTGTCGGCGGGCGACGCGTTCCAGGTCGTAGGCACCACCAATTGGTAGTGGGCGACGCGCCCGTCCGCCAGCGTCGTCCAGTGCCCGAGCGCTCCCCGCGGGCCGTCCACCAGGCCCGCGCCCTGGCCGGTCTGCGGGATGTCCTGGGCCGCGCAGAACGGCTCGCCGGGCTTCAACTGGATCAGCCACTGCACCATCGCGTCGGCCACGAGCTTGGCCTCCAGCGCGCGCGCGGCGTGGCGCCCCAGCACCGAATCGAGAGCCTCGGGGCCGGCCTTGAGCTGCGCCAGCAAGCCGTCCACCGCCGCCTTGACCGGTTTGATGCCCCTAGCGTAAGCGACGATCATGCGCGCCAGCGGGCCGACCTCGTACGGCTTGCCGTGGTAGCGCGGCGATTTGAGCCAGCTATCGCCGCCCGCCTTGTCGGGCGCGGGCGCGGTCTCTCCCACCGACGGATGCTTGCCGCCCGCGCCGTCACTGTACTCGAACCACGAGGTCGCGACCTCCTCGGTGATGGCGCGCTCGTCCACGTCGGCGACCTGGAGAACTTGTCCCTTCGCGTTGCTCAGGGCAGGCTCTGAGCCTGTCGAAGGATCGGCGCCCGCCACCCCCTGCGGCAGGAACCGCTCGCGCGCCTCGACCGGGAGGTCGGTGGTGCCGCTGTCGAACACGCCGTAGGACAGCCAGCGGCCGACCCCCGCACCGATGCCCGCGTAGTCGGGGTAAGCCTTGGCGACGGCGATGACGTCGGGCAGGTACACGCCGCTGATGAAGTCGCGGATCTGGTTGAGGCGCCACATGAAATCGGCGATCTGATCCGCGTTAGGCCCGGAGGTCACGCCCCCGGCGACGATGCCGCACTGGTGCGGCATCTTGCCGCCGAAGATGGACAGCATCTCGTGCGCCCGACGGCGCATCTCCAGCGCCTGGACGTAGTGGGACACGGCCTCGCGGTCAACCTTGTCCGGCAGCCGGTAATCCCCCTCGTAGCGCGGCGCGAAGGGCGCCAGTTCCCCGCGCTTGATGAAATCCTTGATCGAGGCCAGCGCCGGGTCGCTGCCGCGATAGCGGGCGGCCTTGGTCACGTCCACGTAGTCGAGCGCGGCGAGGTGATAGAAGTGCAAAACGTGGGACTGCAGGTAGTTGGCGGCCAGGATGAGGTTGCGCAGGATGCGGCCGTTGCGCGGCACGTTGGCGGCGATGCCGAAAGCGGCGTCGATGCATTGCGCCGACGCGGTCGCGTGCACCGCCGGGCAGACCCCGCACACGCGCTGGGTGATGATGGGCGCGTCCAGGGGATGTCGCCCCACCATGATCTGCTCGAAGCCGCGATAGAGGGTGCCGGAGCACCGCGCCTCCTTGACTTCGCCGGCGTCGGTGACGACCTCGATCTTGAGGTGGCCCTCGATACGGGTAATCGGATCTATGGTAATGGTTGCCATCGCGCTCTACTCCTGCTCCGTCCGCGGCGCCGCGGGGCGCTTGACCGCCTCCAGCATGCCGTCCGCCAGCACGTGGATGTGCGGCAGCTCCCGCTCAGAGGTCTTGCAGTACAGGGGGCTCACGACATCCGGGAACTCGGGCTCGACGCACGCCATGCACGGCGAGCCCGCCTTGACGCACCAGTTCAGGGAGGAATTGAACATCCGCTCCGGGCAATCGGCGCTGGTTATGGGCCCGCGGCAGCCCAGCTCGTAGAGACAACCGGGCTCGCCGATGGCCCGCGCGAACTTGCCGGCCTCGAAGTCCGCACGCCGCGGGCACCGCTCGTGTATGAGCACGCCAAAGAAGCGCTTGGGCCGGCCCAGGACGTCCACCTCCTCGGGCCTGGGCATGCCGAACAGCAGCAGCGAGGCGACCGTGCCCACGAACCAGTCGGGGTGCGGCGGGCAGCCGGGGATATTGATAACCGGAGTGTCAACGCCCGCTTCACGCAGCACCGCGCTGACCGGCTTGCAGCCGGTAGGGTTGGGCTCAGCGGCGGGTATGCCGCCGAAGGAGCTGCAGGTGCCGACGCTGATGACCGCCATCGCGCTGCGCGCCAACTCGATGACCGTGCTCGCCATGCCGAGGTGCCGGCCGCCCTTCTCGCCCACCCCCCCATAGCGCTCGTGCGCGGTGGGCACCGCGCCCTCGACGATCAGCAGGTAGCCGGAGCGCGGCAGGCGGTCGGCCTCCGTCATGGTCAGCGCCATCTCGCCGGAGCCGGCCATGATCGTGGGGTGGAACTTGAGGCTCACGTGCGCCCCGGGCACGAGCTGGTCGACGATGACGTTTTTCGCGGTCGGGCTCTCAGCGTTGAGCAGCGCCACCGAGCAGCCCGAGCACCCCGCGCACTGCAGCCACACGGCCGGGTACTCCTTGTTCTTCGCCCTTCTGGGCATCGCATCAACCTCCTACGTTCTCCACGGAAGCCTATCCGCAGATTTCGCAGACTAGTGCGCCTGGGGCGCATTACGCAGATTGAGGAAGAGGGTGCGCAGCCGCCGAGCCGGCCCCCAACCTGCCTGGGCTGTTGTCCGGGTCGTCACATTATCATCATCTGTGAAATCTGTGTAATCTGCGGATCCACTAACCCCATCAGAACAGGCCCACGATCTTGCCGTCGTCGTCGATATCCACGTCCACCGCCGCCGGGCGCGACGGCAGCCCCGGCATGGTTGACATCTCGCCCAACAGTGGATAGAGGAAGCCCGCGCCCACCGACGGCCGCACGTCGCGAATCGGTATGCGGAATCCGCGCGGCCGCCCCTTGAGCGCCGGGTCATGGGTCAACGACAGGTGGGTCTTGGCCATGCACAGGGGCAGCTTGTCCAGCCCCCACCTGGTGAACATCTCGATCTTGCGCTCCGCCAGCGGCGCGTAGTCCACGCCGTCGGCCCCGTAGATCTTGGTGGCGATGGTCTCGATCTTGTCCTTGATCGGCGCGTCGAGGTCGTAGAGGAACTTGAAGTCGATCGGCTTCTCGCACGCCGCCATCACCGCCTCCGCGAGCTCGGTTCCGCCCGCGCCGCCCTTGGCCCACACCTCAGACAGGTAGGCGCCTTCCGCGCCGGCGGCGACGGCCTTGTTGCGGATGAGCTCGATCTCGGCCTCGGTGTCCTGGGTGAAGCGGTTGACGGCGACGACGACGGGCACGCCGAACAGGCGGGCGTTCTCGATGTGCTTGACCAGGTTCTCGCAGCCCTTGTCCAGGGCGGGCAGGTTCTCGGTCACGAGCTCCTGGGGCAACGCCTTGCCGGCGACGACTTTGCCCAGGCCGCCGTGCATCTTGAGCGCGCGCACGGTAGCGACGATGACCACACAGTTGGGGATGAGCCCGCTGACGCGGCACTTGATGTTGAAGAACTTCTCCATGCCGCAGTCGGCGCCGAAGCCGGACTCGGTGACCAGGTAGTCGACGAGCTTGATGCCGATCTGGTCGGCGATGACGGAGGAATTGCCGTGGGCGATGTTGGCGAAGGGGCCGGCGTGGACGAAGACCGGGGTGTGCTCGAGGGTCTGCATGAGGTTGGGCATGATGGCGTCCTTGAGCAGGACGCACATGGCGCCGGCGGCCTTGAGATCCTCGGCGGTCACGGGCGCACCGTCGTAGGTCTGGGCGACGATGATGCGGCCGAGGCGCTGGCGGAGGTCCTTGAGATCGGTCGCCAGCGCGAGGATGGCCATGACCTCGGAGGCGACGGTGATGTCGAAGCCGGTCTCGCGCGGCACGCGCCCATCGCCGCCGAGGCCGGCGACGATGTTATACACCGCCCACTTGTCGTTGAGGTCAATGACCCGGCGGCAGGAGATGGAGCGCGGGTCGATGCCGAGCTGGTTGCCGTGCTTGAGGTGGGCGTCAACCATGGCGGCGAGCAGGTTGTTGGCGATGCCGACGGCATGGATGTCGCCGGTGAGGTGGAGGTTGAAGTCCTCCATCGGGATGACCTGCGAGTATCCGCCGCCCGCGGCGCCGCCCTTGATGCCGAACACGGGGCCGAGCGAGGGCTGGCGGATGCAGGTAATGACCTGCTTGCCGATGCGCCCGAGGGCCTGCGACAGGCCGATGGTGGTGACGGTCTTGCCCTCCCCCAGCGGGGTGGGCGTGATCGCGGTGACGTCGATGTACTTGCCGTTGGGCCGGTCCTTGAGCCGGTCCCCAACAGTGAGATGAACCTTCGCCTTGTACCAACCGTAGGGCTCCAGCTCATCCTGCGTGATGCCGAGGGACTCGGCAATCTCGGTGACGGGTTTGATCTTCGCTTGCTGCGCAATCTCCAGGTCGCTTGGCACCTAAAGCACCCTCCTCCGGTCAAATCAGTTTGGATCACAGAATCTGTATCGCCCGGGCCTACTCCCTGCTGCCCACCTTCTCGCGCGCCCGGAACTCCTCGCGCGTGCCGAACAACAGCGATCCCGTGGGGCAGGCGGCGACGCACGCCGGCTGCCCGCCGCACAGGTCGCACTTGTACGCGACTCCGCGGTCGTCGTCCAGGAAGATGGCGTCGAAGGGGCAGGCCTCGACGCACAGGCCGCAGCCGGTGCATTTCGACTGATCGAGCACCACCAGTCCCGTCTCTTCGTCCTTCCGCAGCGCGCCCGGCTCGCACACCTCGACGCACTTGGGGCGAGCGCACTGCATGCACTGCACGGGCGAGTTCTTGCCCTTGTTCAGGCGCACCACGACGCACGAGCGCGCGGGGGGCCTTTCCGCGATGGCTTGCTCGAGCACGCCCGACTCGGAATGGCGCAGCGAGCACGCTATCTCGCACGCGCGGCACGCCAGGCACCTCGCGTCGTCAGCAAAGATCCGCTTATCGCCTTTGGCCATATTCCTGCATCCCGTGGTGGGGCAGGCGTCCCGCCTGCCTCCTCCCGCAACCATCCAGGCCGCGAAGCCATTGCGCGCTGCAGGCGAGACGCCTGCGCTACCCGGAAACGGCCGCCAGCTCCTTATCCCGCTCCGAGGGGTACATCATCGGCCGCAACTTGAGGGCCTGGCGCTTGCGATCGATATGATCCATCATCAGGTTGGCGGCCTTGACCGGGTCTTCCTCGAAAGCCCAGCGGGCGCCGACGAGGTCCTCCAGCTCGGGGCCGCACAGGAAGTCGGTGAGCGCCCGGGAGCCGAGCACCGGCAGCGGCTTGCCGAAGACGGTGAGGATGCCGGAGGCGACGACGTACATGCCGATGGCCACCGCCTTCTCGCTCATCCACTCGGGGGCGGCGCCGGCGACCGGCAGGTCGCTGATGTCCTCGCCCAGGCCGCCTTCCGCCACCATCTGGCAGCAGGCGGTGAGGATGCGGCTGTTGTCCACGCACGAGCCCAAGTGGAGCACCGGCGGCATGCCCACCGCCTCGCACACCTCCTGCAGCCCCTTGCCGGCGTACTCGAAGGCCGCTTCCGGCTGCAGCAGGCCGTGCTTGGCGCACGACACCGCAGAGCAGCCCGTCTGCACCACGAGCACGTCGTTGCGCAGCAGCTCCTTGACCATTCCGATGTGGCAGCTCTCGTGCAGGACGTTGGGGTTACAGCAGCCGACCACACCCGCCACGCCGCGGATGCGGCCCGCCATGATCGCGTCGTTGAGCGGCCGATAGGAAGGCCGGAACCGGCCGCCCAGCATCTCGAAGACGTACTCCATAGTAAAGCCGGCGACGAGATCCATCGTTTCCTTGGGGATCTCGACCAGCTCGGGCTTGCGGTTGGGGAAGTTCTCGATGGCGATGCGCACGATCTGCTTTGCCACGTCCAGAGCGCGCCGCTCGTCGAACTCGATGTGCTCGACGCCGGGGAACTTGGCCTTGGGCGAGGTGGTGATGAGCTTGGTGTGGAAGCAGCGCGAGACCTCGTCCAGCGACGGCATCAGGCACTGCACGTCCACGATCATGGCCTCCACCGCCCCAGTGGCGATGGCGACCTCTTGCTGCAGGAAGTTGCCCGCCGACGGAACCCCCTGGCGCATCAACACCTCATTGGCGGTGCAGCAGATGCCGGAGAGCTGGATGCCCTTGGCGCCCTTCTCCGCGGCGAGCTTGAGCAGCTCAGGGTCGCGGCTCGCCTCGACGATCATCTCCGACAGCATCGGCTCGTGGCCGTGGATGACGATATTGACCTTGTCCTCGGCCAGCACGCCGAGGTTGACCTTGGCGCGGATGGGGGTGGGGCAGCCGAGCATGATGTCCTGCAGGTCGGTGCCGATCATGGAGCCGCCCCAGCCGTCGGCGAGGGCGGTGCGCATGCCGGCCAATACTATATTATGGTAGTCATTGTCCACGCCCATATGGGTGCGATGCATGATCTCGACTACCTCGCGGTCCACCCCGCGCGGCCACAGGCCGAGCTTGCGCCATAGATCCTGGCGCTTCTTGGGGGCGCGGCGCATCAGCGATAGCTCCCCCTCCTGTTGACCGAATTGGGCGTAGGCGGCCTCGGCGACGGCGAGGGCGAGCTGCTGGGGGTCCTTGGTGTCAGCCCCTTCGATGCCAAGATAGCCCGCCACCTCGCGCAACTTGCGCTCGTGCTTAACCTGGTAGTCCTTGGCCTCGCCTTTCGCCATGAGCAGCATGGTGTGGGCGACGTCACGGCCGTGATCGGAGTGCGCGGCAACGCCAGAGGCGATCATGCGCGCGAGGTTGCGGGCGGCGATGGTATCCGCGGTCGCGCCGCACACGCCCACTGAGGGTCCCTCGCCAAAGGGGTCTATGCGGCACGGCCCCATGGTGCATATCCGGCAGCACACTCCCAGGCTGCCAAACCCGCACTGGGGCTGCATCGCCGCCCAGCGGTCCCACACGGTGTCTATCTCACGCTCCGCAGCCCGCTCCAGCGCTCGCTCGGTCGCTGGGTCGATGCTGCGCTGCTGCTTCTCAGCCATTCGCTAGCTCCTTCTTGCTCCGCTTCGCCGACGGCGCGCCCCAATGGAACGCACATGCGCGCGCTCGGCCACGAGGCGCCGGTCGCCCTGGGACGGCCGACCGGCCTGTCCTGCCCCGGAGAAATCTATTTTGTGAAGCATCGTACAAGTCCTGCCGCGAAAACAGAAAGTTTCCCCTCTAGGTCCCAGCCAAAGGGCCCATGGAAGCAGCCGGCGCGCAGAAAATGCCGGCAGCGTACGGCACGGAGCGGTCTCTGACGCTGTGCCTATCGAAACGGCCCGGCGCGCAAACGCGCCGACCTGATGAGCCCAATAACCCGACCTACTACTATGGTACCACTACCGCAGAAGATGTCAACCAGGATGTCAACCGCCGGTGTGACCTCGAAACTCTAGGATGTGCGCCAGCCCATGTGGCATAGCCGCCCCCGGCTGTGCGGGCGCCGCGATCGCGGCGCCTTATATCCACAGGCGAGGGCGCCTGTGCCACATCCCCGAGTGCACGGCGTTAGCTGCGCCTGGCTAGACCCACCAAAGAAATTGGGTCACACCCTCAACCGCCGGTGCCCGAGGGTGTGCCCACGACTTCCCGGCATCGCGGGGCAGTCATCCCCCTCGGGGAGCGGCCCCGCCAGCCCCGAGGCGTCAGTAGGTGAACTCCCAGGTGCGCTCGGCGTCCAGGATGTGGATGACGCGCCAGCCGCGCTGCTGGAGCTTAGCGCCGATGTAGCGGCGGTGGCACTTCCACGGCACCCGCTCGGCGCAGAAAAAGGCGGTGCGGCGGCGGCGGGCCAGGTCCTCTAGCTGGGCGAGGCCGCGGGCGAAGTCTGCGGTTTCCATGTGGGCCTCGTAGCCGCCCTTGCGGTAGCCGCCCAGCTCGCGGCCGAGGTAATGATACTCGATTCCCTCCTCGGGAAGGCGCTTCTCCATCGGCTCGCGCCAGAAATGCGCAAAGCGGCGGCTGGCGGGGAAGCTGCGGACGTCGACCACCGCCTCAATGCCGTAGGCTTTGAGCGTCTCGATGAACTGCTCCCAAGAGCGGGTGCTGGTGCCGATGGTGTGGATTGCCGCGCGGGTGTCCGGCTTCTTGCCATTGGGTGGCTCCAGCGAAAGGCTCGTCTGCTCGCCGGTGGTGGCCATGATGGGCGCATTCGCCCATGCCCCTGCCCGTGCCTGTCGCATCGCGCGGCCGCGGCCGCCGGCGTCGCAGCGGGCGTGGGGCGGCGGCTGGGCGCAGGACATCGCGCGCTCGGCAACGAAGTAAGTCGCGCCGTCATGGAGGCCAATGGAATCCAAGACAATCACAGCCGGGGGCGGCTGTGCCACATGGGCATCAGCAGAACCTGCGATCGGGGGTAGTCACTTGCGCCTCAGCCAGAAGGAAGTCGAGCATATCGCGCTGCTGTCGCGGCTCAAGCTCACCGCCGAGGAGCGCGAGCGCATGACCATGCAGCTCAATGACATCATGGGGTTCTTCGAGCAGCTCGGCGAGCTCGATACCGCCGATGTCGAGCCGACGTCGCATGTCATACCTATGAATAACGTGTTCCGCGCCGACCAGGTGCGCCCGTCATTGCCAGTGGACGATGCCCTGGACAACGCGCCGCAGCGGGCGGGGGACACTTTCCGCGTGCCGCGAGTGGTGGAGTAACGCGGATGAGCGATGAGCTTCTGAGGGTGACCGCCGCCGAAGCCGGACGGCTTATCGCCAGCCGCGAGCTCTCGTCGGTCGAGCTGACCCGCGCGTGCCTGGAGCGCATGACCGCGGTGGAGCCGGACGTTCACGCGTTCGTGCGCCTCACCGACGAACTGGCGCTCCGGCAGGCCGAGGAGGTTGACCGCCGCATCGCCGCGGGCGAGAAGATGGGGCCGCTTGCCGGCGTGCCCATCGCCCTCAAGGACATCGTGTGCACGCGCGGCGTGCCCACTACCTGCTGCTCGCGCATCCTGGAGGATTTCGTACCCCCCTACGACGCGACCGTGATTCAGCGGTTGCGCGACGCCGGCCTGGTCTTCCTGGGCAAGACCAACATGGACGAGTTCGCCATGGGCTCGTCAACCGAAAACAGCGCCTTCGGCCCGACGCGCAACCCGTGGGACCTGGAGCGCGTGCCCGGGGGGTCGAGCGGGGGATCGGCGGCGGCGCTGGCGGCGCTGGAGACGCCCCTGGCGATCGGCACCGACACCGGCGGCTCGATCCGCCAGCCGGCGGCGTTCTGCGGGGTGTGCGGGCTCAAGCCGACCTACGGGCGGGTGTCTCGCTACGGGCTGATCGCGTTCGCCTCCAGCCTCGACCAGATCGGGCCGATGGCGCGCGATGCGCGCGACTGCGCGCTGCTGTTGCAGGTATTGGCGGGGCACGATCCACTCGACTCCACCTCAATTGACGCCGCGGCGCCCGATTACGCGGCGGCGCTTGGGGATGGCCTCAAGGGCCTGCGCGTCGGCATCCCAACCGAGTTCTTCGAGTACCGTGGGGCGCGGGTTGCGGGTGCGATCGAGAAGGCCGTGCGGTCAGCCGCGCAGGTATTCGAGAGCCTGGGGGCGGTGTGCGAGGAGGTCTCGACCCCACACCTGCAGTACGTGATCCCCGTGTACTACATCATCGCCCCCGCCGAGGCCAGCTCCAACCTCGCGCGCTACGACGGGGTGGCCTACGGCTACCGCACACCCGGCCCCGCCGAGGACATCGTCGAGCTGTACCAGGAAACGCGCGAGGACGGCTTCGGTCCCGAGGTCAAGCGGCGCATCATGCTCGGCACCTATGCGCTGAGCGCGGGCTACTATGACGCCTACTACCTCAAGGCGTCGCAGGTGCGCACTCTCATCCGCCGCGACTTCGACAAGGTGTTCGCCGACCACGACCTGCTGCTGGCGCCCACCACGCCGAGCCTGCCGTTCCGCCTGGGCGAAAAGACCGACGACCCGGTGCAGATGTACCTGTCGGACGTGTGCACCATCGCCGCCAACCTCGCCGGCTTGCCTGCGATGTCCATCCCGGCGGGGTACGCCGAGAATCTGCCCATCGGCCTGCAGATCACGGGCAAGCCGCTCGCCGAGGCCGCCATCCTGCGCGCGGCGCACGCGTTCCAGCAGGCGACCGATTTCCACCGGCTCGCCGCGCTGAAGGCGCCCGCGGGCGAGGGGACGGGCGCGGTGGTCAGGTGGGCGGGGGCGCTAACGTAAGTTCGGATTATGCTCTCGACGGCTGCGTGCTCCGGACCTTTATGGAACGAGTCAACTGACGACTGCTAGGGTGAACTGTGGCGTCCCGACTGACACTCAGCGTTTTCCTCCCGTTCACGGTTAACCTGCCTGACGGTGTTTACGCAGTGACGGTGGACGGTCACCAGCATCCTATGAAGCTATCTAACAATATGTGGATTCTCCGAACTCGGGTTGATCTGACGTTGGCCGCAGATGACCCGGCTCTGTTTGGTACTGCAAAAGGACTTGAGGACTACCTGCGCGACAACCCACCGCCGAGCTACGCAGTCGAGAAAGGCCGCACATGGCTGGAAGAGGCTTTTGATCTGCCTCCGAGAGCCGACAGAGAGATGGCCTTGCAACGAGCCGCCAATGAGTGCGCCGGATTCCTGTCAGCCATAAACCGACTGATTGAGGCATATCGCGTGGCGCGTCGGGATCCGTTTGTGGCTCCCATTAGCTATCACACCATTGAAAAGCTCTATCAGTTCGCATCCCTTGATGGCGAAGGCGTGAGTCTGCCAACGCGGATCGGGAAAGGGCCGTCAGTTTTCCGGGCCCCCTGGATGCCCGATCCTTCTGCGCAAGATCTCTCCCAGTTGGAAGCGTTCCTTGCGGGCCGCGCTGTGCCGTTCCATCGTTCCCAACTCATGCAAGCTCGGAATTACGTTGAGCGCGGCGAGACTAGGGCGGCAATCATGGAAGGGTATGGCGCGTTCGAGACATGCGTTCAGGCAAAGATCGGCGAAAGACTGCGTGCAAACGGCAAGACGGACGAGGAGATCTCTGAGTGTCTGCAGAGAAACGAAGGCTTCAAAGATCGCGACACACTTCTGAAGCGTTTGACCGGAAAGAACCTGAAGCACGACAATGATCAATTGTCCCAGGAGGTCTTGGACTGGAAGAAGCGGATTCGACATTCGGTGATTCACTCAGATTGCGTGCCCTCAGCAGACGAAGCTGCACGTGCGTGCGACTGCTTCGAAAAGGCGGTCCGCTGGATCGATTCGCTGTAGCAAGCCGCCGAGGCCATCCGGTTCCGCCGGCGGTTGTCGCGTATCGGTTCGCTTGTTTCCGCACGGATCAGCCACTATAATTAGCCGGGCGCGAACAGGCAATCATCAGGCTCTCGCGCCGCAATCTGGCAATTCCGCGACAGGAAGGCCATTCATATGCCCCAACACGAACGAGTGATTCTGCAGGTCGCCCTCGACTTCGTTGACCTCGACCGCGCGCTCAAGGTCGCCGAGGAAGCCGTCGCCGGGGGCGCGGATTGGCTCGAGGCCGGCACCCCGCTCATCAAGAGCGAAGGCCTCGACGCCGTGCGCGCGCTGCGCGAGCGCTTCCCCGACCGCACCATCGTCGCCGACATGAAGATCATGGACGCCGGGCGCACCGAGCTGGAAGCGGCGGCCAAGGCGGGCGCGAGCATCGTGGACGTCCTCGGCGCGGCTGCGGATTCGACTATCGCCGAGTGCATCGAAGCCGCCCGCAACTACGGCAATAAGGTCATCGTGGACCTCATCAGCGTCGCCGACCCGGTGGAGCGGGCCAAGCAGATCGAGCAGCTCGGCGCCGACTACATCGCCTGCCACACGGCCATTGACGTGCAAATGCACGGGGTTTACGCCTTCGACCTCCTGAAGCAGGTGGCGGCGGCGGTGAACATCCCGGTCGCGGCGGCGGGGGGCATCCACTCGGAGAATGCTGCGGAGGCGGTCGCCGCCGGAGCGCGCATCATCATCGTGGGCGGGGCGATCACCAAGTCCGCGGACGCGCGCGCGGCGACCGCGGCCATCCGCGAGGCCATCGACACCGGCGCCAAGGTCGCCACCGATCTCTACAAGCGCGCCACCATGGAGAACATCCGCGAGGCGCTGTCGAAGGTTTCGACCGCCAACCTGTCCGACGCCCTGCACCGCGGCGGCGTGCTTGCCGGGATATACCCGATCACGCCGGGCGCCCGGATGTGCGGCCCGGCGGTAACGGTACGCAGCGCGCCGGGCGACTGGTCGAAGCCGGTGCAGGCGATCGACGAGGCGCGCGAGGGGGAGGTCATCGTCATTGAGGCCGGCGGCGTCGGGCCCGCCCTGTGGGGCGAGCTGGCGACCTACAGCGCGATGGGGCGCAAGGTGGCCGGGGTCGTCATCGAGGGCGCCATCCGCGACACGCCTGAGATCCGCAAGCTCGGTTTTCCCGCGTTCGCGCGGCTGATCATGCCCAACGCGGGCGAGCCGCGGGGTTTCGGCGAGATCGGGGTGCCGATCAAGATTGCGGGCATGCTGGTGCGGCCGGGGGATTGGCTGGTGGGCGATGACGACGGTGTGTGTGTGGTGCCGCGCGAGAAGGCGGCGGAGTACGCCAACCGCGCCCAGGGCGTGCTGGAGCAGGAGAACCGCATACGCGAGGAGATCCAGCGAGGCAGCACCCTGGGAGCCGTCACTCATCTCATGCGCTGGGAGAAGGCGGGATAGGTGAGTGCGCGTCATTCCGAGCGTCAGCGAGGAATCCCCTACCTCCCGTGCAACCCCGGTAGGGGATTCTTCACTTCGCTGCGCTCCATTCAGAATGACAGCGACGGCGGATGGTGGGCGAGCTAATGGACATCGCCATCATCGGCTGCGGCGCCATGGGGGCCCTATTCGGGGCGCTGCTGGCGCGCGCCGGGCACGCGGTATGGATGATCGATAATCAGCCCGAACACGCGCGCGCCCTGGCGCATGAAGGTGTGGCGGTCGAGGGGGCGAGCGGCTCGTTTCGCGCGCGCGTCAACGCGACGGTTGACACGTCCGAGGCGCCGCATCCCGAGTTCCTTCTTATATTCGTCAAGGCCTACGACACATCCGCCGCAGTCGAAACCGCCGCTCGTCTTGCCGGGCCGCGGACCGCCTTCGTGACCCTGCAGAACGGCCTGGGAAACATCGAGACGCTCGCGGGGCGTTTCGGCGCAGAACGCGTCATCGGCGGCACCACCGCTCACGGCGCCACCGAGATCGGCCCGGGGCGCATCCGCCATGCGGGCGCCGGCGCCACCATCATCGGCGAGGCGAACGGCGAGCGCAGTGCGCGCGTCAAAGCCCTCGCCGAGGCATTGCGCGCAGCGGGGATCGAGGCCACGATCACGGATGATCTCGACTCCGCCGCGTGGAGCAAGCTGGTGGTGAACTGCGGCATCAACCCCCTCGGCGCGCTGACGCGCCTGCCCAACGGCTTACTGGCGCAGGACGAGGGCGCGGCGGCGGTGATGCGCGCCGCGGTCACCGAAGCCGCGGCGGTGGCCCGGGCCAAGGGAATCGCGCTCGCCTATCCGGATCCCATCGCGCACATGCAGGAGGTTTGCCGAGCCACAGCCAATAACATCAACTCCATGCTCCAGGACGTGCTGCGCGGCCGACGAACCGAGGTGGAGGCCATAAACGGAGCGGTCGCGCGCGAGGGTCAAAGGCTGGGTGTGGCGACGCCGGTGAACGCCGCGCTCGCGGGGCTTGTGGGTGCCCTAGAACGTGGTTACGGGCAACAGGTGCGGGAATAGGAGCCTGTCCCAAGCATGGATAACGGTCATCCTGAGCGTAAGCGAAGAGCCTGCCCCTTCGACGTTGCTCAGGGCAAGCTCTGAGCAGAGCGAAGGGATTCCCTATCGGCATTGCACACAGGTAGGAGATTCTTCGGTCGCGGAGTTTACCCTGAGCGAAGTCGAAGGGCTTCCTCAGAATGACATGCTAGGCAGCCGCTCCTGGTTTTCGGGATAGGCTCCTAGTCGGAGGACTAGCGGCAGCGTGATAACCATTGTCGGGGAGCGACTCAATTCCACGCGGCGCGCGGTCGCCGCGGCCATCGCGGAACGCAACGCCGACTTCGTGCGCAAGGAAGCGGTTGCGCAGGCCGAAGCGGGAGCGGATTTTCTCGACGTCAACGCGGCGGCGTGCCTCGCGCAGGAGATAGACGCCCTCAGGTGGATGATCGATGTGGTGCAGGAGGCGGTCGCCACGCCGCTGTGCATAGACTCGCCCAGCGCGGAGGCCATCGCGGCCGGCCTGGAGGCGGCGCACGGGGAGGTCCTGGTCAACTCGATAACGGCGGAGCGGGAGCGGGCCGAACAGATCCTGCCGCTGGTTCGCGACCGGGGGGCGCGCGTGGTGGGGCTGACCATGAGTGAATCCGGCATGCCATCCACCGCCGCGCAACGACGGGACCTGGCGCGGGAGATCGTGGAGCTAGCAGCAAAGCACGGCATTCCCGCGGACCACGTTTACATCGACGCGCTGGTGCGGCCGGTGAGCACCGAGAGCGCGCAGGGGCGAGGGTTCCTGGAAGGGGTGCGCGCGATTCGCGATGCCGGCACGGGCGCGCATGTCATCTGCGGGCTGAGCAACGTTTCGTTCGGCCTGCCGCGCCGGCGCCTGCTCAATCGCACTTTTCTGGCGATGGCGATGGCGATGGGCCTCGATGCGGCGATCGTGGATCCGCTCGACCAGTGGCTGATGGCGACCATGCGGGCGGGGTGCGCGCTGCTCGAGATGGACGAATTCTGCGTCGAGTATCTGGCGGCGCACCGCGAGCGGGCGCTCGGCGACGACTAGCCGCGCAGCGCACGAACCGGGGCGGCGCGGGGCAAGCAGGCTAACCGGTAACGAACTATGCTCGAACACTTCTTCCAGCCGAGTTCGGTGGCGGTAATCGGCGCATCAACCGATCCAGTCAAGGTCGGCCATGCCGTATTCCGCAACATGATTTCCTTCGGCTTCAAGGGCGTCGTCTATCCCATCAATCCCAACGCCGACAGCCTGCTGGGGCACAAGTGCTACGCGTGCGTGAAGGACGTGCCCGGCGACGTGGATATGGCGGTGGCGGTGGTGCCGGCCAAGCTGGTGGCGGGGGTGATGCGCGAGTGCGGGGAGAAGGGCGTGGACTCGGTCATCATCATCAGCGCCGGGTTCAAGGAGACCGGCCCCGAGGGGGCGCGGCTGGAACGGGAGGTCGGCGCCATCGCGCAGGAACACGGCATCCGGGTGATCGGGCCCAACTGCCTGGGGGTGGTGGTGCCCGCGCTCGGGGTGAACGCCTCATTCGCGGCGGGGATGCCGCAGGCGGGGCACGTGTCGCTGATGTCGCAGTCGGGGGCGCTGGCGACCGCCATCATGGACTGGGCGCTCGAGCAGGGCGTGGGCTTCAGCAAGTTCGTCAGCTTCGGCAACGGGGTGGACGTCGAAACCATCGCCCTGCTGCGGGCCTGGAGGGATGACGAGGACACGGCGGTCATCGTCTCTTACGTGGAGGGGCTGCGCGACGGCGCGGAGTTCATGGAGGTGGCGCGGGAGGTCACGGCGGTCAAGCCGGTGATCATCCTCAAGTCGGGCGGCACCGCCGCGGGCGCTCGCGCCGTGTCCTCCCACACCGGGAGCCTGGCGGGCTCGGAGCAGGCGTACGAGGCGGCGTTCCGCCAGGCGGGGATCATTCGCGCTCCCTCGCTGGGGGAGCTTTTCGACTATGCGCTGGCGTTCGCATACCAACCGCTGCCCGGCGGCCCGGCGACGGCCATCGTCACCAATGCCGGCGGCCCGGGCATCATGGCGACCGACGCCGCCGAGCGCACCGGCATTCTGTCGCTCGCCTCCCTGCAGCGGGAGACGGTCGATCGCTTACGCGAGAAGCTGCCGCCGGCCTCCAACTTCTACAACCCCATCGATGTGCTGGGGGACGCGGACGCCGAGCGCTACCAGTTCGCGATGGAATGCGCGCTCGACGACCCCAACGTCAATTCCGTGGTCGCCCTGCTCGCCCCGCAGGCGATGACCGAGGTAGAGCAAACGGCCGAGGCTATCTACCAGGCGGCGGGGGGGACGTCGAAGCCGGTGCTGGCGTGCATGATGGGCGGGGAGAAGATGCGCCCGGGGGACCGCTTCCTGGATGCACACCGCATCCCCTCGTACGCGTACCCGGAGCAGGCGGTGGGAGCGCTGGCGGCGATGGTGCGCCACCGGCGGCACCTGGGCGAACCCGCACCCGACATGGTGAGCTTCGAGGTGGACCGGGAGAAGGCCGCCAGCGTGTTTGCCGGGGTGCGCGCCGAGTCGCGGCTGAACCTGGGCGAGGTTGAAGCGCGGGAGGTGCTGGCGGCCTACGGGTTCCGCGTGCCGCAGGCGCGCCTGGCGCGCTCGGCGGAGGAGGCGGTGCAGGCCGCCGATGAGATCGGCTACCCGGTGGTGATGAAGATCTCCTCGCCCGACATCCTGCACAAGTCCGACATCGGCGCGGTGCGGGTCAACATCGCGAACCAGGAGCAGGTCGCGGATACCTTCGACCTCATCATGCTGCGCTCGCAGCGCTACATGCCCGACGCCCAGCTGCGGGGGGTGCTGGTGCAGGAGATGATACGGGGCGGCAAAGAGGTGATCCTGGGCGTCAGCCGCGATCCGCAGTTCGGGCCGCTGCTGATGTTCGGGCTGGGCGGGATCTACGTGGAGGTGCTCAAGGACGTGGCGTTCCGGGTGGCGCCGGTGGATCGGCGCCAAGCGCAGGAGATGCTGCACGACATTCGCGCGGCGCCGCTGCTGGGCGGAGTCCGGGGGGAGCGGCCCGCGGACACCGACGCCATCATCGAAGGGCTGCTTCGCCTGTCGCAGTTGACCCTTGACTTTCCTGACATCGTGGAACTGGACATCAACCCGCTGGCGGCGCTGGAGCCGGGCCGGGGCGTCGTCGCGATCGATTCCCGCATCACCATCGCGGAGCAGCCGAGCAGCACGCCAAGTCACGGAGGCTAGCATGACCGGAGTATTCGTTGGCTCGACCGATTCCTACGCGGGCAAGAGCTTGATGTGCATCATCCTCGGCCTTGAGCTCCAGCGCGCCGGACGCAAGGTCGGCTACTTCAAGCCGCTGGGCTTTCTGGCGTCGCGCATCGAAGGGCACGTGGTGGACGACGACGCGGCCTTCATCCGCGACGTGCTCAAGCTGCCGGACCCGCTGCCCGACCTGTCGCCGGTGGTCCTGGGCACCGACCTCTACCGGCGCGCGATGAGCGAGGACATCGGCGCGGAGCTGGCGTCGCGCGTCAGCGAAGCCTACGCGCGGGTCGCCCGGGGGCGCGAGGTGATGCTGGTGGGCGGCGTGGGCGCGGTGCCGGTGACCGGCAAGACGTTCGGCCTGGACGCGCGCCGGCTGGCGGAACTGCTGGACTGCCGCGCGCTGCTCGTGGGTAAGTACGAGTCCGAGCGGTCGCTGGACGGGGTGTTCGCCTCGCGCGAAGCGATGGGCGAGCGCCTGGCGGGGCTGATGTTGAACGACGTGCCGGCGGACCAGTTGTCGTTCGTGCGCGACGAGGTGATGCCCTGCCTGGAGGACGCGGGGATCAGGGTGTTCGGGGCGTTGCCCCACGACCCGGTGCTGAGGTCTGCGAGCGTGGGGGAGCTGGCGGAGCACCTGGGCGCCGAGATGCTGTGCTGCGAGGACATGGGCGAGCAGTTGGTCGAGCATTTCGTCGTCGGAGCGATGAACGTCGAGAGTGCCCTGCACTACTTCCGGCGCATGCCCAACAAGGCCGTGATAACGGGCGGCGATCGTTCCGACATCCAACTGGCGGCGCTGGAGACCGCGAGCAAGTGCGTGGTGCTGACCGGCGGCCTGCGGCCGAGTTCGCAGGTGATGACGCGCTCGCAGGAGCTGCGCATCCCGCTGCTGCTGTCCCGCGACGACACCCTCACCGTGGTGGATAAGATCGAGTGGCTGCTCGGCCGCGTGCGCGTCCGCGAGAAGGCGAAGATTGAGCGCGCCACCGAGCTGGCCCAGGAGCATCTCGATTTCGACGCGCTGTGGGCCGCGATAGGGCTCTAGCCCGTCCGCGGGACGGGCGGCCCGGCGAGCAGGGGCCGCTGACCGCCCCGCTTCATCGCCGGTGCGCCGTCGGCGCTGCTGGTACCTCGTGACTGAGATACCAGTATGAATGATTGTCATTCTGAACGAGCATAGCGAGTGAAGAATCCCCTACCGGGGATGCTCCGACGATAGGGGATTCTTCGGCGGAGTTTACCCTGAGCCGCCCAAGATTCTTCGCGGAGTTTACCCAGAGCGCGCCACCAAGATCCTTCGCGGAGTTCATCCTGAGCTGGGCCAAGACCCTTCGCTGCGCTCAGGGTGACACCCGCGAAGGGCTCTGAATGACATCTTGGCGAAGGGTCTCAGAATGACATACTCGGCTACTTTCGTCAGTAAGTACTGGCTTTGCGCCGACAGGTGTGACCGTTCATCGTTGGTGCGAGCATGTAGGGCGGGCGTTCCCACGCCCGCCGTCCGGCGGGGATTGGAATCCCCGCCCTACAGATCGCCGTTTGACCAACGTTCAGCGGTCACACCCCGGCGACAAGATTTCCGGCTTGGCGGGTGGGCCCCGAAGGTGCCGCAGCCCCGGGGCCGGAAATATCTGCCTGCCGTGGGTTGTGGCCCCGGGGACGGCGGCAGTCGCGCGCATGCCGGGACGCAGGCGATGCGAGCGCCGCGCGACGCGGCGCCGACTGCGGCCCGTCGCACGCCCAAGGCGGGCTGGCCTCGCTATTGACGAGCAGGGGGGAAGGCCATGTCACTGGACGGAGGTTGCAGTTGCGACCGACTCTTGCGCGTTCTCGTCCGCTGGGCGGGACACGCTGTCATCGCTCAGACGCTGGAGCTGGCCAGCGCCAGCGCGCTCACGCCGGCGCAGTTGCGATGCCTCGATTTCCTCGCCAAGCGCGAGCGCTGCTCGGTCGGCGAGCTGGCTGACGGCCTCGCGATCAGCGACCCGGCCGCCACCAAGCTGGTTGACCGCCTGGAAGGCAAGGGTCTGGTGGCGCGCGCGGGGCACGCCGGCGACCGGCGGGTGGTTCATGTGGCGGTCAGCGAAGTGGGCGTGGGTCTCGTATCGCGGCTCGGGCGCAAGCGCGACAGCCTGGTGGCGGGAGCCTTCGGCAAGCTTTCCCCGCGCCGGCTGCAGACGCTGACGCGCAGCCTCGATGGCTTGCTAATCTGTGCGCTCGATTCACCCGATACTATCAGGCGGGTTTGCCTGCGCTGCGGCGGGGACCATTCGCCCGAGTGTGTAGTCAATCGCGCCCACATCCTCGTCACCGGCGAGGAGATCGCGTGGCGCTGAGTTATCGCTCGGCCTTCATAGCCGAAGCTACTTCGGCGGAGTAGGCTCATGACCCCGGATCAGCGCCTGCGGCTGGCCCTCGCCCACAAAGAGCCTGACCGCATCCCCTTCGACCTCGGCTCCACCCGGGTCACGGGCATCGCGCAAGCCGCCTACGGCAGGCTGCGCGACTCGCTCAGGCTCCCCTCCCGCGAGGCGGCGGTCGCCGACCTCGTGCAGGGCCTGGCGGCGCCGGACGAGGATCTCCTGCGCACGCTTGAGGTGGACACGCGCGGGCTCTTCCCGCGGGCGCCGACCGGTTGGGGCCGGCGGTTCTCGGAAGCAAACGGCTATCGCAGCTTCATTGACGAATGGGGGGTGACGTGGAGCAGCCCGCTCGACGGCGGCCTGTACTACGACATGACCGCCCACCCCCTGGCGGGCGCGATCACGCTGGCGGATGTGAAGGCGTACCCGTGGCCGGACGGACGGGACGTGGCGCGCGTCGCGGGCCTGGCCGAGGAAGGCCGGGGCCTGGCCGAGGAGGGGCACGCCGTGGTGCTGGTAGGGGTCACCGCGGGGGTGGTCGAGCAGGCGGCGCGGGTGCGAAGCCCAGCCGATTTCTTCTGCGACCTCGCCGCCGATCCCGACCTTGCCTGCGCGATCATGGACGCCGTGCTGGAAGTCAAGCTGGGCTACTGGGAGGGGGCGCTGGCCGAGGTCGGCGACCTGGCGCAGGTGGTGGCGGAGGCGGATGACCTGGCGGATCAGCGCGGGCTGATGTTCTCACGCGACACTTACCGCCGGCTCATGAAGCCGCGGCATCAGCGGCTCTTCCAGTCCCTGCGCAGTCGGGGTAACGTGCGCGTGTTCATGCATTCCTGCGGCGCGGTGCGCGAGCTTATCCCGGACCTGATCGAGGCGGGGGTGGACATCCTGAATCCGGTGCAGGTCAGTGCGCAGGGAATGGACACCGCGCGCCTGAAGCGGGACTTCGGAGACGCTCTCGCTTTCTGGGGCGGCGGCGTGGACACGCAGCACGTGCTGCCCCGCGACACTCCGCAGCAGGTGCGCGACGAGGTGCGGCGGCGAATAGACGACCTGGCGCCGGGGGGCGGGTTCGTGTTCGCCGCGGTGCATAACATCCAGGCGGATGTGCCGCCGCAGAACGTCGAGGCGATGTGGGAAGCGATGCGCGAATACGGCTCGTACGGGGAGTGACCGATGCTTGCGGTTGATGACTTCTTCGCCCTGGAGGGGTTCGAGCACGATGAGCTTTTTGCGGGGTGCGACCACGTGTGGCAGGCGCTGGAGCGCCTGCCGGCGTACCTCGCCGAGCGCGCCCGCCGCGACCTGCGCGGCGAGGTCGCTGCCGCCGCCACGGTGGAGGGGGACGTCTTGATGGCGGCCGACGCGGTGATCGAGCCGGGGGCGCGGGTGCTGGGGCCGGCCATCATCGGCGCGGGATGCCGCGTGGGGCACGGGGCGCTGCTGCGGGGCGGCGTGGTCATGGGCGCCGGGGCGGCCGTGGGTCATGCAACGGAGGTCAAGGCCTCCATCTTGCTGCCGGAGGCCCACGCCTCGCACCTGAACTACGTGGGCGATTCGATCCTCGGCCGCCGGGTCAACCTCGGCGCGGGAGCCATCTGCTCCAACTTCAAGCTCACCAAGACGGGAGTGGTCGTAAGGGTCGGCAAGGATGAGTACGACACCGGGCTGCTGAAGCTCGGCGCGATCATCGGCGACGACTCGCAGATCGGCTGCAACAGCGTGCTCAACCCGGGGACGCTATTGGGGAAGAACGTGCTGACCTATCCCGGCGTTTCGCTCCGCGGCTACTTCCCGGCCGACTCCGTCGTCAAGCTGTCCCAGGATGTGAGCCGCGCCGAGCGATGGTGAGGCGCCGGGGGCGCCGGGAGGCGCCGCCAGGCGTTCCGGGGCTGCGCCTTACCCGGGCGGGGCAGTCGCCTACACGCCGCCACCCGAGGAGCGCCAGTGCGTGTCACGGGCACCGCCGGGCGCCGGGAAGCAAGCGCACGCCAGGCAAGCCGTAAGGTGTCAACCGCCTGCGCGTTTGCCCTGCTGCACGAGCTCCCTCACCCGCTGGCCGCCCTTGCGACCGATGCGCTCGTAGAAGCTGGAGCCGCGCTCGCGCTTCACGCGCTCCCCGCCGCGGCGTCCGATCAGCTCGTAGAAATCGGGGCCGTGCCGCTGTTTGGTCGCTTGCCCGCCCTTCTTACCTATGCGCTGGTAGAACTGGGGTCCGTACCGGGTTCTGGTGCTCTGACCGCCGCGGCGACCTGCTTCGCTGACCGTCATGTCCTTGCTGGGCAACTTAGTCACCTTTCCCTGTTGACCTCCGATCCCAAGAGCGCGTCAACAACCGTCCCTCTCGCGCTGAAGCGACGGTCTGATAGTTCGTGGGGGATTCCGCTTGCCAGGCCCGGGCGGGGACTACTTGGTCTTGCGCTTTGTCTGCTCGCTCTGCTTGCGCGCCTTCTTGCTCTCCTCGATCATGCGCTTGACCTTGTGGCCGCCCTTCTTGCCGATCTCCTCGTAGAAGCGGGGACCATAGCGCCTCTTCGTGGTTTCGCCGCCCTTGCGTCCCGCTTCCCGGACAGTCATTTCCTTGTCCGTCACGGTGCTCACCTCCGTTGCGGCATCTGAGTGTGCGCGACGGATCCGACGGCCGGGCCGCGCCGCCCAAGACGTGATGCTGCGGGCCGTACCGTCGTCTCGTCTTACCCCAAGCGCCTGCGCCGAGCACGCATAGTGTACCTTCGACCGCCGTCGATGGGAAGAGTAATCAAGCGCTTCTTGTGCGAGCCTTGCGACATTGGCGCGCGCATGGACACCCTGCGGCGGCGGGCGTGCGGTTTCGGCTCCGCGCGGCTGCGGCAGTCGGCATCCCACCCACATGACCGCCGCGCTCCGGGGCGCCTGTCCCACATCCTCCAGCGTACCCCCACTCGCCGCGGTCACACCCATGTCGTGCTGCGCAGCTTGCTGCGGCGGGTGATTTGGGCTATAATTCAAGCGTCAGTAAAACGCGGGGCGCCGATGCCCGCGGAAGGCGTGAAAAAATGGGTTCACTGGGTCCTCAAGAGATCGTGCTGATCCTGATCGCCGGGCTGCTGCTGTTCGGGGCCAAGCGCTTGCCCGAGTTGGGCAAGAGCCTGGGGCAGGGCATGCGCGAGTTCCGACGCTCGTTGAGCGGAGCGGCGGACGACACGGACAAGGAAGAGAACGCGAAGAAAACCTCGGACCAGGCCGGATAGCCCCGGCCGTTTGGCCACTCAGCTTGCGCCGCGAGGCAGGGAGGAGCGCTCTTATCATGGCGTGCCCGCTGTATTCGAAGCGTGAGCAGGAGTGCCTGCTCCTGGACCAGGTTGCCACCGAGGACGAGGACAGCGCCGGAGTCGAGGGAGAACCCATCCGGCCGGAGTCGTGTCTCGGCGAGGCGGATGAGTACCGGGCCTGTCCTGTCTTTCGCCGCCACGAGGTGGAGGCGAGCAAGGCCTTCTAGCCGCCGCGCGGGCCGCACGCGGGTGAAGCGGCCCGCTGCCGGGGTGAGCCAGCGACATAGCTTTCACGACGCCGCTCTGCCGTAAGGCGAGCGGCGCTGCGCTTGAAGGCGCGCACGGCGCGGCGCCCCTTTGCGGGTGAACGCTGCGGGCGCGGCACCGGCGCGGCGCGGGCGGCTCTTCTGCTTGTCGGCGGTCTCGCTCGCTCATACACACTGTCACGGGCTAGGTTGGTGATTCACTTCTACGCCGCGGCCGGTCTCATAGTTGGGCTGGCGCTCCTGTGGTATCTGGGCCGGAGGGCGGCTGCGCCTTCGGCGATTAGATGCCTGCAGCGCACTTTGACGTTGCCGCGGCTGCTGCAGCAGTCCGACGGGCTGCGCGTGCTGCACATCTCGGACGCGCACCTGCACCCGCGCAGTGACTCGCGCGCCGCCATCATCGCTCTCGCCCAAGCGGCGAAGCCGGACCTCGTCGCGGTGACGGGGGATCTCGCCTCGAGTTGGCGCGGGCTGCCGCTCGCGCGCAGCCTGCTGAATGAGCTGGCGTCGCGCTGGCCCACTTACGTGGTGCCCGGCAACTCCGACCATTGGGCCGATCGCTTCGACCGCCACATCGGGCGCTGGGGCGAGACCGGGGCCGTCGTCCTCATCAACCGCGGGCAGCCGCTCCACGACGCGGGGGCCGGCTTCTGGGTCGCAGGGGTGGACGATCCCCACCGCTACCGCGACGACTCCGCGCGGGCGCTGGCGCAGGCGCCGCCGGAGGCGTTCAAGCTGCTGCTGGCGCACAGCCCCGATGTGGTGCAGCGCGAGGCGGCGCTGGGCGCGGACTTAATTCTTTCCGGTCACACCCACGGCGGGCAAGTGCGGCTGCCGCGCATCGGGGCGCTGGTGACGCGGTCGCGACTGGGGCGCGCGTGGGGGCGCGGGGTCTTCCGGCACAACGGCACGGTGGTGGTCGTCACCACCGGGATCGGGGCGACGCGGCTGGGGGTGCGCTTCTGGTGCCCGCCGGAGATGAACCTGTGGGTGCTGCGGCGGGGGGATAGGTTATCCGCAGACTGCGCAGATTAACGCAGATTGGATCTTGTCGGGCCGATCAGGAGATCGGCCCCTACGTTTCATCCGCGGCCATGCGCGCGAATCCACGCCGAGTACGTCTCAGCCGCGCTTGAGGGTCAGCTGCGCGATCTCGCGCGGGCAGTTGAAGCGGACGTAGGGGAAGATCTCCCCCACCCCGCGCGTGACAAACATCGTCGTATCGCCCTCGCGGAACAGCCCCCATGCGTACTTGCTGCCATAACGCGACAGCACCACCGGCGGGCCCAGCAGCGGAAGGTTGATCTGACCTCCGTGGGTGTGTCCGGCAAGCACGAGCGCAACGGCGCGATCACTGGCTCGCTCGATGATGTCCGGCGAATGCGCCATCAGAATGACACACGCCTCCGCGGGCACATCGGTCAGCGCGGCGTCGATGTCGTCCGCCCAGGTGTAGGGGTCGTTGACGCCCGCCAGGTAGATGGTGTCGGCGCCGCGCGTAAGCCTGAGGCTCCTGTTGATGAGCACCCGGACACCCGCAGCGCGCAGGGCTCGCAGCGAGCGCTCCTCCCCCACCCAGCGGTCGTGGTTCCCCATCACCGCGTACACACCCAGCGGGGCGTGCTGCTCGGCGATTACCTCCGCCGCCTGCGCTTCGTAGCGGGCATCACCGGTCGCGTAGTCGCCCACGAAGAGAATCAGGTCAGGACGGAGGCGGGCAAGGGGGCGAAGCCTGGCGCGCATCGCCGCGGCGCCGGCCCCGCGGTGCAGGTGGAGGTCGCCGATACAGCAAACCCGCAGGCCGTCGAAGGCTAGCGGCAAGCCGCGCACCCCAACTTGCCAACTCGTGACCTGCGCCGGCAGGTTCAGCCTGTCCTGAACCATCCCCGCCGCCGCGATCGGAACCACGCCGGCCAGCAGCAGGGTTGTGGCGGCCGCGCCCACGCGGCCCCGCGACGGCGGCGACGCCCGCAGCGCCAGCCAGATCGCGCCCTCCCACACCAACAGTATCGCCAGCAGCATCACCGCCCCGGCCGCGAGCGTGGCGTAGAGCCGATGGGTGGCCGAGCCGGCGCTCCTGCTCGCCATCCAGTAGATGAGGGGCGAAGCGATGAGCGCGACCACGACGTCGGCGCCAAGGATCGCGCCGAACACACGCCGGAAAGCGCGTCCGCGCGCGCCCAGCACGAACCGCGCGACAAGTGCGTCAACCGCTATGCGGATGGCGGCGAGGAGAATCATCGTCGCACATTCAGAGAAACGCCGGCCAGGCCGAGCGGGAGATCGGCCCCTACGTCCTGGGGGCCGCGCCTACGGTTGCTAGCTCCACCCCCGCACGCGCTCGGCGGCGCGGGCCATGACCTCGCGCTCGTCCACGGTCGTAACCTCGCCGTCGTTGACCACGATCTCGCCGTTGACGAGCACGGTCTGCACGTCGCATGCGCGGGCGCTGTAAACGAGGTGGGAGACGACGTTGTGGCGCGGCGTCAGGTGCGGCCGGTCAAGCCCGACGAGGATGATATCCGCGTTCATCCCCGGCGCCAGCATGCCGATGTGGTCGTCCAGGCCCAGCGCCCGGGCGCCGCCGCGGGTGGCCAGCTCGAGCGCCTGGTAGGCGGTGATGCAGGTGGGGTCGCCGCAGGCGAGCTTGTGCACCAGCGCCACCAGGCGCGCTTCTTCCAGGACATCGAGGTTGTTGTTGCTGGCCGCCCCGTCGGTGCCGAGGCCGACGATCACGCCCGCCTTGAGCATCTTGGGCACGGGCGCGGTGCCGGAGGCGAGCTTCATGTTGCTGCCCGGGTTGTGGCTGACGCCGACCTTGCGCCGCGCCAGGATATCTATGTCGTCGTCGGTGACGTGGACGCAGTGGGCGGCGAGCACGGGATGGATCTCGAACAGCCCGATGTCCTCCATGTGGCGGACGGGGGTGGCGCCGATCTTGGTGACGCTCTCCTTGACCTCGGAGGCGGTCTCGGAGAGGTGGATGTGAACGCCCAGGCCCAGGTCGTGGGCGGTCTCGATGGCGGAGCGCATGATGCTGTCGGGGCAGGTGTAGGGGGCATGGGGGCCGAGCATGGCGGTGATGCGGCCGTCGGCGGCGCCCCGCCACTTCTCGGCGAACTCGGCGGCGGCGGCGAGGTCTTTCTCGGCCCGGTCCATGAAGCCGAGCAGCACCGCCGAGAGGCTGGCGCGGATGCCCACCTCCTGCGCCGCCTGCGCGGTGGCGTCGAACCACCAGTACATGTCATTGAAGGTGGTGACCCCCGCGCGCAGCATCTCCACCATCCCCAGCAGCGACCCCCAGTAGATGTCGTCGCGCTTGAGCTTGAACTCGGTGGGCCAGATCTTCTGCTCCAGCCACGGCATGAGCTGCATGTCGTCGGCGTAGCCGCGCATGAGGGTCATGGCGACGTGGGTATGGGCGTTGACCAGGCCCGGCAGCACGGCGGCATCCGGCCCGCCGATGATGCGATCCCATTCCCCTTGCGGCTCCTCGGCGGTGACGGAGGCGATGCGCGAGTCC
>Ga0315279_10000797_pt1 | contig 57484 bp, 40 predicted proteins | sample YL17G06_20_MG_FD_203694 | JGI IMG/M metagenome (GOLD analysis project Ga0315279, IMG submission 203694) | Sediment microbial communities from Yellowstone Lake, YNP, Wyoming, USA - YL17G06_20 | ecosystem: Environmental > Aquatic > Freshwater > Lake > Sediment | place: USA: Wyoming | collected...
GCGGGGTGAAGTCGTAGTTGGTCGCGGCCAACGTCCCCTGCGCCGGCGTAATCGTGTACGGCCCGGGCACGCTCGTGCCCGTCGTGGTCGTCGCCGTCCCGCTGAAGCTCGCCGCGCCGGTCACGCCCGACGTCGCCAGCGTCTCCCCGTTCTGGAATCCGCTCAGGGTCGCCGTGAACGTCGGGTTCGCCGCTCCGTAGGCCCGCGCTTGCGCGTCGGCGGTCACCGTCAGGTGTGCCTTGTTGATCGTCAGGGTCCCGTTAACGAGCGGGGTGAAGTCGTAGTTGGTCGCGGCCAACGTCCCCTGCGCCGGCGTAATCGTGTACGGCCCGGGCACGCTCGTGCCCGTCGTGGTCGTCGCCGTCCCGCTGAAGCTCGCCGCGCCGGTCACGCCTGATGTCCCCAGCGTCTCCCCGTTCTGGAATCCGCTCAGGGTCGCCGTGAACGTCGGGTTCGCCGCTCCGTAGGCCCGCGTTTGCGCGTCGGCGGTCACCGTCAGGTGCGCCTTGTTCACCGTCAGCGTGCCGTTGCTGTAGCTAATCGTGTAGTTGCTCGCCGTGAACGTCCCGCCTGTCGCCACACTGGGCGTCAGGTTGTAGCTGCCCACCGCCGCACCGGCCGCCGTGCCGCCGCTGGCCGTGATCGTCACCGACCCGATGGTTTCCCCGTTCTGCAAGCCCGTGGGCGTGAACGCCGTCGAACCTGCGCCGTAACTCTTGGTCTGCCCATACGCCGTGCTGTCGTTGTTGGCCGTGATGGTCAAGGTCGCCTGGTTGACGTGAAGGGTGCTGCCCGGAGGAGCGGAACTGGCGTCAAAGTTTCCCTGGGCCGCGTAACTGGCGCTCAACGTATGGTTGCCGACGGTGGGACTGGGCACGGTAAAGACCGCTGAGCCTGGCGAACCTGACAGCGCCTGGGTCGTCGGGCTTCCGGCATCTACCGTCAGTGAGACGTTGCCGGTCACGGTCCCGCCCGTGGACGTGACCGTCACGGTGACGCTGCCGGCCGCGTTATAAGTCACCGGTGGAGCGCTAATGGAGGTCGTCGTCGAGGCAGCGATGCCGGTGCCGGTGAGCTCCGCGGTTTGAGTGGTGCCGCTCACGTCGCCTGAGTCGTCGGTAACGGTCAGCGTGGCCGATTCCGCCCCGATTGTGGACGGCGTGAAGGTCACGTTGATCGTGCAACTCGAGCCTGCGTCGAGCGACCCGTCGCAGTCGTCACCCTCGCTGAAGTCACTGCTGTTGTCGCCCGTAATCGTGATACTACTCGTGATCGCGAGCGGCCCGGCGCCGGAGTTCGAGAGCGTCAGGGTCCGCGCGCCGCTTGGCACGCCGACGTTCTCGTTACCAAAGTCGAGGCTCGAAGGCGCAAGCGTGGCCACGGGCGGTGAGACCAGAAAACCATAAGCGGTGATGTTGCTGATCAGGGGGCTTGTTCCTGCGCCATTTCCGCTCGAGCCCATCGTCGAGGTCGCGTCCTGGCCGTCGGTCGAGTAAGCGTAGAGGATGTGGAAGCCCGGCTGTAGCGCAGATGTGCTACCAGTGAACGCTCCGCCGCCTTGTGGTGTCCCCGGCGTCCACGCCCCCTGCCAGGTGTCCGCCTGGAAGAGGAGATTGTTGGGGGTTGTGGGGAACGGGCTGTTACTCGTGGCTGTGAAGTTGAAGCTGGGCGTCAGGAGGGGGGTGGCGTTGCCGGTAAGCGCGGTGATGCTCGCCTGGAGCGGAATTGAATTGACCTGCTGCTCGGCGATCACCGTCACGTCGTTCTGGGAATAGTTGGGCACGTAGATTTCGTTGGTGAAGCGATTGACGGCGACGGCGTAAGGCCACGATCCAGCCGAGACCGTGGCGGTGGTGTTCGTCGCCCCGTCGATTTCCGTGACGTCGTAGCTGCTGCCATTGGCCACATAGATTTTGTTGGTGACGGGGTTGACCGCTACGGCTTGGGGGCTGCTCCCGACAATGACCGTGGCGGCGACGGTGTTCTTCGCCCCGTCAATCACCGTGACGATGTTGCTCCCGTTGTTCGCCACGTAGATTTTGTTGGTGACCGGGTTGACGGCCACGGCGTAGGGGTTGCTGGCATTCGGGTCCGTGACCGTTGCCGCGACGGTGTCCGTCGCTCCGTCAATCACCGTGACGTTGTTGCTGGTGTAGTTCGCCACGTAGATTATGTTGGTGACGGGGTTGACGGCCACGGCATTGGGGTTGGAGCCGCTCGGGTCGGTGACCGTGACGGCGACGGTGTCCGTCGCTCCGTCAATCACTGTGACGGTGGTGGGGCTACCCTCACCGCCGCCGTTGGCGACGTAGATTTTGTTGGTGACGGGGTTGACGGCCACGGCATAGGGGTAGGTTCCGGCGCTGACCGTGGCAGAGTAGGTCGTGCCGCCAATCACCGTTACGTTGCCGCTGTTCTGATTAGCCACGTAGACTTTGTTGGTGACCGGGTTGACGGCCACGGCGTAGGGGTTGCTGGCATTCGGGTCGGTGACCGTTGCCGCGACGGTGTCCGTCGCCCCGTCAATCACCGTGACGTTGTTGCTCCCGATGTTGGCCACGTAGATTTTGTTGGTGACGGGGTTGACGGCCACGGCCCCGGGGTTGCTCCCGGCGGAGGGCGTAGCGGCAACGGTGTGCGTGCTCCCGTCAATCACCGTGACGTTGGAGCTGCTGTAGTTGGCCACGTAGATTTTGTTGGTGACAGAGTTGACGTCCACGGCGTCGGGGTTGGTTCCGGCACTCACCCAGGTGATCGCGTTCGTCGAGCCGTCGATCACCGTGACGTCGTCGCTGCTCTCATTGGCCACGTAGATTTTGTTGCTGACGGGGTTGACGGCCACGGCCTGGGGGTTGCTACCGGTGTCGGCTGTTTCGATGGAGTACGTCGCGCCGTCAATCACCGTGACGCCCCCGCCGCTGTTGGCCACGTAGATTTGGTTGGTGACCGCATCAATGGCCACGGCAACAGGATAAGTCCCCACGCTTACCGTGGCGGAGTAGCTCGTGCCGTTAATCACCGTGATGTTGAAGCTGCTGTAATTGGCCACGTAGATTTGGTTGGTGACGGGGTTGACGGCCACGGCGCAGGGGCCGAGTGCGTTGGAGTCGGTGACCGCACTGGTAGAGTTGTCGGCGCCGTTAATCACCGTAACGGTGTTGCTGCCGCGATTGGCCACGTAGATTTGGTTGGTGACGGGGTTGACGGCCACGGCGTCCGGGTTGGCTCCAACGGTGACTGGGGGGAGGGCGGTGTCGTTGGTTCCGTCAATCACAGTGACGGTGCCGCTGTTGTAGTTGGCCACGTAGATTTTGTTGGTGACCGGGTTGACGGCCACGGCGTTGGGGTTGCTCCCGGCGCTGACCGTGGCGGCGACGGTGTTCGTCGCTCCGTTAATCACGGTGACGTTGCCGCTGCTGTAGTTGGCCACGTAGATTTTGTTGGTGACCGGGTTGACGGCTACGGCCCTGGGGCCGCTGGCGTTCGAGTCGGTGACCGTAGTGGTGGAGTTGTCGGTGCCGCTAATCACCGTGACGTAGTTGCTGCCGGAATCGGCCACGTAGATTTTGTTGCTGACGGGGTTGACGGCCACGGCGACGGGGTTGCTCACGGCCGTGACCGTGGCGGCGACGGTGTCCGTCGCGCCGTCAATCACCGTGACGCTGCCCGTAAAGTCACCGCCCTCATTGGCCACGTAGATCTTGTTGGTGACGGGGTTCACGGCCACGGCATAAGGCATCGCTCCTGCGGGGACCGTGGCGTCCACCGTGAGCCTGGTGATTGTATTATTCTGCGCCGGCATCTGCCTGAGGCCCAAAGCCAAGCCTAGAATTAGCGCTGCCGTAAAGACCGGTGACAAGTGACGAGTGACAAGTGACAAGCGCTGCCAGATGGCGTGGCGGCGGGCAGAGTCTGTCGCCGGTTTCTGGAGTCCGATGGACTCCATCGGAGACCTGAAATCGGGCCCGACCTTATCGGAACCCTGGCACTTTTCCACGGCAAAAGCGCGGTCAGTCACACAACTCGGCCTCTGCGTTGTTTGTTCCGACGCCAAAACATGATTGCAGCGCTCCATGGCTTGCCTCCCTCTCGTTGGTACGCCACCTCTTTCGATCATTCTCGACAAAGTAGCTAGCTTCGCCTGACAACCCCTTGGGGGCTGCCGCTTTCACACGGGTTTTTGCTCCCACCAGTTTCAGCCGGACCACATCGGGCGCCAGTTGCCGGGAGCAGGGGACCGGGGGATTGTCGATTGATGATTGCTGATTGTCGATTGGCAGCCCGAGGGCTGCGTCCGTAGTCCGTGGTCCGTTGTCCGTTGTTTTCGGCAACTGACGACTGGCTTGCCGCAGGCGGGATACCTGAGGGCTTTCCGCCTTGGACTTTCGACTTTCAACTCTCGACTCTCGACTGGCAGTTGCCAGCGATAGCACCGCTTCATCCGCCGTCATGAACAGGGTATAGCCCCGCCCACGCGAGAGGAATTTCACCCGCGCGTCTGTCTGACCCTGATTGGCCTCGAAACTCAGCCGCAACTTCCCATAATTCTGAAGCAGCCGCGCGTGAGTGGCCTGGTTAGCTCTGGCCTGCGCAGCGGGAATGCCCGCTTTGGGCGAGGCCGATTTGCCGGCCGGCGGAGCTGCGTTCTGGGGAAGACGCAGGCGACCTGGGAGTTCACTCGCATGGACAAAGAATAGGAAATTAAGCAATAGACAGATAGCAAGCAACACTCCTCTTGTAAATGACCGTCGCAGGGTAAGAAGATAGAGACGCTTCATGCGGCACCTCAAGCGGCGCTTCGAATTGTTTGAGTCGATGCGGTGCACTTTGTCACTCCGAGAGAATGATGTCAACCGAAATATTGGCAGAGAAAGCGTGAAGCGAAGCAGACATATTACTGTATTAGACAATGTGTCATGCTCCCTCTGTGTTTTTGTCCCTGCGGGGCGGAACGGGCCAAAAGAAAACGAGGCCCGAGCCGTCCGGGAATCACGACACCGCGAATTGGCGATGGATGATTGCGGTTCGACTTTCGCTCACCGCCCTGAGCGAGAGTCGAAGGGCCGATTGTCGATGAGCAGCCCAATGGCTGTGTCCGTAGTCCGCCCCCATTTGCGTTTACTTGAGGCAATTCCAGTGTGAGCCCGTCAACTGACGGGCGACGGAATTTGGCCCATAGAGTAAGCTATGGGGAAAGGGCCTCCCAATAAAGCTTAATCGAGCCCGGCGCGGCGAGCGGAGCGGGGCGCAGCAAACTTGATGCGCTCGCCGCGCCGGGCGAATCCTTGGGACGCTCCGTTCCACATCCCGCCCTGCGGGACTGGCATGCACCGCCCTGCCCCAGGCGGATAGAAGCTGTGAAAAAATCAATCGCTTTTACCGCGGAGGCGCGGAGACACGGAGGAAGGCAGGCATAAAAAGCAAAAGGTGGGAGTCAGAGGGCACGTGCAACTTCTCGTAAGCGGTTGGCTTCACGCCTCGTTGCTCGGTCGTCTTTCCTTTTCAGAGTTCTTTAATTGAGTTTTTGCTTCTTCTCTGTGCCTCTGCGTCTCTGCGGTGAGGGATGGCCTTGACCAATTCTCTCACAGGTTCATAAACTCCGGGGGGTGCCGCTGAAATGTTCCAAAACGCGGCTCTGGGGTGTAGACTCGGACCTACCCGGGGATTCCAAAACGGAAAACTCCGGCTGAAACGTCACCTGTGACATAAAGGACAGAAACCATGGCATCTGAAATTCATCCTGAGACGAACTGGGTGGATTATCTCAAGACTGTTGACACGCCTACTCTTTCCAATGCTATCGAAGCGCTACGCGTACGGCCGCGGAGCGCGGGGTTCGCACCGTGTCAGATTCTCTGCCTTTTCCCGGAATTCGGCCGCATGGTGGGATACGCAGTGACGGCGCAGGTGGAGACGATGACCGACGCCGCCACAGACCGGAAGACGTTCCTATCCCTTTACGAGGCGGTGATGGAATCCCCGAAACCGGCGGTGGTGGCCTTCCAGGAAATAGGCCCGCAGGCGGATTATGCCGCTCACTGTGGTGAGGTCATGGCAACCATTTTCCAACGCCTGGGAGCAGTGGGGCTGGTAAGTGATTGCGCGGTGCGCGATATCCCCGAAGTCAGGGCGCTACGCTTTCAGTACTTTGCCCGCGGGACAGTGGCCAGCCACGCGTACTTCCGCATCGTGCGTGTGGGAGTCCCGATTCAGGTGCAGGGCTTGGTCATTTGCCCGCACGATTTGCTCCACGGCGATGAGAATGGGCTGATCGTTGTTCCGAAAGAGGGACTGGACAAGCTACCCGCCGCGGTTGAGGGTGTCCGGACAAAAGAGCGCGCGCTGATGGAGTATGTACGGGGGCCCGGCTTTACCTTCGAGGGATTACGCGAACGCCTCTGAGGCAGTCGAGAGTCCAGAGTTGAGAGTCGAAACCTGCCTGCGGCAGGCAGAGTCGAAAAGAGCGATAACGCGGGAACCCGTGCGGCCGGCTACGCAGACCTTGGCGGCCGGAAATCATTCCGCCTGTAATGGGGATCCAGGAAACCAACAATGAAACAAATCTTGCCAACTGTCCTCGCAGGAACTCTGGTTGTGTTTTCGCTCACACTGCCGCCTCTTCCATCCCGCACGCGTCCGTCACAACCGCTGACGCTACCCCTTAAATGCGCGGAGGGGGATTGCCCGCTGCTTATAGGGATACCGCAGACGGCGGGGATGCGCAGCGGGTTCGTCCGGCTGAAGCCTGGAGGATCAGTGGGCTGGCACACAACCGGTCAAAACGAAGAGGCGCTAGTAGTCCTGCGCGGCCGGGGTGAAGCGCGCGTCGAAGGACAGGCAGGGCGCGCCCTTGAGGCCCCCATGCTCGCTTACATCCCTCCTGCAACGCGGCACAACGTCGCGAACACCGGTGACGAGCCGTTGGAATACGTGTATGTGGTTGCACCGGCGAAGGCGCCGTAGCCCCTCCCGCGCGCGAACGGTGCGGGATACAAATGGTAGCAGGCCGCTCGCACCCTGACACCGTTGGATGTACGTCCTGCCCGTGAAGATATGCAGCCAAAACGCATCCCGCGATGCGGGGCCGGGGCGAGCGGCCGTGGTACGGCACGCCGAACATCTGCACACTCGCAGGGCAGGGCTCGCCCTTCAGCCCTTCTGGAGAAGTAGCGTTTACTCCCGGTCGGCGGTGACGGCCGTGCCGTTGTTATTGGCGTTGGCCAAGGCCAGAGCTGAGGCGCGCAGCTCTTCGTCGCTCGCTTCCACCTTACGGCGGAAGAGTCGCTGGAGCCATTTCTGGAACGAGTCGAGGTAGGTGTAATAGACGGGCGTGATGTAAAGGGTGATGAGCTGGGAGAAAACCAGCCCGCCCACCACGCACAAGCCCAGCGGGCGGCGCGATTCCGCGCCCGCGCCGAAGCCCAGCGCGATGGGCAACGTCCCCATGAGCGCCGCCATAGTGGTCATCATGATGGGCCGGAAGCGCACCAGCGCTCCGTAGTAAATGGCTTCTTCCGTGGTCTTGCCGGAATTCCTCTCCGCATCCAGGGCAAAGTCAATCATCATGATGGCGTTCTTCTTCACGATACCGATCAGCATGATGATGCCGACAAAGCCGTAGAGGTTGAGCTCATAGCCGAAGTACATCAGCGTGAGGAGCGCTCCCAGCGCCGCGGAGGGCAGGCCGGAGAGGATCGTCAACGGGTGGATGAAGCTTTCATACAGAATCCCCAGCACGATGTAGATCACCAGGATGGTAATGACCAGCAGGACGCCCAGGCCGACCAATGAGGATTGGAACTGCTGGGCAGCACCCTCAAAGTTGGCGTTGATGTCGGAGGGCAGCGTCCGCCGGGCAATCTGCTGGACGCGATTGACGGCGTCGCCGAGCGAGGCGCCGACCTTCAAGTTGAACGACACGGTGACGGACGGCAACTGCCCGGTGTGATTCACGGCCAGCGGGCCGAGCGACTGCGTGAGCTTCGAGACCGCGCTCAGCGGCACAAGCTGGCCGCCGCTCGAGCGGATGTAAAGCATCGCGAGCGCCCGCGGATCCATCTGGTACTGTGGCAGCAGCTCGGCGATCACCCAGTACTCGTTGTTGGGCGTGTAGATGGTGGAAATCTGCCGCGAGCTGTACGCCGTCTCGAGAGCGTTTTCCACCTGGAAGGCGGTCACGCCCAGGGCGGTAGCCTTGTCGCGGTCGATTTCCACGTTCACTTGCGGGTTGCTTACCTGCAAATCGGTGGTCACATCCTGGAGTCCTGGAACCGTGCGCAACTCCCCTTCCAGATTCAGGGCGTGGCGGTAAAGCTCCTTCGTATCCGGCCCCTGCAGCGTGAATTGATACTGGCTCTTGGTCAGGCGTCCGCCGATCTCGATGGGCGGCGGGTTCTGCATGAAGGCTATGATGCCGGGAATGGAGACCAGCTTCGGGCGCAGTCCTTGAATGACCTGGTCGGTGTCGATGTACCGGTTTTTCGGATCACGCGGATAGGGAATGTGCAACAGGTCCTCGAACCATTCGAGCATCTGCTCGCGGCCGCTGGGGCGCGGCTTCAGGCTCACAAAAAAGAAGCCGGAGTTTCCGCCGCCGCCCGGTCCGCCCGCGCCGGCAAAGGAGACGACGTTATCCACATTGGGGTCCGCCAGCATGATGCCGGATATGGCCTTCTGGTGCTCCTTCATGGAATCGAAGGAGATGCCCTGCTGCGCCTGCGTCATTCCGAAGACGAAACCGCTGTCTTGGCTGGGGAGGAATCCCTTGGGAATGCGGACGAAGAGATAGGCGGTGACGAGCACGATGGCGAAAGAGAACAGAAGGGTTGCGAACCGGTGCCGTAAGACCTTCCGCAGGCTCCAATCGTACGCGGCGTGCATGCCCCGGAAGCCGCGCTCGAAGAGGTTAAACAGGTAGCCGTGCTCCTCGGATCTGGCATGGCGCAGGAACCGGCTGCAAAGCATGGGCGTCAGCGTGAGGGAGACCACGCCCGACACCAGCACCGCGGAAATGATGGTCACCGACAATTCGTGCAGCAGCCGTCCCAGAATTCCACCCATAAACAGCACGGGGATGAAGACCGCGGCGAGCGCCAGCGTCATGGAGAGTATGGTGAAGCTGATTTCCTTCGATCCGTTGAGCGCCGCCGCGCGGACGCTTTCGCCCAGTTCCAGGTGACGCACGATGTTTTCGAGCATGACGATGGCGTCGTCCACGACGAAGCCCACGGCCAACACCAACGCCATCAGCGAAAGGTTATCCACCGAGTAACCCAGCAGGTACATCACCGAGAACGTGCCCACAATGGACATGGGCAGCGCCAAGCTGGGGATAATGGTGGCGGAAACGTTGCGCAGAAAGAGGAAGATGACCAGCACCACCAAGCCAAGCGTCAGGTAGAGCGTAAACTTGACGTCGTCCACCGAGTCGCGAATGGAAATAGACCTATCGTAGAGTGTGGCCAGGTGAACGGACTGCGGGATCTGATTGCGGAAGGCGGGCAGCAGCCGCTGGATGTTGTCCACCACTTCCACGGTGTTGGTGCCGGGCTGGCGCTGGATGGCCAGCACCATGGAACGGTTGCCGTTGTACCAGTTGACAACCTTGTCGTTCTGCACGCTGTCCATCACCTGGCCCAACGCCTCCAGGCGCAACGGCGCGCCATGGCGATAAGCGACGATGAGCGGCCGGTAGGCAGCGGCGTTCATAAGCTGCCCGTTCGCCTGGACCACGTAAGACTTGTGCGTCCCGTAAAGCGTCCCGGTGGGCAGGTTGACGTTGGCGTTCCTGACGCCGTCCATCACTTCGTCAATGCCGATGCCGCGCGTGGCCAGCGCCTGGGGATCAAGCTGCACGCGCACCGCATATTTCTGCGCACCGTACAACTGCACTTGCGCGACCCCGCTGATCATCGAGATGCGCTGCGCCATCAGCGTGTCGGCGTATTCGTTGACGGTCGAGAGTGGCAGCGTGTCGGAGTAGACCGCCATGTAGAGGATGGGCTGATCGGCGGGGTTCACTTTCTGGTAGGCGGGCGGCGCGGGCATGTCGGGCGGAAGCCTGCCCTGGGCCCGCGCAATGGCGGCCTGCACATCCTGCGAGGCGGCGTCAATATTGCGGCTCAGGTTGAACTGCAAGGTGATTTGCGTGCCGCCCTGCGTGCTCATCGAACTCATGGCCTCGAGGCCCGCAATGGTCGAGAACTCGCGCTCCAGCGGCGTAGCCACGGCGGCGGCCATTGTCTCCGGGCTCGCGCCGCGCAACCCCGCGCTCACCTCGATCGTGGGGTAATCCACGTTGGGCAGGTCGCTGACCGGCAGCTTCCGGTACGCAATGATGCCGAACAGCAGGATGGCCAGCATCGAGAGCGTGGTCATGATAGGCCGGCGGATGAAGAGTTCCGCTAAGTTCATTTGCGTCTACCCTGCACAGATCGTTCGCAGACCCTTGCGCCTGTCATCCTGGGCGAAGAATCTCGTTGGGGAGGGTCGAAAGTCAAAAAGTCAAAAGTCGAAGGTTGAAGGGAAATAGCTTTCACTTTGAACTTTTGACTCTCAACTTTCGACTTCTTCAAGAGCCCTTTTTGATTTCCACCTTCGATCCCGGCGCGAGGAGCAACTGGCCGTCGGTCACGACGCTTTCGCCGGGCGCGACGCCTTTCTCGATCACCGTATCGCCACTCACGGTTTCGCCCGCCACCACCTGGCGCAGGTCCGCCGTCTCGTCGGGTTTCACCACAAAAAGGTACTTGCCCGCCTGGCCCGTCTGTACCGACTGCGACGGCACCACGGTGGCATTGGGCCGCGTGGTCAGCCGCATCACCACGTTGACGAACTGCCCCGGCCAGAGACGACTGTCGGGATTCCGGAACGTGGCGCGCATCTTGATGGTGCCCGTGGTCGCGTCCACGGCGTTGTCAATGAACGCCAGTTGGCCCACGGCCGGCGGCCGCGGGTCGTTGGGGATGTAGGCCTGCACCGCCAGCGCGCCCTGCGCCTGGTATTTCTTCACCTCGGCGAAATATTGCTCCGGCACCGCGTAGGTCACGTAAATGGGGTCAACCTGGTTGATGAGCACCAGTACCGTGTCATTCACTTTGGCAATATTGCCCGGATAAATTTGATAACTCCCCGTGCGGCCGTCAATCGGAGAATAGATGGAGCAGTAGCTCAGGCTCACCTTGGCGTTTTCGACGGCGGCCCTGTCGGCGCGCACGCTTGCTTCCAGGGCTTGGGCGTTGGTGTGGACCGTGTCGTATTGATCCTTCGAGATGATGCCGGCCTGGAACAGTTTGTTGTTGCGTTCGGCCTGGGCCCGGGCGTTGGCCAGTTGCGCCTGGTCGCGCGCCATGTTCGCCTCATACTGGTGCAGTGTGGCTTCGAAGGGGCGGCGGTCCAGGGTAAAGAGCAGTTGCCCCCTCTTCACATCCTGGCCTTGCGTAAAGTAGGCGCGCTCAATTTCGCCCGCGATCTGCGTTCGCACCGAAACATTGGAGTAAGCTTCCACGTTGCCGATGACTTCCACCTGCACCGGCACGGTTTTCGTGACGGCCTTGGCCACCGTGACCGGAACCCGGAAGTCCATCCTCATGCCTGGCGATTCGGCCGGCTTGGATGAGCAGCCCGCCAGAGGCAGCAGGCTCGCGAGGAGCGCTGCCGCAAGCACCCGGAAGGCCGCGCGGCAGAGCGCGCTGTGGCTTTTCGCCGTTATGAATCCAACAAATTCCATGTCCCGATTTCTCCTCGTCATGACCACTTTCGGCGGCCGCCGCTCCCGTTCACAGCGCTTGTCGTATTGGATTCTTTAAGGGCGGGAGTTGTTCGATCTTTTCTTGCCGTTTTCGAACCCGGCCCGCGCGGGCCACGCGCTCCCGGTTGGAAATCGCCATGCCCTCAAACCAGATGTCGGTCAGAGTCCGGCTGACCCGCTTGGGGTCCGCTGTCTTCTGCCCGCGCGTCCCAAAAAGTTCCTGGATCAAAAAATGGTAAAAGACCATACCAATAAAGCCTCGGGCCGCCACGAGGGGGTCAATGCGGCGGAAACTGCCTTCGCGAATGCGGCGCCGGATGTGGCGGGCCAGCCTTTCGTAATACTGCGCGACGTAGGTGCGGAAGAACCGCTGCGAGAGGCGATGATTTTCGAGCGCCGTGAACAGCAGCAAGCGAGTGAACGTGCTGTCCTCCGTGTTGCGGTGCAGGATGTCTTCCGCAATCGCCGCGAAAAGTTCCCGGTCGTCCCCGTCCGTGCCGAGCTTGTTGCAAAGCTCGGCGTGCCCCCGGGCGCCCCGGCACATGTCGTCAATGATGGCCCAGTAGAGGTCTTCCTTGTGAGGGAAGTGGCGGAAAATGATGGCTTCGTTTACCCCGGCTCGCTGGGCGATCTGACGCGTGGTGGTGCCCTGAAAACCCCCCCGCGCAAATAGGCTCATCGCCACCCGAAGGATCTGGCGGCGGCGGTCTTCCGAGGTAACTCGCGGGCGATGAGGCGGCAGTGTAAGCAAACACTTACCTTACCCCGAAGCACCCCGCACGGTCAATGATATGCTTGCGGGGGTAGTGACGCATTTTGGTTCTGTAGCGCCGGGCTTTCGCCCGGCATGTGCCGCCCTCCCGACGATGTCGGGACAAGTTCCGGACGGCGCTACATCAAAATCAGTCACCACCCTTGCGGGCGAAATGAGACCGCATTCGGAGACGCGGAACGCGACCTCGTGTCCCTGGCTAGGATTCCGCGAGTCGCTGGCGGTCCCCGAAGGCAAGCAACAAGAGGGAAAATGTTTGCCGAAAAAACAAGGATTTGCGTCCTGGCATTGCAGGCCTCGTTCTTTGGATCTGCAGTGCTTCCAGGTCTTTTGAAATATCGGAGATGCCGTAATCCCGCAAGGCGGGAGGAGCGTGCTCCTGACGACCCCGGTTTTGCCGAAGATCGCGATGTGCTTGCGGCGGCCGGGAGAAGGGGTGGTCAAGACGCGGCCGGAGTCGACGAGGTCGTCTGTTTTACCGACGGGAAGAGGGCGCATCTGATCTGCTGATAAATATTATTAAGTAGGTGACTGGAGTGCTGTAAGAAAGGGTGACACAGCGAAGCGGCGAAGCGACGTAGATAGCAGGAAAGGCCACCTACACGCCGATGGTGGGTCGGGGATTAAAGAGAGCTCAGCGGACCTCTAAAGAAGAGAGCTGGGAAGCAAGCGGGCGCAGGGGCGAGGACCTATCGGTATGTCTTCTCGGACCTCATAAGAATCGCCGAAATTTCCACGAGGCGTTCGTTTTGATAAGGGATGAAGATGATGCGCCAGCGCCCTACGCGTTTGCGGTAACGCCCCTGCCATGGAACGCCCTTCAATGGTTTCACGTCGCCACGAAACGGGTCTTCCGCCATTTCATCCAGGCGTTTGAGGATAAGCGCCCGGTGATTCCGAGGGGCATTGCTAAGCTGTTTTGCGGCGGTTTTTGATAACCGGACGTTCCACATCATGGTGCAACTGCGCGAGCGTCACATAATCGCCGCGACGAAGCTCGGCTTCTCCTTTACGAACGGCTTTTTCGTCTTGGGGGGCGAGAATGTCGTCACGATCAACCAGCGTCTTTGGTTTGATCACCACGGCTCCGTTGGTGCTCTGAAGCTCGACAAAATCGCCTTCCCGCAAGCCGAGGTCTTCGCAGAACCGTTTGGGAATAACGACCTGCCGTCGCTTTCCTACTCTGCCAATGGAAGCGGTTATGCTTTCTGCACTTCTGACAGTCATACGGTCAGAATAGCAGAGACACGAGTTCTGTCAAGGGGTGGAAGAACAATGGGGTTAAGTCGCAATCCTTTCCACTCCGTCGAGTGTGATCTCGTCGCTCTGCGGCGCCTCAGCCACCCTCGCTATCACGCCAGGGCTTCGGCTCCCGTGCGGACCCTCGACGGCAACGCCGGCGCCGTGCTCGATGTCCCACGCAATCATGTTGTGGAGGAGCGTGCTCTTGCCGACTCCGCTTTTGCCGAAGATCGCGATGTGCTTCCGGCGCGCGGCGGGAAGGGATGGTGAGCACGCGGCCGGAGTCGAAGGGGTGGTCCGTTTTGCCGATGGGAAGGGGGTGCATGCTGAGAGCCTAATAGGTGTTGCTAACTATGCAAATAGATCTCAAACCTACAACGATCACGGCTCACCCGGCACGCTTCTGGCTATCCGCACACCATTCCACTGAAGACGCCGATTCGGGCGTTCGCTATGTCGTGCGCCCGGGTCGAGCCACACCGCCAATTCTGCATAACCACCCCCCCGTAACACGCGCAGCCCGGGCGCATCTGCTTCCTCGCGCCCATCTGCCGCAACGTAGGGGTACGGGCGGTACAGGCTGGAGGACCACTCCCAAACATTGCCCAGCATGTCGAATAGTCCCAGCTTGTTCGGCTGCCCTTTTCCGACAGGCCTGGGCGCTGACAACTGGACTGCCTCCCCCCCTCCATCTCCTGCACGCGCGGCGTATTCCCATTCCGCTTCCGTCGGCAGCCGGAACCCGGCGCCGGCCACTCCCTCATTCAGCTTCCTGATCAGCGACTGACAATCTTCCCAGGAGACCTGCTCGACCGGCATACGGTCAGACTCCGGATACTCGGGACCCTGGTGCGCGCTGGGATTTGAACCCAGCAGAGATTTCCATTCTGCCTGCGTCAGTTCGTATTGCTCCAGGTAAAACGCTTCCACACGCACCGTGTGTACAGGCTTTGCAGCGGTCAAGCGCTCCGACCCCATCTCGAACTCGCCGCTCGGCACGAGCACCATCGGGATACCCCAGGGGGCAACCCGCACCTGACGCGGCAAGCCGGTTTGGGGATCGAAGACCTTCCCGATGATTTCAAAGCCTGGAAAAGACGGGTTCATCCGCCGCTGGCACATCCTCAGCCGCTCGGTCGCGTGCCGGTCTCGAGGCTCCTGCTCGAGAGCCTGTTGAAATGCCGCGTAAGCTGCACGCCATTTCTCTGCCTTGACCAGTTCCTCACCCTGCCGTACAAGATTGGAGAATCGCTCCCACCGCGCGGACATCTCATCGCGGTGCTCGTCGGTTGCCATGGCGGGCTTTTTGGGGTCGACCAAAGCGTGGACGTGGTGGCAATTCTGGCAGGAAACCGCCTGGCGCGTTCTCGGGCACCCACTTTTGTGGCAGCCCGCGCACATGGCTGCAACCGCGGCCCCGTGCGGAATGTGCTCGGGCTTGATGTTGTTACGCTCGTCGGCAACATGGCCCTGGCTCGCGCCATGGCAGGCCACGCAGATGATGCCAGCCTTGCGGTGGCCGGACATGCCCCACTCGACAACCGAGATGACGTGGCAGCGGGCACAGACTCCTGCTTCCTTGAACTGCTGGTCCTCAGGGTTCTGGGCTACGCTCACTAGTGGAAACAGAAACAGGACCATTCCTGCCATCAGCCGCGCCATTGTTCCTCCAGCCAGCGATAGCCGGGCCGAAGCCAGCTTACCCCGTACAAAGATGCCAGCCGCTTGGCCGCGTCCAGCGCCGTTCGCTCTTCCGGCCGCATTTCCAAATAGCGCGTCAGGGCCTTATAGTTGTCGTCCAGCAACCGCTGCTCAAACATACCCGTAATCGCAGCAGCCACGAATGACCGCGAATAGACGAACCGCATGGCGGCCATGCAGAGCGTCTCGTCGGGCATCCGGCCGAGGCTCTTGGTCAATTCAGCCACCGCCGCAGGCAAAATCACCTTGTTTTGTCTCTGCCACAGTTGGAGATCATCGAACTCCGGCTTGGCTCCCGGACGAGCCCATGGGTCGAGCTTCATGATCGACCCCGAGGCCAGCGGCTTCATGGCAATCAAGCCCACGCCCTTGCGGAGGGCCAGCGGCAGAAACTGGCTGTAGTCCGCACGCGCGTGAATGAAGTTGTAAGGGAAAAAAAGATAGTCGATGCCTTCGAGTTCATCCAACGCCATGGTCATCGTCCGCTCGACGTGCGTCGCAATGCCGATGGCCCGGATCGTTCCGGCTTCTTTTGCTTTCCGCAGGACGTCCCAGCCTTCGAGCGTCCGCTGGTCGATCTCTTGCGTGGCGAAACGGTAGAGATCGACATACCCGAAGAGCCTCGCCGCCTGATCGACATCTTTGGGGGTGGTTTCGTGGGCGAGCGAAATCAGGATCTTGTCGCGCCTTTCGCGGACAAGCCGCGCGGCGGGCTCCCACTGTCCCTCGCTTGCGTAAACATCGAGGAGGTTCACGCCAAGATCGAACGCGCGCGCAATAATTCCGTCACGCCGCGCCTGCCCTTCTGCGGTGAGCACTGTCTTGCCCGGGCCCGCCGGGCGACGGTCCGCCGGGTCGGTGTGAGAGCCGAATGAGAGCAGCGAGACATCCATATCGGTCTGCCCAAGCCGCCGGTAGACCATCCCGCCTCGTCGGAACTCGCGTACGGGAGGTATCTGGAACTCCCCAGCCGCGGCAAAAGGCCCGCTGGCGAACAGCCCCGCCGAGCAGGCCGCGAGGAATTCACGGCGCGTTGACTTGCGTGTTTTCAACATGTGTGCGTCCTTATTTTCTCTTCACTTCTGGCCCCTCCGCCAGGAAGAGCGTCCGCTACTCTACTTCGTCAAGCATCGAGCGTCGCCCTGTACCAGACGGTACAGGGCGCAGCGTTCGTTGTGGAAGGCTGCGGCTTTTCAACGTGGGCAACAGGGGGAAGCGCCGCAGGCCCCGTACTGCACGGTGCAATGCAGTATCGTAATTTCTTGTTTTTTTTAGCGAACATTTTTCGGCTTGTGTCGGACCACCCCTTGGGGCGGCCTCTCGAGTTTCTACATTTGATCACGCTGCGGCGCTGGCATTGAGGGCCCGATTGGTGATCTTGGGCCGCCCCTCGGGAGGCCGGGGCATATTGGGTTGCGGCCTACGGGCCGCGCCGCGCTACTTGACCTCGCCTTTGCGCCGGCGGATGAAGGCAGGCACGTCGAGGTCGTCCACGGGGATCTCGCTGGTGACGTGCGTGGGTCCGGACTCCACGGGCAGCTTTTCCTTTTTAGCCAGCAGGCTTTTAACGCTCTGCTGGGCGGAGCGAACCGCCGGGGAAAGGGCTGACAAGGGCCTAATCCCCATCTTGTCGGACTTAATCCCCGTCGCGATGACTGTGACCTTCACCGCATCGCCCATCGATTCGTCGTGGACGGCTCCAAAGATGATGTTCGCGTTTTCGGCCGCGGCCTTCTGAACGATGGTGGAGGCTTCATGCACCTCGTAGAGCGTCAGCATGCTGGAACCGGTGATATTCAGGAGGATGCCTTGGGCACCATTGATCGAGGCATCTTCAAGCAGGGGGCTCGCGATAGCCCGATTGGTAGCCTCAACGGCGCGGTTTTCGCCGGTGGCCACGGCCGTTCCCATGACCGCATAACCCATGCCTTCCATAATCGCCTTGATGTCAGCAAAGTCGCGGTTAATGATTCCCGTAATGGTAATAATATCCGAAATGCCCTGCACCCCTTGGCGCAGGATGTCGTCCGCAATGCGGAACGCCTCGAAGAAGCTGGTGCCGCGGTCCACGAATTGCATCAGGCGCTCATTGGGAATGCAGATGACCGTGTCCACGCCCTGGCTGAGCTCGGCCAAGCCCTGCTCGGCCTGCAGCATACGCCGCTTGCCTTCGAACGCGAAAGGTTTGGTCACGACGGCCACCGTGAGCGCTCCCATCTCCCGGGCCAGGCTGGCCACGATGGGGGCGCCACCCGTTCCGGTGCCGCCGCCCAGGCCGGCAGTGACAAAGACCATGTCAGCGCCTTCCAGCGCCTCGATGATCTTCTCCGTATCTTCGAGCGCGGCGCGCCGTCCGATCTCCGGATTGCCGCCCGAACCGAGCCCTTTAGTGAGCTTGGCGCCTAGTTGGATCTTCAGCGGCGCATTCGAGGCCTGAAGCGCCTGCGCGTCGGTGTTAGCCACCAGAAAATCCACACCGTGCACGTCGGCGGCGATCATGCGGTTGACGGCGTTCCCGCCACCTCCGCCCACGCCGATGACTTTGATCTTGGCTCCCTCGCGGAGATCGTCGCTGAAATCCACTCTCAGGTCGCCGGTGTCTGCCTCGGCTGCCATATTGCTCTCCTTCGCGCCTGTAAAAAGTCGAAAGTTGAACGCCGACTCGGAGCCCGTGGACGTTCCACCTTTGACTTTCGACTCTCGACCTTCGACTTTCACCTCTCGACTTTCGACTCTTAACTTGCGACTTTCGACCTTGGACTCCCTTCCACTACCCCGCCTTACTCCGGCTGCGCCCGGCCGAACGCCGTTCGGCCCTACGCTTTACCCCGCATGGTCTTCCAAAGGTTTCCCAACCACCCGGAGTCCTGCGTGTCGCGCAGCAAGCGAAGGCGGTGGCCATAGGCAACCAGGCCGACGACCGTGGCGTAAGCAGGATCGGGAAGCACCTCTCCCATGTTTCCGAGTCTGCTCGGAATGCCCAGGCGCACCGGAAGGCCGAGCATCTGTTCTGCCAACACCGCCAAGCCGCCCAACTTAGCGGCTCCGCCGGTCAACACCGCGCCCGCGCCCAGTTGCGTATCGCAGCCGGACCTGCCGAGCTCCGCCTGGATCAGTTCCATCAACTCCACGGCCCGCGGCTCGATGATTTCGGTCAGCGTGGCGTAGCTCACCACACGGGCCGGGCGCTCGCCCACGCTCGGGACCTCCAGGAGCGTATCGGCGGGCTTCTCCGGATCGCGCTCGCCCCAGGTTTTTTTCATCCTCTCGGCCTCGGGGATAGGCGTTCGCAGACCCACGGCGATGTCGTTGGTGAAGTGTTCGCCGCCCACCGGGATTACCGCCGTATGCCGCACCGTGCCCTGGCGATAGACCACCAGGTCCGTCGAGCCTCCGCCGATGTCCACCAGCGTCACGCCCAATTCGCGCTCGTCAGCGGTCAGGCAGGCTTCCGCCGAGGCAAAGGGCTCAAACACGGTGGCGAGCACCACAATCCCTGCCCGATTCACTGCGGTCACCACATTCTGCGAAGCGGTGGCCGAGGCGGTGACGAGATGGACATTCACCTCCAGGCGCCCGCCCACCATCCCGATGGGGTCACGGATACCGTCCTGCGAATCCAGCAGGAATTCCTGAGCCAGGACGTGGAGCAGTTCGCGATCCTGAGGGAGCTTGATGCCCTGAGCCGTCTGGATGACCTTGCGAATATCTTCGCGCGTGACCTCGCGGTGACTGCCCGCCGCCCTCTCCAGCGTGATGGCGCCCCGGGAGTTGACACCTTTGATGTGCGTGCCGGCCACGCCCACGTAAGCGGAATCGACGGGGACACCAGCGGCAGCTTCGGCCGCTTCGACGGCCTTCTTCACCGCCAGCACGGTCAGATCAAGGTTGACAATGACGCCCTTGCGCCAGCCCCTCGATTCGGCCACGCCCCAGCCTGCCACCTGGAGCTTGCCGGCTTCGCCGGGCTGGCACACCAGCGCGCAGATCTTGGTGCTCCCCAGATCGAGCCCGACGATGTAACGGTCTTTGCGCGCCACGTGCTCCCTATTCCTTCAGCGCCCCTGGCGAAGCAGCCGTTCCGCGGGCCTCCCCGGCGGCGTGCGGCTGCGGGTTTACCACGATCTGGTTTCGATAGCGTAAGTCCACCGAATCGAGCCGTGTGTTCGCCTTGCGGAGTTCCGGTAGAAGCGCCAAGAAGTTGTGAAACCGCTCCAGGAAATTCTGGTTGCCGAAATGCACCTGAAGGGTTTCGCGACCCTGAACGAGGAGGGCTTGGAGGTCATCGGGGTCGGCCAGGGCCACTTCCGAAACCAGCCAACCCGCGCGCGGCGCTTCGTCGCCCAGTTGTCGCATAAACTCCTGATAGAGCGCGAGCCGCGACCGTCGCTCCTCCACGCTGCTGGCGGTGTCCAGCCCGGCGAGCACGGGGAAGTCAAACGGGGCGTTCTCCGGCTTTTCCAGCACGACTGCGTCGCTATCCACCAGGCTCACGCGGCCACCAAGATTCACAAAAGCCACCGGCGCGCGCTCCGCGACGTGCACGAGCAGGCGATGGGGGAAAACGCGCGTGAGCGTCGCGGACTGTACCCAGGGAAGACCCTCCACTTGCTTCCTTTTGGCCTCGAGCGAGAACCGGAAAATGCTCACGCCCGACCCGAGCCTGCCACCGAGCGGCAACCCCAGGGCGTTCAGGACTTCTTCGCGCGAGACGAACCGGTTCCCCACCACCACGACGTCCTCCGCAGATTTCAACACAAAGCTCGGCGAGGTCAGGGCAAAGGCAGCCAGAAAATAGCCCAGGAAACCCACGGGAATCACTACGAAGACGCCAAAGAGCAAATGCCGCAGAAGCCGCGAAGTGCGGCTGCGTCGCACGGTTACGGCTTTCTGCCGGCGCAGGTAAGGCGACTCTTCTTCTGCCTCCAACTCACCCGGCAACGGGATATCTTCTCTTTCGCCCAACTCCATTCCTCACTCGACCGGCCGCCGCTGGTCCCGCAGAGTGCGACGCGCAGCGCGCGCCCGCACCACTACCTCCGCCAGACGATGACTTCCTCTTCCAATGGCACGCCGTAAGCCTTGAGAACTTCTTCGCGAATCAATGCCATCAGTTTCAGGATATCGGCGGCCTTTGCCTGGTAACGGTTGACAATGAAATTGGCGTGCCGCTCGGAGATGACTGCCCCACCCACGCGCATCCCCTTCAACCCGAGCTCGTCAATCATCTTCCCGGCGGAAAGCCCCGGCGGATTCTTGAAAATACACCCCGCACTTTTTTCGTTGATGGGCTGCGAGGCGCGCCGCTTCTGGTTGCACTGCTTGACGCGCTCCAGGATTTCGGCGTAGGGGCGCTCCGGCAATTCGAGCGAAACCGCGAGCAGGATGTCATCGGGCGCGAAGCTGGTGTGGCGATACTCGAACCGGACGTTTTCGGTCTTCACCATCTCGATCCGTCCCGTGGACCCGCGGTACACCCGCAGGGCGCGCACCACGTCGCCGATCTCGGTCCCGTACGCTCCGGCATTCATCCACAGGGCTCCGCCCACCGTGCCCGGCACCCCAATCAGGCCCTCCATCCCGCCGAGATTCCGTTTGGCGCATTCCATCACCGTCGTGCCCAGGTTCGCCGCCGCGGGCACTTCAACGCGCTTTCCTTTGAAAGTGAGGCCGTCTCCGCGCGCCAATTGAAGCAATACATCAGGAAGGCCTTCGTCACAAACCAACAGGTTTGACCCGCCTCCCAAAACTCTCCACGGCACACCGTGCCCCCGGAGATACTCCACCAACTCCGGCAAGCCCCCCGTGTCGCGGACGCGAATAATGTCCGCCGGTCCGCCCACCCCCAGAGAGGTGTGTTCGCTCAGCGGTTCGGCGGGAAGCCACTCGCCGCCGAAGGCTGCTGTCTGTTCCGCCACCCCGGGTTGTTGGGCAAGGGACGACACTCGGTTCACACCGCTCCTCAACGAGTCGCTCGACTCCGCATGGCCTCCGCCAGGGCATCGGCGACCTTCCACACGCTTCCGGCGCCGATAGTCAGGACCATGTCCCCCGCGCGGGCCTCACTGAGAACTTCCTGGATCACGGCCTGCTCGGAGGGCACATAGCGCACCCGGTCAAACCCCAGTTCGCGCATGCGCTCGACGAGCCGTTGGGCAGTGATGCCAGGGATAGGCGGCTCACTGGCGGGGTAGATGTCGAGCACATAAACGCGGTCGCAAGCCGCGAAACAGCGCGCGAACTCGTCCATCAGGTATTGGGTGCGCGTATAGCGGTGCGGCTGGAAGACGGCCAGGATTCGCTTGGGTCCCCGCACGCGGGCCGCTTCCAGCGTGGCGCGAATTTCCGTGGGGTGGTGGCCGTAGTCGTCCACCACCGTCACGCCCTCGGACTCCGCCTTGACCTGGAAGCGGCGGTCGGCGCCGCGGAAGTGCTCCAAACCCGCGCGGATCTGCGCGGTATTCAAGTCAAGCTCCAGACCCACCGCCACGGCCGCGAGCGCGTTCTGCACATTATGGCGTCCCGGGACACCAACGGAAAACCGCCCCAGGCGCCTTCCTTTCGCCTCAGCCTCGAAAATAGACCCCTGAGAGTTGAGGTCAATAACCTCGCCTTTAACGTTCGCGCCGGGTTCCGTGCCGTAAGTGACCGCGCGACGACGAAGCTGCGGGAGGATCTTTTGCACATGCTCCCGCCAGGGTGAGTCAGAGCAGGCGACTATCGCGCCATAGAACGGTACCTTGTTCATAAAAGCAATGAAGGCCGAAACAATTTCCTCCAGGTCGCGATAATGGTCCAGGTGCTCACGGTCGATGTTGGTCACCACGGCAATCGAGGGATGCAGGTAGAGGAACGAGCGGTCGCTCTCATCGGCCTCGACGACCATCAGCTCACCCCTGCCCAAGCGGGCACTCGAGCCAAAAACGTCCAGGCGTCCGCCAATCACGGCCGTCGGATCGAGCCCCGCCTCGGCCAGCATCACGGCAATCATGGAAGTCACCGTCGTCTTGCCATGGGCTCCTGCCACCGCCACGCAAAACTTCAGGCGCATCAACTCGGCCAGCATCTCCGCGCGGGGAATGACAGGGATTTGCAGATGCTGCGCCTCCTGAACTTCCGGGTTATCGGGCGGGACGGCAGTCGACACCACCACGACTTGCGCATCGCCCAAATTCGCTGCCGCGTGTCCCTCGCAGACTCGCGCGCCTAGAGTCGCTAGCCTTGCGGTCACGGAGGTCGTCTTCAGGTCCGACCCGGAGACTTGGAACCCGAAGTTGAGCAACACCTCGGCGATGCCGCTCATGCCGATGCCGCCAATGCCGACGAAGTGGATTCTGCGAATCTTGCCGAGCATTTAAGGCAATTCGCTCTCAGCTATCAGCCCTCAGCGAGCAGCATGCTTGCTGGCCGCTGAGTTTGGTAGGGAAGGGGCCTTACGCCCTTCCCGCCCAAACGAGGGTGTAGGGGCGGTTCGCGAACCGCCCCTACTTCAGCAATTCCTCGATCATCTCCGCGATGCGCGCGGCTGCGCCCGGCTGCGCCAGTTTCCGGGCTTTCCGTTCCATCTCGGCCAGGCACTCGGGATGGTCCAGCAGGCCGCAGACCGCTTCCACCAGGCGCTCGGGCGTGAGCTGAGCCTGCTCGATAACGCGCGCCGCTCCGACATGTTCCAGAACCCCGGCGTTATCCAGTTGGTGCTGGTCCGCAGCGGCTGGAAAAGGAATCAACAGCGAAGCCTTTCCCGCTGCAGCCAGTTCGGCCACCGCCGTGGCGCCTGCGCGGGAGACCACCAAATCCGCCCGCGCGAACGCGCCAGGCATGTCCTCGATAAAGATGTGAACCTCGGCAGCGAAGCCTTGCTCCTGATAGGCCTTCCACACGGCATTATAGTCCCGTTCGCCCGTTTGATGGAGGATTCTCAGCCGCGGCATCCGCTCCGCAATAAGCGGCAAGCTGGCGAGCACGGCCTCGTTAATCGCCTTCGCCCCCTGGCTCCCACCCACCACCAGAAGAGTGAAGGGAGGGACATGTTCCTTGGGCAGGATTTCATGAAAAGCTTTCCGCACCGGGTGGCCGGTGACCCGGGCTTTCGCCCCGTAGTAGCGCGCCGTCTGCTCGAAGCCGAGAGCAGCCACACGGACCACCGGCGCCAAAACACGATTCGTGAAGCCGGGTCGAGCGTTGAGCTCGATCAGCACGGTAGGAATATCTTGGAGAGCGGCCTCGAGCAAAGCCGGTCCCGCGAGATACCCCCCTGCCCCCACGACGACTTGAGGCTGGAACTCACGCAAGACCTTGGCCGTCTCCAGCGCTGTCCGGGGCAGGACCAGAAGGTTGCGCAGTCGCTCGAGGCCCCCAATGCCTTTTAATCCTGCCGCCGCCACAGTGCGAAGCGGGAAGCCCGCGGCGGGAATCAGCCGGGCTTCCAGCGCCCGCCTTGTACCGAGGAACTCGATGGTGTAAGGAGCCTCAGAGGCTTGCTTTTGCTCGCCGCGGGCACGCAGTTCTTCCGCCACCGCCAACACGGGAAAGATATGACCTCCCGTCCCTCCCGCAATCATCAAGACGCGCGCAGCCCTCAGGGCAGACACGGCATTTCGGGATTCGCCGCGTGTGGGCAGCCCCTGGCGTGTGGCCAGCCCCGATCCCGAAACAAGAACCGGGATTGGCGCCTTAGGCCCGGCGTTTCTGGAAAGACCTGAGCATGTCACACATAACAATTTCAGCTCCGGGATCGGGGCCAGTCCGCTTCGCTCCGCCTCTTCGACCTTTACGCCGACCACATTCAAAGCTTCCTCTAGTGCCGTTCCAACTCTTTGCGGCTATTTCCAATTGTAGCATCGCCCATAGGTCCTGCCGGCCGGTCGATGCAGCGACTCGGGGAAATAAGTTGGAACGGCACTAGCTCGCGTGTTGAGAAATGTTGAGCAGGATGCCCAGAGCGAGAAGGTTCACCAGCAGCGAAGAGCCGCCATAGCTCACGAGCGGCAACGGGATGCCCTTGGTGGGAAGCAGCCCCAGGACAACGCTCATATTGACCAGAGCCTGCCCGACCACCATGACCGTCAACCCAATTGCCAACAAACGCCCAAATTCGTTGCCGCATCCGGAACTGGCGCGCAGCCCGCGCCAGAGAATGATGGCAAACATCCCCACCACCGCCACAGTGCCGATAAAGCCCAATTCCTCACCTACCACAGCAAAGATGAAATCCGTCTGCGGTTCCGGCAGGAAAAAGAGCTTCTGCTTGCCTTCCATCAAGCCCACGCCCGTAATCCCGCCGGTCCCCACGGCGATATAGGACTGGATAATTTGGAACCCCTTGCCCAACGGGTCAGCGTAGGGGTTCAGGAACGACACGAGGCGGTTGTGCCGGTAGGTCGAGTGGAAGAGCAACCAGTAGAGGGCCGGCAGCGCCGACAGGGCCGCGCAGGCGAAATAACGGAACTGAAGCCCGGCGGCAAACAACATAGCCGCCACGATCAGAGCGAGCGCCAAGGACGTCCCAAAGTCCGGCTCCGCCACCACCAGGGCCACGCTGGTCCCGGCGACCAAGGCAACGGGGAGCACCGTGTGTTTCCAGTCGTTCACGTCGCCGCGTCGCAGGTTCAGGAAAAAAGCGAGGAAGACCACCAGGACAATCTTGGCAAGCTCGGAAGGCTGGAAGCTCGCTGGCCCCAGGTGCAGCCAGCGATGAGCGCGGTGGGTGTGGTCTGCGAACAGCACGGCCACGAGCAGAATCATCTGCAAGGCCAATGCGGGAAAAACCACCACGGGATTCGACAGGCGGCGGTAGTCAATGTGCATCATCGTGACCATCGCCGTGAGTCCGACGCCAGTCCAGGCTACTTGCCGGAGGAGAAAGTAATAGCTGCTCCCGAAGTTCTCCGCCGCCATGACGGCCGAAGCGCTGAAGACCATCAGCGTTCCGAAAAACAGCAGGGCCACCACCGCGCCAAACAGGATCTTGTCGGATTGCAGTTGTCGGGCCATATCCTGGTTATTCCATCCCCGGGAGTCGTGGCTGACGAGATGGAACCGAACTCGACGGCCTGCGTTCCCGCTCGCTCCTGCCCGTTGCCAGGGCCTGCGGAGTCGAGGCGTCATCTGCCGACCGTGCTTCGGTGGGGCTAAGCCGCAACACCTCGCGAGGAGCGGCAGACGTCGTGGCGCGCGCTTCGAACGGCAGCAGCTCGTCCTGGACCACTTCCGGCGTTCGGAAACTCTTCGGGGTCGGAGGTGGGAAATCCTCCAGGAACCGTGACCCGGATTCAATCTCCTCAGGGGGGAGTTCTTCGGCTCCTATTTCGTAAACGTAAACCAGTTCTAAGGGCCGCGATGGGTGACGCGGGTGAATGCCGCCTCCTACTTTCCGGGGGCCATCGCTTGGCACGTCCAGCGGCGCCTCAGTTGCTCCACTTTCGGTTCGGCTCTCTTCGCCAGATGCAGCAGCGTCTTCCGAGGCAGCCGGGGGAATCTCAGGCGCTTCCGCCGGAGGACTGGCAGCAGTTCTCAGCTCAGCTTCCGTGACCGTGGGCTCCTTCACCTGGGGCGGCTCCGATAAAGGCACGGGGCTCAAGGGGCCTTGAGGCGCCAAGGCTGGAAGCTTTGCGGGTGCCGCCCGTTCGGCTTCTGCCGGCCGCTGCTCAGGAGTTGGCTCCCCTTGACGCTGTTCCGACTCCGCCATCCCCTCGATGACTGAAACCGAAGTCTCGGCGCCGGGGCATGTACTTCCGGGCGCTGAACCCCCTGTGGGAGCTTGTAGGGGCGCATGGCCATGCGCCCCTACGGAATGTACCGCGGTCTGCTTTTTTCTCCACTCCACTGCTCCCGCTTCCACTTCCTGCGCCAGGCGGTGAACCATGTCCTTGAAGACGCGTCCGCGGTGTTCAAAATCCTGAAACTGGTCAAAGCTGGAACAGGCTGGAGCCAAGAGCACCACGTCTCCGGACTCGGCTCGCCGGAATGCTTCGCGGACGGCTGTGACCATGTCACCCGCGTGGATCAACTCCGCCGCTCCTGCAAGTTCCCCGGCAATGCGTTCAGCGGCGCTGCCGATCAACAGGACGTCGCGCACCCGCTCCTTGACCAGAGGTCGCAGGGGAGCATAAGGCGCGCCCTTATCCTTACCTCCCAGGATAAGGTGGATGCCTCTGTCAAAGGCCTCGAGGGACTTCACGGTGGCATCTACGCTGGTCGCCTTGGAGTTATTGTAGAACTCGACGCCGGAGATTTGCCGCACATATTCCAGCCGGTGCTCGACGCCTCGGAATTCCCGCACCGCGTTGCGCAAAGCCTCAAGGTCCGCGCCCAGCACGCAGCCCGCTGCCGCTGCCGCTAAGAGGTTTTCCAGGTTGAACTCCCCGCGCAGTTGGACCTCGCGTTTTTCAAGCACTATGCGCTCCAGGTGTCCTACGCGATACACAATGTGACCGTTCGAGAGAAAGACACCACTCGCCAGCCTTTGCCGGCGACTAAAAAACAGCCTGCGGCCGGCGAGGGCGGAAGCGAGGCTCGAGACTGCGGGGTCGTCGGCATTCAGGATGGCATAGTCGTTGGCCCGCTGGTTGCGAAAGATCTGCCGTTTGGCCTGGGCGTAGGACTCAAAAGACGGATGCCGGTCCAGATGGTTGGGAGATAGATTCAAGAACACCGCCACGTGCGGGCGAAAATCTTGGATGGCTTCCAACTGGAAGCTGCTCAGTTCGGTGACGAGGATGGTCCCCGGCACGACATGGTCCACCGCCGAACTAAGTGGAACCCCGATGTTGCCACCCACAAAAGTTGGGAAGCCGGAAGCTTCCAGGATCCTGCCGAGGAGCGTCGCCGTGGTGGTCTTCCCGTTAGAACCGGTAATCCCCACCACCGTTCCCTCCAGGAACCAACTGGCAGCTTCCACCTCAGGCACGATCGGAATGTTTCGTTCTCGAGCCGCCTGAAGCTGTGGTAAGTCCCAAGGCACGCCTGGACTTGCCACCACCAGGTCGCTGCGCAGAAACGTCTCTGCGCGCTGGGAACCCAATTCGAGCCCAATTTTCTGGGCGAGGAGTTCCGGGAGGGCGTCCTGAAACGCGGAGGGAGGGCGAAGGTCAGTCACCGTCACGACGGCGCCGTGGCGTCGCAGGCACAGGGCCACGGCGCGGCCGCTCCTCGCCAGCCCGATAACCAGCACCCGCTTGCCGCGCACGTCGATCATGCGACCCTCCGCAGACGAGAGCGACCATTCTTGCGGAAATAGCCGTCCAGGATCTCCGAAACGATCTCTGAGAGAGACCGCCGGGCGACCCGGGCGAGCCGCCGGGCCGTCACCAGGGTTTCCCGGTTCAGGGTCAAGCTCACGCGTGTCGGGTTGCGGAAAGATTTTGGTCTAGCCATCGTCCATTTGTGCGCATTTTATACGCAAAAATCCTCCCTGTCAAACGTCCGTCGTCCGTTGTTCGTTGTCCGTTGCCTAAGGACCTGGATTCGGAGTCACGCGGATGCATGACCAACCTGTTTCCTCCATGCCTTTTTCTTCCTCAACGGACCACGGACAACTGACGACGAACGCCCTTACCGTAATTTCAACGTGCTCAACGCAAATAGAGCAAACACCAGCGCCGCAATCCAGAAGCGGGCGATGATCTTCGACTCCTTCCAGCCCTCCAGCTCGAAGTGGTGGTGGAGCGGCGCCATCCGGAGAACGCGTTTGTGCCGCAGCTTGAAGGACCCCACCTGAATGATGACGGAAAGGGCCTCCACCACAAAAATCCCTCCAATAAAGGGCAACAGGAGTTCCTGTTTAATGATCACGGCGACGGCCGCCAGCGCTCCCCCCAGCGCCAGAGAGCCCACGTCCCCCATAAAGATTTCCGCCGGGTAGGCGTTGTACCAAAGGAAGCCCAAACTGGCGCCTACCATCGACCCACAGAAGATGGTCAGTTCACCGGCGCGAGGCAAGTGTTCCAGATCGAGGTATTCAGACAACACCGCGTGCCCCGCTACATAAGTGAGGACGGTTAAGGCCGAGGCCGCGATGATGACGCAGCCGATGGCCAAGCCGTCTAACCCATCGGTCAGATTGACAGCATTCGAGCATCCCACCAAGACCAAGATCAAAAAGAGGAGGAAGGGGATAAACGCTAAAGGGTAAGTCCACGCGCTCGGGAGGAAACACCCAATCAAGAAGTCGGGACGGAAGCGCTTAAAGAATGGGAAGGTCAAGGTCGTTGAATAAAAGCCGCGCGCCGTCAACAGCACCAGGGCGACGCCGAACGCGAAACTGACCAGAATCTGGAGTAGCACCTTCGTCCGCACCGTCAAACCCCGGTTCTGACGTCGTCGGACTTTCTGGTAGTCGTCCCAGAAGCCAATCCCCGCAAAGGCTGCGGTAACCCCCAGAACCAGCCAAACGAAAATGTTGGTCAAGTCAGACCAAAGGACGGTGGGCACCATCATGCAGAGGGTGATCAGCACCCCGCCCATGGTGGGAGTGCCCGCCTTGGCGTGGTGCGCTTGCGGTCCGTCTTCGCGGATGTATTGGCCCACCTGGAACTCCTTGAGCTTTCCAATGAGCCAGGGACCCAGAACCAACGAAAGGAACAGCGCCGTCAGGCTGGCGTAGGCTGTACGAAAGGTGATGTAGCGGAAAAGATTGAAGAGGTGAAACTGGGTGTGAAACTTTACGTAAAGCAAATAGAACATCTTGGACTCAACGCATGGAGTTGGAATCCCGCGCCGGGGCAGCCAAGGCTCCCACCGGCGAGGCGCGAAGCAATTCGATCACCGATTCCAGCCGAACGGCTCGTGAGCCTTTCACCAGAACCACATCCCCAGGCTGGAGCAGCGTGCGGCAGAAATCTCCTGCCTGCCGCGCCTCCGGGAAAAACCGCAACTGGTCTCGCGGGATGCCTCCTGCCTGGGCGCCTTCCAGGAAGAACTGCGCATCGCCTTGCACGGCGATGAGCCATGTGACCTTGCTGGCCGCACATTTCCGGCCGGTTTCCCTATGGAGGGCCGGCGACGAGGGTCCTAACTCCAGCATCTCACCTGCCACTAGGATTCGCCGCTGGGCGCCGGGGAACGCTGCCAGCACTTCGAGCATGCATTCCATCGCCCGGGGGTTCGAGTTATACGAGTCGTTGATGACCGTGACCTCTCCGGGTAGGGTAAGAATTTCACCCCGTTGATGTAGATTGCGGAACGCGGCGAGGGCTTGCCCGAGCTCCTCTCCAGGAATATCAAACAGACTCGCGACGGCGAGGGCGGCGAGGGCATTTTGAACGTTGTGTCGACCCGCCAGCGGGAGACGAAACGCTGCGTCGAGATTCGGTCCCAAGACCCGAAACGCAGTCCCACCGCTTTCGCTGGGCCGAACTTCAACCCCCCGGAACATGGCACCCTGCTCAAACCCAAAGGTTAGAACGCGGCCTGCGAATCCGTCGGCGAACTTGCGGATGCGCTCGTCGTCGTAGTTGAGAATGGCCGTGGGCGGTCCTCGCCGCCAGGCGAGGTGTTCAATCAGTTCTCGCTTGGCCCGAGCGATCGAGTCCACCGAATCGAAAAACTGCAAGTGCACTGGGGCGACGTTCGTGACTACGCCCACCTCCGGCTCCGCGATTTGAGCGAGACGTGCAATTTCGCCTGCGGCGGACATGGCTAACTCCAATACCGCCACGTCGTCGCCAGGCTCGAGCTCCAGCAGCGTCAGAGGCACGCCGTAATCGTTGTTGAGGTTACCAAGCGATCTGAGCACCGTGAAGCGTCGCGCGAGCAAAGCGGCGACCATTTCCTTGGTAGTGCTCTTGCCGACACTGCCGGTGACCGCGATGAGCCGGCGGTCCCATTTCCGGCGCACGGCCAGTGCCAGGGCTTGAAGCGCCTGAAGGGTGTCCGGAACCGGGAGGAGGGCGGGACGAATCGCCGGTGCGGCCTGCTCCCAAAACGCAGCTTGCACCACGGCCCCAGCCGCGCCACGCTCGAGAGCCCGGCTGACGAATTCGTGCCCATCAAACCGGGGACCGCGGAGGGCAAAGAAAAGCTGGCCGGGCGTAATTGTGCGCGAGTCGAGGGAATAGCTCCGCACCAACCGCTCGGGCGCCCCGCACGGGACACCCAGCATTGTGGCCACCTCCCCCATCATTAGTTGCATCGTCTTTCGAGCTCCGAAACCTTAACGATCCGAGCGAGGGCAATCCTATCTTCCGGCAGGCTTCGCTTTTGGCGCGTGGGAATTCTCGCGCTGATAGCCCAGTTCGCGCAGGACCTTTCGCGAAACTTCTCGGTCATCAAAGGGAATCAGTCCCTCCTTCAGCACTTGATAGGTTTCGTGTCCTTTCCCGGCGAGGACCACAACGTCGCCTTCGCGGGCTTCGTCCAGAGCCTTCCGAATCGCCCGTTCCCGATCCACCTCCGCGAGGTAAGGCTTGCCGGTCTTTTGCAGACCTACCAAGGCGTCAGTCATGATGCGGAGAGGGTCCTCGCTTCGCGGATTGTCGGAAGTGAGCACTGTGAAATCGCTCAAAGAGCTTGCGGCCTCACCCATCAGGGGTCGTTTGGTGCGGTCGCGTTCGCCTCCACACCCGAAAACGACGATCAAGCGGTCGCGCGTCAGTTCCCGCGCGGTCCTCAGGACGTTGCGCAGCGCATCGTCCGTATGAGCGTAATCCACGACCACCAAGAAAGGCTGGCCCTCGTCGATTCGCTCGAATCGCCCGGGGACTGCTTTCAGGTTGGCGATCCCTTCCTCGATGTTTTCCTTCGGAATCCCCAAGGCCACCGCAGTGGCCGTCGCCGCCAAGATATTGGCGAGGTTGGCGCGCCCGACCAGCGCGGAAGTAATCCGCAGCTTTCCCACCGGCGTCGCCACCACAGCCTCCCAGCCCTTGGAGCTTGGATTCGACTGTTTCGGCTTAACCAGGGCGTCCGCATTCATCCCGTAGGTCATCCGGTTGGGGTAAGGCAGTTCAAGGAGTTTGACTCCCCACGAGTCATCCAGATTAATCACCGCCCACTCCGGAGGCGGTGTTCCCAACCCCTCGAAGAGGCGGCGCTTGGCCTCAAAATAGTGCTCGAAATCCTTATGATAGTCGAGGTGGTCCTGCGTCAGGTTGGTAAACACCGCGGCGGAGAACGGAAATCCCCAGACGCGCTCTTGTGCCAGGGCGTGTGACGACACTTCCATCACCACGGCTTTGGCACTCGCCTGAACCAATTGGGCAAAATAGGAGAGTAAATCCAGTGATTCGGGCGTGGTATTGAGCGCAGGCAAGCTGCGCTCTCCAACGCGGTATTCGATGGTGCCGATCAGGCCGGACCGGATCCCCGTGGACCGGAGAATGCTCTCCACCAAATAAGCTGTCGTGGTCTTGCCGTTCGTCCCAGTAATTCCGATCAGTTGGAGGTGAGCATCGGGGTAGCCGTAGAACGCCCGACTGGCCTGAGCGAGAGCACGGCGAATCTTTGGAACACGAATCCACCGGAGAGCCAGCTCAGGAGGCGCCTCACGCTCGCTGACAACCGCTACAGCCCCACGCTGCAGAGCGTCAAGGATGAAGTTATGCCCGTCGGCTTTTTCTCCTTGAATGGCAAAGAACAGAGCTCCCGGCTGAACTCGGCGTGAATCATAGGCTAAGGAGGAAATCTGCGCCCCGGCATCTGCCCCCATTTCGAGGCCCGACAGTCCTGGGACCAACTCGCCCAATCTCATCTTCTTCTCGCATTATAGCACTGCCAACTTTTCGGTCCTGAGCGCAGGCGTTCCCTGGCTGTTGCCGGGAACTGCACGCCCTCAACCGGGCTCGCACCTTTTCCCCACCACAGCAAGGTCGCGTCGGAAGTCGGCGTAAGCACGGGGTCACCGTGAGTGCGGACTCAGTGTTTCGCCCCCTATCGCGCGAGGCGGACCCAAACCCTTGTGCCTGCCGGCACGCACCGAGCGGCCGGCGGATCCTGCTCCACGACTAGTCCGGTCCCGGAAGCATTCAGTTCCAAACCCAACTTTTGGCATTCCTCGGCAACCCGGCGCGCCGCCCAGCCAACAAAATCCGGAACAGAAACCGAAGGACCATCATCCAGTACTACGGTGTGCGCCGCTGGGATCGCCTCCGGCTCGCGGCGCGCAAAGGCCTGCAGAGGCACCGTCCTTGAAAACGAGGCGGGTCTAAGGGTGGAGGTGGCAGCCCCAGGAAATCCAGATTCCGGAGGAAGGAGTCCCACACGATCTGCACGCTTCTGGGCGTGAGGCCCTGCGGGGGCGGAGGTCACAATTTGAGGCCACCGGGAAGGATTGTCTTGCGGTACGTTCAGATAACCCAGAGTCTGCTCTGCGATGGATCTGAATACCGGAGCTGCCACCTCGGACCCGTAAATTGCCCCTACCGGCGAGTCAATAACCACCAGAATGGTTACAGCCGGTCGTGCTAGGGGGGCAAAGCCTACAAAGGACGATACGTAGTGCGATCTAGAGTAGCGGCCGGAAGCGTCGATCTTCTGCGCGGTCCCCGTTTTTCCGGCGGCTGAATACCCATTCAGGCGCGCGGGGGTGCCTGTACCTCTTTCCACCACCTCCCCAAACATCTGCTTCATCAGCGCCGCGGTTTGCTCGCTGACCACGCGGCGGCCGGAGACAGGGGGTAACGGATCGTGCTTTTGGTCAAGGAAAACATCCTGCACGATCCGGGGGCCGAACAGGATGCCGCCGTTCGCAATGGCGGAGAATGCGCTCGCTAGTTGCAGCGGGGTCACGCCTATTTCCTGGCCCATGGAGATCTCTCCGATCGAGATCCCGGACCAGCGGTTGGGGGCTTTGAGCAACCCGCGCTCTTCACCGGGCAACTCAATCTCGGTCTTCGACCCAAAGCCGAAACTGCGAATGTAACGATACAGGCGCTCATCGCCCAGCCGGAGCCCCAGCTTGATGGCTCCCACATCGCTAGAGTGAACCAGCACGTCGGTCACGGTCAGGCCGCCAAAGGGCTTGTGGTCGTGGATCACGTGACCCGCCAGCATGATACTGCCTTGCTGGCAGTTGATGACCTCTTGCGGGTTCGTCAGGTGCTCCTCCAAGGCAGCCGATAGGGTCACCATCTTGAACGTCGAGCCTGGCTCGTAAACCCAACCAATGCCCCGGTCCACCAAGGCTTCGGGCCGACTCTGCGCATACTCGTTGGGGTTAAACGTAGGCTGGCTGGCCAAGGCCAGGATTTCGCCCGTGTTCGGGTTCTGCACGATGTCGATGCCCCCGGCCGCCTTCCATTTCTCAACGGCTTCCGCGAGCGCCTTCGCAGCGATGTATTGGATCTTTTCATCCAAGGTCAGGACGACGTTTTTGCCCGGGCGCCCCGGCCAGTCCGTGGAGTAGAACGACCGGCGGCGGGCGTCGGAGGCCACCAGCACTCGGCCGGGCCGGCCTTTAATTGCGTCGTCCAGCGCATATTCGAGGCCCGCCAGCCCTGTGTCATCCATGCCCACGTACCCCACAACGTGGGCCGCCAGTTCGCCCTTGGGATAGAAACGCTTGGTCTCTCGCTGGCAGTAAATCCCTTTGAGGTTCAACTCACGGACACGCCCTGCTTCCCCGGTTGCCACCTTCCTTTTCACCCAGCAAAACGAACGAAAGGCCTGGAATCGCCCCAGTAGATCATTCGCCTCGAGTCCGAGGATAGGCGCGAGCAACCGCGCCACCATGACGGGATCAGGAATCTCACTCGGGACCGCATAAACGGAGTCCACGCCCAGACTCATGGCGAGCGGGTTCATCTGGCGGTCGAAAATCGTGCCTCGCTGGGGCGCCACTTCAATCGTGCGCTGCTGTTGACGCTGTGCCCTGGAGAGTAAATCCACATATTGGATAATCTGCAGATGATAAAGCCGGGCCGCGAGGCCCAACATCCAGATCGCCAGCATCCCGCCCAACACCAGGTCCCGGCTCAACCCTTTGCCCGATGGCGCAGGGCTCAGCACGCGATGTCCGTAAGTCTTCGCCGGCCGCGACTGCGCGTTGCGCGATGCCATTGCCGTGCTACTCGCGAGGATTCTCTCCGCTGCTGCCGGAGAAGTTATGCGCCCACTGGGGATTGTCCGCCGGCGGGGAGACCTCGCCGGCACCCACCTGAATCACCTGCCGCGGGTGGGGCGAGACCAAGCCGAGTTCCCGCCGCGCCAGCGTGTCAATCCTTTGGGGATCAGCCAGAGACGCCTGCTCGAGCCGTAATTGGTGATTCCACTCTTCCATGGCCGCCCGCTCGGCCTTGAGCTGCTCAATCTGATAACCATTCCGCACACACTGGAAATGCTGCCCCGCGAAGAGGAGACCGGAAAGAAAAACCAGAATGCCCAATCCCAATAGACTGAAACATTCACGGCGCCTCTCCGGGTCAACTTCCCGCCGCAGGCGGGAGTTGTCGATCTGCTTCATGAAATAAATTTCCGGGAAACTCGCTCGGCCCGCTGCCGGGGCGTTGCGGGGACGCCGTCTCGCTCTCGGAAGGGTTACCGCTAGGGTTGCCATGGTTTCGGGGTTCGGATTTAGGGATTCGGGGCTCGGGTCGTGGGGTTCGCCGTTCGTCCCGAACCCCCAATCCCGAAATCCTAATCCCTGCTCTTCTCTGCTGCCCGAAGCTTGGCGCTGCGTGAACGGGGATTCGCCCGGACTTCTTCCTCGCCCGGACAAACCACTTTCGGCGTCAGAATGTGCGCTCGGCCTTCACGCTGCCAGCTCTGGAAGGCCCGCTTCACCAAGCGGTCCTCCAAGGAATGGAAACTCACAATGACCACCCGGCCCCCCGGCCGCAGAATATCCAAGGCCTTCGCCAGGAACGCGGCAAGGTTCTCCAGTTCCTGGTTCACCGCCAGCCGCAGCGCGAGAAAGGTGCGCGTGGCAGGGTGAAGGTGGTGGAGGCCCGCCCGGGAGGGGATCGCTCGCGTCACCACCTGCGCCAGTTCGGTGGTTGTTCGATACGGACGGGCCTTCACAAGTGCTCGCGCGATGCGGCGCGAGTGGCGCTCTTCTCCCAACTTGAAAATCAGGTCGGCCAGGTTGCGCTCCGGCAGGCGATTGACAATCTCTTGGGCTGTGGTGCCGGTGCTTGGGTCCATGCGCATGTCGAGCGGACCCGGCCGATCAAAGCTGAACCCCCGGGAAGCGTCCTCAAGTTGCATTGAACTGACGCCCAGGTCAGCCAGCAGGCCGTCCGCGAGCCCGAGCCCGCTTGCGGCCTGCCATTCGTCTATCTCGGCGAAGTTCCCGTGCAGCACGGTCAACCTCTCGCCAAAACCCTGAAGCCGCTCCTGGGCCACGGCCAGCGCCGCAGCATCCCGGTCGATCCCCAGCAGCTTCCCGTTACCGAGACGCTGGAGAATCCCTTCCGCATGCCCACCCGCCCCCAGCGTCGCGTCGACGTAAACCCCATCGGGCTTGACCTCTAAGAACCCCAGTGCTTCCCGAAGCAGCACGGGCCGATGCAAGCCCCGGGATTCGGGGTTCGGCGTTCGGGGCTCTTCCTGCCTGGTCTGTTCCTCATTGGCCAACGTTTTCCAATTCCCTGCCTGAGTTCGCTGACCGCCAATCGAAAATCCCAAAACAGAAATCGCAAATAACTAGATTCCCAAGTTGCTAAGATCGTCCAGGTCCTCATCGGTGAGTGGCTCGCGCTCGAGATGCTCGCGGTAACGTTCCATGTTCCACACGTCGAGACTATCAAGGTAGCCGAGCACCGCAACTTCCCCGCGCATCCCTGCCGATTCGCGCAACAGCGAAGGGATCAGGACTCTTCCCTGCGCGTCCATGTGCGCGGCTTGTCCCCAGTAGTTCGTCCGATCGAGGAATCTCTTCTTGGCCTTCTTCATCCGCGGCAACGCGGCAAGCTTCTCCTCGATCTGCCGCCAGACCGCAAATGGATAAACGCGCACGAACTCCCCACTGAGGCTCGTCACATAGAAGTCCGGACCGTAGTTTTCGTCCAGGAAGGTCTTGAAGGCCGTCGGGATCTTCAGCCGACCTTTGCCGTCCACCGTTGCCGGGTAGTTACCGCGCAGCATCGTGAGAACCTAAAACCCGCTCAGAACCTTGCCAAAACCAAACCCTTTGTCTACTTCTTGCTACTTAAGACCACTTTTGTCCACGACTATAGGGGTCAAGATATCCCTTGTCAAGGCTTTTTTTTGTTTTTTTCAAGGAGTTAGAGAGCCGACAGGGCTATCCACTCTCTTGGGGTGGGTAGCGCAGAGGCCACTAGGAGTAGTGGTCTTGGCGGGGGCTATTGCTTCCCGCCGGGGGCGGGTTGGGGCTCTAAGGGCTTCCGTGTTCCGTAGGCTTCATCCCGCACGGCGGGACAGGGAACGGTCCCGAGCGAGCGCAAACCGACCCAAATTAGCGCTTATGGGCGAAGCCCTTGGCTAGTTCGCCGTCGCCTGGAGTGCCAAAAACTCACCAGCGCGAGGCATCGAACTGCGGCAGCACTCTCCTTGCCCAAATCGCCCTACCATTTGCGGAAAATTCGTAAGATACTGACTACCCCACGCCGTCGGCGGGCGGCGGTGCCCTGCCCTTTGCCAAATGAGGCCGGGTCTCCTGTGAGGCGGGGGAGGGCGGCCAGCTAGGCCAGGCCCATGGCGGCTGCGGGTTTGTGTTTCCGAGAAAGGCCGCCAGCGCCGCGGGCGCAAGGCTGCTGAAGGCTCAGACGAGGAGAAGCAAATGAGACGCAAAGCGAAGGCAAAAGGGAAAGTGAAGGCAAAAGCCCAGGCCATTCCTCCGGGTTTCCACACGCTCACGCCGTATCTGGTGGTGCGTGATGCTCCCCAGGCCATTGAGTTTTACAAGCAGGCCTTTGGCGCCAAGGTGAGGGGCGTCCACCCCACTCCGGACGGTAAAGTTATGAATGCGGACCTGAAAATCGGCGACTCGATTCTGCTGTTCAGTGACGAGTTCCCCGGTCCAGGTTGCCGCTCACCGCAAACCCTCGGCGGCAGCAGCGTGACGATCCACGTATACGTCAAGGATGTCGATAAACTCTTTAACCAAGCTGTCGCCGCCGGCGCCAAGGTAATCATGCCCCTGATGGACGCCTTCTGGGGCGACCGCTATGGGCAACTCGAAGACCCCTTCGGCCACCGGTGGTCACTCGCTACCCACAAAGAGGACCTTTCCTCAAAGGAAATCGAGCAACGCGCCCAGGCGTTTTTCGCGGAGATGGCGAAACAGCACCAGGCAGGGACTTAGCACAATTCTTGTCGTTGGTAGCCACGGTCAGCGGTTTTCTGACCGTGGGTTTTACCCCGGATCACAAACCCACGGCTAATTCAAACGACGAATTAACCGTGGCTAGCCACTGACGCCGCCATGCCGCCCAACTTCGCCGAATACTACGACGCCATCCTCAACTGGGACAAGCGCCTCGCGCGCGAGGTGCCGTTGCTGGAGGGTTTGGCGCGCCGCGCCGGCTCCCGAGTCCTGATGCCTGCCTGTGGAACAGGCGGGCATATCGTGGCGCTGGCCCAGCGGGGCTTTCACGTTCTCGGCTTCGATACTGACGAAGGCGCAGTGGAGTTCACTCGCCGGCGCATCGACTCTGCTTCAAACTCAGTTGTGGCTGCGGGCGGCGAAGCGCGCGTGGCCCTCCTGAAGATGGAAGAATCCCACCGGTTGGGGGCAACCCACGACGTGGCGTTTTGCCTGGGCAACGCCTTACCGGGACTTTCGAGCCCTGGCCAGCTCCTGGCGGCGTTGCGGGGCGTGGCGGGCGCACTACGGCCCGGTGGGACTTTCCTGACTCAGAACCTTAACTACGATCTTCGCTGGCGGGAAAAGATCCCCTGGTTCCCTCTTCTCTCCGGAGAGACTTCGCAAGAGGAAGTCTTGCTCGTCAAGTTCGCCGACTACGCAACAGAGTTCATCAACTTCCACGCCATGTTTCTGACCCGTGAGAAGCCGGCGGGGAAATGGCAGGCGCACATCCGGTCGAGCCGGCAGCTTCCGCTCTTCCGCGCGCGCCTGGCTGAGCTGCTCACGCAAGCGGGCTTCGCCGATCTCCACTTCTGGGGTGACTTCGCGAAGTCACCCTTTGACCCCGAGAAATCGAACGACCTTCTCGTGTGTGGCACAAGGGTGTAGCGAAACTAATACAAACGCACAAAGTTGGGTGACATTCGCTGTAGCGGCGATGTCCTCATCGCCGCAGATTTTGCCGGTGACGACACCCGCGCTACAGCACGCTGTAACATCGTTAAATGCGTTTGTATTAGGTAGCGAAGCGCGGTCTTAGCCGCATCCAATGGCAGTCGTTCGGATGATCGAACGTACTTGGTTTCCGCCCCCTGGCCAATCTTGTGAGGAGGATCTCAGATAAGCGCGTCCAAGTGACTTTGGACCGTTGCCGTCCCAACTTCCCAGGACCCCGTTTCGGGGGATCTGAACGCTATCGGCCACTTGTCCGGTTTGCCGACTAACCGTCAACTGGTCGCAGGCTGCGGAGGACATGTGCCACTAGCCATGCGCCGCTGGCCAAAGGGTGTTAGAGTAACTCACTGAGTTGCGTCGTTCGGGGAAGGGAGCCAAACGTGAAGGAACTGACGGGCATGGACATCCAAGTGTTACTAGAGTGCCTGGAGTACAGCATACAGCGCGTTAGTGAGGCGCAGGGCACGCCGTACCCTGTCCGGCAAGAGAATCTCGAGCGCCTGCACGCTGTACAAGAGAAGCTGAGGCGGATGGCAGAGGGCCACCTAGACTAGGTCGGCGGTTGTGCAAGAGCGCGCACCTAGTGCCGCCTGTGCGTGAGGATATAGTCGACGCGAGCATTAAGGTATCTCTGATGACCCAGGCCCAAGCCGGCGACTTTGATTGCCGGGTATACGAGAGGATTGTTGCGGCCGTGCAGGCCGAACAGTCGGGAATCGACCTAAGTGTCACGCCAAACGCCAAAGTCATTGGTTGCATATCGGGCGTTCAACGTCAAATCGATGTGTTGATCGATGCACGGTGGGGCGACGACGATGTGGAAACACGAACAATTGTTGATGCCAAGTGTTACCGGGCCAAGCTCGACGTTAAGGATGTCGAGTCATTCGAAGGCATGATGAGGGACTGCCGAGCTCAACGCGGAATCTTGGTTTGCCCAAACGGATCCTCTGAGGCCGCGAAGCGGCGCGCACAGGATGCCATCACAATTACTTTGCTCTCGCCCGACGATCTCGACGACTTCCCCTGGGCTCAGTTTGACCCCTGCATGGGGGAATGCGCTCGGTCGAGAAGAGGCAAGAATGGCTTGGTACTTTGGGATGGACAGCTTCCAGTCGGGCTGGAGGGAACGTGGGTGATCGTTTGGTCGGGGAAATGCGACCGATGCCACAATTTCCACATATGGTGCTGGGACTGCGGAGAGAAGTTCGCTTTGAGCGATGAGGACGAGCACATCTGCTACTGTGGCTATCGTTGGGTTACCGTGATCGAGCAGGAACTTTCGAATGACGAACTGCTCAATGCAGTCCACTTAATTCTGATGATTGGGCAACAAATCTTTCCACTTGACCGGCGCCGGCTTCGCTAATCTCGCAGGAGCACACCGAGCTTATTGCTATGGTGTCGCCTTCATGAAGTATGGGTAATACCTGTGGAAATCGGCATACTGCTGGAGTTTCATTTCGGTCGACTCTTGGTCGTCATCAATGAGGTATCCCAGCGATTGCCTCAGAATCGCGCCCGCTCCAGGGCCACAAGGGAGTAAGCGCTGGAGATGCAAACGCTCCTTCGTGCTAAGGGTCGGCACGTCGATCAGCCGGGGCCTCGCCCACGTAAGATTTGAGAATTGCAGGCGGTTGAAGGCCTCTTTTACTCTGTCCTGTTGGTCTCTTTGGCACACGAGGCCGGTAAGGCTGAACATGCTGGTTCCATCCGAGTAGCGGAAAGATGAAATCGGCTGGAAAGTGAGAGGTGTTGCACTTGAAAGCGTTTTTTGAGATGCGATTCTCAACATGGTCTGGACCAAGAACGCGAAGTCGTCTGCCGTCGCGGGCGGACTAGTTTCCGGCCTCGGCAAGTATGCTCCGAACCTCTTTTGAAAGTCTTGGACCTTCCACTTCCTGTTGAAATAGTCCCTCGGCTCGGCCCTCATCGTAACCTTAATCATGCTGGTCGGTGTGGCTTTGCCAAGCAGCACCATGAAATCCTCGAAATTACCAAATTCGAATCTGGTGTAGTCCAGCCAGAAAATGCTTTTCTCGTCCTTAGGGTCATACTCCGTGAGAAACGACTTGAACTGGCCCTGCCTGATCTTCAGCGTGCCGCAGGGCAGGTGAAAGTCTTGACGCTTGAAGATGTCATCATCTTCCTCGACGGAAATCATCTTGATGTCAGGGTAGAATTCGTACATAAGGCGGCAGTCTTCTAAATGAGGGCCTCCCAAGGAGTAGTAGGTGTAGTCACTTAACGACAGGCCTAGGTTCATAATGTACTTAACGGCCTCGATCAATGTAAGACGGTCCACAGCCTTGTTTGGTCGCAGATGATAAGCGGGTTGGCTCATCTTTGTGCCTCTGCGTCACTCAGGATGAGGTCGAAGCACTTCTCTCCAACCACAGAAGGATCTACATCGGGGTCCTCGAACAGATGTTCTGCCACGAGCTTTACTTCCTCGACTTTCTTGACAAAGGAAATCCGGCGGGTTTGTGGCTCCGGCCTCGCCGGCAGAGGAAGTTCAGGCTTGAACTGGTCGCCTTTCGGGACCGACTGCTTCGTCGGGTTGAATTGCAGACGCTCAGCGGCCGCCTTTATCTCTTGAAAGGAGAGCGCCGGGCCGGCCGCCTCAATTTGCTTGCGGGATTCCTCGGCACGTGCCTTCCATTTGTTCGTATAGTTAGTGAAAATGCGCATTCCTTCACGCATCTTGTTCTTTATTTGCAGGTATAGCACGGAGGAAGCGTCGATGCCGCGCTTCGTCGTGGTGGTCGGCAGCCTCGAGGGGTCGTCCGCCTTGAATTCGACGATTCCTGAAATCGCGATAAATTGTGTGTGGTATCGGGGGATTCCTGCCTCGCCCCACCCAGTAAGCTCGCTACGGTCACAGTACAATACCGCGCGATCATTGCACAGTACCGTCCAGCCGGCATCCAGCGAGGAGTACTTCTTTTCGTCCTGCTCCCTTTCGATTTCATCCTGAGACGGAATTGGCCTCGTAAATCCGACGGCCAGAAATACCTCAACACCGTCGGTCTTCGTCTTGAAAATGAACGGTTGTATCCCTTGCCTTTTACCTCTCCCCATTTTCTTATCGAAAACCAATTTCGTAGGACGGGGCTTGATAGCCCGGCGGTTGAGCCGGACCTCCAAACCTTTGTCGATTATGAAAGCATAGTGCGTCGCCACCAGCGTCTCTAGGTCTGACTCAAACGATTCTGTGTCCTCGACAAAGCGCCTTCTCACGCCATCGTGGAGGTCCCCTATCACTATGGTGGTACCGTTTTGCGCCCGCGACTTCCGAGCAGGATGAACGGGGATTCGCCACTGGCCCTCATCGGCTATCCATTCAGGGGTGATATCCACCTCGTAAGCGTCATCCGCTGTTTGTGTGGAGATTAAACTGCGCATCCCCATCTTGAAGAGTGCCCGCTTCATGCCGATGCCATACACGCCGACAGAACCGGGTGCGTCCGGGGGCCGGTGAACCGGTCGTCCCATTTTAAAGGCGTATTCATGGAGGCTCCAAGGAATGCCACCACAGTTGTCGGAGATTTCGAAGGTGTCCTTGTCGAACTTGATCTCAGCGCGGAAACCCGCGTATGGTTTGGCTTCGTGGTCCGTCTGCTTGCTCCGGAGGATTCCGTCTACGCAATTGTCCAAAAGATCGAGAATAGCTTCGTCGAGCCTAATGTCACGCGTAAGCATGTGAACGAAGAAAGACTTAACGGGCGAAGCATCAACTGGCTCGTATTTGGTTGACTTCGTCTCAGCCATATCGTCTCCTCCCGGGCTATGCGGTTTGAAGCGCGCGAAACGTTGATCGCGCCACTGAACGGGCGAGCCGGGGTGGAACTGAGTTGCCAATCTGTCGGAAAGCGTGCCACTTGGTAGGATGAAAGCAGAACCAGTCAGGAAACGAGTGTAGTCTTGCGGCCTCGCGAACCGAAATACACCGATCTTGAAAAGGGTGGATAGGTCGCGGCGCCATAAACGAACCTTGGGCAGGGCCCGTTCCTGCGCGAAGGGTCTTCGCCAACCCGGTCTTCGCGAGGCGGTGAAACCTGCTCACTTCCTCATAGCACCCCTGCCTCGTTTTGCTGAAGCGCTCAACGGTTTTGAGAGTGTGCGTTGTCCTCATGCATCCGGTCAAGCCGGTTCCATTTCTGTCTCGTCGGTGTGACAGGTCGTCTGGGTCCGGTACTTCACCCCGCAAGACTTTCGCGTAATGGCTCGGCTCGCCCAAAGCTCCCCGGTACTCGTCCCCAGAAAGTAGGTACTTATAATTGTCGATGAGCGGAAGGTCGCCAATCGCGTCCCAAACCGTGGGTCCCGTGTAGTCGCCCTTCCGACCTACGACATAGACGGGTTTAGGATACTCAGGAGCTTCCAACCCCCGCTTGTAACCTAAAACGAAAACGCGCCGTCGGAGTTGCGGCACCCCAAATTCTGCAGCATTCAGCACCTGAATCGGGTCAACATAGCAATAACCAATGTCGCGGACACGCTTGAGGAATTCATCGAGAACTGCTTTGGCGGCGCCAAGCTGAATTCCCTCGACATTCTCAAGCACCCAATATGACGGGGACAGCTCACCGATGAGCCGCGCCACTTCGAAGAGGACGAAGTTGCGCGGATCATCAGGGCACCGCCGGCCGATCAGCGAGAACCCTTGACACGGCGTCCCGGCGAAAACCACATCGACACTACTGTCTCCAAGCGCGGCTTCCGACCTGATGTCATCCCCGGAGATTTCAGCTAGATCTGCACGCCATGTTTTGCAATTAGGGAAGTTTTGCTGATGTGTCGAAACATGAATTGCATCGATGTCGACCGCACTAAGAACATCAAAGCCCGCCTGCTCGAAGCCCAGGCTCATCCCTCCAACTCCGCAACATAAACCGACACCGACGGGTCGGCTAGCCTTATGCATGCAGCTTCCTAAAATATTCGCACGAATGATTGATGCAGCACTGTTGACACGCGGGCTTTTCGGGTCGACAAATCTTTCGACCGTGAAGCACGCAGCCAACGTGAAACGCGTATCGAAAATCTGGCGGCACGAGGGCCTCAAGTTCCTCGTGCGACTGGTCCGCCCGTCTTCTTGCAGTCCACCCGAGACGAGTCGCGATTCGATGGACGTGTGCATCGACGGGAAGGACAGAAGCCCCCATTGTGTACATCATTACACACTTCGCCACCTTATCGGAAACTCCCGGTAGGCCGACTAGGTATTCGTGAACATCCCCCTCGCTTCGTTGCCTCAAAGCGCGGAGGTCGCACTTACCAAAATCTTCGCGGATCTTTTTGAATGCTGCGCGAAGTTGTTTCGCCTTCACCTCAGAGAGTCCAGCAGGCTTCAGGATAGGGCGAAGAACCTTGCTGCCAGTGGCCAGAACCTCATCCCAGGACTCAAACCTAGCCTTCAAGCGTCGGTAGGTAAGCCGCGCCATCTGGGCGGACGTCTTGTTTGACACGACGACGTAAACCAGGTCGTCAAGCGGGTCCTTCGGATTCCCAAGGCGTGGCGCACCGTAAGCTCCCCGCAGCTGCTTGCAAACCTCCCCCACGATTCGATCCCGGATGGCCAGAGGCTTGCGCCATAGTGGGCCGGTCTTTTTCACCGGCTTTTGCATACGTCGCCTTAGTATCTTCCCGATCTGGGACGAACGTGCCAATCGCGCTCATTCAGACCTTTAACACCGTCAACTCTAACACCATTCTAGTGAATGTAGAAGTGACTTTGTTGGGATGGAAAGTCCCTTCCGGTTTGGCTCGCAACCGGATTGCCAAATTTCCGGCGGGTCCCGGCCTTGGTCCGCAGAGTAAGGTCAGTGGCGCAGTCCCGAAGGCACGGCGATGAAAAGGGGCAGGAGAGAATCGCCGAGTAATGCGGCGATGGGGATTACACTCCAGCTTGAAAGCTTGGCGCCGGTTTCGTGCTGTCGAAATTCGATCTATGGTGCATGTAGGGTGACGGCTGGCCGCCCCCAAGGGCAAGCCCTACACCCACGACTGGGGGAGCGGCTCGAAAGGGGGACACCGGTTTAGCGCCATTGAAATGCGAACAGAGGCAGTGTAGCGCCGGCGGCCGACGATAGCGTTTAGTGACGAGGCCGCAGGGGCAATTCGAAGGTGTGGCCAAGCGGCGGCGCACCCGGAAACAATCCCCTTCGACGTATTACGCCCTAACCGTGCTTTTGGCTCGTCGTCGCTAAACTCCAGGAAAAACCTTTGTCCAAATCCAAAAAGAAAGGCTAGCCCCTGCCGCGTGTCCATCATATGATCGTTCTCAGGATGAAGACACTTGTGCGAATTAATTGGAATCATTCATGGCAGATAATCAGGCAGTGCTCAACTCCGTCGAAAGCATCGCCGCAACCGCTCCCGACACGCGCGCGCTGATAGCTGAAACCGTAGCGTTCCTGCAACGCGCGCGGAAGCATTACAACTGGGTGGGGGTATATCTCCTCCAAAATGGCGAACTCGTGCTCGGGCCTTATGTGGGCAAACCGACGCCGCACGCACGCATCCCCTTGAACAAGGGCCTGTGCGGCGCAGCAGCCTCAACCGGCCAAACAATTATTGTGGATGACGTGAACGCGGACCCACGTTACCTGGCATGCAGCCTGGAGACGCGCGCGGAGATTGTGGTGCCCATTATGCGCGAAGGACGCGTGCTCGGGGAAATTGATATCGACAGCGATACGCCGGCGGCGTTCGCCGGGGCAGATCGCGCCCTGCTGGAAGGCGTCGCGCGAATTCTGGCTGAGAAGCTTTGTATGACGAACTCGCAACCCATTCTGGTCGCGGCCGGCATTATACTAAACGGTGATCGTATCCTGATCTGCCAGCGGCACCGTTCCGACGCTTATGGACTCCAGTGGGAGTTTCCAGGCGGCAAGGTACGCGATGGGGAAAACCTGGAAGAGTCGCTGCGACGAGAACTCGCGGAAGAACTCGCCATCCAGGCCGAAGTTGGGCCAGAGGTCTTCCGCCTGCGTCATCTCTATCCCGACCGCTACGTGGAGGTGGTCTTCTTCACGGTCGTGACCTATCGCGGCGAGGTCCGCAACAAGGTGTTTGAAGCCATCGAGTGGGCTCCGCGCACCAAGCTTGCGGAGTACAACTTCTTGCAAGCTGACCAAGAGCTGGTGAATCGAATTTCTCGAGGGGAAATTGTGTAGGGGGTCACGTAGGGCCGCCCCTTGGGGCGGCCTTGGTCCGTCAACTGACGGACAAGCCCCGGCCTTGCAACAGCCTTGGCCGGGGCGAGCCCCGGCCCTACTGTCAATTGGCGGGTGTCTGCATGCCTAAGTGGCTCAAGATTGCGCTCGCGGTGGCGATGGGATGCACCGTCGCGATTTCGCTCCGAGGTCAAGTCGAGACTGTCGAGGTTCCGCACGCCGCCCCTGTCTGGGTCAGCCGCGTACGCATCGCAGGTCATTTGGCCCTGTCTTACTCTCCGGCCGGGGCCTTTTCTCCCGACAGCTCACTTCTGGCCATCGCCCACGAGGACCAAGTAGTGCTGATGGATCTTCGCGAGGGCAGCATCCGGAAAGTACTGCGCCCCCGCATTCAGGACGTTACCGACCTCCAAATCCAGTCGGCAAATTTCCTGGCATCGAACATCCTTTTCTTGTTGGGGACCGGCTTGATGCACATTAGCGGCCAAGGGACTGGCAGGCCAACTCCGTTGCTCGCCTTCCAATGGGACGCAGAACAGAATGCCCTCGCCGGGAAAGTCGATGCGCTGGGCGCCAAGGGAGGGTTCGGGCCCGTTCGTTACTTCCCCCAGATAGGTTATCTGGCGCTGTATAAAGACGCCAAGTTCGATCTCTGGAATCCTCGCGGTGGGGGCGGCGGTCGCACCGCCATTCCTGATTTGACGCAGTCGCCCAACTTGTTCGAGTTTTCGCCCGACGGGCACTGGCTTTTGCTCGCGCAGATCGCCAGCAGTTCCAATCCGGACCCCGTCGTCGTCGCACTCAAGGAGCATCGGTTCGTGGACACGTTACGAGGGCACAATGGCACCGTGCTGAGCATCGCCTTCTCGCGGGACTGCAAAAGGGTAGTGACCGCCTGTGAGGACGGCAAAGTCCGCATTTTCTCCGCGCCCGACTGGAAACTTTTGCAGACACTCACCGGCCACCAGGGGCCGGTGCATTGGGCGGAGTTTTCTCCCGACGGCACGTGGGTCGTCTCGGCCGGAGAAGACAAGACCGTGAGGATATGGTCGCCAGAAGACGGCAAGCTCGTGCAGAGCCTCGAGGAGAGCCAAGCTCCCTTGCTCACGGTCTCGTTCTCCCCTAATGGCCAAGCCGTGGCCGCGTCCTCTGAACACGCCGTGCTTATTTGGCAGCGAACAGGCGGTGGCCGGTAGCAAGCGTAGCGCAGACCGGCGCCTTCCCGGTCTGCGGTTCTTCCGTCGCCACACAAGGTTGTTCGTCACATTCGCGCTTTCGAATCCAAGGGCAAACTCAACCGGCCAGTCGTTAGCCCACAACGGCGCATGGGTTACCCCGCACTCATGCCGGAATACTCCTTCGCGCTGGACCATCGCCAGGGAGTGGAAATACTCGCGGCTTGAGCAGGCGCACCGTGACGAAAAAGAGCCAGCCAGCCCATATCGAGATTTCTGTTGCGGTGTTGATAATCAATGGGCGATAGTTGTTCAGAGAAACGGAATGCCGCCCTTAAGCTACCGCCAGCACGAGACCAGTTTCTGCGCTGATGTCTCGAAGTGGTGCGACAAAATCTTTGAAGCTCATCCCGAGCTGCCTTTTGGCTCCTCCGAAATCGAAAGCTTCGGTCGCGGAAGTCTGAAGCGACAGGACTTCCGCGTTTTCGAACGCAAAGAAAAGGGACGAGGTAAATTGGCCCTCTGCGGAGAGGTCAAGCTTCCCGGCACATCACAAGGCAGCTCGCCATTCGGCCTCGCGCTTATGCAGGACGCCTTTACCAAAGCCACTCGTGAGAATTGCCAATACTTCTTCACTTGGAACGTCGAGCACCTTGCGCTGTTCGACCGTTCCAAGTGGGATGCCCCTTCGATGCACGAGCGGTGCGTTTGGGAATGCAAGCTGGGGATGGAGCTGAACAAGCCCGAAGACATTACGCTACCTGCGGTAAGGGTAAAGCTTGAAGAGGAATTCCTGCCCCGTTTTTTCGCCGGCTTTGCGGACCTCTGGTTGGGCCGCAAGAAGGACTTCGGTCTACGGCCTTCGGATTTCTACGTTACCGTTCTGGAAAGCCATCTGACAGGACCCCGGGGTCCTGTCCGCGAGCTTCGGGACTATCTCGATTCTGAATCCGCCCGGAAGCCCGGGTTCAGAGCGCACCTTTGGAGCTGGATGGCTCAAGAGCAGCAATGGAATGTTGACCCCAGCAACCCGAAATCATGGCGGGAGGCGATTGACCGGGCCGCGCGGAGCATGGCCTATGTGCTCAGCAACCGGATTCTCTTCTATCAAGCGGTTCGGTCTAGGCCCGAATGCGACCTTCCCGAACTCAAATTCCCACGCAAGACGACGACGCCGGAAGGGGCTTTCGAGTATTTGCGCGGACAGTTTCAGGAAGCCGTCGATGCTACGGGCGATTATGAGCCGGTCTTCTTCCCGCACGCCAGAGAGTGGGCGGCAACGGTAGCGTTGTCAGGTCCCAACTCAATTGAAGCGTGGGATAAGTTCATCCATGCGGTTCATGGATTCAACTTCAAGGAAATTCCTACCGACATCCTGGGTCACTTCTTCCAGAGGCTCATCAGCTCAGAGGAACGCCACAAATTCGGCCAGTTTTATACTGACGAGAACATTGTGGACGTCATCAATGCCTTTTGCATTCGTAAGGCGGAAGCCGCCACACTTGATCCCGCCTGCGGGAGCGGGACATTCCTCGTCCGCGCTTACTATCGCAAGCTCCACCTTGACAAGCGATTGACCAATCAGGAATTGCTGGCAGGCCTTTATGGTTGCGACATCAACCCCTTCCCGGCCCACTTGGCCACGCTGAACCTTGCTGCCAGGAATATAACCATTGAAGAAAACTATCCCCGCGTCGTACGCAAGAACTTTTTTGTGGTCGGGCCGGACAAGCCGTTTTGCGAAGTCCCCGGTGTTTTCCGCGACCGCCACGGGAAGCGCGAGATCGAGAAGATTCCCTTGCCCGTGCTAGATGCCATCGTGGGGAATCCACCCTATCTCCGGCAGGAAGATATACCGAAGGCCTCAGACCCTGGCGTCATCCGCGATCAGGCCAAAGAGCACTTGTATGAAACGGTAGAGCGGGCCTGGCCCGGAATCGCTCTCTCCAGGCAAAGTGATCTTCACCTTTACTTCTGGCCTCAGGCCTGCCGATTCCTTGCGGAAGACGGTTGGTTCGGATTTCTGACCTCATCGAGCTGGCTGGATGTCCGCTACGGATTCGCGCTGCAACGCTGGGTGCTCCTCAACTTTCGTCTTGTGGCCGTTATCGAAAGCGTAGACGAGCCATGGTTTGAGGATGCCCGGGTCAAAACTGCGGTGACCATCCTCCAGCGCTGTAGGGAGGAGCAAAACCGGAACGAGAACCTTGTCAAGTTCGTGCGCCTCAAGCGACCGCTGGCGGAGATCCTGGGCGAGCGGGAGGACGAAGCGCAGCGGCAGGAAGCGGCGGAGAAGTTCCGGGACCTGATCCTGAAGGCCAAATCGGACCGTTCGAATGACCAACTTCGCATCATGGTCCGACGTCAGGGGGACCTCTGGCAGGAGGGCCTTTCCATCGCGGAAATGTTCGCCAAGCACAAGGGCCTTGAAGTTGCCACGGCGGATGGCGACGCCGAGGAGGAGGCTGAGGAGAATCACGAAGAACCGACAACCACTGAAGATCTGACTCCGGGCGAACGTTTTGGAGACTATGGCGGCGGCAAGTGGGGGCGGTACCTGCGCGCGCCCGACTTCTATTTTGAAATTATGCGGGAATTCGGGAACCGGTTCACTCGGTTGGGCGAAGTCGCAACAATCAAGCGGGGAATCACAAGCGGTTGTGACGCCTTCTTCATGCCCCGCAATGTGTCGGCGGTGCTCCTGGCTAAAAACCAAAGCGAGTTGGAATGGCGCTTGCTCCCCTTGATGAGGCGCTGTAAGCGCGAGGAAGTGGAAACCGGGAAGGTCGTGATCGTCCAGTGCGGCGACAAGACGTTGCACCCAATTGAAGCGGAATATGTAAGGCCGGAAGTGCATAGCCTCATGCAGGTGGACCGCCCTGTGGTCTCGCCCGATCAACTCGACCGGGTGGTCCTGTGGGTCAATAAGGATCTGAAAGACATCAAGGGCACTTACGCCTGGCATTACATCACCTGGGGGGCCAAACAGACCTTCGCGTCCAAGAAGTCGAAGGCTGTCCCTGTGCCGATACGAGCCACCGTCGCAGGCCGCGACCCTTGGTACGACTTGACAGGACTGGAACCTGGGATAGGCTTTTGGCCCAAGTCACAGCAGTACCGACACATCATTCCGGCGAACTCATTTAGCCTAAACTGCAATTGCAATCTGTACGACCTGCACTCCTTCATGGGCGGCCAACTCGCTACGCGGGCCGTCGTGCCCATCTTGAACTCGACTCTGGTGGCGTTGTTAAAGACTTTCTATGGCCGCTATGCCGGGACGGAGGGGAATCTGAAGACGGAGATTGTCGATGTGGTGCTCATCGAGATTCCCGACCCGCGCAATGTCGATGAGGGTTTGTTAGCGAGGATGGAGTCTGCGATTGCATCAATGCAAGGGCGAGTGGTCACGCATTTGGTCGAAGAGGCCCTCATGAAGTGCCACACTGCCGATCAGGTCCGCGAGGCCGCGAAGCTTCCCCTGGGTTTGCCTCTCGAATTGCAGCAAGAAGACCGAAGGAAATTGGATGACGCAGTATTTGAACTCTTGGGTGTCCAAGATCCCCGCCGACGTGAGGAACTGATTGACCGCCTCTATCGCGAGGTGGCATTCCACTTCCGTTCGATCCGAATTGTGGAAGTCCAAAAGATGGAGCAACGGCGACACGGCGGCGGCAAAGACAACGTCTCCCAAATGGAACTCGCACTCGACGCCTGGAATCACCTCGACCCCGAATTACAGAAGCCTCTTTCCACTTGGCTCGACGACCAGACGGGAAGAGCGAAAACGGTGGAGTTACCCGAGGGCGAGGTCCGGCTTCCCGCTGCGGAAAACTGGTTCGAGGCGACGACGGTTTATTTCGGCAAGAACCCTGCTGTAAGCCGCGTTTGCGCCAGCCGACCAGAGGCGGAACTCCTCGCCGCCATCGCTCACCAGGGTCTGCGCGGCCCCGTTTCCGTTCCCACAACGGAACAAAAATGTCGCACCCTTTACCAATCCCTCGAAAACCGCCTCTCCAGCGCCAGGGCCAAATTTGAAGAATTGGCCCAAGAGCGCGCCGGAAGCGAGAAGTTGCGAGAGCAAGTTACGGAGCTTCTTCACCGCTGGTTCATCCACGGCCGTCCCACATGATCTGCGTAGGGGGCCGAGCAAACGTAGCGCCCCGATGCATCGGCGCGGTTCTTCCTCACATTCGCGCTTCCGAATCCAAGGGCAAACCCATTGGCGGGATAGACGCAGCGGGAAGCGCGGAGGTGCGCCTTTCAGGCCTCCAGCTCGACGGGAACGCGCCATCCGGCGTCTAACGGTGCGGCATATCCAGGGCGGGCGCGGAAATCAAATCTCTGTGGTCGGGAAGTTCCTGTCTTTCCCTTCGGGAAATCGCAGACTGTAAAAATCAGCGGCCTGGTCCAGCTAGCCCAGTAGAGTTCTCACTTGATTTTACTTGAGAGCACGCGTTGAGACCTTTCCTAACGCGTCAGTTAGCCCTTCTTCAAATTCACGAGTAACATCGTCAGATCCGGTACGCGCATGCGTAATCTCATGAAGCAGCGTTCCGGCAAAAGCCTCCAAGGACCGAAGCTGGGAGCGCTTGATAATGATTCGGCGTTTCTCGGATTCGCACAGACCGACCGGGGCTTGCGTACCCGTAAAGTCGGGACGCATCGTTTCTGAGATCTTGACCTCTTTCACTCCTGCTGGGGGTCCTCCAACCTGACTAGCGATTTCCTTGTGCCTATCAAAAATAGCGCGTTCAGGTGGTAACAGATCGCTCCTGTCCACGAACTTGAACTCAAAACTCTCTGCCCATTCCCGCTGGTACACCTCAAGATTGCGCACCGGGTTGCCCTTGACGTCCTTGACGCCACTCAGCCGGTCTCTAATGTTTTCCGGCAGGGTGACCACCTTGTATCCGTCAGAAATAGCGTGGTCAATGGCATCGGGCAGTGCGGTTCTCTGTGACGCCGTGGCGAACACGACCTCTCTTGACGCGTTGAGGATCTGGCAGGCATGCACCGCAACATCCACCCAATTCACCTCCTCGTGGTTCTTGCCCTGCTCCATGCCGACCAGGTCTTCCGCGAGCAATTCAGCAACTACGGTCGAATTGGATGCTAGAAGCATGGCCTTGACTCTTTCGGCGTACGCGGTTCGACCGACATTGGTCCGCTCTCTGTTTAGAGCTTTATTCATTGCTGCCGTGAGCGACGTAATGTTGTAGGAGAATGCGAATCTTTCTTCCTCCGCAACAAGCATGCCCTTTACATAAATACGAGCATTGCGCTCTATATTCCGTCCAAGGACCTGACCGTGGCGGGTAGTATCCAACACTTCCTCACCTGAGAATATGAGGAAGAAATCCTTAGCTCTGGCGATGTCTCCGTCTGAGACCCTCTTGAAAATAAACTCTGTACCAACGAGTCCAGGCTCCGAAGGCGGAGAGATAAGGGCATGCAGAGTGCTGACATCGCTGAAGTCGTGCTTCCTCGCCAGCTCTAAGCTGATGTCGCCATGTTTGGAGCGGACAGTTACATCGACCCCCCGTCGGTACAAAGTAGCCAAGGCGTCTTTCAAACCCACGCCGAACTTCCCCATGACTTTGGTGGCATTCTGGAGCTTTTGCGCGTCTTCATTTTGTGTAAGGTGCTCACACTTGAGGCCACGGCCATAGTCTCGAATGTGCCAGGCGGCCCTATTATCTTTAGTAATCTCGACTTGTTTCGTGTTTGTAAGTACCTGCTCGTCGAGCGCGTTCGCAATCACTTCTCGGATAGCGTGGCAGATTTCCCACCCTTCAAGTATCTTCTCAATATTAAGGTCGAACTTTGGAATGGCAGCTGCAAGCATAGAAGTCACATTATCTTGCATTGATTCCCTGCTTGGCTGGCGCTGCTCGCCGGCCTGTGGGGTCTGCGATTTCCCGAAGGAAAAGGCGACTCATTCCCATTGCGAGTCCTTCGGCTGACGGAGATCGCAGACTGCACGATTCAGCGGTCTGCGCCAGCCAGCGGGTTGGGCGGCTCAGGATTTTGGGAGCTGAAGGTAATCAATGGCTATGCAGGCGCCGACTCCGTGAGACTGGGATGCTAATGCAGCTCCGACCAGAGTCGCAAATTTCTTAAAGTCGACACCCATTATCAACACCTTTCCAGGGAAGGCCGCTGCAACATCGGCAAACTCTTCCGCATTCTGCGCGAATGGGTTCAGATTAAAGTTGGCTATCCCAATTACTGTGTCCTTCGAAGGGTCGGCGCTGAGCAGGAGAACCGGACCGCCTGAGTTTCCTCTATTCATGGTGATGTCGAGCCACGCCACGTCGCGTTCACCACCTTGGCCCAAGTAGCCAGGTGCTTTCCACTTTGTCGAGACAGTCCCAGTTGCTACAACTACTTGTTGGATGCCGAAAGGATAACCAGCCAAATACACCGAATCGCCTTCTGACACATCTACGAAGTGTCCCAACTTGAGAGGCCGAAGATCATTCACCGGAACGGATAACAGAGCGACGTCCCTGCCCAGAGCCGTCTGAAGCCCGTGTCCCGACACTGACGGGTGGGGCATGCCAGGCAGAACGCGACCATCATGCAGTTGAACCTCAATTCTGGCCGCATAGGTTACCTGGGTTTGACCATTCGGTGCCGGTGACAACTGCTGAACTACATGGAAGTTGGTCGCGACGAGATTTGGCGCCACGGCGAAACCTGTCCCTGAGGGAATGCCATTGACTAATATCCTGACGGTGCTTTCCTTCACTCCCTGGACTCTTTGCTGCATTGCGCTCCTCGACTGGCCGAGTAACAAACTGGCGCTACCGAAGCAAACCGCTAAGACAAACACAGTCCCACTCCATCGCATGGTTCCTCCCCCGCGCCTGCCCAACGGGTGGCTGGCCAGGAAATAGCCCCAACGGCAATCGATGATTCGCGGATCTACCACCCCCTGGCCCCCTCCTAAAACAGCAGGGGAAATTGTTCATGACACCTGGGCTCCCCGAAATCGCCAACCTGGCGTCAGGGATGGCTTAATTAGACTGCCACTTAACCCGCGAGTCAAGCCTGTAGCACAGACCGGCCCCTTCCCGATCTGAGGTTTTTACATGGTCGGGCATAAGAGCCGCACAGTTACCAGACAACTCTGCATTGCAATCCCGTAAATTCTTCTTTTTTTGGCAAGCATATTGCGCATTATCCAGGGGTGGCCCTCGGGGCGGCCTAGGCCGGGGCAATCCGTCGGGGCAGGGACGAGTCCGGCCCCGGCCCTACAGGAGATCACGCTGCGGCGCTGGCGGTCATTGGCCGCCCCGGTTAAGGTGCATTTCGTCGCTCCGACAGGCTTGCACCGCAGCCCTTCAGCGCGCCTCGCCCGTCAGGGTTGGGCGCCGGCTGCGCACAGCATCACCTCGTGAATGAACAGTTGAGCGACCCCCGATGGCGGCAGAATCCGAACGTCGTAGCCGGGCATCACGATGGCGGCGTCGCCGAACTCCCACTGCGGATTGATAAAGACGTCGCCATACTGCTCGAAGTTCAGTTTCTGATCCCGCAGCGGGACCACGATCCATGCCGCCCTGGCTTTCGCCCGGCGCACGGCTTCCCAAATCTGGGGCGGAACACCGTCGTAGTAGCCCAGCCAGATCAGATACCCTTCCGAGCCGAGGGTGGTAGCCAACTGTTTCATGTCCCCTTTGTGTTCTTTATACCATTTGCCCTCGCCCCATAATTCATCGTGCATCATGTGCGAATTGGCCATGAGTAGCGCGGGGCGGGAGGCGGACCGGCGCCCCATCTCCTTCCCCACTTCGACGATCTTGCCGAGTTCGTATGCCTGGATATCATGAAACATCTTGTCGATGTAATCCAGGTAGGCGCGTGCGGCCACCCCGGGCTGCACAGGCTCCATGTGCGGTTCCCCGTTCCCGTGAAACGTGTGCCCCCTGTAAAGCGAGTTGCGGTCCGGAAGTTCCCGATGGAAACTTGCAATGTAGCCGCTTTGGTAGAACACGAGCGTTCTGCCCCGGCGGGCCGAAGCAGCCGCGACTTCCGCGGTGAGGGTCCAAAGCGAAAGCACATTGCCCAGCACGGTGAAGTTCTGATCCGCATTCCAAGGCGTCAGGCTGTCGATCCAATGCTGGAATCCCGGCACGCCACTGGCCGGACGGGGGCCAAAAGCCATGACCAGGCATTGCTTCCGCTCCAGCTCAGCCGCCGTCTGTAATTGAGCATCGTAGGTGCGCCCGGCATAGTTGAGCCAGACGACATCGCCCGGATACACGGTTGTGGTCGGGGAGAGCTGCCCGATGTTCATCACGCCTCCGGAGCGGCCGGAGCCCTCCCGGATCCATCCCAAATCGCTGCCGCCCAGGTAGAAAGCGCCTCCGGCGAACAAAGCCTCGGCCACCAGTTCCGATGGCGCCTTCAAGCGCTCCACGTTGCGGCGTTGTTGCGCAACCAGCTCCTGAACGCGTTTCAGGTAAGACTCAACCGGCGTTGCGGCCGCGCCGAATGCGCGCGCGCAAGCCGCCATGAAAACAGTTTTAATCCACTCCCGGCGACGGATATGCACAGCACCTCCTATGATGTCTTGTCGATTCGGATCTTCGTGAGCAACTCGAGGCTGTATACGACAACCTCCTCGAGCTCCCGGGGATGCGGCTCCTGCTGGCCGATGATCCTGGCGCGGAGAAAACGCTCATGGCGGGTATCGCCACGCACACGCAACCTCCCCCGAGAGACTACAGCACTAAATCTTGTAGCGGTCGTAATCGAAGGGCTCGTTGACCAGGTGGTAGAACGGCTCACCAAGTTTCTGCAGGTAATAGGTCCTCAGAGGCGTGCGCGCAAAGTCGGTCAGTTTTCGAGGAGTGGCTGCGCCGTCCACCCATTCGTAGATCGGGATCTCCCACGGGTTGAAAGTGTCTGTCAGGCCGCGTTCCCTGGCGATGCGGAAGAGATGGATGTCACCGGGTTCATGGCCGCCCAGATACATGCCGATCATGTCTAAACGGAACTTGTCCTTGCTGAACATCACCAGGTTCGTGAGGTAGTCCTGGCCGTCGCCGAAGCCGTCGCCATCCCGCCCGTAGATGCCTTCGATCATGGCCAAGCCCGTCTTCAACACGCTCATGTTGTCGCAGGTCTTGTGCGCCCAGATCTCCTGGTGCATCGGGCTCAACGAATGCGGGCTGTCGTAACGGTCATAATGCAGCTTGACGTGGCGTTCGAAGAATTCTCGGATTACAGGTTCCGCGTTGGGATGAACGTCCGGCTTCATGAACTCGGGCACTCCCGTCACCATGCTCCAGCCCGAACAGAAGCGCACGTAAGGGACCACCACCAATCCTTGCTCGTTCTTAACGCACAGGCTCATGCACATACCGTGAGCCTTCCACTTCGCGATGTTGAGCAACCAGGTGTCCGGCTCATTGACGGGTGCAAAGTGAGGAATGCGCTTGTAGACGACCGCGTCGGGCACCGTGCTCCAGCTCATCTCCCAGCTTTCCCGGAAGTGCCGGACGCGGCGCTCGGGCTCATTCATCAGCACTCCGAGGCGCTCGTTGATGTCCACAAAGCCTCGATGGTTCCACATGGGGTAGTTGTTGGCTTCAATAAAGTAAAACTCTCTTAGGCCAACTTCCTTCAGGCCCATGACCACGCCCTCGTAGAACTGCGGGTCCGTTCCCGTGCCCCAGCCCTCTTCGTCCGGACGATCCTGGGCGTGCACGCTCGTGAAGTTCGGTTTGACAATGATGCGGTGGGTAACGGGAATCCCGGGCTGTTCCATGGGCACGAAGATCTCCCTGGCCAGCGTGAGGCCCTCTCGCCGTTTGGCTTCTGCGTCCATTTTGTGAGCCACGTGGGTGCGCCGGACACAAACGGCTTTGGGATTACTCTCGATGAAAGGGTGGAGTCCGAAGTAAGCTTGGGGGAGAACAAAAGGAGCCCCAGCTAACCTGACCCCAGGGATCACGCCGGCGGCGGCCAGCGCGCTGGTGCGGAGAAACTCTCTCCGAGTAAACATCTGCGCTCCTTCCGAACCTTTCCAGTTTACCCCAAAACCACAACGCCGACGCGTCTTAACTCGGGGATCATGACCTCGGTGGTCGTGCCCCGCCTTGCGGTAGGAAGCAACAAAGGTGCGGCCTCGGGCCGCAGCAGACTGGCTCGCGAGTACCCACCCTGAATGCCCGCCAGCAGTTCGCTGCTCAGCGGAGAGCCATAGTTAATAAGATGCAGTAAGGCTCGGCCGCGGTTCGCTCCTCGAGGGCATGAAGTGGCCAGCGCAATCACTGTTGGGGCATTCCAGACACGCGCGGCGCGGCGCTTCTGGGTCACGATATCGATCACATCGAAGACGAATTCGCTGGGATCCGAGACCGGTTCTCGGTAGGCAACCACTTGACCGCGGCCCAGTGAGTAAAAGTCGCGGTCCTCCTGGCTGCGCACCAGCTTGAGTTGTGGGTCATGCCACCAGGCGTTCTCACCCGGCGCGTCCACGATGAGCGAAGTTCC
>Ga0315279_10000798_pt1 | contig 57353 bp, 47 predicted proteins | sample YL17G06_20_MG_FD_203694 | JGI IMG/M metagenome (GOLD analysis project Ga0315279, IMG submission 203694) | Sediment microbial communities from Yellowstone Lake, YNP, Wyoming, USA - YL17G06_20 | ecosystem: Environmental > Aquatic > Freshwater > Lake > Sediment | place: USA: Wyoming | collected...
TGGGGTAATATCTCCGCGGAGGAAATGGTTCGGCGCTTCTGGCTCGGCACTGCGCGGGGAGCCTATGCAGGCCATGGCGAGACTTACCTGCACCCGCAGGACATCCTGTGGTGGAGCAAGGGAGGCGTGCTGCGCGGCGAGAGTCCGCAACGGATCGCCTTCCTGCGTCAGGTCATCGAATCCGGTCCGGCCAGGGGGCTCCTACCCATGCCGAATCAGAGGTACCCGGCGGCCTTCAGCGAGGGCGAATACTATCTCTTCTATTTCGACTCTCATCAGCCCGCAGAGATGGACTTCGAACTCCCGAATTCGGTCAGTTTCCAGGCGGACATCATCGATCCCTGGCAGATGACCATCACCCCCGTCCCAGGAACCAAAAGCGGGAAGTTCACCCTCCCTCTGCCGGGCAAACCCAATCTTGCTGTGCGGTTCCGAAAGGTTCATTAATCATAATCACGACAGCAATCCTTTTCCCATGCTTGGAGCCGCGGCTCACGCGGATCCTCTTCCGCCGTGGAACCTGTGGTGGGAGTACATGTGACCGACCCGATGGGGGTGGATGTAATGGAATTACCTCCCATCCCTTGTGGTAAACCAATAGGCGGAGAATCGGTTTCCGGTTGTTGTCATAGCGGAAGTTCAAGAGGCGTTATTCGTTACTCCCTTGGGTGTGGTTCCACTATTAGACGCGAGAGAGCCATCGGCCGATGGTGCGCGCGGCGGCAAAGCTGGCCCAGGCCAGACATCCCAGGAGCCTTTCGTCGCCGGCCTCCCGTTTGTGAATCTCGCGAACTAACTCCTGGTCGATCTGATAAGGAGCGAGGGCTCCAAGCAAGGCGAGGCGTGCAGCCGGCTTCGAACTATCGTTCAGCACCTTGATCGGCTCCTCGAGCCGTGCTCTGCCCAATCCTGGGTCTGCGCCATTCCAGTTGCGCAACTGTTCCTGGACGCATGCGCGCACCTCGGACGGCAGCGCAGCTGCTCCTGCTTTGTCGGCAGCCGCCGCAAACGCCGCGAAGGCGCGCGCAACCGGCTGTGACGCGGCAGCCCAGCTGAGATCGTCAGGGAGGGAAAACTCGGGCAGCAGGTTTGCCGTGGCGCTCGCGCGACTCGAACGCCGCACGAAGCGCGAGAAATACCATCCCCCCATGCGTTCGGCCGCCGTCCGGATTCCCAGCGGGTCCGAGGAGATCGGCAGCAGCTTCCTGCTCAGGAACACCTGGACCATCCGGTTGATGTAGTGCACCCACACAGCCGCGCCTATGAACTCAGGAGCCTCCTGCGGTGAAAAAGGCGGAGAATGCAAAATCGGGGCTCCAGGAGAACGGGTCGCCGCGGCCCACTTCACCACCGCGCGCGTCTGTTCGTCTTCAATCTCATCGTCACGGCCGTACTGAATGGCGCCAGCTGCGGAGTGCGCCGCTGTGGCGCGCAACATCACGGTGTGGGCGTCGATGCAGTACGGGCAACGGTTCAGGCGGGAGACAGCTACAGCCACCGCCTCTCTGAGGTCGCGCCGGGCAACTCCGCTGATTAGGCACTCCCAGAAGGAAAACCAAACACCCCCAAGCAGGTCGGGTATGGGAGAGTGAAGCGTCAGCGGTTCCCCCAGCGTACCGAACTCGCGTTTGATCTGAGCGTAGATTTCCCCGACGACTCCACGCGCGGCCGATGCGCGTACCGGCTTCACATATTTGATCATATGAGACGGAGTATGTCAGAGATCGAGGGAGACTCGAAGAGCGAAGTGGCCCTTCCAAAATCATGAGACATGCTACTGTGGAATAAGGAGGTGTGGTAAATTAGCTTTTATGGCCAGACTCAAGTCAATAAAAATTCAGCGGTTCCGTGGCATTCGGGAGGGTGTAATCCGGGACTTCGCCGACGTCAACCTGCTCATCGGGCGAAACAACTCTGGGAAGTCAACCGTTGCGGAGGCCATCTCGCTCGTATGTTCTCAATTTGGCGGCGGCGATCCCATTGGTCGTCAGCTCCACGGCCTCTGGGCAGAGATACGGAGAACCTCCCCTTTCGGCCAAGAAGCGTTTTACAAGCAAGACCAGACGCAGCCGATTCATATCACAGTTGATATTGGCGGTGTCACGGTCTCTCTCGATATGCCCCCTCAAGCAATAAAAAGTACCGAAACACCAGTGATCAGGAAGCCATGGTTGACGGAGTTTGCAAACCACGTTGCCGTCTTCCGGCCGATTGACGGCTTTGATCAGCAAATCGAAAACAAACTCTGGCCGCAGATTCTCACAAAACGGGCGGACAAATCATTGGTCAGAGCTCTCAACGAAGTATTTGGCCTCAAGGTTGAGCAGCTCCAGCTCCTGCCTAACAATAGGTTCCTGGTGTTATTCACCGACTTCAGCATTCCGCTGGATGTGCAAGGTGATGGGGCGCGGGCAGCTTTGCGGTGCCTTATGATGCTGTCGTCACTGCAGGGCACGCTGTTCATCCTCGAAGAGCCGGAATCTCACCAACACCCTGGATCCTTGGACCGGTTCGCGGCCGCGATCTGCCGGCAGGCAAAGGAACAGGATGTGCAACTCCTGATCTGCACACAGAGCATCGAATGCGTGCGCGCCTTTTTAAAAGCGTCGAAGGAGGCAACCTCTGAGGCTGCGGTTTTCCACTTAAAACTCGACGATGGCCTCCTGGACGCGACCCGACTAACTCCTGACGCAGTGGAAACCTTGCAGGCTACCGGCGTTGACGTGCGCCTTCTCGAGCTTTATGCCTGACTCAAAGCGGATCCGCCTGTACTACGAAGGCGACGATGATCGAAACGTTCTCGAACAGATGAAGGGCGGAGGCCTTCTCGCGGGGAACGTTGAGGTAGCCAAGCGCCGCAAGGACTGTCCCGGAAGGGAGGGCATGGTGCAGGATCTCGCACCCTTCGTCGGCATCGGCGGTCGCGCTGTAGCACTTACCGATTTGGACGGCAATATCATCGAGAGTCTCACAAAATGGTTTCAGAACACGCTTCAAGCAGCCCTTGCGAAGGAGGAGCCTCCGGGTACTATCAATGCACAGGAGCGCATTTCCGATAGGATTTCGACCTTCGCTTGCACATCCGACCAACACACTGGGCATGTGGCCCTGATCGCCGTCGGACTTCCCGAGGACGAGGAGATCAAATCTTCGCAAATCGACAGGTTTGCGATCGATGACTATCTGCTCCGCCTCGCTCGCGATCCTCAGATCTACGAGTCAAATCCCGACCTGTGTTCAGTCCCTTACGCCGGGTGCATGAAAAAACTTATGGAGATGGTACAACTCTTGAGGCAGAACGACATTCCAATCCGCAATTCAAAACGGTATCTCCATTTCCTGCGAGCCATCACGAATTTCCGTCCCAGCTCAGCCGAGTTCGCCGGACGTCTTGTGGGTAAGGCTATCGATTCGACCGGCCAAGGTCGTCTCCGTGAATTATTCAGTCCGCTCCTTGAAGATCTTCAGATAGCAATAAAGCAACTCTCCTCGTGAGTCTCGCGAGTAAAATGTTCAGGGCATGACATCCTCGTGCGAAGGGCTGGAGGCGGAATTGAATACAGACTTGACTGCGACTCAGGAGCTGTTGAATCGCATACGGCAGGGAGACAAAGCGGCATTCGAGGAGCTCTTCAAAAAGCACCGGGCACGGCTGCAGCAAGCGATCGCGCTGCGGCTGGACCGGCGTTTGGCTGCCCGGGTCGATGCGTCCGATGTCTTGCAGGAGACCCATCTCGAGGCTGCCAGCCGGTTGCCGAAATATCTCGATAAACCGGACATGCCCTTTTATCTCTGGCTGCGGTGGATCGCTCGTGAAAAGGTAATTGCGTTGCACCGCCGCCACCTGGGAGCCGACAAGCGCGCAATAGGCCGGGAGGTTCCCCTGCTTCCACCCGACAGCTCAGTGCGGTTCGTCTCGAGCGTGATGGGCCGCGGACCGACCCCGAGCCAGCAGTTTGCGGCTGCGGAGCTGGCGGAGCGTTTGCGCGCGGCTCTGGAGCAGTTGGACCAGGACGAGCGCGATCTGATTTTGTGGCGTCACTTCGAACAACTCACGGCGCGCGAGACTGCCCAACTGCTGCAGATAACGGAGGCCGCTGCCAGCAAGCGTTACGTCCGTGCACTCGAGCGTCTGCGGAAGCTTATGCTGGATATGGGTGTCTCTCACGCGTGACCGATGTTGGCGACCCGAAGCGGCCAAGACACACGGAGAATCCCTCTAAAAGAGGACGGCTAGCAGGTGGGACAAAAGCGGCGGACGAGACTGGCGGCGATCTCCTCAAGGGACGCGACCTCGGCAGCAGCCTGCAGCTCCGCGGCCGCCTTCGGCATTCCGTAGACCACGCAGCTCTTCTCATCCTGCGCGATGGTGTGCCAGCCGCCGCCGCGCAGAGCGAGCAGACCTTCAGCACCGTCTCTGCCCATTCCGGTGAGAAGTACCGCCGCATCTCTTCTCGGCCAGTGAGCAAGCAGGCTCTTGAAGAAGACGTCGACCGAAGGCCGGTAGGAAGATTCGCGCGGATCCTGCGTGTACTCGAGGCTCAGGTCCGGCTTCAGGACAATGTGATCATTCGTCCCGGTAAGCCACACCATCCCTTGCTCCGGACGGCATCCCGCGAACGCCACGCGCACCTTCAGCGGGCTCTGGCTGTTCAACCACTCGGCCATGCCTGGCGCGAATTGGGCGTCCACGTGCTGAACGATGACAATGGCCGCGCCGAGCTGCGCCGGCAGGCGCGTGAGAATATCCGCGATCGCTTTGGGGCCACCCGTGGACGATCCAATGGCAATCAGAGGAGGAACCTGCGCAGGAAAAGCCCTTCTGTCGGCAGCAGCCGCCGTCCTGCCCCTCACGGGCTTGCCGATCAGTTTCCCTATGGTCGCGATTTTGGCGAGCAGCGCGTCTGCTCCCTCGATCTGCTCGCCCGGAGCAAACACGGGGGTGTTGACCGCGTCCAGCGCACCATGGCCCATGGCTTCGAATACCATGGAGGTGTTGCCACTGACCGTCGCGGTCACCACCAGAATGGCGCAAGGCGAATCCCGCATGATGCGGCGAGTGGCTTCAATCCCGTCCATGCCCGGCATCACGAGGTCCATGAGGATCAGGTCCGGAGTGTCCCTGGCGCACTTCTCGACGGCTTCCGCGCCGTCCCGAGCGATCCAGGCGATCTCATACTCCGGCTGGCTAGAAATGATGCGGCGGAGAGCCTCAACCGCGATTCGAACGTCGTTGACGATCGCGATTCTCATGTTGACGCCTCGCCGATGAGGTCCACTACGGCGGAAAGGAGCGTCTCGTCGTGGAAACTGCTTTTCGTGAGATAGAAGTTGGCGCCCGCTTCCAGTCCGCGCAGGCGGTCCTCCTCTCGATCCTTGTAAGAGACGATCATCACCGGGAGGTTCTTCAGGCCGGGATCCCGCTTGATATGGGAAACCAGTTCGATTCCGTTCATGCGCGGCATATCCACGTCTGTAATCACCAGATCGTAATGCGAAGTGCGTACTGCGTTCCAGCCGTCCATGCCGTTCACCGCCACTTCGACCTCATAACCTGCGCTTTCAAGAAGCTTGCGCTCCACCTCCCGCACCGTGATGGAATCGTCCACAACCAGGATTCGCCTCGGAGCCTTGGCCTGCACTCTGGCCGCAACCCGGCTGATCTTCCTCAACCGCCCGCCCGACAGCAGGTTGTCAATCGAGCGCACCATATCTTCCACGTCGACGATCAAAACCGGCGAGCCGTCCATCATGACGGCCGCCGCGCTAATGTCAGCCAGCTTGCCAAGGCGCGGATCCAAAGGCCGGATGACCAGCTCGCGCTCCGCGAGGAAGCGATCCACCACCAATCCGTAGCGATTCAACCGGTCGCTGATGACGATGACCGCCAGCTCTTCGCCGCCGTCGTCCTTTTCCTCCAACTCGAACACCTGCTGCGCAGCCACCAGGCCGATGCTTTCTTTGTCGAGCCGGAAGAACTGCCGGCCTTCAATCACCTCTATCTGCGATTTGGGAATCATCAGGCTGCGATCGATGCGGCTCAACGGAAAAGCGTAGGGTTCTCCGGATATCTCAACCAGGAGGGTACGCAGGACAGAGAGAGTAAGCGGAAGCTGGAGCTGAAAGGTCATGCCGTTCCCGGGCCGGTTGATCGCCCGGGCGGAACCGCCGACTTCGTGGAGCATGTTCTGCAGGATGTCCAATCCGACGCCGCGCCCCGAAATCTCGGTGACGATCTTTGCGGTTGAAAACCCGGGTAGAAAGAGGAATTCCAGCAGCTCAGCCTCGGTCAAATCCGCCGCCATCTCCTCGGTGACTAACTTCTTGCTCACCACCTTCTTCCGCAGCTGCTCTGCGTCAACGCCGCGGCCGTCGTCCGAGACAGTGATGGACAGCATGCCCGCTCTGTGCCTGGCCTCGAGCCGGACATTACCCTCCGGCGGCTTGCCCGCAACTACGCGTTCCTCCGGAGATTCGATGCCGTGATCAATGGCGTTCCTGAGCAGGTGATTGAGAGGAGCCTCGAGCTTTTCCAGAATATCGCGGTCGACGCCGGTGGACTTCCCGACGATTTCGAAGTTGATTTTTTTACCGAGCTGCTTTGCGAGGTCGCGCACCATCCTGGGAAAGCCCTGGACTCCGTCCGAGAAGGGGCGCATGCGGCTGGCAATAACCTCGCGGTAAAGACGATTGGAGAGATTCGATGAGCGGCGCGCGTACACTTCAAACTCGTTGATCCGGTCCGCAAGGATTTGTCGGCATTCATTGGCCATCCGCTGGGCCTCGCTGATGGTACCCTCGTCGTGCCTATTCTGGCGAAGCCCCTCCAAATCCTCGCGCAGCTTTCCCAGCAGGTTGGACAGGTGGGCATGGCGGTTCTTGAGCTGCATCAACGAGCTCGAAAAAGGCTCTAACCAGCGAGCTTCAACTAGAGACTCCCCCGCAAGACCCATTAGCCTGCTGAGATTTTCCGCGGTCACACGAACGATCCGATCCTTCTCTTCCGCGCTTTGTACCGTGGGCTGAGGTTGAGGCTGAGTTGTACGAGACGGTTCAGCCGGTGACACAGGAGGTTTCTCGGCCTGCGGCTTGTCAGGTGCCGCCGGAGGCGGTACAGGCTTCGGCTCGACAACTGGGGCCGCTGCCGGCGTTGACTCGGGTTTGGCTGATTCAGCGTCCGGTTGCAGAGCCTTCAGCGCCGCAATGCCGGCCGCCAGCCGATCTGTTTCGGCTTGACACTCGGCGAACCAACGCTGAGCCTCGGCCTCCGAAACCTTTGAGACCCGTGTAAGCCAATCCACGCCTTGCAGCAGAACGTCGATGCCGTCCCCCGTGAGGAGAATTCGGCCTTCCTGGGCTGCAACGAAGCAATCCTCCATCGCGTGCGAGACCATGACGACGGCATCGAGGGCCACAATCCGGGCGGCACCCTTAATGGAGTGTGCGGCGCGCATCAGCGACGCGAGTTTCTCTTTGCTGCGGGCATCACTTTCCAGGCTGAGCAGGCCTTCATTCAGCACGGCGGCCTGGGTTTCGACCTCGGTGCGGAAGAGATCCATCATCGAGAAGTTGCTCAAATCCTGCGGCGACATCTTGGTAACCCCTGTTTGTCCCTTGAAAGAGGGAATAGACTCAAGACCAAGGCAAAAAATGACGAATTACGAATGACGAATAACGAATAATAAAACCGCCGAGGTATTCGTCATTCGTAATTCGTCATTCATTGTCCACAAACGCAGCCTTGTAACTGAATTCGTTTTTATTTGCATTAATGGCCTTGATTTATCCCTGTGAGAGGACGGATCTCCTCAATGAGTAAAACAGCAGCTCGTCATCCAGAAAACCGACACTCTTTCCCTGCCACGGCAGCATTCCGCAGGTGAACTTTACGGCAGACTTGGCAATCGTGACCGGCACCTTCCGAAGCTCGGCATGATTGTATCGGTGTATTCCGTGAATCTCGTCGATGGGGACGACCCATTGGTCACGTTCTTTTTCCACCACCGCCATGCGCTTATAGATCCGCGAGCCTCCATCGGGCTCCTCCGGCTCATCATCGATACCTAGAACTCCCTTCAGCGAGACACACAATCGGATTTCACCTCGGATGTTCACGATGCCGAGAAGGATGCTGTTGCTTCGGTGAGGGAGCCGGTGAATGCCTCGTACGGGAGTCACTTCCTTGAACAGCTGCACAGGCAATGCCAGCCATTCGGGACCGAGGCGAAAGATCACCGCCGATTCCTTCCCCGCAGAGAGATCCTCCTTCTCCTGAGCCAGAAGGTTTGTCCAGCCGCTCACGTATTCTTCCGGGGCCTGGCAATCGAGAAGCTCTCTTCCTGCGCTGCAAAAGACCGGACAATTGCGGCAGTGCACGTGGGTGGCGAGTTCGGGACAGCTGCTGTTCCCGGATACACCGATGCGATTCCAGCAAGGATCGATGGAAGGATTAGCCATGGCTCAACTCACGTTCAACAGTTTCGCTCGACGCGCCCGCTGCTCAAGGAGCTCCGCAGCGCCCGCATCGCGCTGCCGGGTCAGCAAGGCCAGGTGGATCAAGGCCTCGTAATAAGCTGGGTCCAGATAAACCGCCTTGTTGAAGAACTCCTCAGCCTCGCTGTTCTGCCCCGAAGCCTCCCGCACCAGTCCCAGAATAAAGTAGGCTTGCGCGGAGGGGCCGTTCTCAGACAGATACTTCTCGCAGAGTCCCGCCGCAATCGCCAGGTTTCCGTTGTCCGCCTCACGAAGCGCGCTTTCCAGCAGGGAAATTCGGTGACAGGCTACGCTATCACCAATTTCCCCGAGTCTATCGGCAGCTGATATTGCTGCTTTGCCTGGATTCTCCCGTAACGCAAAATTGGTGAAAGCGTAGCCTGTCACCGGGTGTTTTGGAATCGTGGCGGGCAGTTTAGGTTCTGCTACTTCCCTGGTTCGGAAAGCAAACGCCCTAGGATGGTTGACCTCGACCAGACGCTCGGAAGCCTCTTGCAGGGTTTCGGCGTGCCCGACAAACAGCACGCCGGGTCGGGCCAGCAACCTGTTGAGCGCATCGAGGACCCTGGTTCTTGCTTCTCGAGCAAGATAGATCAGAAGATTTCGACAAAAGACCACGTGGTATGGTTCTGCCGTACCGAGGAAGAGCTTGTCGAGCAGATTGCCATGCGAGAAAATCACGGTGTCGGAAACAGCATCGCACAAGCAAAACGAATCACCTTTCCTCTCGAAATATCTATCGCGAAAGCCGAGGTCGTCACCCCGAAAGGAGTTCTTGCCATAAACAGCCTCCCTTGCCACCTCGAGTGCGCGCTCACTGACGTCCACGGCGTCAATATGATATTGACTCGGAGTCAGCCCCGCACCGAGCAGGGTCATGGCAATGGAGTAGGGCTCTTCTCCTGTGGAACAGGGGACGCTGATAACCCGAAGGACCTCGGGGCGGCCCGCAGGCAGCCATTCCAAAGAGGCATAGTGCGCCAGGAACGCGAAGGGCTCCTGATCCCGGAAAAACCAGGTCTCTGGAACGACAACACCCTCAACCAACTCCTGCATTTCCCGATCCGACTCGCGCAGCAGCGCCGCGTAATCTTCCAGAACTGACAATCCAAGACCGGCCATTCGCTCGCGAACGGCGTGATGGATGACGTCGGCGCCGATAATAGTCGGATCCAGACCAATGGACTCCCTGAGTCGGCATGCTATTTCCGCCAGCGACATCAAGCTTGCTCCATGGCTTCCTGGAAAAGCGAGTCCGTAAGCTTTCTGGGCAAAATGTGCTCCACTCGGATGCATTGAATCATGCCCTGAGCGTCATTGATGAGCTTTCCCAGGTAAGGGGCATCCGCCACCGCGATTCCCGGGGAAACCAGGTCGCTTTCCGAGACTTTCAGGGTCTCCGTCACGCGTTCGGCTCGCAATCCGACACAGCGCGAGCAACCATGATCTCCGCGGACCTGGACGAGCAGAATGCGCGTGCTCAGGCAGTCCTCGCAGGGTCGATCCTGGGTCAGCTGGCAGAGATCGATAACCGGGACGATCGTTCCACGGTAGTTGAATATCCCTGCAACGTATTCCGGCGCATGCGGCAGCTTTCTCAGGACCAACGAAGGAACGATTTCCACCACGTGGCTGGTCTCCAGCGCGTACCGGTCTTTCCCCAGTTGAAAAACCAACATCAACATATGTGCATTCTCACCTCAGTCGCTTACATTGAATCGGGAAACCTCGTTGCGCAGGCCCCGAGCCGCTTCGTTCAGCAGCTCTGTCGCCTTGTTGAACTCGCGCAAGGAGTCGGCTGTCTGCCGGGCGGCGTCACTCAAACCGACCATTGCCTTGGTGATCTGCTGAGCTCCCTCCGCTTGCATATGCATGCCGCGATTGACGCTTTCGAAGCGAGGCGTCAGGGCCTGTACCTGCCCGATGATGCTTTCGAGCTGTTCGCTTATTCTCCCGACCTCGGAGACGTTGCGGCGCACTTCCTCTGTATATTTGTCCATTTCCATCACGCCTGCGGACACCGCGCTTCGCATCTCCTTCACTATCTGCTCGATGTCCAAAGTGGCCACAGCCGTCTGATCGGCAAGCCGCCGGATCTCGCGCGCCACCACGGAAAATCCTAATCCGGACTCGCCTGCCTTCTCGGCCTCGATGGCGGCATTGAGGGAGAGCAAATTGGTCTCATCCGCGACTTTCGTAATTGCTGTGACCACCGAGTTGATGTTGTTGGCCTTGTCGCTGATGACGGCCAGCTTGTGCGATATGGAGCGGGTGGCATCGACCAGTTGCCGCATGTTCGCTTCCAGGTCTGCGAGACCGCTGCGGCCGGAGCCTGCAAGCGACGCCGTGGTGCCGGCCATCTCGGTGGCGTCGTTCATTGTATTCAGCAGTTCCTGCGCGGTCGCCGAGATCTCCCGCGTAGCCGTCACCACCTCGTTAGTCGACGCACCGAAATCATTCACCGTAGCCGACTGCTGTTTGGCTGCTGCCGCGATTTCCGTGGAAGTCGAAACCAGCTGGATGCTGGACTGCCTGACCTGGCCCACCAGGGAGTTCAGGTTCTGCGTCATGGTCCGAATCGCCTGGAGGAGCTGGCCGGTTTCGTCCTCATTGGGGAGGGCCGCGTTGCTGTTGCCTGGAGTCGGAGAGGCGCCACTCCCAGAGGAACCGGCGGAGATGATCGACTGCGTGGCTGTCTTCAAGTCGCCCAGAGCGATCTGCTGCGCCACGGTCGTGATTTTTCCGATCGGCGCCGTGATCTTCTCGGTAAGGAAAGAGGCAATCACCAGCGCGATCCCCGTTGCGGCGATCACGGACACCACGGACCACCAGAAAAGTCCGCTTAACGAAGACTCCAGTTTGTCGCGGGCTCCATAGAACTCCCCTTCATACGCATCTGCGACGATGATCCAATCCCACGGTTCGTAATAGGCAAATGCGGCCGTAACCATTGCGGGCGCATTGTCTCCCTTCTGCTTCCACAAAAAGCGTTCGAAGCCGACTTCGTCGTTCTTCAGAGTCAAAGCCTTGTTAACCATGGACTGGATGAAGAGCTTCCCCTCGAGATCCTTTGTCTCCCAGAGGTTATCTCCATCACGGTAGCCTTCCAGGGGAATGAGCAGACGTGCTTTGATTTTGTCTTTGCCGCCCATGACAAACACGTGGCCGGAATTGCCGACCTTAACGCTCATGATCGCCTCGCGGAGGCTTGCGATACGCCCCACCGGAATTCCGACACCCAGCATGCCAACGAGGTTGTCGTTGCTGTCAAGAATCGGCCTGTAAGCGCAGCTGTACCAGTCATTCGCTACGTAGGCTCTGCCTAGAAAGGTCTCCCCTCGTGAAACGACGGAGATCACTGGATCGGGTGTGCCGTCGGAGTGAACGGCAGGAAGGTAAGTGTCGACATCTCGCGTGTCCTCTGTAGTCCGGACGGTGGTGGCGACTCTCAACATGTCGCCCTGCTCGTTCATCTTTTGGAAAATCGTGCATACACCGCCCACGAGGCTCTGAACCTCATCCACCACGGGAGTCGAAACAGACACCCTGTTGTTGTGCCCGATCCACTTGCCGCCCAGAGTCATCTTCGACAGGCTCACGCTGCCGGCCGAGCCCGCATACTGGTTGACCACATGCCATACGGTCTTGTCCGCCGAGAGACGCAGCGGGCCGGCATCTTTCAGCACCTTCTCGGCCACCTTGAGGTTGTAGCCGACCTGATGCCGGATGAGATCATTGGTTGCCTCGCATGAGTGATACGCATCCAAGGCAAGCTGCTTGATGTTGGCGTGGATCAGGTCGTTCAGATCGTCGCGAACCGTGCTGCTGATGCGGCTTCGCTGCATGCCCGCCAGCAGCAGCATCACAACGGCGGGGAGCAAGGCGGCGATGCAAGCCATTCCCAAGATCTTATGTTTCAGCATCAATCTCATGCGCGTGCGCTATCTCCTGGCGACAATTAGGGCTGGGATTTGCGGCCGGCCAGGAGGTAAGTTGTCATCTCGCCCTTCCCCTTTACCTCGATGGTTCCGCGTTTTATCAACACGTACTTGTCCTTCAACTTCTGGTACGTCGATTCCGTGACCTGAATACAGCTCGCAACTCCGGACGACTCCATGCGACTCGCGGTATTTACCGTGTCTCCCCACAGATCGTAGATAAACTTCTTGGTGCCGATCACCCCGGCAACCACGGGACCGGTGTTGATGCCGATCCGCATGCTGAGCGGGTTGTCGTTGACTTTGTGGAAGCGGGGTATTTCTTCGAGGATATCCAGAGCCATTTCGGCAATCGCCTCCGCGTGATCGGGACGCGGAACAGGAAACCCGGCACCGACCATGTAGGAATCACCGATCGTCTTGATCTTCTCTAGACCGTGCTTTTCGACCAGGCGGTCGAAGGTCGAAAAGATCTCGTTGAGGATTCCAACCAACTGCGCGGGCAAGACCTGGGATGAGAGCTTGGTAAATCCGACGAGGTCGGCAAAGAGGATCGTCACTTCCGGATAGCTGTCGGCGATGGTGCTTTGTCCTTGCTTTAAGCGGTCCGCAATCGCTTTGGGAAGGATGTTCAGAAGCAGCCGCTCCGACTTCTCCTGCTCTATGCGCAGTTGCTCCATCGATTCCTGCAGTGCCCTGTAAGCTTCGTTGCGCTGAAGCAGGTTGATGTAACCGCTGGAGTGGTGCCGAATTCGTGCAATGAGCTCGATCTTGTCGGGCAGCTTCACGAGGTAGTCGTTCGCGCCAAGGGCGAAGGCCTCCGCCTTGGTCTTAGGCTCTTCCTTGGTAGAGAGCACGACGATCGGGATCAGCCGGGTGTTTGCATTGGCCCTGAAGAAGCGCAACAGCGTGAGGCCGTCGATTTCCGGCATGACGAGATCCAGTAGAATGACGGTGGGGAAGATCTCCGCCGCCTTCCGGATAGCCTCGGTCGGGTCCTGACAGTAATGGAGGAAAATGTCGTCTTCGCCTGCAAGCATGCGGCGCACCGCCTCGCCGATTATGGCCTGATCGTCCACCAGCAAAACGGTGATCGGGTGGCGGGTTAGAGACGTTGGTTCGACGCTATCTGGTGTCGGGTTGGTCATGACAAACTCGAACTCCCCTCTACTTCTCGGTCCTGTGAAACAACCACGCTAGAAATCGAATCCGCAAGGGCGACCTGCCGGGGCCGTCTCAAAACTAGCCTTGAGTTCTGTGAGGACGGGCTTCAGCCCGTCCGCATGACTTCACGGGTCAGAATAGCCATCAAATGCAAAAGCCTCTTTTTCAAATAGATGCGGCATTTGATAAGCTCATTTCTATCTTGAGGCTATGGGGGCGCGGGCTAAAGCCCGCCCCCACAGAGTACTTGTTTTGGGGTGTTTTGAGACAACCCCGCCGGTTACCCCCGCAAGACAACCAGAGAATCAGCGAGCACGGAAGGTGACCGCCGAATATACGGATACGTTCTTTCCCTTGGAACGCGGGTCGGCTTGATCAAGAGTCACGATTTTGAGAGCGTGCGGGCTTTGCTTCAGGCCGTAAGTGTGCCACAGGGCATTATCGTTGGTGCGCTCGACGATGTAGGCGTTGATTTCGCCCGCTTTCTTCCCGTCCAAGTAGACATCGGCCCTGCCGCCGGATTGAGAGTATCTTCCGATCAGGATGATGCCGGCGCCGTTGAATTTGAGCTCAGCCTCCGCCCCCGCACTGTTCGCATTTTTCCCCACAACCCGCGGATTATTGCCTCCCTGTCTCACTTCCGCCCAGTCTCCCTTGAAGGTCCACGCCGGATCATTCCAGGCGATTCGCTTGTCCGGCACGCCGGGATCCCACTGCTCCAGCTTTGCGGCCTTGGGTTCCTGGTACGGGATAACAGCCTCGTTCGCTTCCACCTTGCCGCCGGCCATTTGAATGTTCTTCAGCGCGCGCTCCATGGTGGATTTGCAGATCGTGTTGAAAGAGTAGTTCGTAAACTGGAACTTGGTGTCTGCCAGTTTGGGGATTCCCCCCTTCCAGAAGTCGGGGATCTTCTCATATCCGATCATGACGCCGAGGATCCCGGCCGCGCTCGAAGGATTGCAGTCCGAATCCTGCCCGGCTCTCGTGGCAATCTCAACGGTCTTGCCGAAATCCTTGCTGCCATAGAGAAGACCTAGCGCGACATAGGCTCCGTTGATGCTTGCGTCGATGTTGAAATCTTCCAGCGCGCCGTCTGGGCAGGGATCATCTTTATCCCACTTATCCTCGATAAGCTGCCAGGTCTTCTTCCAATCGTGCGGATACTTCGCGTGCCAATCGAGCACGTCGCGGATCGTGCGTCCGTAGCGGCTCTTCGCTGGAATGCAAGCTAGCCCTTGCTGCACAACACGTCGGACGTCATCTTCAAAGAACGCCGCGGAGTACATTCCGGCGAAGAACATCCCTCCGTACAGGCCATCGCCATAGTTCATGACTCTTCCCACCCGGTCAGCGTACTTGTTGGCATACTGCGGCAGGCCGGGAGTCATGAGGCCTATGAAATCCGATTCGATCTGAAAGTCGATGTCGTTGGCGTGCGCGTTGTAGCGCGGATCTCCCGAGAGCGGTGCCTTGATGCCGTTGTTCAGCAGGCGGCGTGCCGCCGCGTTCGCATGCCAGAGCGAGTACTTGGAGTTCTTGAACATCTCCCCGTAGTCTTCGCTCGTGGCATCCAAGCCTTTGCTGTCCATCACCTCGGCGAAGGTCATCTCAACATAGAGATCGTCCTGTTGGATCGCGTTTGAAACTCTTTCCGGTGCCCAGGTGATCGGGTCTTGGTTGATCTTGCCCTTGGAACGGAATTCGGTGGGGGCTCCGTAGGAAACCCCAATCATCTGACCTGCCCAGCCGCCGCGAATCTTGTCTTCCAGAACCGACAGGCTGATGCGCCGCTGTTTTTTCCCACTCTCAGCCGCGGTATAGGCAACTGCCAGCAAGAATATCGCGAGGCTTGCGAGAGTCTTTATCGATTTCTTCATAAGGCTATTCCCCGTATTATTAGAACTCCTCCCCACTAGCATACGCGAGAGAGGACTACTTCAGTGACCTTATTGTCTCTGCCCTATATCCATGTGATGCTAACTTCCCGCTCCAGCACCTTGAACTCCCGGTCGCCCGTGACGAGGCCGGCCTTCCTTACTGTACTCAGGGCTGCGGCGAAGGCATCGGCTAGCCCGAGACCATGCTGAGATTTGAGTTTTGCGGCTATCTCAGCAAGTTCGCGGTCGAGAACTGCCACCTCCAAAGGCATTGTCCGCCCGAATCGTTTTGCGGCCTCGAGGCCTTCTCTTCCGCGCTTAGCCTGCATCCGGTAAAGGACCTCGCACCAGTTCACTGCAGCGATGAGGATGGGCTTGTCAGCCTCAGCTGCGTTATTGAGCAACATCTCCACTTTTTCAGCGCCAGGCTCATCGAAAAACAAAGCCAGAACCGCGGAGGCATCAAAAACCACAGTTTTCATAAGCTGTCGCTCGTTTGGGATACGCGTTATCGGCCGTGCGGTGCCCCGTTTAGTCAAAGGCTCAGAGTTTCGGCGTTTCCGCTTCACGCTTCCTCGCGTTTGCGCTCGGCCTCGCGCTCCTCGCGCAGCTCCTGCGTGGCCGGCTTCTCGCCAGGCTCGAGCTTGAAGATGCCACGAAAGCTGCGGATGTATTCGCGAGTAACCGGCTGAAAGATGATGCGTCCATTTTCTTCCACGAAGTTGACACGCGTGCCAGGCTTGATGCCATAGCGGCGCCTGATGTCTGCCGGCACCACCATTTGTCCCTTGGATGTCACATAGGCAGTATGCATGCTACGTCTTACCCTCTAGGAGAGCATAACATTGAATCCTATGTAAGACAATGTGGATTTGTAAGACATTTTCCCCTAGTCACCCAGCTTCCGCCCAAAATTGGGACATTCCGGTTTTTCACTCCTGCCGCTCCGAGTCTGCCCGCCAATTGCCAGGGAGAGATCTCGGTCATAGGCGAGCAACACCGGAAAACCGGAAGGTCCTCATCTTGAGGGTATTTTTACCTCGGTTGTACGTCGACCAGTCCGAGGTCAATGTACTGACCGCCTGTCGTCTGGTGGCAATGCACGGCGATCAGGTTTTTGCCCGGCTTCAGCGCCACCTTCCCCGCAGGTGTCATCGGCAGCGGCTCGTATGAAGTCAGATAGCCGGCTGCGAACGCCGCTAAAAGGCCGTTTACGTATACCTCGACGTCTTCATCGTGGTGTATCCAGAATTGCAGGTCGGTCCATTTTCCCTCCGGCAAAGTAATTTTGCGCCTCAGCCAGATGTCGGGAGTCTTCCATTCGGTACGGACGACTGCGCCGGGCACGCGCCCGGCACCGAAACCTGCGGGACCTTCCTTCCAGGACGAGGCGTCGAACTCCGGCGCATACCACCGATCGCCTGGCGATTCGGTGGTATACCGCCAGGATGCCGGGTTTTGCTCTGAGATGGGCACGACCGGAATGATTTTCGGTGGCGCAGGTATCGGCGCCCACCCTGCCGGTCGGGTCCTGTCCCTTGCAGACCACTTCTTCCACAGCGCGCGGAGGCGCATGCGGCTACGACTCGTCAAAGGGGCGGGCTCTGGAAACCGCTCGATCGCTCTGGCAGAGGCAGTACCAGGAGTCCAACCGTGCTGATGTCCGCGACAATGCAATGAATCATCTGCTCAGCATTCAGGTTGCCGAGGATCTCAGGACACTGGAGTTATTCATCGGGAAATACCTCAAGATTGGTCGATCGGGGACAAAAAGCCGGGCGTGCATCAGGGCTGTCCTCGCCCTGTCAGCGTTGCCGAATGCCGGCGGCATGGATAGAATGGAGAGTATTCTTTAGTCGGATTCGCGCGGAGGAGTCCATGAACATGCCCGTCATTCGTCTCATTGCAGTTGTGGCCGGCCTTCTGATGGCCGTGCCTGTGTTGGCACAGAACGCTTCGAACCTCAACCGGGCAGATCGGTTGGAGTGGTTCCGGGATCAAGGTTTCGGCTTGTTTATCCACTGGAGCGTGGACTCCCAACTCGGCTCGGTCATCAGCCATTCCATGGTGGCGGCCTCGCCGGACTACCTCGACCGGTTCGTCAACGGCCTCCCAAAGACGTTCAATCCCCGGAAGTTCTATCCCGACGACTGAGCCGTACTGGCCCGACTGGCCGGCATGCGCTATGTCGTTTTCACGGCGAAGCATCAAAGTTTATCAGTCGCTCGAACGGAAGGAGTCGCGCATTGAGCGCATTGGCTGTCTCGCACACTCGAGAAGACGCTTTTATGCCGCCTTGCAGCAGAACCTTCCCGACGCTGTCTGGTTCATTAGTACCAGTTAAACCCACGGCCTCTGGCCGTGCGACCCTGACAGGCTAAGCCGTTCCGGCGTGCCGTTTGTTGGGGTACGCTCTCCCTCCGGGGAAAGCCCTGATGGGCAGGAGGAAGAGCGTATGAAAAACTTGGTGATTCTGACGCATGTTCCCGGAGACCGCAAGCAAGAGGTCGTGTTGAGTTCGTGTTGAGATTGAGTAACATGGTCGGAGGTGTAGACGGTCCCACCCGAACGCGCGTGAACACGCGCACAGGCCCCAACGGGGCCTTCTGATACGTGGTTCGCCCCGCTTTGCGGGGCAGGCCAAAGCCACGCCTTCTAGGCGTGGTCGGTTACTCAGATCCGGCTTTGGTATCAGATCGAAGATGAAGCGCGGGAACTTACTGCCTCGGAACGCCACGTCCTCCGCCAGCAGAGTGCGCCGGCAATCTGGGAGACGCTCAAAGCTAAGGCGGTGGAACTGCAGCCGAAGTTCCTGCCCAAAAGCACCATGGACAGCGCCATCCGCTACTTTCTTGACGAGTACGATGCCTTGAGGGGATATCTCCGTGACGGACGCTTCGAGATTGATAATAACCTGGTAGAGAACTCGATCCGACCCACGGCAATCGGAAGAAAGCGCTGGCTGTTTATTGGGCATCCCGACGCCGGCTGGCGCAGTGCTGTCATATACTCGATCATCGTGAGTTGCCGCCGACGCGGCATCAATCCGCAGGACTACCTGACCGATGTTCTTCGACGCCTGCCAACGGCGAAGACCAGCGACCTGCAGGACCTCATGCCAGCCAATTGGAAGCCTCCCACACCGCCTCCGTTTGAAGGATGTTCATCCTGATTCCGAATCTCTCTCTTCGTGGTTTGGCCGGAGCGGGGAACGGCACGCTCGCGACCCGAAATCTACACAGCAAGCGCTTCCAAGGCAGAACGTCGCGGCGAACTCTTGCGTCGCAGGCAGGACTATGACAATCTCGCGACGGTGCCACCCTTTCTGGATATGGAGACTGCCGCGATGCACGACGTTACCCTGGTAAGAGTCGGTCCCGAAAACCTGGCGGAGTGCGGCATCGGCTGCATAAGAAATCGTTACAATCCAGGCTACGGGCGCAAGGTCGAGTGGCTGCGGAAGCGCTTTGCCGAAGGATTGCGCTTCCTGTTGTTCCGTGACGAGAGAGAAAAGCCGCTGGCGTTCCTCGAATATGTCCCGGGCGAATTCGCCTGGAGACCGGTCGACGCCCAGGGCTGGCTGTTTGTCCATTGCCTGTGGGTGTTCCCTGCAGGGCAGCGGATTAGGGGGCTGGGAAGCCGGTTGATCCGGGCCTGTGTCGAGGAAGCGGAACGGGCCGGCAGCACAGGCGTCGCAGCCATGGTCAGCAACGGCACGTGGATGGCAGGGAACGAAATTTTTCTGAACAATGGATTCACAAAGACAGCGGAACGCGATCGATTCGAGCTGGTCATTCACCGGCTGAGGGACGGCGCGGAGCCGCGCTTCCGCGATATTGAGGGAAACATCGCAAGGTATCGCGGCCTGCACATCGTGTATTCGGACCAGTGCCCCATGCTCTGGAAGTCGGCGAATGACCTTTTCGAGATGGCGGCGGAATATGGCCTGAAATTGCGCGTCACTGTTCTCAAAAGCGCGCACGAGGCCCAGAATGCGCCGTCTTATCACGGTGCCTTCAGTCTGTTGTGGAACGGCCGGCTGCTGTCCGATCACTACGTGAGCAAGGGACGATTCAGAAACATTTTGCGGAAAGAAATCCTGAACGGAAAAGAGCTTCGGTGACCCGCCCGTCGACGGGCCACGCCGCCGTTATAGGACTCGACGGCAGAAGTATCGCCGCGGGGAGACAGTCGCCAGATGTACCCGTCTTACCGCTTACGTTTAATCAGCAGTGGGGCCAGTCATCCTCGGCACGAGGATTGAGAGAAATGGCAGCTTGTTCCCCTGTCTCTGTGTGAGCAAATTTATGTTCTGACAGTTTTGTTTCGTAGTAAGATTTTGTTGCCTATCAATTGGGGGGACAAGGTGGGGCCGGCGCTCCGCTAACATAAGGATTTGTTATCAGTTATGGGGCAGGAATCCTGCCGGAGAATTGAGAGAAATGGGAGCTTTTTCCACCTTCCCAGAGCCGCCGATGAGTGAAGCGACCGCCGAACGTCGACTTTTCTCGATCGGTCACTCCAACCACCCGCTCGAGACGTTCCTCGCTCTGCTGAGACGGCATAGGATCGAAGTCCTGGTCGATGCTCGGTCCCACCCTTACTCGAGGTTCGCTTCCCACTTCGACACGGGCTCGCTTAAGAAGGCAGTGGTCGAAGCAGGGATGAAGTACCTGTTCCTCGGGAAGGAACTCGGCGGCCGACCCGAGGGTGATGAGTTCTACGACGCCCAGGGACATGTTCTCTACTCGCGCGTCGCCGAGTCACCGGAGTTCCTCGAAGGCATCCGACGCCTGGAAACAGGAGTGACGAGATATCGGGTGGCGCTCCTTTGCAGCGAGGAAAACCCATCCGGCTGCCATCGCCGGCTCCTGGTGGGCCGCGTGCTGGCGGCGCACGGGATCATGCTCGATCACATTCGCGGGGATGGGCGGGTTCAGACTGAATCGGAGCTCGAGGCGGAGGAGGAACAACGCCGGACGAGAGGACAGACCGCGCTCTTCGAAGAGCGCGAGGAGGAGGAGGAATGGAGGTCTATACAATCGGTTTTACAAAGAGGACTGCGGAAGGATTCTTCGGGGCGTTGAAGCGGGCAAATATCAAGCGTTTACTCGACGTCCGCCTGAACAACTCCTCGCAGCTTGCGGGCTTTACGAAGCGGGACGACCTCGGTTATTTCCTCCAGGAGATTTGCGGGGCAGAGTACATGCACGAACCGTTGCTCGCACCAACTCAGAATCTGCTCGACGACTACAAGAAGCACAAAGGCGACTGGACGGACTATGAGCGAAGATTTCTGCAGCTGATGGAGCAGCGACGGGTCGAGGAGAAGATCGACCGACGGGTGTTTGATGTCCCGACTGCTCTGCTCTGCAGCGAGACCACGGCGGAGCATTGCCATCGGCGCTTGGTGCTTGAGTATCTCGGACGGAAGTGGGGCAACATCCAGATGGTTCACTTGTAGGACGTGTAACGCGGGGCTCGCCTTGAAGATCGTCGTCAATCACCTGACCCGAATGCAGCCCGGATACATCTGCGTCGCGGGAATTGACGTGCAAAGTGATGAGCACATCCGCCCGGTCCTCTTGGGTGCGAGGCTGACGGTCAACCTATTGAGGCGTAAGGGAGGTGTGTTCGACGTTGCAAGCATGGTCGACCTAGGACAAACGAAGCCGCACGGAGTGCCCCCTGAGACCGAGGACCATATCTTCGATCCCGCTCAGCTCGTTGGCCTGAGGGATCTCGGCGCTGGGCCCTTCTGGAAGTTACTCAAGGCCGTTTCGCATAAGAGGCTTGCGGACATCTTCGGGAAGGATCTCAAGGCGCAGCGTAGCGGGTGCGCAGTGGACGAAGGCACGGGCAGCGCGTCGCTCGGCTGCTTGCAAGCGACAACGCCCCCCGAGGTCTTCATCAACAGCTGGGGCAAGATCCGTGCGAGAGTAACCGACGGGTCGTTCGATGTAGACCTGTCCGTTACAGACCTACGCTTGTACGAGGAGGACCAGGAGACGCCACGATCGAAGGTCGTCGCCGAGGTACAGCGGCGTATCGAGGACGGCGTTGGCGTTGTCCTCAGTGTCGGATTGGCCCGCGCTTTCCGGGCGAGCGGTGATACCGCGCGGCGGCATTGGCTTCAGCTAAACAACTTTCATCTTGAGGATGACCCCGCCTGGCAAGCCAAGTGATGCAAAGAACGCGGGCGAAACAGCACCATTATGTCCCCAAGTTCTACATCGAGCGGTTCGCCGACCTCGGGGGGAAAGTGTGGGTCTTCGACAAATCCACGGGCAAAGTATTCGCGGCCAGCCCCGTAAAGCTAGCGCGTGAGAGAGGCTTCTACGAGGCCCCAGCGTTGGGCGTTGAAGTAGACCAATCGGCGATGGAGAGCATGCTCTCGGATCTAGAGTGGGAGGCCTCTCGGATCATCGCTCGCTGGGTTCACGCCATTTGGGAGCGTCCGCCCGGTGCCATGATTGTCGAGGATGGCGATCGAGACATCATGGCCACCTACGTCGCGACCCAGGCGTTGCGGACATCGGAGCAACGCAACCTTCTTAAACAAGGGCTTAACCAAGCGGTCGAGGATACCGACCTGCAAGGCTTTCATGTGGCCATGCTCAGCGATGAGTTCATGCGAGATGCTGCGACGGCGATCTCGGACTTCATCTGGATCCTGGCGCGCAACGACAGCGGGTCACCGTTCTACACATCCGATCATCCGGTTGTGCTGCGGGGGCATAACCATCGCTGTTTGCACCTCTTCCAGTTTCCACAGCCGGGCAGTGAGTTGCTGTTTCCCTTGTCCTCGACGCTAATGTTCTATGCATACGAGCGAACCTACTGGGAAAAGGTGGCAAGGTTCAATGGCAGCATTTCGCCTGTGCGTTTCACACCGGAATTGGTGCAGTCAGACAACCAGGCTCAAGTGGGGCACTCACGTCGATTTCTCTTCTGCGACCGGGATGCGTTCGACTTCGCGCGCTCCTTCTGCGCAGAACATCCCATCGTCCGCGATCCCAATAGGAGTCGATTCGAGCGTCACTAACAGCCAAACCACGGCCTCTAGCGGTGCTATTCTAGCAGGCCAAACCGTTCAAGCGTGCCGTTTGTTGGTGGGCGCTCTTCCTCCGAGGAAGGACCGATTGCAGGAAGAAGAGCATATTGAAGAGCTTGAGATTGTTCACATGGCTTCGTCCAAATGCTGAATTTTAGTGGCACGTGGCGCTTTGATTCTCCGGGAGAGATCCCGTATAGAGTCGTCGAGGAGTTTTCAACATTGATCGGCAAGATCGCCGCTCAGGCGGACCGTCAGACTATCTTGGAACACTTCAAGAATTACTTTGCTGGCGCGGCCGGTACGACGTCCAGCTGGAGTTCCAGCGTGGGCTGGGCGGAGACAGACCTGGACCATCATATGCGCCAAGCTGCGACTAACGCGCCCCTGTTTAACTGATAGTAATTCGCTTTTCTGGATGGGGGTAGGACCGCAGCGATAATCATCCGGAATTATCCCGGCAACTGGGTGAAATGGAGGGATTTTCCCTCGCTTTGAGACAAACAATGGAAATTGAGGGAAAAAGGGTGACGATAAGCGTCCCCCGACGTCGGGGGACGCTTATCCTCACACGCTGGAGTCGGTGCCAGGGCACACTTTCCCCCTTTCAGCTCCGGCTCGATCGTGTGATGGCAAGCGGCGCGATCTGCGGTCGGCTTCGGCTTCAGTCGATCCCATCGAAAAGCCGGCCGGCAGCCTCGGCAGCGAGGAAATCAGCATCATAATCCAGGGTTCTGGAAGCTCGAGGCGGAGGCGGGCGCTCGGGCGGATCCCAGAGCTTGAGGTGGCGAAGAATTTTCTCGATGACCGACGGGTCTTCGATGCAACTGATGCGTAATTGGCCCGCACATTTGGGACACGTGAGGGGATCAGCGAGATAAACTTTGCGAATCAGATGAGCCCAGGCTCGTCTGCAGTGGCGCCGGAAGTCGTCCTGCTCGGGCTCAGGCAAACAGCTCACAACGGCTGCAGCAGGAGCAGTGCTTTCTCGTTTCTTGCGTCGTTGTCCGCGGGCCTTGTCGCTGTAATAGCCGCAATAGCGGACGATTTGTTGCCCCTTTTCGGGAATATGAGCGGTCAGGGCGGCGAGCGCATCCAAGGGGGAAAGCTGCTGTGGGGATGGTTCTTGCAGCTTCCAGCGCGAGGGTGTTCTCGGCTCGTAGGTGACGATGCCCGCGTCGCGCTCGTAATGGAGCCGGGCCAGAGAGAAGGGCGCGTGAACAAGAGGCGAGGCTTTCGCGGGCAGCGCTGTCGCCCGGGGAGACGCTCTCCCCCTGGTATGCCGAAAAGCCGGGATGATGAAAACGGTCGAGGATGTCAAGAGTCGCTTGCCCGATCTTTCCGCAGGCGAGGAGGTTTTTCAGTACATAGTGCCGAAACAGCAGCATGAGCTGGCGGGTATCGATGGCGGGAATCGGTTCAAAGCTGCCGTCGGCGGACCACACTCCACGGCTCGCAATGGCGTGGATGTGCGGGTGAATATTCAACCAATCTCCGTAGCTCTGGACGGAAATCACGACACCGGGGAGGGCAGAAGGATCGCAGGCAACCCGCTGGAACATCTCCCTCAGGGCTTGCCAGGCGGACTTGCAAAGGATGCCGAGCAGGCGGCGGTGGTATTTAAAGACAGCGCGCAGAAGCTTGGGGATGGTGAAGACATACTGGGCGTGGCTGACCTGCTCAAGGATGTGAGTATCGAGCCACTCGGCAAAGAGCAAGACACGTTTCTGGTGGCATGCCGGACAGAAGCACCTGCATTTACAAGAGTAAGCGAGAATCGTCTGGTAGTGGCAGCGGCCGCAAGCAAGACGGGCGAAGCCACAATGAAGGTCACCGCATTCAAGGTATTTACGCAAAACCTCGCCGATGACCCGGCGCCAGGGGCCATACTGCTGCTGGTAGCGCTCGTCGTAGAGGCGCTCGAACTCCTCGTAATAGTCTTGCACCAAGGCATAGAGAGAACTGTCGCGCGGGTTGCGCGGCTCGTAAGCGGCTGCAGGCGCGATCTCCACGCCCTACATAACAGCCAGGTGTGGAGATTGAGCGAGAAAATCGCGTGATCAGCCCGAGCTTTCCGACCAGGACCGCTGCTGAGACGGCCACGGACTTGCCCAGCAACGACGAATATCTCTCTCTGAGCCTGACGGCAAGGACATCCTGTGTACCTATCAGATGTCCCGTTGCAGTTGAGCGTTGCGGCTGAATTCGCGAGGCCGTTCGCAACTGTTATATTTGAATTCGGGGTAGCAGCCCATAGAGACTCCCTGGATGGAGGCGCATGCGGCTACGACTCGTCAAAAGGCCGGGCGCTGGAAACCGCTCGATCGCTCTTGCAGAGGCGGTACGAGGAGTCCAACCGTGCTGATGTCCGCGACAATGCAATGAATCATCTGCTCAGCATTCAGGTTGCCGAGGATCTCTGGACACTGGAGTTATTCATCGGGAAATACCTCAAGATTGGCCGATCGGGGACAAAAAGCCGGGTGTGCATCAGCACTGTCCTCGCCCTGCCAGCGTTGCCGAATGCCGGCGGCATGGATAGAATGGAGAGTATTCTTTAGTCGGATTTGCGCGGAGGAGTCCATGAACATGCCCGTCATTCGTCTCATTGCAGTTGTGGCCGGCCTTCTGATGGCCATGCCTGTGTTGGCACAGAACGCTTCGAACCTCAACCGGGCAGATCGGTTGGAGTGGTTCCGGGATCAAGGTTTCGGCTTGTTTATCCACTGGAGCGTGGACTCCCAACTCGGCTCGGTCATCAGCCATTCCATGGTGGCGGCCTCGCCGGACTACCTCGACCGGTTCGTCAACGGCCTCCCAAAGACGTTCAATCCCCGGAAGTTCTATCCCGACGACTGGGCCGTACTGGCCCGACTGGCCGGCATGCGCTATGTCGTTTTCACGGCGAAGCATCATTCCGGTTTCTGCATGTACGACACGGCCACAACCGACTTCGGCATCATGCATACTCCCTTCCAGAGAGACATCACTGCCGAAGTGCTCAAGTCTTTCCGGAACCAGGGCTTGGCTGCCGGGCTCTACTTCTCGCCGGACGATTTCTGGTGGCTCTACAAAAACGGCAAGACCATTCAGCGGGGCACGCCCGACGTGCAGCCGCGGAACAACCCGGGGCTGCTGTCGCACAACCGGACGCAGGTCAGGGAGCTGATGACCCGGTACGGGAAGATCGATGTCGTCTTCTTTGACGGCGAAGCCCAGGGCCTGCGCGAATTGGCGTGGGAGCTACAGCCGGATGTCGTCGTCAGCCGCGGGGCCCTCCAGACCCCGGAGCAGTATATCCCCGGCGTGCCGCTGGAAGGTGCCTGGGAAGCAAACCTGACGATGGGCACACAGTGGCAGTACAAGCCGACCAACGAGGTCTACAAGTCGGGCGGGCAACTGATCGCGACGCTGATCGAGACGCGAGCAAAGGGCGGCAATCTGCTGCTCAACATGGGACCGAAGCCGGACGGAGAGCTCCCCATCGAGCAGGAGGAGCGCCTGCGGGAAATGGCTCTCTGGATGTTTATCAACTCGGAGATGATCTACGGTGTGCGTCCCTGGGTGGTGACCAACGAGAACGACTATTGGTTCACCAAGAAGAAGGACGAGGACACCCTCTACGTGGCTGTAAAAGAGAAAGAGCGGTGGAAGTACGGCGCGTGGAAAGACATCGTGCTCAAGACCGTGCGGGCGACAGCGCAGACCGAGGCCAGCGTGCTTTCGCAGAACGACAAGGTCCTCGAATACCAGCCCGACGTCATACCGAAGACCACGCTTCGCCAGGAAACCGACGGACTTCACATCCGGGCGATGTTCGCCCAGCGGGTCTACAACGACCGCAAGTGGCCGAATCCCGTGGTGATCAAGCTGACGCATGTCCAGCCCGCGATTAAACCGCCGAAGGTCGGGACGGGTGAGCCACGCTGGAACGCGGCGGCCAGGGCTGCGACGCTCCTGGGTGAAATCAAGGATCTCGGCGACGCCACGTCACTCGAAGCCGCTTTCGAATACCGTTCCATTACCGGCCAGGATGTCATGGAGCGAACAGGGCCGTGGACGGCGACCGCGCTCGTCAGGAGAACCGGCGTGGGCGCTTACACGGATGCCCTGAAGGGCCTCGCCCCCGGCACTTACGAGGTCCGCACCGTGGTGAAGCACCCTCTGTTAACCTTCTACGGACTGGACAGGACTCTGGTAGTGAAGTAGCTGCCTGCGGCCCAGGAGCAGGCTTGGCCCTCGTGGTAATGTTCCCGATGGACCTCGCGCCACTCCTTGATCAAGGATTCCATGACTGTCCGATGCTGGCGCCCGTCGGGGAAGCCGGATTCGCCCTGGTCCCAGATCACGCCGCGGATCGCATAGGGAACGAGCGGCGCGATCGTGTCTTTGTACGGGACCGAGGGGCTGCCTGCAGAAGGGACGTCGATCGCGCCGGGCCTTGAGTAGAGGAGCATCTCTATGATGAGTGTCGGAATCGAGCCCTGCCGGTCCGGCATGGGTCCGGTATACGGGTTGTGCGAGCCCCGGAGGATCGGCCCGACGTAGCCCTGTTCGAGGAACTGCTTCAGCTCCATGTTGACTGGGTAGCTATCCTTCAGCCGCGCGGCAGCGAACCCTCGGTGAGACATGCCATGAGTTGAGCCGTTCAAAGACACCGATCGCCGATTGCTATTCTGTTTTTTTCAACTCTCAGTATTCGTTAGACTCCGGGGGAAACCTCCTCGTTCATTTCTGGTTTCGTGGAATGTGTGGCAGATCATTCCGGCTCGCGGGGCGCACTCCACGGAGAGATCCGGAGCTCGCTATTTAGGCCGCACATCTACCAGTCCGAGGTCAATGTACTGACCGCCTGTCGTCTGGTGGCAATGCACGGCGATCAGGTTCTTGCCTGGCTTCAGCGCCGCCTTCCCCGCAGGCGTCATCGGCAGCGGCTCGTATGAAGTCAGATAGCCGGCTGCGAAGGCCGCCAAGATGCCGTTCACGTATACCTCGACGTCTTCATCGTGGTGTATCCAGAATTGCAGGTCGGTCCATTTTCCCTCCGGCAAAGTAATTTCGCGCCTCAGCCAGATGTCGGAAGTTTTCCATTCGGTACGGACGACCGCTCCGGGCGGCCGCCCGGCACCGAAGCCCGCGGGACCCACCTTCCAGGAGGAGTCGTTGAACTCCAGCGCATACCACCTGTCGCCCGGCGATTCGGTGGTGTACCGCCACGATGCCGGGTTTTGTTCTGAGGCGGGCACGACTGGAATGATTTTCGGCGGCGCAGGTATCGGCGCCCACCCTGCCGGCCGGGTCCTGTCTCTTGCAGACCACTTCTTCCACAGCGCGCGATCATAAAGCATTTTAAGGAAGACACCGCCCACGACCGGCCGCGCGTGCATTCCGACTTCTCGGGCGTTCTGCGTCCAGTAGAGGTCGTTCATGGGCACACGGTTGGGTGTGTCGTTAAGGAAATCGTAAACCGGCGAGATCAGCGCCTCGAAGTCAGCCTGCACGCCCGTCAGAGTCGCGGTCCAAAGGGACCAGTCGAGCTTGGCATAAGGCTTACGGTTGTCGAGCGGAAGACCGTAGCGATCCATGCTTTTTTTGTAGAAGGCCATTTCCTTCCGCAGTGCATCGGCGGGGAACAAATGGAGCCCGAGAATCCGGTCCCAGACCAGATTGTATTTCTGGCTCCACGTTCCCGGTTTGTCGAAGGTCAAACGATAGTGATCGCCGTCGTCTGCTTCCTTGATCCAGCGCGCGGCAAGATCGTGCGCGAGAGCGCGGTAGACCGCTGCCGAGTCCGTCTCTCCCCGCAAGTCACACAGGAAGGCATAGGCGCCCAGCGCCACAATCGCCTTTGCGGAAAGGTTTACATTGTGAGCCAGATGCCCGGCGAAATCGTCCGTGCACAGCTGGTTCTCCGGATCAAAGCCTTTCGCCTTCAGGTACTCGGCCCACTTCTGCAGGAGCGGCCAGTACCGGACGGCAAAGTCGGCATTGCCCTCCAGCTGAGCCAGGGCCGCCATCAGGATCAGCATGTTGCCGGTCTCCTCAACCGGCATCTGATTTACTTCTGTGCGTTCTCCGCCTCCGTAGACCTGCCCGTTGGCAAGCGGGTACGTGCCGAGATCATGCGGCGCAAACGGAAAGCGCCAGCGCTCGGAGCTGGCATAGTCCAGAATCGGCACCAGCATAGCCTTGCTCAGCGCGGGACTGAGCAGCAAAAACTGCGGAGCCATCGGATAAATGACATCAACGGTTCCAATGCAGCCGTTGCTGGTATTTTCCTTGGGGAACAGAAGCGGCTGGCCGTTGGCATCCGCCGCGATTTTGTTGGCCGCCAGGCATTGCCGATAGGCCAGGGCGCAGATCCTAGCGTAGTTTTCACCGCCCTCCTTTCTCAAGTCCGACATCAGTTCCGTGTCGAAGGCCCGACAGCGCTTCTCGAGCGAAGCATAGTCTTTTGCCGCGAGCTTGAGCAAATCTCGCGCTTCAGCACCTGCGCGCCGCCAGTAGGGCCGCAGGTTCCTGCGGAAGTACTGGATTGAATACAGGTCGTCGTAGGCCAGAATCAGCCAGCGACGGACCGGCTTCCGCTTTACGTTTCCCAAATAGAAGACGACCGCCATGACCGGCGCGTCCGCATTCACCGCACGGGGCATGCGGGTGTCGGATGAGGACGGCAGATATCCCCGGGTACTGAAAAGATCGCGGCAGTCCTTCGCTGCCGCGATGACCCGTCGCGCCGGCATCGTCTCCGGGAGTGCAACGTAGAAGTATCCCCAGTCAATTCGCACGCCATCGCCTTTCCTCCCCAACACCGGCTGATCCTTGGTTCCCATCCGTAGCACGGACACACCGTCGAGTCTTTCCTGCGACCAGATTACTACCTGGTTCGGGTCGTTCACCACGGGCTCGGCGGTGTTGTCGTAGTAAATGGCCACCGCGTGCTTTTTGCCGTCCGCGGAAAGGACCTCCCAGGTGAGGTAGGTCACCGGCCGCGACAGGATCATGAGGTCGTCCGGAAGAGCCGCTGTCATGAAGGTGAGCGTCAAGCGGATCCCTCCGCCTTCAAACTGATAAACCGTGCGGGTGGGGAGGACCGTCAGCGCAGTCTGTTTAAGAGGCGGGATGCTTTGGGGTTCGTCTCCCATCACGCGATAAGCCTTCCCGTCGATGCGCACCAGGCTTGTCAGTCGGTGCGTTTTGCCGGTCCAGTGGCGTGTGGCGTCATCGGTAAGGCGATCGGCCGAGGACCAGATGCTGAAGTATGGATCGCAAGCCACCAGCGGCACAGCTGGGGGACGTAGCGCCTTGTCATCGATGGCAGCGCAGACACCAGACTTCGCTATGGCGAGTGCAAGCAGAACGAAGCATGCTGCAATCCTGTTTTCCGTGGTCTCCCTCCCTCCGTGATCTCTGAGGTCGTGAGAAAAAATCGGGGACAGTCCCGCCCATCGCGACTTATCTTCCCTCAAGATGAGCTTTCCCAGGTGCTTACAACGAGCGAGATCGGAACACCTTGGGACAGTCCCCATTTTTTCTCACGACCTGAGCCTCCGTGGTGATCATTCGACCACTTCGAAAGTGCCGGTCAGCTGGATATTCTTGGCTGAACTCCCGACCATGACCTGGAATTTACCCGGCTCCACGACCCACTTCAGATTTCGATCGAGCAGTGCGAGCTGCTCGGGACCCAGCGCGAAGCGAACCGATTTTATCTCCCCCGGCTCAAGAGCTGTTTTCTCGAAACCGCGCAGTTGCTTTACAGGAGTCGTCACCGAGCTAGTGACATCACGGATGTATAGCTGGACTACTTCCTCGCCTTTCCGCTTGCCGGTGTTCTTAACATCCGCGCTGACGGTCACGGTCCCGCCCGGCGCGATCTTCGTTTGGTCGATCCTCAGGTTGCTGTATGCGAACCGAGTGTAGCTCAACCCAAAGCCGAATTCGAACAGCGGCTCCGGATTCATGTCTGCGTATGGTTTGCCCCATCCTTGCTTGAGCCAGTACGCCTTGGAGGGCTTGTGGTTGTAATATACCGGAAGCTGTCCTGCGTGGCGCGGGACAGTAACCGAAAGCCGCCCGCTCGGACTGTAATCTCCAAAGAGCACGTCCGCCACGGCCAGCCCACCCTGCTCTCCAGGGATCCACGCTTCGACGACAGCTGGGACGTGCTCGGCAATCCAGCGGATTGCCAGAGGGCGCCCGTTGATAAGCACGACCACCGTGGGTGTGCCCGTCTCGTAAACCGCTCTGACAAGCTCTTCCTGGAGGCCAGTCAGTTCCAGGCTGGCGACATCGTAACCTTCGCCGTCGGTTCCTTTCTTGCCCGCTGCACTCCATTCATTCTCGCCCACAACCACAACCGCCACATCGGCGTTTTTGGCTGCCTCGCGCGCCTTGGCAATGTCATTGATTTCGTTTCCGATGACATCGCAGCCCTTGACATACGTGACCGTTGTGCCGCCGGAAACCTTGCTTCGGATGCCGTCCAGCACGGTTGCTACTTTTTGAAGCACCGTCTTCGGAGCGTAATCACCCAGCTGATTTCGGATGTCATTCGCATTCGGACCAATGACGGCAACGCTCTTGAGAGTCTTGCTGAGCGGCAGGAGGTCCTTTTCATTCTTCAGAAGCACGATTCCCTCGCGGCCCGCTCTGAGTGCGAGCGCCTCATGGCCAGGAGCATGCGAAACTGCTGCCGCTTCATCCGGATCGACGAAGGGATTCTCGAACAGCCCCAGCCGGAATTTCTGCCGCAGGATCCTGCGCACGGACCTGTCGATGAGATCCATTGGGACTTTCCCCTCCTTGACATTCTCGATCAGATCGCCCATATAAGCTTTCTCATAGGAAATCCCAACGTCGACTCCGGCCTTGATGGCAAGCTCTCCGGCGACCTTTTGGCTCGGCGCCAGCCCTTCATAGATCAGGGTCGAAATGCCGCTGCCCTCGCTCAAAACGAGGCCATCAAAGCCCAATTCCTGACGGAGAATTTCGGTCAAGATCTTCTCCGATGCGTGAACGGGGACGCCGTCGATGGCGGGATAGGTTGCCATCACGCCGAAGGCGCCTCTCTTCCGGATGCCGGCGACCCAAGGCGGCAAGAACACCTCGCGCAGGGTTCGGTCGGAGATCTCCATGGCGCCGCGCTCCAAACCGCTCGCAGGCTGGCTCTGGCCCGGATAGTGGCACAATCCCGCAACTACCTTATCCGGTGCGCTCACGTTGTCACCTTGAACCCCAGTCACTATCATTTCGGCGATGCGCGAGCACAGGAAAGGATCCTCGCTATAGCCTTCCTGATTCCTGCCCAGCCTCGGATCACGGTTCGGCTCAACCACCAGCGTGAACAATTGATGAATGCCGACGGCCCTTGCTTCGCGGGCGGCGGCGGTATAAATCTCCTTCAACAGATCCATGTTCCACGTGCTTCCGAGGGCCAAGCCTTCCGGAAAAATGGTCTTTCCCGAACACATCGCCCCGTGAGTGCCTTCTTCTGTTTGCAGGAGAGGTATCTTCAAACGTGTCTTTTCCAATGCGATTCTCTGCAGCGCGTTGAAGTACTCGGCCTGCTGGCGCGATCCCTCCTGGAGGATCGTATTCGCCAGAGTGAAAAACCCGCCGCCCGGCCCGATTCCGGGCTCATAGGTTCCCTCCGCGAATTTCTTGCAGGCTTCTGTTTTGGCTCGCGTGTCCTTGCCCAGTTGGTCCTGGTAGACGCAGGGCATGTTCATCTGTCCGACTTTCTCTTCCAACGTCATACGGGCGAGGAGTTCCTCCACTCTGCGGTCCGTAGGCTGGCCGGAGTCGAGATAAAGCGGGGTCTCCGCGGCGGTGACGCCGCCGCGCTGCTTCTCGATGTAGGCCGCGACGTTCTGGACCGTGTCGATCCACAGCCCGCGCGCCGGATCCCGCGCGTAGCGGCAGAGATCCTCCAGCATCGAGACTCGCGTGGTCTGCGGCTTATCCGACGAGCCGACATCGTGGCCGGCCAGCACGAGCCATAATCCCTTTTCCAGAGCCTGCTCTAAGAGCGGTTTGATGCGCTCGAAATCCACATTGTCGCTGGGGACAGCTAGTGTTTGCGCACTATCGTAGAAAAGCGGGTCGTTGGCTGCTTCGTCCAGCCAGCCGCGTCCCACCGTAAACAGTTCGGCGACAAGCGGGACGTAGCTTTTGATGTTCCGTCCCCGACCGACGAACTTTTGCCCGCAGGGGTAAGCAAATGTCCTGGGAGTGACGCCGAGTTGTTGAAAGATCGCGTTGTTCGCGCCGACCAATTCCTGACGGATTTGCTCGAGGGTGATGTCTTCCAGCGCCTTTTGCCGCGACCAGGCGAAGTTGCCCGTGCACGGGTGAGTCAGGGAGTGATTTCCGATTTCGTGGCCCTCGGCTGCGGCCCGTTTCCATCCCTCCACGCGCTCTTTCAGGTTGGACGGCGAGACGTAAAACGTGACCTTCACCCCGTAGCGCTCGAAGAGCGGAAGGCCCAGATCGATTTGGCTGGGGCGAGCGTCGTCGAAGCTCAGGCTGAGGGCAGCACGCGTTCCTTCGGGCCAGTGGAAAGCCGGTCGATTGATTTCAGATTGGTGGGCTGCCAGCGAAAATACGACAAGAAGAGTGCAACCGATTGTAAGGGTAAAAGACCGTCGAATAATCATGTCTGCCCTCCCACTCCAAGATGAAAGAGTCCTTCCAAAAAAGAAAGATAAAAAAGAACACCACGGAGGCTCGGGGGACGCAGAGACTCCGTAGCCTCTGTGTCTCCGTGATGGGGTTTGTTATACTCCCTTCAGCTGCTCACAATCGGCAGCAAAGGAAAGATCATGCCACAGGCGCAAGACGCTGATACCGTCAGAGTACACTATATCGGCAAGTTCGAGGACGACAGGATCTTCGACAGCAGGAGGGACGCGGCATGAGGAGACTCTGGCTGCTTTTTTGTGTCGCCGCGTTGTGCACCGCTTCATCGCGCGTCCAGGCCGTCCACAGCGTGGATTCCACGACAGCGCAGGTCGAACCGAAGCTTATTCAAGCGATGAAGTGGAGGCTGGTCGGCCCGTTTCGCGGCGGGCGGGTTCTAGCGGTTCAAGGCATAGTCGGCGAGCCGAACGTCTATCACATGGGCGCGGCGGCGGGTGGCGTCTGGAAAACCTCGGACGGCGGCAACACCTGGACACCGCTCTTCGAGCAACAATCCGTCTCTTCCATCGGGAGTCTCGCGGTCGCCTCTGCGAACCACAACATTATTTATGTGGGCAGTGGAGAGGCTTGTATACGCGGGAACATTTCCTACGGCGACGGCGTCTACAAGTCCACCGACGGCGGCAAGACCTGGAAGAACATGGGCCTCCGGGACACACGCCACATCGGCGCCGTTATTGTTGATCCCGCGAATCCCGACGTGGTCTTTGTCGCAGCCCTCGGCCACGCTTACGGGCCGAACGCGGAGCGCGGCGTCTTTCGCTCGACGGATGGCGGCAACACCTGGAACAAGGTGCTCTACAAGGACGATAAGACCGGCGCGATTGATGTCGTCTTCGATCCCGGCAACAGCAGCATTCTCTATGCAGCACTGTGGGAGGTCTGCCGCACGCCTTACAGCCTCTCGAGCGGCGGCCCCGGCAGCGGATTGTACAAGTCCACCGACGGCGGCGTGACTTGGAAACGGCTCGAAGGCAATGGCCTCCCCGGCGGGATTCTCGGCCGAATTGGTGTCTCGGTCTCCGGCGCCGATTCAAACCGTGTCTACGCCCTGATCGAGGCGAAGGAAGGCGGCCTTTATCGCTCCGATGACGCTGGCGAGACCTGGACAAAGGTAAGCGATGACGGCCGGATACGCCAGCGGGCCTGGTATTTCACCCATGCATTTGCCGATCCGAAGTCGGCAGACACGGTCTACGTCCTCAACACGGGACTCCTGCGCTCCAACGACGGAGGAAGAACCTTCAATCTCTTGCCGGCGCCGCACGGCGACCATCATGCGCTTTGGATCGATCCGACCAATCCTCAGCGCATAATTAACGGCAACGATGGGGGGGCCACAATCTCGATCGACGGCGGCAAGACCTGGACTTCCCTGGAAAACCAACCCACTGCCCAGTTCTATCATGTCACCACCGATAACCGCTTTCCCTATTACATCTACGGGGCGCAGCAGGACAACACCACCGTTGGCATCGCGAGCATGGATGATGATGGTGTGATCGGACGCCAGGATTGGTACCAAATCGGAGGCGGCGAGTGCGGCTATATCGCAGTAGATCCGCGCGACAGCAACATCGTCTACGCCGGCGCCGAGGGGCTCCTGACCCGCTTCGACAAGCGGAGCGAGCAGGCGCGCGACATCAGCGTCTGGCCACTGGACGTCTCGGGCCACGGAGCCGGGGACCTAAAATACCGCTTTCAATGGACGTCTCCCATGTTCCTTTCGCCACACAATCCGGATGTGCTCTACACTGCGGCGGAAACAGTGTTCGAGTCAACCGATCACGGCAGCACCTGGAAAGCCATCAGCGGCGACTTGACGCGCAATGACAAGAGCAAGCAGAAACCATCGGGCGGCCCGCTGACCAAGGACATCACGAGCGTCGAGTACTACGACACAGTCTTCGCACTCGCTGAATCACCACTGAAAAAAGGAATGTTGTGGGCGGGAACGGATGACGGTCTGGTTCATCTCACGACGGACGACGGTCAGAACTGGACCAACGTCACTCCGAAGCAATTGCCCGAATGGAGCATGATCAGCATCATCGAGCCCTCTCCGCACAATGCCGGAAGCGCCTTCATTGCAGTAGACCGGCACAAGCTCGACGACTTCCGTCCATACATTTACAAGACCGGCGACTACGGCAAGTCGTGGTCGTTCATCGTGAACGGTATTCCCGACGGCGCCTATGTCCATGCCGTGCGCGAAGATCCCAAGCGAAAGGGCTTGCTCTACGCGGGCACGGAAATTGGCGTCTTCTTTTCCCTGGATGAGGGCGAACACTGGCAGCCTCTTCAGCTGAACTTGCCCACGACACCCATTCATGATCTGGTGGTGAAGAACGACGATCTCGTGGTGGCAACTCACGGCCGATCCTTCTGGGTGCTGGACGACATCACGCCTCTGCGTCAGATTGATGCAAAGACCGCGAGTGCCGAAATGTTTCTTTTCACTCCCCGACAGGCTCAACGGTTGCATTACCCGGACGAGGTCGACCGGCACCATCCCGTCGGAGAAAACCCCCCGCCAGGCGCCATCATCGACTATTACTTCAAGGCCGAGCCAAAAGGCGAGGTGAGGTTGCAGATATTCGACAGCAGCGGCAAGCTGGTCCGAACATTATCCAGCGTGGGAAAAAAGGAAGACGAACAGCCGCCCGAGTGGCCTGACCAGATAAAGGAGGTCAAGACCATCCCAGCTTCCGAAGGCATGAGCCGTTGCATCTGGAATTTGCGCTACGACGATCCGGTCAAGGTGCCGGGTGCATTCTACAGCGGCGTAGGACCGCGAGGTCCGCTCGTACTTCCCGGGAAATACGAGCTCAGACTGACTGCCGATGGACAGACCCGATCGGCGCCCCTGGAGATAACCGCCGATCCACGCGCAAAGGCCGCCCCCGGCGATCTGGAGAAGCAATTCGAGCTTGCAAGCCAGGTCTATCAAGACGTCAGCAGGACGCACCAGGCCATCAATCAAATTCGCGATCTCAAGTCCCAGATTCAGTCGATGCGCAACCGATTCCAGAGTGATGCAAAGCTGAAGCCCGTTCTTGACGCAGCCGATGCCCTGGAAAAGAAGCTGGCGCCTGTGGAGGAACAGCTGATCCAGGTGAACATGAAGGGATCGGAAGCGAACCTGGCTTTTGCAAACATGCTAAATGAAGAGTTCGATTCCTTCGCATCGAGTGTGGAGTCGGCAGATGCAGCACCGACTCAGCAGCAGCACGAAGTGTTCATGATGCTGAACGGACGGTTGGAGAAACAACTCCGCAAGCTGGAAAGCATCTTGAAAACCGATTTGCCTGCCTTCGATGAGGTTGTTAGGCGTTACAGCGTCCCCCTGCTCTACGTGCCCGACAGGAAAAAGGAGGAATGACTTCGCGGTTATTTTTTTCGTCATTCGTCATTCATCCCTATTTATTGGTGTGGTGGGTCTCTTAGAACAAAAGGCGGGTGCGGATGTTCGTGTCGAGCGCTTCGATTTGCTTCTTCACCGCCCTGGAGAGGCTCCGCTCCACGTCCATGATCAAGTAGCCAACCCCATTGCGGGTTTTGAGGTACTGAGACTGGATGTTGACTCCCATGGCGGCTACCAAACCATTGATCCGGCTAAGCACGCCCGGAACATCCTTATGGATGTTCAGCACGCGGTGGCTGTCCCGCAACAACGGCAGTTCCACCTCGGGCAGATTCATGCATCCGCTTGAGCTGCCAGTGTCGACATATTTGATCAGCGCCTCCGAAACCTCGATACCGATGTTGTGCTGGGCTTCCTCTGTGCTGCCGCCGATGTGCGGGGTCAGGATAACATTCTGCAGGCCGCACAACTCAGAGACGAAAGGCTCTGTGCTGGACTTCGGCTCTTCGGGAAAGACATCGATGGCGGCGCCGGCCAGGTGACCTGAGACGATGGCATGCCGGAGCGCATCAAGGTCGACGACGGATCCTCTGCTCAGGTTGAGAAGAAAGCTTCCGGCGGGCATCAACGCGATCTGTTCGCGGCCGATCATGCCTCTCGTCAGCGGCGATTCGGGGACGTGAAGCGTAACGAAATGGGAGATCCTGAGCAGCTCGTCGAGGCTTCCCACCTGCCGCGCGTTGCCGAGCGGAAGTTTCTTGACGATGTCGTGAAAGACCACCCTCATGCCGAGCGCTTCCGCCAGCAGCCCGACCTGCGGGCCGATGTGGCCGTAGCCGACGATCCCGATGGTCTTTTGACGGACTTCAACGCACCCCTCCGACGATTTCTTCCAGCGGCCGGCATGCAGGTCCAGGCAGTGCTGCACGGCGCGTCTCGCCAGCATGACCACCTCCGCGATGGTCAACTCGGCCACACTGCGCGTATTGCTGAACGGCGCATTGAAGACCGCCACGCCGTGCCGTGTGGCGGCCTCCAGGTCGACCTGGTCCGTGCCGATGCAGAAGCAGCCGACCGCCAGAAGATGCGGCGCAGCTTCGATAACACGTGCGCTGATTTCCGTCTTGGATCGGATGCCGAGTATGTGTACGCAGGGGATTGATTTCAGCAACTGTTCTTCCGAATATGCGCCCTTCTGCTCCTCTATGCGCGAGTAGTCGGCCGCATGGAAGCAGTCCTCGGCAGCGGGATGAATTCCTTCCAGCAACAGAATCCCGATCTTTTCCTTGGGGAACGAGAGATGACGTTTCATGCGAACATACTACCGAATCGCCACGCACCAGTACAACCGGTCTCACTGCAAAGAGACAGAGAACTTAGAGGATTTATCATCTCCGTGTGCCTCTGCGGCAGGATTTTATACACGCGCGGTGGCTGGGGACTGACCCCAGCTCAAAATTGATTTTGTCCCCCCTCTCTGCGAGAATGAGCGTGGCTGAAACTTCAGGTCAAACTGGACTCAGAGGTGCGGAGTGGCAAATCGCGCTGAGGATTGGTTCGCACAGTCAAAACGTGACTTGGACCAGGCTCACTCGTCGCAAGTGGAAGGACGACATGAATGGGCTTGCTTCGCAGCTCAGCAGGCCGCTGAAAAGGCCGTCAAGGCACTGCATCTTTCATTGGGTCAAGAAGCCTGGGGCCATGTGGTTTCCAGATTGCTCTCGGAACTGCCTTTTGCAGCTCCTCAGGATCTCATAAGCAAGGGCATGGTTCTGGACAACTTCTATATGCCGACCCGTTATGCCAACAGTCATCCAGAGGGCCCTCCTTTCGAGCACTACGGCAAAATACAAAGTGACGAGGCAATTCGCTATGCCGGTGAGATCATTGAATTCGTCGGTGCTCAAATGGCCGAACCGGGTACAGGTGGATGAGGCAGTGCGCCGGTGGATTCGGGCAGAGGCCGCCAGTCATCCTGAGCTGTGCCAGCTGGCTTACTTCGGATCCTATGCACGCGGCGATTGGGGGGTTGGCAGTGACCTGGATCTAGTTGCCATTGTGAAGGAGTCTACGGAGCCTTTTCACCGGCGCTCTCTGAACTGGAATCTGAACGGCCTGCCGGTTCCAGCGGATCTGCTCGTCTATACCCTCGCTGAATGGGATCGACTCATGGCCGGCAAGAGCCATCTGGCCGGCACTCTGCGACGCGAGGCAATCTGGGTGTTCCCGTGAGTGGCCGCCCATCGCATCCACTATTCTCCCCCTCGGACATACCGGTTTCTGGTGCGTATCCTCAGCGGCTGAGTTCACTGGCCGTGTTCTCAAAGAAGTCCACCTCGTAACCGCAGTTGCAGAGGTAGGGGATACTCGGGGACGTCCCTGGTTTTCCCAAAGACAGATCGGCTTTGGTTACGGGGTCTTGAGTTGGATTTTGGGGAAATAGGTTTTATACCGGTCCTCGTCGGCAGTCGCCAAAGTCCAGCCCATGATTTGAGCATGAGCACCAATGAAGAAATCCGGCAAAGGCATGGAGGGAGAGTCCTTGTCGGAATCTGACTTCCGACGGTGCCGGTAAGCTATATAAGCCCGTGCGGCAACCTCGGCTGCAGCGGCGGGAATGTCCAGCACCTCCACACCCCAACTGCGGATGGGTCGGCTACGCTTTCCGGCTCAGCATCGCCCACGCAGAGCACAGCTAGACTAACCGCGTTGACCGCCGCCCCCTCGCCGGCCACCGAATCGGCAATCGTTCGCCTGGCCCATTTGCAGAGGGCTGACCCCTCATCTGAGGCGTAGATCAGGACGTTGGCGTCCAGCAGCATCATGGCTCGCGGCTGAGTCTGCGGAGTTCGTTCCATCTGATTTTTGGACGGAGGGGCGCAGTAGCCATGGCCCGCAGGCTCTCGGCCCGGCTAATCCGGGCTTTGCATTGTGGGCGGACGAGGCGAACCAGCAGGAATCGTCCCTCACCCTGCTGCTGCACGTCAAAGACATCTCCGGGACGGGCTATCGGAATCACTACACGCTTTTTCTTGTCGGCGGTTGTCGTCGGCATAGTGGGATAATCCCACAGAGGAAGAGCAAAACAAACTACATCATGCCATGGGGGGCAATCAAAAGTGCGAGTCGATGCCGCATTCACGCGGTTGGAGTTCAGTTATGCAGCCGTCGGGAAACAGGGGACGACGCCGAGTTAACGCCGGGCACCTGGATCGCACTCACAGGAGCTCGAAAAGCTCGCTGCGAGCCGACTTGCGGTCCAGCGTTACGGTGACGGAACATCCGTTGTCCCTGGCGGCAAGACCGATGATCAGATCAGCCAAATCGAGAGTGCTCTGCCTTCCCGCGGCGATCCAGCGGATAATCAGTCCTGCATTCTCGAACCGCAGAAAGGGAAGACCAGCTAGCTTCTCGACTGCATCGAGAACGGCCTCCCGGTTAATGCCGTAAACGGCGCTCAATACCCAGACGGTCTCCAGCATCACCACGATGGGAACAAAGAGCGCTTCCCGCCGATCTTCGGCATATTGGAAGAGCTCTCGAACCCGGGCGGCTTGTCCGGCATCGTCAGCAACAAGAAACCTTACAATCACGTTTGTGTCCAGGGCTTTCACCGCTTGCCTCGTCTGAACGATTCAGCCAGTAACAGATTCATGTCCTCGACCGAAACGCTTTTTCTCTTCCCGCTTGCAGACAGACAGCCGAAAACCTCCGCAGTTCTGCAGACAATTGGCTGCAGGGTTACCTTGCCGTCTGGTTCCACTTTGAACTCGATTCTGTCGCCCGCCTTCAGCCTCAAACGTTTCCGAACGTCGTTAGGAATCGTGATCTGACCTTTCGAAGTTAATGTGCCGATTGACACTTAAACCTCCTTACCTGGCAATTCTCCTTACCTAGAATAGGGTAAGGAGACGAATCCGTCAATGGGTCAAGCACGCAAGGTTTGAGTCTGCCGTTGTGACTTGAACAGCTGCAGTCGGGAAAAGGGCTGGCACTGCAAATTCGGCAATAGGCTACCAATTCCCCAATTCCCTCTCAACGGTTTGCTTGCAGAAGCAGGATGGCTCGGCATAGGATCACTATCATGAATACTAAAACCTTAATGAAGGGTGCGTTCTTATTGGTGTTTCCCCTATTCTGCCTGCCGGCTCAGGAAAGACAGGTGGATCCCACCTTCCTGCACCGCTTCGTTCCCCATCTCACGGAAAAGGCTTCCGACCTCACGACCCCCACATGCCATTACAAGCCGATCTTTGGCCAGGGCGATCCCGATGCAAGAATATTGCGCGGAATTGCCCACTTCGGAGAAATGATCGTCGACCCGGGAGGAGCCAGCACACCGGTCAATTATCCTGCTGAAGAGCAGGTCTACGTTATCACGGATGGAACCGGTGATCTCTACTACGGAGAGGAGAAGGTTCCAGTGCGCAGGAATGACTTCATGTATCTGCCTCCGGGAATCAGCCACGGGATCGCGAATCCCTCCGACAAAGCCTGCCGGTTGATTGTGATGGGATTCAGGATTCCCGGCGGAGTCAAAGTGACGCCGCCAGTAAAGCTCTTGCTGGCGAACATCGATGATGTAAAGAAGGTCGAAGTTGCCGGACACCCGCCAACAACCCTTTACCAGCTTTTGATGGGCGACACCCAAAGCCAGCGCGACAAGCTCGCTGCGGCCCATGTGCTGACCAGCCTCTTCATCATGGAGTTTGCGCCGGGAGGAACCAACTTTCCCCATCACCATGAAAGGGAAGAAGAGATCTATCTCGTTTTGAACGGCTACGGCGACATGGTAGCGGGGAGCGGCATGGATGGGATCGAAGGCCGGCATCCCACCAAAGCCGGTGACGCCTACTTCTTCAGGCTCAACTGCACTGTGGGATTTTATGCCGGAAACAAACCCGGCGAGGAAAAAGCGCATATCCTGGCGGTGCGGTCGCTATTTCCATTCAACCGTCCTTGATTTGAAGGAGGGACATTTCGATGAGATCCAAGATGTCACGCCGGAAGATGCTGCAGGCGTCGACCGGAGCTGTCGCAATCGCATCTGCCTTGAAAGCTGTGGAGGCGTCTGAAGGCGCTCAAGCTCCAGCGGCGCGGGCCGTCAACACCAGCTCGGCACCCAGCGCTTTGAAAATCACCGACATGCGAGCCTGTACCGTCGCGGCCAATTATGACTATCCGATCATCCGCATCGACACCAACCAAGGTGTGTACGGTCTTGGAGAGGTGCGTGATGCCGGGGTGAAAGGAATCGCCTTGATACTCAAGGCGCACATTTTGGGGAAAAACCCGCTGCAGATTGAATCCATACTGGACAGCATCCGACAGTTCGCGGGTCAGGGTCGCATGGGAGGAGGGTACAGTGCGGTGGATATGGCCCTTCATGACATTGCAGGCAAAGTGCATGGAGTTCCCGCCTCGCGCCTCGTAGGGCCCAAGTATCGCGATCGCATCCGCATCTATTGCGACACCACGGGGCACAAGGATCCTAAGATTTACGGTGAGCGGATGCTGAAGCGAAAAAAAATGGGCTTCACGTTCTTTAAAATGGACCTATACACCAGCCTGGTTGCGGACCGCCCCGGTGCCGTTCACCAGAACGGGGCCGCCACCGAAAAGGGCCTCAAATACCTGTGCGAATACATTTCTGCTGTGCGGGATGCCATCGGCTGGGATGCCCCGCTGGCAGCCGATCATTTCGGCAATCTGTCGGTTAATGATTGCATCCGCTATGCCAAGGCCTTCGAGCCCTACCAGTTGGCGTGGGCGGAGGACTTCATCAGCTATAAGAACTGGCGCGGGTTCAAGACCATTTCCGACGCCACCACGACTCCGATCCTGACGGGCGAGGATGCTTTCGGGTTGGAAGAAGGGTTTCAGAATCTGATCGAAAACCGGGCCGTTGACATCATTCAGCCGGATCCGGAAACCGCCGGCGGGATTCGGGAAACCAAGCGGATCGCCGAGTATGCGGACATGCACGGCATCCCGACCGTGCTGCATTTCGCCGGCTCTCCCGTAGGGTGCATGGCCAGCGTGCACCTGGCCGCGACCCTCAAGAACTTCATCGTCATGGAAAACCATGCCGTAGATATGCCCTGGTGGGGCGATCTTGTATCGGGACCGAACAAGCCTATTATTCAGAACGGCTTTATCCTTGCTCCTGATACTCCCGGATTGGGTGTGGAGTTAAACGAGGAGGTAGTAAAGGAGCACCTGCGATACCCAGGATATTTCGAGCCCACTCCGATGTACAACGACTTCGTTGTTTCGGGATATAGAAGGGTAGGTCCGTGGCCGCACTTCGACGAGGACGGCAAATACGTCAACGTCGTGACTTATTGATGAACCTAGCGCGGAAGAATTCCACCACAGAGACGCAGCGCGGCAGGCTCGGGGGCTAACCCGCCCTATTTGGTTGCGGCTGTCGACCGCGCTGTGCCTCTATGGTGATGCTTCAGAAGGCTACCTGGCTATGGGCAGCGATTTCGAGGTTACGTTCCAGCCTTCAACTACCAGCACGGGGTCGGCGCTCTGCCAGTTTTGAACCTCAACCGTCGCTGTGAGCTCCCTCTTTTCTCCAGGCAAGAGCGAGAAGTAGTTGTCTTCCCACAGGACCGGCAGCACCTCATCCCCGCTGATACCTTTTTGGATCTTCAAACGAACGAAGAAAGCCAGACTTTTGCTGGGATTCTCGACTGTGACACGAGCGACGTCCTCAACACCTTGGGTCTTCATGCCGGCGGACGCCTTCAATTCCACGGCAGGCAGCGTGCTCAGCGCCTTATAGTCCGCATAATCCTGCGTCGGCGTGTAATACCAGGTTGACTTTGCCTCATTCAGCGTCTCGGGTTTAGTCGAGAGCCAGTAGAAGTTCGAGCTGACCAGTTTTCCGGCAGAGTCCTCGAGCAACAGCTTGACGAAGTAGGTTGGGGACAAGCCTTGGATTACAGGAAGAGTCAGCACGCGCTTGCTGCTGTCCGGAGCTGCATCGAGCTGCGCCTGTTGAGAAAATTTCTCGGTCATGTCGAGGTTCAGAACCTTCGCCGAGGCCTTTAAGCCCTTCATCCCCTGGTAGTAGCTATTCACCACCACAACGGAGCGATCGTCGTAAGAATATTGGATGTGAAGCAGCTCGCAGGCCTTCTTGGTTCCGAAGTAGCCTCCCGCAGGGCGAAGGTAGTAATCGTATAGGTGCCAGATCATGGAAGGCCAGGAATTGTTCATCATCCATTGGATGACGCCGGTGGAAGTGTACTTGTTTCGCGCGTACGCCTCGAACATGGCCCGCTGGCCGTCGTAGGCCATAACCTGGGCTTTGCGGACGTAATCCTCAACGCCCGTGGCTGTCCCAAATCTCGCGTTGAGCGCCTCCGTGAAAACATGAATATCCTTGAAAGCACCCCCGCCCGCATGGAAGTTCCAGAACTCGTCGATCGGCCAGAGATGCTCGGCAGGAAGCATCTTGCGAAGACTTTCGATGGGCGGGACCGCGGGGCCGGGACCGGTCTCGGTATTGAAACTGTACGCCCCACCGTGCTTCGTGTCGACGTACCAATAGACTGGAGGGACATATTCATAGGGACCGGTCATCCGTAATCCAGTGATCCCGGCCGGGGTTTCTTTGGCCATGGCTGAGGACTGGTAAGGGTTCGGCCAATCGTAGGTTTTCAAAACGTCGATATACTTTTGCTCAACTTTCTCTGGCGGCGGGTTGTCACTGCCGTACCACCACGTCAAGATGCTAGGGTGGTTGCGGATACGCCGAAGCTGGTCGCGTAGCGAATCGGCCGAGACCCGGTTATCCTCTTCGTCCCATTTGGCCCATTTTTCCCAGTGATCGCAGCAACACCAGCCGGCGATCACGAGAATGCCTTCCTTGTCGCACAAATCCAGGAAGCGATTCGACTCTGTCTTCCCTTCGAATCGAATCGTATTCAAGTTCATGTCTTTCACATAGCGGATCTCGGCAATTTCCCTCTCGGCGTTCGGCCGCAGAAACATGTCGGGCGCCCAGCCGCCGCCGCGAATCAGGATCGGCTTGCCGTTGACTTTGAAGACCCGGTAGTCTTTCGAGTTCAGCTCCGATGTGATTTCGCGGATACCGAAGCGAACGGAATCCCTGTCCGATACTTTGCCGTTCGCTTCAACCTGCAGATCCAGATCGTACAGGTTTTGCGGCCCCACCTTCGTTGGCCACCAGAGGCGGGGCTTCGCGACGTTGAGTTGGCTGAATTGCTCGGGAGAGAATGTTGCAAGCTTGGCCTCGTTCGGACCCAGTTCCACTTTCTGCGAGAAACTGATCGTCTCGATCTGGCCCTTCAGCACTGGGGCGACCGCCTTGTCCGTCAAATTGCGCAGTTCGGCTGTGACGGTCACGCGAGCCCTATCGAGCGCGGGCGTGTCGACCTTCGTGGTGACCTGCGGATAACGCATAGCCACAGGGCCATCCGTGAACGTGAGGTATGCATCGCGCCAGATGCCCATATTCTTGTCAGGGGGAGTTGGATTCCAGTCAACCCAGGTGATGCCAAGATCGTTCACTTCCTGCGAAAAGATCTCCAAGGCAAGCACGTTGGTTTTGTCCCACACGATCCCACCGGTGATGTCGAACTCATAGGTCCTATACGCGCCGGCAACCTGTCTGGAATCGGCAATCCGCTTGCCGTTGAGCCAAATACTGGCGCGGAAATTGATGCCGTCGAAATTGAGCCAGACGTGGGCCCCCTCACGTTTCGAAACCGTGAACTCTTTGCGATACCACCACGCTTTTTTGAAAGGGCTGGCGGCGGGCATGTCGAGGTTGGAAAAGTTGGCTCCAATGGGATAGCTCACGCCAGGCATCTTCCTAAGGTTCATACCGAAGAACGGGTCACGGTAAACGCCGTTCTCCACTAGAGTGCCGACGACCGTAGAGGGCACTGTAGCGGGATACCACTTGTCGGGCTTGAAACCCGTGGACGAGATCGCTTCCCCGCCGGCTTGAAGCTGGGCCGAGGATTGAATGGCCCAACCCTTGTCAAGCAGAAGCTTTCTCTCCGAGCCGGAGCCAGGCGCTCCCAGGGCGAGCGTCACGGCGATCAGAAGGATGAGTGCCGAAGCCATGATGATTATCCAATGTCTCATGCGTATGTTCCTCTCATCGAAGTGTGAGTCTTTCCCAGCCGAATACTTGGGTCCGCCCATCTTACCACCGACGGGCGTTCTTTGCGGATCTCTGTGTTCTCTGCGTCTCTGTGGTTGCATTAGAAACAAGCTCCACGTATCTTAGCGCGAGGGTGTGGGCAGTCATTCCGGGCGCGGGGACTAGGAAAGGCAGGTTCGCTTCACCGAGGAGGCTCCCTTTGCTGCGAAAGAAACTACCCAGAAGAGAATTCCTCAAAGGCGCGGCCGTAGCCGGCTGCGCTTCACTCCTCCCCGCGTGCGGCAAGCCGCCCGGCCGGTGGCGATTCTTCACCGAAGCCGAAGCCGCGACGGTCAGCGCAATCTGCGAGCAAATCATCCCCACCGATCAGGACCCGGGAGCCATCTCCGCCGGCGTCCCCAACTTCATCGACAAGCAGTTGGCCGGCACCTACAAGCGGCATCAGCAGGCTTACCGAACTGGACTCGCAGGAGTTCAGGCAACCAGCCAGGCCATGTTTAGAGCCAACTTCGAGGCTCTGAATTGGGCCAATCAAACGGCTGTTCTGGAAGCGCTGGAATCGGGCAAGGCAAAAGGCCGCTCCTGGGAATCGCAGTCCTCCAAGGCTTTCTTTCAATTGATTCGCGATCACACCATGCAGGGTTTCTATGGCAGTCCCCGTCACGGCGGGAATCGGGACTATATCAGCTACAAGATGCTGGGGATCGACTATCCGCAGATCATCGGTCAGAACCGGTACAAGAGATCGCAAGCGAGGAAAGCATAGATGGCACTGAAACACGTGAACGCGGTCGTCGTCGGTGCCGGAGCAGGCGGAGGAGTAGTAGCCAAGGAACTGAGCGAGGCGGGCCTAAGCGTTGTTCTCCTGGAGCGCGGCGGGTGGCCGAGCTTCGAGGATCACGACCACGACGAGTTGATCAGCCAACGAACCACCGTTCTGGGAAACGCCTTTGGGCCTGACGACGAGCGGAATCGCAGGGTGGTGGTGGGGCGGGACGGTTTCTCGCGCATTGTGCTGCCGAGCGAAGGGAGCTACGGCAACAACGCGGCCTGCGTAGGCTCGGGCACGGTCAGCTACGGCGCGATGGCATGGCGCTTCATACAGAAGGACTTCCGCATGCGCAGCGAATACGGCTGTCCGGAAGGGTCTACCCTTGAAGACTGGCCCATCACTTACAACGACCTCGAACCTTTCTACGAGAAAGCGGAATGGGAGATCGGCGTGTCGGGCGACGACAGCCAGAATCCGTTCGCCCCGCCGCGAAGGCGCCCGCAGCCAATGCCGCCGCACCCCTACAATCTCGAAGGCAGGCTCCTGGACCCGGCGATCCGGCGCCTTGGGCTGCATCCATTTCCCATCCCCATGCTGCGCAACACCATCCCCTACGGAGGGAGACCGGCCTGCATTCGCTGCCGCTATTGCGTCGGTTTCGCCTGCGAGGTCAACGCCAAGTGCGGCACGCACAATACGGTTATTCCGAAGGCCATTGCGACGGGAAACTGCGAAGTACGTACCGGGTGCGTCGCCGCCGAGTTGCTGGTCGATGAGCGCGGGCGTGTGCGGGGAGTTCGCTACTTCGATGCCGGCGACCGTGAGCAATTCCAGGCGGCAGATCTCGTGGTCCTCTCTGGCTCAGCCACGGAAACCGCGAGACTGCTGCTGAACTCACGCTCCAGGCTCTTTCCCGCGGGCGCAGGCAACCGCAACGATTGGGTCGGGCGCAACCTGCAGGGCCACGCATACTCCGGCGCGTGGGGCCTGTTCGAGCAGGAGGCTTACGACGACGTTGGCCCCGGAGCGTGCATCGCTTTCTGCGACTTCAATCATGGTAATCCCGGCTTAAGGGGCGGCGGTATGCTCGCGAACGAATTCATCCGCCTGCCTTACCTTTTCACCGGCCAACGCCCGCCGGGCGAGCCGTCGTGGGGCAAGGCCCACAAGGATTTTCAGCGCAAGTACTACAAGCGGTCTATGAGCATTAAGGGCCCCGTGCAGGAAATGCCGGTCTTCGAAGCTCGCATTGAAGTCGATCCCGGCGTAAAAGACCATTGGGGAATTCCAGTGGCCCGGCTCTCGGGGCACCGCCACGAGCACGACGTCGAGATCGGCCGCTTCCTTGCCTCGAAGGCGGAAATGGTGCTGAAGGAAGCCGGAGCTGTCCGTACCTGGCTGTCCATTCCTGGACTGGGCTTGAGCGGCGGCCAGCACCAGGCCGGAACGTGCAGAATGGGAAGCGATCCCACGATCTCAGTCACCAACAAGTACGGCCAGATTCATGACATCGACAATCTGTTTGTTGCGGACGGAAGCCTGCACGTTACCAACGGAGGCTTCAATCCCGTTCTCACCATTATGGCGCTGGGCTACTGGGTATCCAATTACATTAAGAAGGAATGGAACGGTACCAGATTCCGCTCATGATCAGGACAAGGAATTGCGGGAGACAATAACAAATGAAAAATCTGGTAAAGGTGACTTTTGCACTTCTGATCGTATCCTGCGTTGGGATTGTCGGATTCGGCTCCTTCTGGCATTTCTCCTCGCCCGAGCGGACCTGCTTCTCCTGCCACGAGATTCGTCCGGCGGGTGAGCTGTGGGGGCAATCCTCGCACCGTAACGCACCCTGTGAAGATTGCCACGGCAGCACTCTGAGCAACGGCTTCCACAGCCTCCGGGAAAACCTGCGCCGGGTGGCGTACCACTTGTCCGACCGGCGCAACGAAAACATCCGCCTCAACGAGGACCAGGTTACGGAAATGCTTGCCAGGTGCAAGCGATGCCACGAGCGCGAGTATGCCGGCTGGCTGGCAAGCGGACACTCCATGACCTATGCCGACGTGTTTCTCAACGAGAAGCACAACAAAGAAGAGCAAGTGAATGAAGATTGCCTGCGCTGCCACGGCATGTTCTTCGAGGGCCGCATCCAGGAAATAGTGACACCCGTGAGCACCCAGGGACCGTGGAAGCTAGTGAAGGAAGAGCTTGCGCACCGGCCGGCAATCCCCTGTCTGGCCTGTCACCAGATTCATCTCAAGGGGAGCCCAGCCTCCAAGCCCGATTACTCGGATCCCAAAGCCATCGCCTACAAGCGCGGGTTCCCCCTGCAAAAGCTGAGCTATTACGATCGGCGCGAGAAGAAATACTTCGCCACAGAGTTGCTGCCTCATCCCACCATACGAGACGGCGAGCGGCGCGTGGATATGTCACCGGACAATAGAGACAGGATCTGTTATCAATGCCACGCACCAGAGGTCGAGCATCAGCTCGGCTCCGCTGACGACCGCACTCCAAAAGGGGTGCACGAAGGCTTGAGCTGCTTTGCTTGCCATTCGCCTCACTCGCTCGACACTCGGCTATCCTGCAACGGCTGTCATCCTCGGCTCTCCAACTGCGGGCTCGATGTGGCGAAGATGGACACCACCTATGCCAAGCCTGAGAGTCCGCACAACATTCACTTTGTCGGCTGCTCCGAGTGTCACGTGAAGGGAGTTCCGCCTCGCCACCTGCGCTCTTCCTGAATAGTGAAAGGGGACATTCCGATATTCCAGCTTTCCTTGGCAAACAGCGGAAGCGCCACTCGGGGTTGATTTGTCCAAATATGGAAAGCAAGACTGGAAAATCGGAATGTCCCCTTTCTCACGTGGTATAAGATCACTATTCGGGCTTGCGTATTCCCTACGACTCGTCCATTGGCGAAACGACACAGAAGACTCCTCGGCGGTATCGACAAATGGTTCACCGGCGTTCGGAACAAGCACGCTGCTCGACATCTCAGAGCCGCGACCGTCAGGGAGCGGGGAGAAGCAACATGCATCTCTTGCCCGCCTGAGTAAAGAATGATATTCTTTACCACGAGTAGAGATATAGGAGATCCCGATGGCCGTCAAAGTCAATCTGGTTCTTGACGATGATGTGAAGGCCGAGCTCGATCGCCTCGTCGAGGCAGGTTTGCGCAGCCGCGTTGTGAACAGAGCCCTGCGGGCTGAGTTGCTGGCCATCCGCCGTCGACGAGCGGCGGAGCGTCTGGACGAACTGCGTGCAAAGACCAAGGCGGCGGCGAGCGGCGAGGTCCTGGGCCTGCTTCGGAGGGACCGGAGGCGCGCGTGAGCCTGCCGGTTTTCGTTCCTGACGCTTCGGTCATCCTGAAGTGGGTGCTCCGCTTCAAGGAGGACTCAGCCGAAAAGGCGCTATTGTTGAGGAATGCCTTCCTGGCAGAAAAATGCCGGCTCGTGGTTCCTTCGCTTTGGTTCTTCGAGGTCGGCAACATCCTGGGCATAAAGGAACCGCACCTTGCCGAGGCGCTTCTCGGCGCGCTGTTGGAGCTGAGCCTTGAAGAACAAGACCCCGGCCCAATCCTCCACATCAGCTTTGAGCTGATGGAAACGTTGAGGGTGACATTCTACGACGCCGCCTACCATGCAACCGCCATACGACGCGAGGGGATTTTGATCACGGCCGACGATGTCTACTTCCGCAAAGCTGCGCCGCGGGGCCACGTAATCCGGCTCCGTGATTGGCACCAGACATGACGATAAGCCTCGGCGAGAGAGAGACCGGACTGCTGGATCATCCCTCGAGGATTCGCAGCCAGAAATCCGTGTGACGATGGATCAGGCGGAAGTCGTCCCTGTTATAGGTCAAGAGCATCGCACCAATGCGGCGCGCGCACAGGGCAATGAGGATGTCGTTGACCAGTGCTGCCAGTTTTGATCGCCACCGTCGCTCCTTCTTTTCGATGGCCGTGACCACATCGGCTGCACGCATCCAGTCATCGAAGGTTGGAGCAATCAAGCGGCCCGCGCGCTGCATCGGGTAGACATATTCCCATATCAAGTCTCGCGTTTGGCGGTTCTTAGCATTCTCAGAAAGTTCGTAGGCAACAACGGCGGAGAGAAACGTGGCGGGAAGCAGCGGGAAGAACACCTCTCGAAATTGCATGCGTTTGGCCTCGGATTGAAGGGAGCCCAGTTATACATTGGTGTCCAGGATGTATTTCACCGATAAACCGTGCGAAAGCGGCCTTGCTTGAGCAGCCTGTCCAATGATTCTTGGATTTCCCTATCCTCTATGGCCTTGAGCAACGCCTTCTGGATGGCCTTCGTATCTGTTTTTTCGTTGTAGAGTCGGCGAACGATTTCTATGGTTTCTTCATCTAGATTGTATGTTTTCTTTTTTACTCTACCCTTCATGGCAGATCCCCATTACGTACGATACAGACAGGATATCAGCATAATCCGTATCGCCCAAGATTTCCAAACGGCGACGATGCCTATTACTGGGCGTTCGAAGCCAAGACCAAGACTGGCTGGCGTCGCCTCAGCGAACACCACAACAAGCGCGTAACGAACTACAGACACCTGTCCTTTGCCAAAACCTCGTCCGCATTGATGGTATTGACGTTTTGGTTGCGAGACGGCAAGCTGGGCAGCCATGATCAAAACGCTCTTCTGCCTGGTTGCCCTGGTCAAGGTCGGTTTCAAGCAACGACACGAGTTGGCACTTGAGAATCTTGCGCTTCGACAGCAAATCGCCGTCTTTCATCGTACCCAGAAACGCCTTCAGCTGCGAAGAACAGGCCGGCTGTTCTGGGTCTGGCTCTCCCGAACGTGGGAAAGCTGGCATGAGTCCTTGATCATCGTCAAGCCGGATACGGTGGTTCGATGGCATCGGAAGGAATCTGCCCTCTATTGGACGCGGTTGTCGAGTCGAAACCATTTTGGCCATCCGGTAACTGGAAGAGAGATCAAGGAGTTGATCCGGAAGATGGCGGATTCGAACCCGCTATGGGGTAGTCCGCGGCTCCACGGGGAACTGCTGAAGCTCGGGATCGACATCTCGGAGCGAACTGCAGCCCGGCTTGTGCCGAAGAGGAAGAAACCGCCATCACAGCCCTGGCGGGCGTTCCTGGACAATCATCTTAGGGACCTTGTCTCGATCGACTTTCTCGTTGTGCTCACGGCGACGATTCGAGTTCTGTTTGTGTTGATTGTCCTGGCTCATCATCGTCGACGCGTAGTGCACTTCAACGTGACCGAACCTCCGACGGCACTGTGGACAGCGGGACAGATGATCCAGGCATTTCCTGACGCGACCGAACCACGGTATTTGTTGCGGGATCGTGACGGGGTCTACGGGGAAGAGTTCCGGGAACGCGTGAGGGCGATTGGCATTGATGAAGTCGTTGCAGCGCCGAGGAGTCCTTGGCAAAATCCGTTCGCGCAACGCCTACTTGGGTCGGTGCGTCGCGATTGCCTCGACCACGTGATCGTGCTGGGGGGAGCCCACTTGCGACGAACCTTAACGCGCTAATCCCGCTATTATCATAAGTACCGGACGCACTTGTCGCTTGAGAAGGACGCTCCGGAGCCGAGAGCTATCCAGGCCGCAAACCTCGGGCCGCTGATTGAGCTTTCCGAGGTTGGAGGCCTGCACCACCGCTACGAACGCCCGGCTGCGTGACCTGCCGGCTTCTGCTCGCGCAAATCACCAACTACGCTGCAAACCTCTGCTGTTCCGGAGTGTCCGCCGCGCCAGGCAAAATCGTTGGCGAACTCCGAAGACTGTATATCTACGCTTTGCCGGCAACTCGAGTGTCCCTGGGAACTCCCAGGGAAGGAGCCAAAATGCGACCGTATGGGATTTTGGCAAACCACAGCAGGCCAGCAAGATACTTGATTGCCTCGGCCTGCCTTCCAGACCGCCACCAATTGGCTCCGCATCACCGGATTGCGATAGTAACGAACGAGTTTCCTGAGCGGAAGGCAATCACAAGCTGTGCCGGAAGTAAGATGTGTGCGAAAATTCCAACCCCAAAGCCGTTTTTTGGATTAGAATGGACACGTGTGGCTGTTGGGATCTCCGGAGCAGGCGGGAGAAGTTTATATAAGACCTACTTCTCGGAAGCTGAGGACGTTATCGCCGGAAGCGGGGTGGTAGCGTAGCGTGGTCCGTTGAAAGGCCAGGTTCCCCGACTGGAGGTTTGCCGGTCGCCATCTCAATGGTCGGGAACGCACAAATCGTTGATTTGAATCCGGGGCGTCATAAAGCCTTCGATTTTGCGCGCTGAGATAATATGGCGCACTTTACCGAAGCCGATGGGCCCGCCGAAGAGACTGGGGGGAAGTGTCTCGGCCTGATAATCGCCCTGGGTCGGAACAGGTTCCGACCCTCGCCTTGCAGCGCATGGCCAATTGTTCATCCCGGGCAATGCAGAATCTTCCCTGGCGAAGCATCGGGCGTGCCATCCTACTTAACCAAGTTTGGATTAGGAATGATAGCCCTAGTAAAATGGACGAGTGCTAATGTGGAGACGAACTTTACCCGCAGTTTTGTGGGGAAACGGAGGCTGCCGAGATGACTAATTGTCGCCTGTGTTTTAATTCTTTACAGACGGGGCCTGCCGAGACTTGGAATAGGCCACTTTTCGAGTCTGCAAACTTCGTTGTTCTGCCATCGCTTGGTGCTCTGGTGGAAGGTTGGCTTCTTTTGGTGCCCAAGAAACACTCTATTTGCCTGGGTGCGTTGCAGGGCTCGGTTGATGCCGAAATGCATCAGTTTAAGCATTTCCTCTTCGCAGAATTGCAGCGCCAATACGGGCAGGTATGCGCTTTCGAACATGGCCCTGCCAGAGCGAACCTCAGCATCGGATGCGGTGTAGATCATGCCCACTTACACATTGTTCCTGTTGCGTTTGACCTGGCATCCGCGGTGAAATCGTTTTTACCCAAAGACGCATCCTGGTCCAAAGCCGGGCTGGGGGAATGTCGGGATGCTTTCCGTCGGGGGCAGGATTACCTCTACCTTGAGCAACCAGTCGGTCTTGGTCGCATAGCTACTCACCAACAGATTGGAAGTCAGCTCTTCCGACGTGCGATCGCAACGCGGATTGGTATGCCGGAGCAGTTCAACTGGCGTGAATATCCGCAGGTCTCGAACGTGTCTGCTACGATAAACAGATTGCAGCTGCATGACGGAAGCGTATTCTCATGCATGAATCGACGCGAAGCAGCAGCATAAACAAAGCTGAGAGGATCCCTGGTTTCGCGCCGACCGATCCGACAGATGGTCGCAGCCTCCTGGATTGGGGCTCAAAATACACTGAGCCAGGCGCTAAGCGGGGCATCAGATTTGAGGCTGCCTACATGGCAGTCCTGTTGCTTGCCATACCGCTTAGCATCTTGCTTCTATGGCTTGATTATCCTAAGAACTGGTTCGCGCTCACCGACCAGAAGTATAAACCCATTTTGAAATACGGCATAGCTTGGCTGAGTGGCGTTCTCGGTGGAACACTTTTCGACGTAAAATGGCTCTATCATTGTGTAGCTCGGCAGATCTGGCATAAAGATCGTCGCCTTTGGCGTTTATTTACACCACATATTTCCGGTGGTCTGGCATTTGTAATGGTCGCGCTCATTTCGTCTCCGCTTCTTCGGATCTTCGATCGGCAAGCTGTCGAATCGCTTCCTCTCGTCGTTGGCGTCGCTTTTTTGGTTGGCTATTTTTCCGATAACGCACTCGCCAAGCTCGGCGAAACGGCTGAAACCCTTTTCGGTTCGAGACGAGCCAAAGAGAGAAACAAAGACCGATTGAGTCCCAATGGAACCGGTTCAAGGGCATCAGGAAGAGTGTCAAATGCCGGAGTGTCTAACCAAGAGCATGGGAATGTTGGCTCGGACTGATCTGCCGCCAATGAATGGCCGCGCGCGTTCGGGGATACCCATGGCAACTCCAGTTCGGCTAAAACCAAGGCGATTCACATACCATGAATTCTCTAGAATCATATGAGGGACGCATCGCCTCTACGGTATCCTGGCGGAAAATGGAAAATTGCGACGTTTTTCACGCGACTCATTGCGTTGAACGCTTTGGGTCGCCCGGAGTACGTGGAGCCATACGCGGGTGGCGCAAGTCTTGCCCTAAGTTTGCTTTTTAAGAACCTGGTATCAGAAGTCTATCTAAACGACCTGGATCTCGCCATCTACGCATTTTGGCATTCCGTATTGACGCGCAATCGGGAATTCGTTCAGCTCGTTGAGGAAACTCCAGTAACCGCTGACGAATGGTCAAAGCAAAAAGCCATCTACTCTAGGGGATCGACGGCCGGCAGACTCGAGTTAGGCTTCGCAACCTTTTTCCTGAATCGAACAAACCATTCTGGTATTTTGAATGCTGGGATGATCGGCGGAAGGAAGCAGCGGGGACCATGGAAAATTGATGCTCGGTTTAACCGACGAGATTTGCGACGCCGAATCGAGCGGATCAGCATTTTCAAGGATCGTATCCATCTCTCCTGCGCCGACGCCATTGAATTTCTACGAAGCCACAGATTTTCGAAGAGAAGCTTGATCTACCTCGATCCGCCATACTATCGGCCTAGTGGACACTTGTACCTCAGTGGATACAAACCCAGAGATCATATAGCCGTAAGCGAATACATTCGAGAGTTGAGGTCTCCTTGGATCATTTCTTATGACGATGTTCCGGAGATTCGCGGACTCTACAAAAATGTTAAATCCAGGCAGATTCACTTGCTCTACACGGCAAGATCCACTCGTAATGGAGATGAAGTTCTTTTTTTCGCACCGGGGTTACGTATTCCGACCCCTACTTTATAAGAAACCGTTCGATACGCCAACAATGTCCCCTCTCAGCATGGAGTCCGGTTCGCGATCAAAGACGAACAGTGTGTCAAAACCATCAGCACCGAGACCTCGCTTCGGATAAGACCCCCCAAACGAGCCAAAGAATCCACCTCGCATATATTTGGAGAGCGCAATGCAAAGAGAAGGCTATTCTGGCGATCAAAACACAAGGCTGAGGGGGGAGATTGACGGCAACGATAAAACACGTGTTCGTGTGCCCCGACTATCCCCAATTAGCCCTGTGACCGTAATCACCAATACTGGTCTGGGAGAGTTGATGGTGGAAGATATCTCTCCGGAGCTAATAGGCTGGAAGGCATACGGCTTGGCGTCAATACCTGCGAAATGGGTTCCGCCCTTTCTTGTGATTTATGCATCCTGTTTTCAAGCGGACTCCGCAGATGAAAGAATCAATGGGTGGGTTGCTGAGTGGATTAAAAAAACCGGGGTCCACGAGCCGCGCCAACTGATAGTTCGTTCCAGTGGAACAGCTGAAACGATTAAAAATCGCGGGCAGCTATTATCAAAGCCCTGTTCACCTCAGCAGGTGGCCAGCACGATACGGAATTTGTTATCGGAGCTATCTCAGAGGCTCGGTGGTAAGGTGCACTGGGTAGTTCAAGAGTACGTCAATTCGAGGGAGAAGGGACTCTTGTCTAATGAGAGGCGGATAAGCCTAGAGAAGCGCGACTGGATCGCGGAGTTCGAACCACAGGGGGATAGGCCTGGATACACAACGCCCATAGCATTCCGACCATGGCGTGATGGTACAGCCCCAGCCGAGTTAGACCTAAGATGCACTTCTGCACTCGAAGTCACTCTTCGCTTGAAACTTGTGGCAATGTGGGCGACCTCACTTCCTTCCCGCACACTTTTTGAATGGGTGTGGAATGGAAAAACCATCCACATAGTCCAGGCTGACGAGGAGATGCCGCCTAATGGGATCAATCCAGAATCGCTTCTTGGGTTTAAAATTCCCACCATCAAGCTCGCTTCCTTAAAGGTGTTTCATCTGGCAACCACGGATGATTATGATCGTTATGCTAAGCTTCGAAACGTACGGTTATATCGAGAGCTTGGTTACCACATGCCCGACTTTTACGTGGTGGATGACACAGAGATCTTGGACGAGGTTCTCTCCGGTCACATTTCACCCAAATTGGATGGCGACCTTTCTGAACTTACAAAGCGTCCGCTGATTATCCGCACTGATGGAATGGATATTCCTGAGGAAAAGCGTGAAATGCTCCCGCGTAGTGAAGAGCTTCGCTCTTATGCTCAAGCACGAGATTGGCTTCTCCTGAATCTAAAGTCTCGAATGGAGGAAAACGGCTTGACCGGCGGAGGCCTTTGTTTGATAGCTCATCATTTCATCCCTTCAGTCGCGTCTGCATGGGCGCGTGCGGAGCCGGGCAATAGGATCGTACGCATTGAGTCGCTTTGGGGCATCCCCGAAGGACTTTACTGGCATTCGCACGATACGTTCGAGGTTGATACTCAGACAGTCAAGGTAAACTTTGGACGGCCAAACGGAGAGTTGAAGTTCAGGGCTTGGAAGCGCCGACGCTTTAAAGGGACATTTATTGCTTCTGACGAGAATGGCAAATGGATGCCATGCCAGACAGCACCTCCCTATGACTGGCACAAAAGCATTAGCAAAAATGCTTGGCTATTTGAAATCGCGCACACGACGAGGCAAGTTGCGGAGCGGGAGAAATACGCAGTGTCGCTTATGTGGTTTGTCGACAACCACCCACAGGCCACGGAGCATGCCGTACTTCCTTGGTTCCATAGTCGATCACAGCCAAGTGGTACCCCGAAGGCAGCCCCGCGACATAAGCGCAAGGTAACAGTTCAGCCCCTCTTGCCGATTGTTTTAATTTTTAGTGCTCCGGCAATGCTGAGGGCGTTAAGGCGGCACAGCCATGGCCGCAAGTGAGCCCGGCAGCCCAATAAAATTGCAGATAGGACT
>Ga0315279_10000799_pt1 | contig 57264 bp, 42 predicted proteins | sample YL17G06_20_MG_FD_203694 | JGI IMG/M metagenome (GOLD analysis project Ga0315279, IMG submission 203694) | Sediment microbial communities from Yellowstone Lake, YNP, Wyoming, USA - YL17G06_20 | ecosystem: Environmental > Aquatic > Freshwater > Lake > Sediment | place: USA: Wyoming | collected...
CGACTCCGATCCGGCGAGACGCTGGATCGGCAGGGCGCGCGCTCGTGGACCGACGATAGGGCCCACGCGGCGGGCTTAGGCCCGCCTGCGACTCGCCTGGGCGAGTCCAGAACGACCAGCGCGCAGCCCGCCTCGAGGCGGGCTGTTCTGCTGGCCGATGACCGGCCTAAGGAGATGAGGCGATGATCTTCTATGCCGAGGCCTATCTGAGCGACCTGCTGAGGATGAACGTGCTCGACCGCGACGGGAAGCCCACCGGGCGGGTGAAGGACATCGCCGTGCGTCCCGGAGACACCTTCCCTTTGGTCACCCGCGTGATCCTGCGCGCGAAGGGGCACTCGGAGCCTGTGCCGCTGCCATGGTCGGCGGTGAGGAGTGTCTCGGCGGAAGCGATCACGCTGCACCTCCCCCACCCTGAGCTGAAACCCACCCCCAGCGAGGACGGCGAGGTGCTGCTGGTGGATTCGGTGCTGGACAAGCAGATCGTGGATGTGCAGGGCCGGCGGGTGGTGAAGGTGAACGACCTCAAGCTGGGGTCAGTGCAGGGGCAGGTGCGATTGGTGGCGGCGTCAGTGGGGACCCGCGGTCTGCTGCGGCGGCTGAATCTGGAAGGGCTGGCGCTGCGCATCTGGGCTTGGTTCGGCCGGCGGCCGCACGAGCGGTTGATTAGCTGGGAGCACGTGCACTCGCTGGACGCCACCTCCCAGCAGCTTCAGCTCGACCTGGAGCAGGAGAAACTCCGCCGCCTCAACCCGGCCGATCTCGCCGACATCCTGGGCGAGCTGAGCGCGCCGGACCGCGCCATGGTGGTGTCCTCTCTTGATGACGAGACCACGGCCGCGGCGATGCAGGAGATGGAGTTCGAGCTGCAGCGCGAAGTGCTGGATGCGGTCGAGGACGAGAAGGCCGCCGACATCCTCGAGGAGATCAAGCCGGATGACGCCGCCGACCTGGTGGGAGACCTGCCTAGGGAGCGCAGGGACGAACTCCTCGCCCTCATGGAGCCCGAGGAGGCGGAGGATGTAAAGGAACTGCTGCGCTACCCCGATGACTCGGCCGGGGGCCTGATGACCACCGAGTTCATCTCCGTGCCCGCGGGGATGACCGCGCAGGAGGCCATCGGGTACATCCGCAAGGCCGGGGAAAGCGCGGAGACGATCTACTACTGTTACGTCGTGGACGACCAGAGTCGACTGGTCGGCGTCTTCTCCCTGCGCGAGTTGGTGGTCTCTCCGCCAACCCGGGTGATTGACGAGATCATGGCGCGGGATGTGGTGGCGGTGACGCCGGATACGTCGCACGAGGAGACGGCCGGGCTGATCTCGCGCTACAATCTCCTCGCCATCCCGGTGGTGGATGACGAGCGCCACCTGCTGGGCATCGTCACGGTTGACGATGCCATTGATGCAGTATTGCCCACTCGCTGGAAGAAACGCCTGCCGAAGCTCTTCTAGCCCGTCGCCGTGGGCCACTGCCCGTTCAGGACCCCGAGGGCCTGCCCTGCTCGCCCCGAGCATAGTCGAGGGGAGCAAAGTCGAAGGGTCCTTCAGGGTCCGAGGGGCGCCGTTTACTTGGGATCGAGAGACTCTGTAGCCACGGAGGCTGAGGGTGCTGCTTCTGCTCCGGCGGCGAGTGCTGCTTCCCATCCTTGCGTTCGCAGCGGTGGTTGGCCCGGCCTTCATCACCGCGAACGTGGATAATGACGCGCCTGGCATCGCCACTTACTCCGTGTGCGGGGCGGAGTTCGGCTACTCCCTGCTCTGGCTGCTGTGGCCAACCATGATCGTGCTGATCGTGGTCCAGGAGATATGCGCGCGGATGGGGGTGGCCACGGGTAAGGGCCTCGCTGACTTGATCCGGGAGGAGTTCGGGGTCAGGATCACCGTTCTGCTGATGCTGCTGCTCGTGATCACCAACCTCGCCAACACCGCCGGGGAGTTTGCAGGCCTGGCGGAGGCGGGACTGGTGTTCGGCATCTCACCCCACTTCGCCGTACCCGTGGGTGCGCTCCTCATCTGGGTGCTGGTGGTCAGGGGCTCCTATCAGAGCGTCGAGCGCATCTTCCTGGTCGCGTGTCTCGTCTACCTCGCCTACCCCATCTCCGGGATCATGGCGATGAGGGACGGCCCCACCACCTGGGGAGCTGTTCTGAAGCACTCCGTTGAGCCCAGCCTTTCTCTCGATCTGCCCACTCTCGCCATGGCCGTGGGCATTGTCGGCACCACCGTGGCTCCGTGGATGCAGTTTTACCTGCAGGCGACAGTGGTGGAGAAGGGTACCCGCGCCCCCCAGTACAGCTATGCCAAGTGGGACGTCATCCTGGGCGGGGTGTTCGCCATCATCGTGGTCTTCTTCATCACCCTCGCCTGCGCCGTCGCCATCCACCCCAAGCACATCACCAGCGCCGCGCAGGCGGCCGACGCGCTGGCGCCCCTGGCGAAAGGCTACGCTCGCACCCTCTTTGGCTTCGGCCTGCTCAACGCCGCCCTCTTCGCCGCCTCCATCCTGCCTCTGAGCACCGCCTACGCCGTGTGCGAGGGGATCGGATGGGAAAAGGGGGTCAGCCGCTCCTTCCGGGCCGCTCCGCAGTTCTACCTGCTCTACACCGGCCTCATCGTGGTCGGGGCGGGGCTGGTGATGTTCCCACGCGCCCCCCTGCTGAAGATCATGCTGCTCTCGCAGATCATGAACGGACTGCTGCTGCCCGTGGTGCTGGTGCTGATGCTCAGGCTGGTGAGCCGCAGGCGCTTGATGGGTGAGCTGACCGTGTCGAAGACCTACCTGAGCCTGTGCTGGGCGATTGCGGCTCTGCTGGTGGCGCTGGACTTCTTCCTGCTCGCGACGACGGTGGCGCCCCGTTTGCACTGACGACCTGCCAGACGAAGGTGCCCCTCGCCTACCTGGGGGACCCCTTTCCCTCCCCAGCCCGCGAGTCAGCCCGGAACAGTGGGAGAGGCCATGGGCGTTTCCTGGCGACCTCCTCAGGTTCGTGAGTGGAGTAGGAGCCAACCGTTGCCTGCCGCCCCTGCCTCAAATGTGTGCTAGTGGAAGGGGGCTCGATGATCGGCAGGACACTAGGGTGACGTGCGGAAGTTGACCAGGCATGCGATACCCTGAAAGGAGGAGGACCATGAGACATGCGTTGATGCTGTCGGTGGTGTTGGCGGTGCTGTTGAGCGGCGCAGCCATCGCTGACAACGACAAGCAGCCCGCGCTGTCCGATGTGGAGCAGGTCCTGTGGAAGACGCTCAGCACAGGGCCGAGCGAGGGGGGCTGGGCGCCAACCACGCTGGCGGACCTGGCGAAGGTGTCTCTGCCACGGGCTGAAGAGTGCTATGCGCGCATGTACGCCGACGCTGCGAAGCGCACGACCCTCGTGAGGGCCGGATGGCCGAGTGCAGCGCCACTCATCGTCACGAAGGAGGAGGCGGAAGGGAAGGGAAGGGAGCCTGGACCGACTACAACCGCGCCTCCCCCGCCGTCGTAGCGATCTCCGGTCAGGGGGCCAACACCTTTCTGATGGTGTTGGCCAGCGGCGCCATGACGGCTTTCCCTGTGAAGGAGACGAATGAGGATGGCACCACTGTGGATATGCTCGTGCCGCCGAAGCCGACGAGCATCACGCGGGAGACGTTGCTTGCGCACTGGGGAGAGGTAGGCGCCCTCTCACCTCGGACTGACATCCCCCTCCTCGGAAACCTCTTCCGGTTGAGGTACCGCCTGTCCTGGGCACTGGGGATCTCCACCAGCACCATCAGCGAGGAGGATGTGAGCGGCGCTGACGACAGCCGGAAGTACTTCCTTGGCTGCGCGTACAACGTCAACCAGTACACCGCCGTGCTCCTTGGGGTGACATTTGATGGGCGCTTGGCCGGCGGCTTCGCCATTGACCTGGGCACCCTGAAGATCACCAAGTGAGACAGCCTCTGAGCCGCGCCACCCAATAGCCCCGTGCTGGTGATGCGCCAGTCTAGTACAGCACCCGCCCCAGCCCCCGCTGGGGCGGGCGTTCCATTGGGACAGGGGGCTGGCAGGAGATGGCCCCGTGAGGTGCGAATTCGCGGGTGGAGATTCCCCTAGTGGCTGAGCTAAACGACGACATCACCTCCGATCTCCTGGTCATCGGCTCCGGCGCGGCCGGTTGCTCGTGCGCGCTGGAGGCGGCGAAGCGCGGCCTGCAGGTGATCGTGATCACCAATGCCGCGGATCCCTCTGAGTCCAACAGCGACCATGCCCAGGGGGGAATTGTGGCGCGGCCGCCTGATGACACGGCCGAGTCGTTGGCGGCCGACATTATGGAGGCGGGGGACGGGCTCTGCAACGAGGAGGCCGTGCGCCTTCTGGTGGAGAGCGTGCCGGAGGTGATCGCAGGGTTCCTGGTCGGGGAGCTGGGCGTGGCTTTCTCGCGTACCCCCGAAGGCGATCTCGACTACACCCAGGAGGCCGCCCACTCCCGGCGCCGTATCGCCCACGCCGACGATGCCACCGGACGCGCCATCTCCCAGAAGCTCTTGCAAGCAGTCTCCAGGCAGAATAACATCCGCTTGCTGCCCAAACACAGCGCCGTGGACTTGATCACCGTGCCCCACCACTCCGTTGACCCCACCACCATATACCGAGGGGTGGAGTGTCTCGGCGCCTATGTCCTCGATCAGGCGGCGGGGACGGTAGGGCGGTTCTTCGCCGCGCACACGGTGTTGGCGACGGGGGGCCTGGGGCAGCTCTATCTCCACACCACCAACCCGCGAGTGGCGCGGGGGGACGGCCTGGCCATGGCCCACCGCGCCGGGGCCGACATCATCAACGCCGAGTACGTCCAGTTCCACCCCACCTCCTTCTACCACCCAGCCGTCGTCCGCCCCTGGCGGGCGAGCGCGGACTCTCGGGCTCGCACCGCCGCCGGCGAGCGGCCGGATGGGGACCGCTTCCTGATCTCCGAGTCCGTCCGCGGGGAAGGAGCTATCCTGCGCACGCGCGACGGCCGCGACTTCATGAAGGACTATCACCCCGACGGGTCCCTGGCGCCGCGGGATGTGGTGGCCCGCGCTATCCACGAGGAGATGCTCAAGCGAGGGGAGGAATACGTGGTGCTGGATCTGGAACCGCTGTTGACGGGGCGGCGGTCCGGTGGGTCCGCCGCGCCAGTGGATGCCAGAGCCAGATTCCCGACCATCTACGAGACCTGTCTCCAATATGGACTGGATATCACCAAGCAGCCGATCCCGGTGGTGCCGGCCGCTCACTACTTCTGTGGCGGCGTCAAGGTGGATACCTGGGGGCGGACCAACATAAGACGTCTGCACGCTGTGGGCGAGGTGAGCTGCACCGGCGTCCACGGCGCCAATCGCCTGGCCTCCACCTCTCTGCTGGAAGCCATCGTCTGGGGCCGCCGGGCGGCCGAGCACGCGGCGGGCCATCACGCCCGGTTCGATGCCCACTGGATCGGGAAGATCGCTCACTGGCACGACGAAGGGCTTACCGAGGCGATAGACCCGTTGCTCGTCATTCAGGACTGGATGATGATCAAGAGCACGATGTGGAACTACGCCGGGATTGTGCGCACCTCCAAGCGGCTCGACCGGGCGGTCGCCGACCTCAGCTACCTCGCCCACCGGATCGAGCAGTTCTACCGGGAGACCAAGCTCGCCGACTCTCTGATCGGCCTGCGCAACGGCATCGCCGCCGCCCAGATCGTTTCCCATGCCGCAAGACGCAATACCCAGAGCAGGGGATGTCACTACCGGGGGGACTAGCCGCCAACAGTGGGGCAGGCTTCAAGGTTGCCGCCACCCGCTACTGCTGCGAGCCCCCCCGACTCGGCGGCACCTCGTTCAGGGTCATCTGAGCGCTGACCTTCCGCCCTCTCCGCCATAGAGTGATCGTCACCTGGTCGCCGGGCCGGCATGATTGAACGAGGTCGCTCAGGTGGCGGTCGTCCTCTACCACCTGCTCGTCCCAGCCGATGATCATGTCTCCGGTCCGGAGGCCGGCCCTCGCCGCGGGGCTGTCCGGCACCACTCCCTCCACCACCACTCCCGCCAGCTCCGGCAGTCCCGCCTTCTGGGCCTCCTCGACGCTCGGCGAGCGGACCATCACGCCGGCCCACGCGGCCCCTCCTTTTTCAGTCAGACGCTTTGCCACCTCTTTGGCGACATCGGCGGAGATGGCGAAACCCATCCCCTGAGCCTGCGGAATGATGGCGGTAGGAATGCCGATGACATTGCCGTTGAGGTCGACGAGAGCGCCACCCGAGTTGCCGGGGTTGATGGAGGCGTCGGTCTGGATCAGGTCCCGTAGAACCATCCCGTGGGGATGGGGGATCTCGCGTTTCTTCGCGCTGACTACGCCGACGGTGACGCTGTTCTCGTACCCAAATGGGTTGCCGATAGCAATCACCCAGGAGCCGATGGGCACCGAGGAGACGGATCCCAGGGTGGCCGACGGTAGATCGCCGGCGGGTATCTGCACCACTGCGATGTCGGACATCGGATCCACCCCCACCACGCGCGCCCCGAACTGGCGCCCATCGGCCAGGCTCACCTGCAAGCTGACCACATCCTCCACCATGTGAGCGTTGGTCAGCACGTAGCCGCGTTCGCCGTCAATGATGATCCCGCTCCCCTGACCCGGACTCGGGAACGGCTCGGTTGGCATCCCCATGGCGTCGCGGTACGCCCGCTCCATGGGGCCGACGCGCGGCTGGATGAGCGTGTTGATGTTCACCACCGCGGGACCCACCTTGGCGACTGCCGCGGCGATGGCGTCCTGCGATCCCTGGCTCACAGGAGGCAGTGGTCTGGCGTCCCGCCCGGCTGTTGGCAAGCCGGAGGGAGCCTGCCTGACTGTAAACCACATCACCAGCGCGCCCAGCAACGCGCCCAGGAAACCGGCCAGAAAGACACCCGCTCCCCTTCCGGTGTGGCTCACGCCATCCCTCCAGCCATCCGCTCGACCAGGGCCACCAGGGTACGGGTCCCTGCCCCTGTCGCCCCCTCTACCTGATGCGGCTCGTCCTTCTCGCTCCACGCGGTGCCAGCGATGTCAATGTGCGCCCAGGAGGTTTCGTCCACGAACTCCCGCAGGAACCAGCCCCCGGTGATGGCCCCCGCCGGACGCCCGCCCACGTTCTTGATGTCGGCGATCTGGCTGTCGAGCTGGCGCCGATACTCGGGGAACAGCGGAAGGCGCCACATCCTCTCTCCGGCCTGGTCGGCCGCATCCAGCACCGCCTCGGCGAGGTGGTTGTCGTTGCCCATCACTCCTGACGCGACGTGGCCGAGGGCGACCACACAGGCGCCGGTAAGGGTGGCCACATCCACCAGATGAGTGGCTCCCAGGTGCTTGGCGTATGCGAGGGCGTCGGCGAGCAGCAGCCGCCCCTCCGCGTCGGTGCTGATGATCTCGATGGTCTTCCCGTTGAATGCCTTCACCACATCGCCGGGCCTGGAGGCGTGCCCGCTGGGCAGGTTCTCCGAGGCGGGGATCAGCCCGATCACATTCAGCTCCGCCTTCAGCTCGGCGATCGCGCGCATGGCGGCGAGCACCGCCGCGGCACCGGCCATGTCTCGCTTCATCAGGTGCATCTGGTCAGGGGACTTGAGGGAGAGGCCGCCGCTATCAAACGTGAGACCTTTGCCCAGCAACGCGACCACGGGCCCCGAGCGGTCCCCCTGGTGTCTCAGCACGATCAGGCAAGCCGGCTCATCGCTGCCTCGCGCCACCGCGAGCAGGGCGCCCATCCCGAGCTGCTTCAGCTCCTCCGGCCCCATCACTTGACACGCGAGACCGACCCTCTCCGCGGTAGCGCGCGCCTCCTCTGCCAGACGGGAGGGGGTGAGCTCGTTCGCGGGCAGGTTGGCGAGGCGGCGAGCGTAGTTGGTAGCCTCGCCGACCATGCGGCCGGCCTGGGCGGCGGCCTCTCCGAAGCGCAGGTGCTCCTGCTGGATGCCGAGCAAGCACAGCTCGTCCAGTTCCCCCGGAACGCTCGCCTCGGTCTTGCATTCCTCGCCCCGGTAGAGGCCGAGATAGGCTCCTTCCACAGTCGCGCGAACGGCCTGCTCGCCGCGCGGCCCGCCCGGTACCATCTGGTGCAGAGTGCTCCCCACCCGACGGCAGCCGCGATCCCGCAACCTCCTGGCCGCCGCCCCCATGGCTCGGCGCAGGGCCAGACAGTCGTTCTCTTCCGCCTTCCCGAAACCAACCACGGCGATCCTGGCGGCGCGGAGCTTGCCTTGGGTGTGGATGATCGTGGTCTCCCCGCTCTTGCCGCGTATCTCCCCGGACCCAATCAACCGCCCGATCAGCCCACCCAGTAGTTGGTCAGCATAGGCAGCGGCGCCGGCGAGGGCCGTCTTCTCGCTGACCCCCACTGCCACTGCCTCCCCCGAGTAGCTCTCGATCCCCTCGGCGGAAACCCGAACCTCCACCGCAATCCCTCCTTTCTGCCAGGGCGTCCTTCATCACTCAGTTGCCGCTCTGCGGCGACAACTCCGCCACGTGCGTCAAAGCCGCACATGGCGATGGTCCCCGGATACCCCTGAAACAGGGGCCGTTCCCGTCGCTGCTAGCCAGCAGCGGCGGTTTTCGGTATAATCGCGTACCCGCGAGCTCCTGGCCCGCCGGAAGGCCGGACGGGAACTCCGCGGCCGGCCGGGTGTCTAATCACTTGTCCGGCGAAGGCGACCCGGAAAGGCCGCTGGTGCGGCTCCGCCGTACCATTTACGGCGGAGCGCAGCTTCGCTGCCTCCCTACTACTGTGCGGGAGGGGCGACCCCCTGCCGGGTTAGTGCACACGTGTCGTGTAGATTTGCCGTACGGCAAACGAAGGCGCACGCCCACGGCGGGGCGGACCCCCGCCGGACTCAGTTCGTGCGCTGCAGGCGCACGTGAAGGAGAACGGCTGCATGGTCCATCCCTCGGGGGACCCGATTGCGGAAATGCTGGTGGAGGCGGGCGTTATCACCCGCCAGCAGCTAGAGACCGCCCAGGCTGCGCGCTCCAACGGCACGGAGCGGCTCAACGACACCCTGGTCCGCATGGGGATGGCCCGGGAGGAGGACATCTACCGGGTGGTGGCGAGGCGGCTGGGGCTGGAGTATCTCCCCCAGATCGAGCGTGACATTGGCCCTCACTTGCTTTCCCTGGTACCCGGCGATTTCGCCATGCGCCATCAGGTGCTGCCCATCTCGGAGCAGGACCACACTCTGGTGGTGGCGATGGCCGATCCCTTTGACATCAGTGTTCTGGACGATCTCCGCCTGCTCACCGGCCGGGAGGTGCGGGCGGTGGTGAGCAATCCCAGGCGCATCTCCGAGGCGATCGAGCAGTGCTACATGCAGAAGATGTTCCGGGACATTGACGACATGCAGACCGAGGAGGTGGCGGAGGAGGACCTGGAGATCGCCGATCTCCAGAAGATGGCTCGCGAGGCGCTGGTGATCAAGCTGGTCAACCTCATCCTCCACCAGGCGATCCAGGAGCGCGCCTCCGATATCCACGTCGAGCCTATGGAGAAGGAACTGCGCGTCCGCTACCGGGTGGACGGCGTGCTCCACGAGGCCTCCTCCCCTCCCCGGCACCTCCATCCCGCGGTCATCTCCCGCATCAAGATCCTCTCCGACATGGACATCGCCGAACGCCGGCTCCCGCAGGACGGCCGAGTGCGCATCAAGCTCGGCACCCGCATGATTGACCTGCGCGTATCCACGATCCCCACGCTCCACGGCGAGAGCGTGGTCATCCGTCTCCTCGACCGCTCCGCAGGGATGATCCCGCTCACCGACCTGGGCATGCGCCACGACAGCTACGCGGAGTTCGGCCGGCTGCTCGCCAGACCCTACGGCATCATCCTCGCCACCGGGCCCACCGGGTCCGGCAAGAGCACCACCCTCCACGCCGCGCTGCACGTGGTCTACTCACCTGAGAAGAAGGTGATCACCATCGAGGACCCGGTGGAGTACGAACTCGCCGGCGCCAACCAGATCAACGTGCGGCCGGAGATCGGGCTTACCTTCGCCTCTGGCCTCCGCCACATCGTGCGGCAGGACCCGGACATCATCATGGTGGGCGAGATCCGCGATCGCGAGACCGCGGACATCGCCATCCATGCCGCGCTCACCGGCCACCTGGTCTTCAGCACCGTACACACCAACGACTCGGCCGGGGCCATCACCAGGCTCCAGGACATGGGCATAGAGCCCTACCTGGTCGCCTCCTCGCTCATCGGCGTGATCGCCCAGCGCCTGGTGCGCACTCTCTGCCCACACTGCAAAGAAGCCTTCGAACCAGCGGATGAGGAGCTGCGGGAGGTAGACCTCTCTCGGGACCAGGCGAAGGGGCTGAAGCTGTACCGCGCGGTGGGGTGTGACCTCTGCCTGCGCGGCTATCTCGGCAGAACAGGCGTCTTCGAGCTGTTGGCCGTGGACGACGAAGTGCGCCGGCAGGCGATAGATAAGACCTCCGCAGGCGAGATCAAGCAGGGGGCCGTCGGGAAGGGGATGCGCACGTTGCTGGCCGACGGCCGCCTGAAGGTGATCGAGGGGCTGACCACCATCGAGGAGCTGATGCGCGTCTGCCAGAGGGATGAGATCTAGCCATGGCCCGGTTCCGCTACACCGCGCTCGACCGCAGCGGCAAGACCGTCACCGGAGAACTCGCTGCCGAGGACCCCGAGGATGTAAAGCGCCGCCTGCGCGACATGGGCTACTTCCCCTCCCAGATCGGGGAGGCCGGCCAGGTGGTGATCTCCGCGCCGCGGCGGCTGGGCGGAGGTCGCGGGGTCAGCCCAACGGACGTGGTGGTGCTGACCCGCCAGCTCGCCGACATGACCGCCGCCCGCTTGCCCATCTTCCGCAGTCTTTCCGTCCTCATCGAGCAGGCCGACCGGGCGGCGCTCCGGGAACTGGTGGAGGCAATCCGCCGGGATGTGCAGGAGGGGCTGCCGCTTTCCGAGGCGTTGCGGAAGCATCCTCGCTACTTCGCCGATCTCTATGTGAACATGGTGCACGCGGGGGAGACCAGCGGCCATCTCGAAGCAGTCCTGATGCGGCTGGCGGAGTTCCTGGAGAAGGGACTGCGGCGGAGATCACAGGTAGTATCCGCGCTGATGTACCCGGTGGTGCTGATCACGGTGGCGATCGCCGCGGTGTCGTTCATCATCGGATATCTGATTCCGAAGCTATCGGTGCTGTTTGCGGAGATGGAACAGACGCTGCCGCTGGTGACCCGGATCTTGCTCGCCGTCGCCGATTTCGTAGGCTCCGCCTGGTGGGCGATCATCCTCGGGGTAGCGGTGGTGGTGCTCTCTTTGCGGTGGTACGCGCGGACGGACCGCGGGAAAGAGGCGCTTGACATGTTCCTGTTGCGAGCGCCACTGCTGGGCCCGGTGTGGCACAAGATGGCGGTTTCCCGCCTGGCCCGTACCCTGGGAACGATGTTGGACGGGGGAGTGCCGATCCTGGTTTCCCTGGAGATCAGTGGGAACGCCGTCGGCAACCGCATCCTGGGCCGGGCCGCGGAAGTGGTGCGGGAGGAGGTGCGCGAGGGGACGCGCCTAGGCGCGGCGCTCGAGCACTCCGGCGTCTTCCCTCCCCTGCTCGTACACATGACCGCAGTGGGAGAGGAAACGGGGCGGCTTCCCGAGATGATGCTGCGGGTGGCGGAAAGCCTTGACTTCGAGGTGGACAGCGTGCTGGGCCGCCTGACCACCTTGCTGGAGCCGTTCATCATCATTGTGATGGGTATCATCGTCGGCTTCATAGTGCTCGCCGTGCTGCTGCCCATCTTCCAGATTAACGCCACCATTGGCCGCTGAATTGTAGGCCGGGCGTGCTCACGCCGGCCGCAAAGGGAGAAGCAAGCGATGAGAAGGTGGACCGCAGTATCCGGAAGAGAGAGGGGTTTCACCCTGGTGGAGCTGGTGGTAGTGATGACCATTATCGCCATCCTCGCAGGGGCGCTTGCGCTTCAGATCGGCAACCGCGTCCAACATGCAAAGAGAACCCGCGCGCTGCAGGATGTCGCCACCATGAAGAGCGCACTGGAACTCTACCGCGCGGACAACGGCGACTACCCAACCTCCCAGCAGGGCCTCGACGCCCTCTACCACAAACCCTCCAGCCCGCCAGTGCCCACCAACTGGGAGCGGTATCTCGACAAGCCTATCCAGTACGACCCCTGGCTGTCCGAGTACATCTACCGCTGCCCCGGCCAGGAGGACCCGGACGGATACGATCTCATCTCCTATGGCAAGGACAGGAAGCCCGGCGGGGCCGACAATGATGCGGACATCACCAACATGGACTAGACGCGGCCCGCGGGAAGCACAGGCCGTGAGCGGCCATCTCCCAGCGCCTCCCGCCCCGCCGCACACCCTCAGGCCACGGTGGCGCAGGCGGCCGCGGCTGTCCCTCCGCGCCGACTGTCCGGGCAGTCGTGGTAGGCGTTCGCCGGGCTTCACCCTCATCGAACTGGTGGTGGTGATGACCATCATCGCTATCGCCTACTTCGCGGTGCGGCCTGTCTTCGTGGGAGCAATCCGCAACGCCGAGCGCCGAACGGTGTTGAGGGGCCTGGTGGGCCTCCTCACCCAGGCGCGCACGGAGGCGGTGGGAAAAGGCAAGCTGGTGAGAGTGGTGTGCGATCCCGGAGAGGGCGCGCTCTGGGCAGAGGTGCAGGTTGACCCGGCGACGGACCGCTCGCGGTTCGAGGCCCTGCGGGTGGGAGGTAGAGAGGGAATGCTACTGCCGGAGGACTTCCGCGTCACCCGCCTGGAGATCGCGGGGCTGGATGTGGGCGAGCTGGGTAGAAGCGAGATGTACTGCTATCCCGATGGCAGCACCGACGGCCTCCTGCTGATGATGGAAGGTCCGACCGGCCAGGAAGCGACCATCGAGGTACGCCGAGCTACCGGGAAGGTCACCCTCCGTGCGTAACCGTGAGCTGGCAACCGGGTTTACCTTGGTCGAGGTGCTGGTCGCCACCGTCATCATCGCCATCGGCCTGCTGGGGGCGCTGACCGCCTTCTCCATGGCCAGCCGAGTCACCGCGGTTTCCACCCACGACACTTTGGTGTCCACACTGGCGCAGCAGCGCTTGGCGGAGATACGCGCCCTGGCGCTGAGCGACCAGTTGCCCGGCGGGCAAAGCAGCGGAGATTTTGGCGGCAAACATCCCGGCTACTCCTGGCGGGTGACCGTAAGCGCCCCCGATGACATGCATATCCGCCGCGTGGACGTAATCATCTACGCACCGGGACACGCGAAACGACGTGAGACGCGCTTCACCACGGAGGTGTTCTGAGGTATGCTCGCCCGCCGCAACATGTCGGCAAGCGGCTTCACACTGCTGGAGCTGGTCATCGCCATGGCCTGCGTGGGCCTGGTGGCCGGCGGCATCGCCCTCAGCATCAGCACCTGCATCAAGGTGTGGAATCGCTCCGCGGAGAGCGCCGAGCTGAACCAGGAAGCGCGGGCGGTGATGGAGACCATCTCCCGGGATCTGCGAGGGGTCTACTTCGGTTTGGACAGGCAGACCGGCTACCTGATAGGGCAGGGCGCCGGGGAGGCGGGTGGAGATGTGGAGGTGATCGAGCTGGCGACCCATGGCGGGGCGGTGGAGCGCTTCACGCTCCTGCCTGATGACCTGCGGCAGGAGTGGGACCTGTGGGGAAGGCCGCCCCTCACTGACTACCTCGCGGTGAGGTACGAATGGCTCAAGGAAACCTCCGACCAGGTTGCGGGTCTATATCGGATGACGAGCCCCGTTCCGTTTTCCGCAACCGTGACCGAGGAGGCGGCCGCGGAGGAGCAGCCGGCCGAGTCCGATTTGGTTAACCGCGAACTGCTTTCGACTGACGTCTCCGACCTGCGGTTTCAGTACTATGACGGGGAAGAAGACGAGTGGCTTGACAGCTGGGACAGCACCGATCCGGCCGCCAGAGGACACCCTCTCTGGGCGGTGTGGGTCGAGATGACTCTGAAGGATGCGCGTGGGCGCAAGCATGTTTTCGAGACTACGGTTCCGATTCCTACCTCCTAGGCGGCGCCGCGATCGTGGGGTGGTGCTGATTCTCGCCATCTTCGCGGTGGCGCTGCTCACCACGCTCGCCGTGGGCATCACCGCCGCGGTGAGGGTGGAGCTGAAGGCCGCCCGGGCGAGCCTGGAGCGCATGCAGGAGCTCTTCCTCGCACAGGCCGGCATTGACGTGGCGCGCGCCGTCCTCGTGTACGAGGATCCATCTTACGATGCCTTCACCGATCCCTGGGGGCCACAAGCCGAGGCGCCCCTGGACGAGCCGCAGCCTCTGGGCAGCGGCCACTACCGGGTGCGCTTGTATGACGCGTGCGGGCGCATTGACGTGAACCGCGCAGACTACCAGACCCTGGTACGCGTCACCCAGGACCCCGAACTCGCCCAGGAGATCCTTCGCTGGCGAGCGGGGCAGGCCCAGGAGGAGGACTACCTCTCTCTCCCCTACCCCTACTTGCCTCGCCAGGGCGCGTTTCAGAGCATCGGCGAACTGCTGCTCGTGCAGGGGATGACGCCCGAGCTCTACTTCGGTACCCAGGACCAGCCGGGCCTGGTGGACCTGCTCACCGTGGAGGCCATCTCCCCCAACACCGACGCCACGGGCGAACCGCGCACGTTCGTGCGCGACCTGGCGTCGGCGGCCGCTGAACGTCCGGACTGGGAGAGCTGGTTCAGCCAATACCATGCCAGTCTCCTGGAGATAGCCGACATCGGGACCTGGAGACGCATCTGCAGCTACAACCCGCCCGGCTCCCCCAGCGGCAGCTACACCTCTCTGGCACAACTCGCGGAGGTGCTCGAGTCCTACGGCGCCCTCGCCGGGTTGGACTACCTCTGCGTCAGCCCCGGCCCCTATCTCCCGGGTCTGGTCAACGTCAACACCGCCTCTGAGGAAGTGCTTGCCCTCCTGCCGGGAAGCTCCTGGGCGGTGGCGCAGGCCATCGCCGAGCGGCGCGACCAACAGCCCTTCGTCTCCCTGGGAGAGCTCGCGCAATTTCTCCTCACCCAGGAGGAAGGCTTCGGCCTGTTGGCGCAGATGATAGATCAGGTTACCACCAAGTCTTCCAGCTTCGTCATCGAATCCATGGGGAGCGTGGACAGCGGCCGGTCATTCCGCACGCTGTGCGCCTACGTGCGCCGCATGGACGGCAACGTGTGGGTGGTGCGGGAGTTCGACGAGGACCAGCCCTTGCCCCCCTATGAGCAGACCATCCGTATCGCTGCAAGGAGGTAGGCGGTTGCTTTTTGGCGGCGCCCCTGTTAGCATAGATATCGGCTCTCGCTCGGTGAAGGTGGCGCAGGTTCACCATCGCCGCGGAGTGGTGCGGCTCATCCGCTATGCGGAAGAGCGGTTGCCTTCCGAGTTCCACTGGGAGGCGGGAGGTGATCGCTCCGCCCTGATCGCGGCGATCCGGACGGCCATGGCAAGAGCAGGCATCCGCGCGAGGTCGGCGATCATGTCCCTGCCGCGCCGGCATGTCACCGCCCGCATCAGCCCCTTCCCGCCAGCGGAAAGAGCGCAGTTGCGCCGAGTCGTCGAGTACGATCTCTCCGACCACGTCCCCTTCGCCGTTGACCAGGTGGTGATGGATCTCCAGTCATTGGGCGCCTCCCGCGAGCAGCCGGGGCTGACTGACGTGATGGTGGTGGCCGCCCAGCGGGAGTTCGTGCGCCAGCACCTGGACCTGGCCCGCCGACTGGGCCTTCGGCTGGTCACCCTCACAGTGGATTCTCTCGCGCTGCACGACCTGACTCGGCGAATGGATGAGGGCCCGGTGGGGCTGACCCTGACGGTGGACATCGGCTATCGGTCCGCCACCATCAACGTCTCCCAGGCCGGGCGCTTGTGGTTGACCCGCTCGGTGCCGCTCGGGGGTGAGCAGCTCACCGCTGCCATCCGAGGCGACCTGGGGCTGACGGCGGAGGAGGCGGAGGCGCGGAAGATCACAGAGGGGATCCCTGGACAGACGGGCGACGGCCTCGGCCGAGATCCGCGTTTCCAGCGGGTGTCGGCCTGGCTGGAGAACCTCTGCGGCGAGCTCAGGCGCTCGGGGCTCTCCTTCGGGCAGGCGGCCGTCTCCCGCGTTTTCCTGCTCGGGGCTGGGTCACGGGTTCCGGGGCTGGCGGAGGCGATTGCCCGGGAGCTCGGGGTGACGCCCATCTCCCCCAGCCTCTCCGATCTCTTCCCTTACGCCCGCATCAGAGACGACACCAGCGCCCCGTGGTCGTGTCTGCTCGCCATCGGGCAGGCGCTGCGAGGATCCGGGCAGAGCGTGTGGACGATCTCCCTGTTGCCCCCGGAGCTGGCGCAGCGGCGCCGGAGGCGTCAGCTCCGAATGCTGGGCGCCTCCGCGGGAGCGGCGGCGGTCGCGGCGCTGATTGTGGGATACCTCCTCTCCGCCGGCGCCATAGGGCACCTCGAAGTGCAGAAGAAGGACCTGCAAGAGGATAAGGCAGTCGCTGACGAGCAGCAGGCACAGGTGGCGGAGTTGCTCAGCGCCCGCGATCAGCTGCGCGCGCAGGTGGAGACGGTGATCGCGGCGCCGCGGCGCCGCTACGCGGCCCTGGAACTCCTCCGCACCATCTCCCAGGCGGCCTCGCCCGAGGTGCGGCTGGTCGCCTTCACCATGGGAGAGGAGCAGCCGCTGGTGATCCGGGGGACGGCACCCGACCCGGGCGCGGTTGCCGACTTGGAGACCGCCCTCTCCGCCTCTCCGTTGGTGACGGAGGTGAGCGTGGAGAACGCCACCCGCACCTTCGAGCGGCCGGGCCGGCTCGCAGGCCCTCGCACCACCCGCAGGGAGGAAACCAGAAGTTCTGAGTCGGTGTCTTTTGTGATCAAGGCTCGCCTCTGGAGCAAGCCCAAGCAGCAGGCGAAGACCGCGGCGCTGGCGCGTCCGGGAGGTGCAGAGTGAAGCGGCTCTCCCGTCGCGACCGAGTGCTGCTGGCGATGTGGGCGGCGGTGGTGGTGGCGCTGGCGATCGTGATCGGCGTGGCCCTGCCCATCCGGAGCCGGTGGAAGAAGCTGGACAGCGAGGTGCTCAGCCTGGAGCGGGCCGTCGCCGACGCCGCCGCCATGTACCGTCAGGCTCCGGAGCTGGAGGCGGAGATCAAGGAACTGCGTGACACCGCGCACGCCCTGTCCCGCTCCGGAGAGCAGGTGGGGCCCGTGATCATCCGGGAGGTTGATCGGCTCACCAGCGACCTGGGCATCCGCCTGCTGAGCGTGCGCCCCGGGGAGCCGCAGACTCTCGAGCAGTGCCGGAAACACACCGCCGTGTTTGAGGTGGAATGCGACTTCGCCGGCATCGCCAGGATGCTCTACGAGCTGGAGCAGTCCCCTTATCCGCTGTGGGTGGAGGGGGTGGAGATCAGCTCCGACCGCACCGCGGCCAACGAGGCGCGTGCCAAGGTGAGCGTAGCTGTCTACACTCTGCGGTCGGCGAGCGAGAGGGAACATGGGAAGAGTTAGCCGGCGACATATCGCACTTGGGCTGATGCTGTGCGGCGCAATCGCCTACCTGGCATTTGTTGTCAAGAGCGCCTCCCGATCGGCCGCTGGCAACCGGTCGAAGGAAGGCGCCAGCGCGACGGATCAAGCAGCCCGGACAAAACGGGAAGCCGACGATCTCAAGCTTCCCGAACAGCAGCAGTTTGCCCGCTATCAGGAGACCATCGCTCGCAACATCTTCGCGCCTCCGGCATCACCCAAACCACCGGATGCAAAGAAGGTGCTGCCTCCGCCGCCGCTGCAGGAACCCGCGAAGACCGTATCCCGGCCGAAGTTGCAGCCGCCCGACCTGAGCGGCTGGTCCTACGTCGGGTACATGGTCATCGGCGATCAGCGCATCGGGGTGCTGCAGAACGACGGCAATGACAGCATGAAAGAAGTCCCCCTCGGAAGCCAGTTCCTGGGCGCGCAGGTGGAGAGCATCGGCTCGGATGAGATCGTGTTCACCTCCCCGGGAGGGAACGTGCGACTGAGTACGCCGCGGGACTTCCCGGTGGTGTCGCTCAGCAAGAGCTCCGCGGGTGCCCCGAGCCGGCCCCCGCGGCCGGCCCCGGGCCCGCCCTCTCCGCCCGGGCAGGCGCCTGCCGGGCCGGAGCAGCAGTAGGGTCTCTTGCCTGCAGACGAGAGCTGATCTGTCGGGATGCTAAGGATGCGCTTGCGCTGACCCGCCACGACGGGCAGCGAGGGAGATGCGATCATGAGACGACGCTTGAGGCAGGTAGTTGCGAGTCTAGTGGCGGCGCTCGCGATGGCGATGGCCGTCCCCGGAGTGGCCCAGGAGTCGAACGCGCCCACCTCCGGCCGGACGGGAGTGCGTCTGCCCGCGGCAAGGCGCGGCCGGCCGGACGGGGCAATGGCGCCGACTGCCGAAGAGGGCCGCCAGCCTGTGCCGCTGGCGCCCGCCGCTTCCACTCCCCCGGCCACCTCCCCGAAGTCTCCCAGCTCCACGCTGGACGTCGTGCACGGCCAGGCCGGCGACTTGATCGCCATGGAGTTCTATGGACTGGACATTGACCATCTGCTCCGACTGCTAATGAAAGCCGCGCATGTCACCATCCTCAAGTCCGATCAGGTGACGGGACCTTTCACCATCATCGCTCCCGACCAGGTCCCCATTGACGTCGCCTTCCAGATCGTGAACTCGGCCCTGGAGATGCGCGGCTTCACCATGATGAAGACCGACCTGGGGCTCTACAAGGTGGTACCTATCGCCCAGGCCTCTCAGTCGGGGCCAGCGCTGCGCTTCGGCGACCGCCCGGAGGAGCTGCCGGCCGGCGACGAGATCATCACCCAGGTGATGCCCCTCAGGAACCTCAGCGCCAGCGAGATGGCCAGCCAGATGCGCCCCTTGATGAGCGACCAGGCGCGGGTGGTGGCCACCTCCACCAACTCCTTGATCATCACCGACACCGCCTCCAACCTCTCCCGGGTGATGACCATGATCAATGAACTGGAGGCCCAGCTCGCCGACGGCTATCAAGTGTTCTACCTTCAGTACTACGATGCCACCGAGATGGCCACCCTGGTGACGAGCATCGTCCTGGGCCGCGGTGGCGGCGCGGGCGCGGCAGGCCCACGCCAGGCGTGGGAACGCCGCGTGGTGGGAGGCCCTCCCCAGGCCGGCGCACGCGCCCCTGTCGTCCAGCAAGTGGCGGCCGCGGGTGGCCCGGAGTTCTGCTATCCGGACGTCAGAACGAACGCCCTGATCGTGCTCGCCACTCCCCTCCACGGACAGCAGATCCGGGAACTGATCGAGCAGCTCGACCGGCCGGTGAATCTGCGAGATACCTACTACGTCTACCCGGTCCAGAACCTGGTGGCGAGCCAACTGGCGGACCTGGTCGGGCCCCTGGTGAATGCTGAGGTCCGCGCGGCCGCGGGGACGGGGGGCACAAGCACGAGTCGCACCACCTCCACCCGGCGGACGACCACTGGGACGCAGTCGCGCACCAGCGGAACCACCCGGCCCACCCCCATCCGCACCGGGAGCGCGGCACTCAGCCCGGAGGCCATCGCCCCGGAATCCGAGTTCCCTGTTGCCGCCACGGCACGGGAACTGGAGCCGCTTGCCGGCGAGGGACCTCCGCGCCCCAGTGCCGAGCCCTTGATGATGGCCCAGACTCCCGAGGGAATGCCGTTCGGGCCGCCGGAGCGCGCCGCCCAACCCCAGCCGTCCGTGGAAGCTGGGCCGGCGATGGAGGAGGCGTACTCCCCTGGCACCTATGGTCAGGCGACGATCACGGCCGATGACAACACCAATGTGCTGCTCATCTCCGCCTCCCCGGACCAGATGGACCTTATCAAGCAGTTGCTGGAGAAGCTGGATGTTCTCCCCCCTCAGGTGCACATTCAGGCCATCATCGCGGAGGTCACCGTCACCCGCGACACCAGCCTCGGCTTCCAGTGGGAGGGGCTGAAGGCCCTCTACAAGACCCCCACGGGCAGCACTTTCGGCGGCACCTTCGGGACCGACTTCGGCATTGTCTCCACCGATAAAGATGGCAACCCAGTGTATTCCTCTGGTTTCACGGGCATTATCAACGGCCCGGACGACTTCCAGGCCGTGCTCAACGCCCTCACCACCGACTCGCACGCGCGGGTGCTGTCCACGCCGGGTGTCTTCACCACCAGCGGCCAGGAGGCGAGCATTGACGTCTCCAGCAGAAGGCCCTTCCCCAGAGGCACCCTCAGCAGCTCCGTTTCCGGCGAGATCATCAGCACTGCCATGGACTGGGAATCGGTCGGTATCGTCCTCACCGTTACCCCCAGAGTCACCAGCGGCGATGTGGTGCAGATGGACGTTCAAGTGTCGGCCGACGAGCCCGGCGCCTCGGTCAAGGTGGGCGGCCAGGACTACCCCACCACTCAGCGGCGCGCCGCCAATGCCACCATGTACGTGAAGACGGGCAACACCGCCATCCTGGGAGGGCTGATGCGGGACACCATCCGCCGCACTGCGTCCCGCGTGCCGCTCCTGGGTGACCTCCCGCTCATCGGTTCACTTTTCAGCTCTACCACCTCCAAGCGGGAGAAGTCAGAGCTGCTCGTCTTCCTGACCCCGCGGGTGGTGAGAACACCCTCCGAGGCGGCGCAGCTGACCGAGGAGCAGAGGGACAAGCTGGGGGAAGTGCCCAAGAGCCTCCAGAAGCCGGCAGACGGATCGCAGCCGCCGAAGTAGGAACCAGCGTCGAGCGATAGCACGCGCACGCGTAGGGGCGCACTGCTGTGCGCCTCTACTCTTCCTCGTCAAGGAACCGCGCGACCTCGTCACGTGCGAACTGCGGCAGCGGCTGTCGCTCTCCCGCGGTCACCAGCCACAGACCCTCGGCATTCGGCAATACCTTGCCGATGATCGCCGCCTCCACGCCCGCCTTCCGCACTGAAGCGAGCGTCGCCTCTGCCGCTTCGGGCCGCGCCGCGACGAGCAGCGCACCGGAGGCGATCAGGCCCAGGGGATCCAACTCCAGCGCCTGGCAGATCTGCCGTGTCAGACCCAGCACCGGGATGGCGCCAGCATCTATCTCCAGCCCCACCGCCGAGGCCGTGCCCAGCTCCCGCAGGCCGGTGGCTAGGCCCCCCTCCGTGGGGTCGTGAAGCGCGGCGACCCCGCCCGCGGCCATCGCCGCGCGGGCGGCGGGGACCACACTGATCCCAGGCGAGAGAAGCAGACCCCTGGCTTGCGCTACGGCCTCCGCCGCCATCCCCCTCGCCATCAGCTCCTTGCCCACCTCCCGCGCCAGCAGGGCGGTGCCCTCGACGGCGATCCCACCCGTGAGGATCAGCACATCGCCCGGCCGTGCGCCCGAGCTGGTGACGAGCCTGTCGCGCTCCACTTCTCCCAACATGCAGCCCACCAGGATCGGGCGATCCAGGCCGATGGTGACCTCGGTGTGCCCGCCGACGGCGGTGACGCCCAGCGCTCGGCAGGCCTCCGCGATCTGATCGAAGATGGCGGCCGCGGCGGCTTCGTCCGCGCTCTCCGGCAGCAACAGCGACCCCATGAACCACCGCGGCTCCGCACCCATGGTGGCGATGTCATTCGCGTTGACGTTGACCGCGTACCAGCCGATCAGGTCGGACGCGAAGGTGATGGGATCGGTCTTGGCGACGAGGAGCCTCCCACCGAACTCGATCACCGCCGCGTCCTCCCCCACCCGCGGGCCTACCAACACCCGCGGGTCGCCGCCGGGAAGGCGGGAGAGAAGGTGAGCAAGGAGATCAGGCGGCAGCTTCCCTGGCTTCATGGCCCTTGCCTTTGCATCCGCCGATCCAGGGCCGACCAGTCTGCCCGGTACACCACCATTACCGGCGCGCCGCAGGTGATGTTGTCGGTCAGCTCCACCCGATGGACCTCGGTGAACAGAGCGGTCATCATCCCATACTCCGGATACCAGGCCGGGAACACCACCACGTAGTCGGGCCGGCGCTCTGCCAGGAACTGGAAGACCCGTTGCGGCGCAGTCCCGTCGCGCCTGTGCCTGAGATCGCGCAGCAGGAGAATCTCAGGGGTCACCAGCCCCTGCAGGTCCAGCACCCGGTCGCCCGTGATCGCCCCAATTGCCCCCACATCGTTCACCGCCAGCAGCGATCCCCGCGGCGCGTTGTCTCGCAGCCACCGCGCGATCGCCACCTGCATCTCTGTGATGTTCTTCACGTTGCGAGTGTAGACGCGCGCGGCCGAAGGCTGCCTGGCCAGGGAAGCCGCCAGCACCGCGCACACCATAGCCGCCACCGCCGTCCTGCGGTGCAGCATGCCGACCTGCTGCACCAACCGTGCCCAGCCGATCACCCCCACCAGCAGGAACAGCACGTTGAGATCGGCGAGGTACCGCTGACTCTGGAAGTCCGCCGGCCGATAGCCGGCCGCCAGCGCCCAGATCAGCGGCCTCAGCACCAGCGCCAAGGGGATCATCAGAGACCGGCTAGTCGTAGATACGCCAAGCGCCTGTCTGACGAGTGACCACAGCCCGTACAGGAACGGGATCACCAGCACCGCGTTGTTCCCGGCCCACACCTTGAGGACATCCCACACCTCCTGAGCCGGCAACGCGATGGCCGCGTACCCAACTGATATGTCCGACGTCCCCGCCAGCGCCGCCGCCAGGCTCAGCCGCTGCTCCTTCGAGTAGAACGAGCTCGGCAACAACAATCCGGTCACCCGGTGGTTGTAGACGAACAGGGGCAAGACGGTGATGCCAAACAGCAGGACGTGGACCGGCAGCTCCCATGCCAACCGGAGTAGCCATCCCGACTTCCTGTCTACTCGCCATGCCGTCACCAGCCGGTCCACCATCGCCAGCGGGAACAACAGCAGACACTCCGGGCGCGCCAGGCCGGCGAGCGCGAACACCATGGTGGGAACGAAGGCACGCGCCCCCCTGGCGTTCCGCAGCCGGATGTGCAGCAGGATGCCCAGCAGCGCGAGGAACGCGTACAGCGGCGGCTCCATCCCCGACAGCGCCCACCAGGGCAGAGGGACCGTGACTGCCACAGTGGCCGCGGCGAGCAGGCCGACCCACCGGCTCGGGTGCAAGGTGAGCGTGAGGTGATACACCACTACACAGATGAGCGCACACAGCAGCCAGTTCACCGCGAAGCTGGTGAAGAAGAACTCGTGCGTGATCCGGTAGGCGCCGGCGAGTAGCAGCGTCCAGAGCGCGGCCGTGGTGGTGCTGGTCGGCTCGCCCGGGTTGAAAGAGAAGCCGAGGCCCCGCGATAGGTTCTCCCCGAAGCGGGCGTGAATCCAGCTATCATCAAGCGGGAAGCCGATCTCCCCTGCCGCCTTTTTCGCAGCCAACAGGTAGACCGCCATCAAGGCCGCGATGGCGATAGGGATGACGCCAAATAGCGTGCTCGCGGTCACCCACCCCGGCGGCGGCTGGAGCCCCGCGGCGGACTGCTCTTGCTCTTTCTTGCGTCTTCTCCGCACCATGTGACAACCGCCCCCTTACGGCCACGGGAAGAACGGCGCCGGGATCTTCCAGATTGCCGCCAGCAAGGTCCAGAAAACCGCCGCCGTAAACTCCCCGAAGATGAGGCCCAGGAACAGCGGCCGCATCCGCGCGTACAGCTTCATCCCCCCGTAATGGACGATGGCCCACTTGCAGATCCAGGCGAGGAGCATCGGGAACCAGAACACCATCGTGGTCCACGACGTAGACAGAGCGTAGCCGAGGGGATGGAGCGGCCAGCTTGCGTACCGGAAACGCATCATCGCCAGGAAGGCGGTAATCAGGCCGCCGGAAATGAAGCAGGCGGCCGACCCCACCGTGGGCCTGCTCTCTCCCTGGAGAAACGCTCCGTTCTCCCGGAAGAACTGCACGTTGTTCCCCCGGTAGGGGAAGGAGTACATCCCCAGGGCGCCGCGCTGGTAGGGCAGCCACAGCTCGATCACCGCCGCAACCGGGATGGACACCACCAGCGCGATCAGGAAGACATAGAGCAGCTTCCGGCGCGCCAGGCCGATCTCGTCGCCGAGCTTCTGGCCGTCGAGAAACCCGGTCAGCACCAGCCCCCGCAGGTCGCGCGTGAACATGGCGTCGAAGAAGGCGATGCTCGTCAGCGTGCGCGCACCCAGAGAGGCGGGCGGCGCCACCAGCGCGCTGATGTCCATGGGAGTGAAGCATCCCTCCGCCATCGGCAGCCCGGCCTCCGCACACCCCCGGGCCATCACGATCGCCTCCACGAACACGTACACCAGCAGGGAGAATACCGCGAATCCCAGCCCCACTCCCGCGTAGCCCAGCCACGTCGCCGCCGCCGCCAGCCCCCCCAGCAGTCCCCACACCGCCGCCCGGTGCGGGATCATCTCCTGCTCCCCCCTCGTCCCGCCGCGGCCGAAAGCCCTCTTGAGCACGCCTCTCAGATGCGGCAGCGCCACCGCGCCCAGATAGACCACCAGCATGAAATAAGCGCCCATGGTCTGGTAGTCCATGTACCCGTTCCCGCTGCCGTGCGGAGTGCTGATCGGGGGGAAAGCGAGCAGCGAGAACACCAGGTCCTGCACCTTGGACAACACGTGGAACACCCAGAAGCTGAACAGCAGCTCCGAGGGAAGCAGATAGAAGAACCCCACTGAGCCAAGCGATAGGTAGGCATGGAAGAAAGTGACATCCGACCAGGGGCGCTGGCTCCCCAGCAGCGCGTTGATGTCAACATCCACATTGATCGCCGGAAGCGCCGGGTACAGGTTGTGCAGGCCGTTGAATCCGAACATGATGGTGGGCAGGGCGAAGCCAACCCAGGTGAGCGGGTTGCTGAAGAAGGACCGGCCCCCCGCGGCGGGCTCGCGGATCATCTCCAGAGGTAGCTGCACCAGCGGATAGGAGAGCCGCTCGCTGTCCTCCCACTGCCGCCGCAGGATGGCGGAGAGGCAGAGAAACACCAGATACACTGCCCCAATCAGCAGCAGCCAATTGGCGATCGGACGAAGCCAGACACCCCAGGGCAGCCTCTCGCCCTCCTGCAGCCCCTCGTAGAAGGCGGTGGCCACGAACTGGTGCGGCCCCCCGCCGACGTCCCAGGGCACCAGCCGCTGCGGGATGTTGGGGTAGAAGAACTCCTCCCAGCGGTTGCCGGGGTTGGCGAAGTAGTTGACGCCTACCAGGGTGGGTAGCAAGTCCTCCATTAGCCCCCGGGAGGAGACCATGGAGGCGATCAGCATCATGCAGTAGACCACCACGATCTCGGCCGGCCGCAGGGCGAGACGAGGGGCGATCCATCGCATCCCTTTGGTCAGCAGCACCAACACGAACAGCGCCGCCACCACCACCGGGGGCAGCTGCAGGAACCCGATCATGATCTGGCCGGTCACCAGCTCTGCCCAGGCGACGATGAAGCACACCAGGACGATGCCGATGATGCCAACCACAACCGCGCGAAAGGTCATTCGACCAGACCTCTGTTCCCTCTTACTGAGTCTCGCCGAATAGGGTGATGGCGAGACTCAGACAGAGCAGGCTGGAAGCCTGCTGGAGGCTACGCAGCTATCACCCTAATCTGCGAAAAGCAGTAGCTCAACGGCGTTGCGGCCAGTGGGCTACTGTTACGGCGGCCAGAGGCGCATCCCCTCTGCGACTCAGGGCAGGGGGAAGCGTTACTGGTCCCGCCCCCTCAGCGCGAACCAGACCGTCCCCAGCACGCCGAACAAGGACGCCGCAAACAGGTTGGTGGCCGGCCCCATCCGCCACAGCAGCGCTCCCCCGAAGGCAGCCAGAGAGACGATCACATCGCGCACCAGGTAGTAGGTCCCGAACATCGCCCCCTTGCGCTCATCCGGGGCCAGACTGAGGATCAGCGCCTTGCGAGTCGGCTCCCCGAACTCCTTCAGCCCCCGCAGCACGAAAGCCGGCACCAGCCACCAGAACGATCGGCAGCGGAACAGCGCCAGCGGGAAGAGCGTGAAGAACACGAACGTCGCCAGGACGAACGGCTTCTTCGCGGCCCGGTCGGCGAAGTAAGCAACCGGAATGTAGATCAGCACCGCCGTCACCATCTCGATGGTGGTCAGCAGGCCGAACTGCGGCGCGGATATAGGACGTACGAACTCAGGAGTCTTCATGCACCAGATCACCACGAACGCATACGGGATCTGCTCGCAGAACCGAATCAGTATGTCGGACACCAGCAGCGACCTCAACGAAGGCGACATCTCCTTCAGCAGCGCGAATGGATGGCTGCGCGGCGCGCGCTCGCGATCCGGGGGCTGCCAGGCCGGCGGCTCCTCCTCTATCAGCACCTGCTGAATGGGGATCGCCAGCGCCGCCATGACCGCCGCGACCACGAAGGCAGCCCGGATGCCTGTCTTCTCTCCCCACAACATGATGAACGCGCCACCCAGCAGCGGGCCGATCGCCATCGGCACGCGTCGCATCAGCGAGTGCAGGGATACGCCCATCGTGCGCTTGGACTTTGGCAGCACCCTGGCGATCAGCGTGAGCATCGCCGGCGCCGAGATCGCCGACCAGGAGATGAACAACACCGCGCCCACGATCACCGCCTGCCACGACGGGAACGCAACCACAATCAAGAATCCGATGATGGCCACCAGGTTGAAGACGATCAGCGACCGCTTGCTGCCAATCCGATCGGCCAGGTACCCGCCCGGAAACGAATACAGAGCCGACAGCAGATTGTCCAGCCCGTTCAGCAGCCCCACCGACAACACCCCGCCGCCCAGCGCGTAGAGGTAGATGGGCAGGAACCGCTCCCCCATTCTCTCCCCCAGGTCCACCAGGAGAACGATCGCGAGCACGCCGACGATGCTGCGGCGGAGCGCAAGCACGTCAATCAGATGGAGGAGGCGAGACTTGCGGGGGCCGCCCACTTCACTCACTGCCCTTTCGCCACCTGCAGAGCGCACCAGGCGTAGAGTGCGTCGTAGACTGCGAACTGGCGCCGGAGGTTCTTCCGGTCATCGGGGTACCGAAGGCTGTAGCCGACGGCAATAGCCTCTAGGCCGGTGGCAACCGGGTCAGTCTGGAACTCCCCAGTGTCGGCGGCGTGAATGACGCTGGCCAGCCGCAGCAAGGCCTTGTCCTTGAGCCCGTACTTGGCGATGAACGCCTCGAACGAGCACTTGCCGTCGTGGTGGCCAAGCTCCACTCCGGGCGCGTCGAACGGGATAGCGCCCTCCTTCTCGACTACCTCGGCGATTCGCGCTGCCGGAACGAAGACGAACTCAGCCTCCGAGTCTATGAACCGCCTGATCAACCAAGGACATGCCACGCGATCAACGTGAACATGAGAACGGGTAACCCATTTCATCCCCTTGCCTCCTTCCGCATCGGTCGTGCACCCAGGCTACTCTGCCCTTTCACCTCCGTTCCGGCTTACTCCTCTAACGCCACTGACGCTGCCACCGCCCCTCGACTGGGCTCGGGGTGCGGCGAGGCCGAGCGAACTCGAAGCCCCGCAGGCCGACCTCCTCTGCGCTGGGAAGGTCACCTCCCTGCCGCGAGAGAAGAGTGTGGGTAGGTCGCCGAGTCGGACCGGCATGGCGGCCGGCAGAGCCTAGCCACGACCGGGGGCCTAGCCGCTGCTGCCGCGAAGGCAGGAGGGTTGCACACATGAACTTGCTGACCCGGGAGGCCCTCGACCACATCAACCACGCCAGCCTCCACCTCCTCGAAACCGTCGGCGTCAAGGTGGACCATCCCGCCGTGCTCGGCAAACTCCTGTCGGCCGGAGCGAAGGAGTTTGATGGGAGAGTGCGCCTCCCGCGCCGGCTGGTGGAGGAATGCGTCTCCCGCGCCCCGCGCAACCTGCGCCTCGCCGACCGCCGCGGGGAATGTGCGGAGGTGGGCGCGGATGGGGGCACGGTCTTCTGGGGCGGCAACTCGCTCTGCATCGCCCGCGGCCGGGAGCGCAAGGAGATGGACTCCCGCGATCTGGCGGAGTTCACCCGCTTGCTCGACGCGCTCGATCACGTAAGCGGCGCCGTCGGCACCAGCATCTCCGACTACCCGCCCCAGGTCCGGGATTTCGTCGGCTTCCGCATCCTGGCCGAGCACTCCACGAAGCACCTCCGTCCCGTGATCTTCTCGCCCGACGGACCGCTCGCCATCATCGAGATGGCCGAAGTGCTGGCAGGCGATGTTCCGTTATCAGAGCGGCCCATCGTCAGCTTCGGCTACTCCATCGTCAGCCCGTTCCACTGGACCGCCACCGCGCTGGAGCTCTTCCTGCGCACCTCCGGCCGCGGCCTGCCCATGATGGTCAACGCCGAGCCCATGGGCGGCGGCACCGCGCCGGTGACCCTCGCCGGCCTGCTCGCGCAGGCGAACGCGGAGGCGCTGTCCGGCATCGTCATTCTGCAAGTGCTGGAGCCCGGCCGGCCCTGTGTGTTCAACCTCGGATTCGCGCACATGCTCGACATGCGCTCCGCCCTCGCCACCAGCGGCCGCATTCAAGACGGCCTCATCGCCGCCGCCGGCGCCCAGATCGCCCGCTACCACGGACTCCCCTCCGCTTCCTGGATCAGCAGCGACAACTCCATCTGCGATGAGCAGTCCACGCTGGAGAAAGCCACCACCTGTCTGCTGCATGTGCTCGGCGGCGTCAATATCATCTGGGGCGTGGGCCAGCTCGAAACCGAGTTCACCCTTTCCCCCGAGCAGGCGATCCTCGACAACGAAATCGCCGGCATCTGCCTGCGCGCCCAGCGCGGCATCGAGGTGAGCCCGGAGGCCATTGCCCTCGACGTCATCAAGGAATGCGCCCTCTCCGGCGACTACCTCGGCCACCACCACACCCTCTCCCGCTTCCGAGACGAGATGATCGAGAGCGATCTCACCGCGCCCCGACGGCGCGAGGACTGGCTCGCCGCCGGCGGCCCCACTCTTGGGGAGAAGCTGAGGAAGCGGGTGGAGGAGATGCTCGCCCGCCCCCAGGAGCCGTGTGTCCCGCCAGAGCAGAGCGCCGAACTGCGCAGGACCGAGGGGAGATGGCTCAGCAGGCTCCGCTGAGGCGGGGCCTGCCTTTGGACAGCCCGACCCCGTCTCCAGTGGGCCTCGCGGCCTCCCTATCCGTCTCCGAACCTCCTCCTCGCCACCCGTGACAGAAGCCCGGCAGCGTGGTATACTGCCTGGCCGTAAGGGCCGTCTGGGCTGCCCCTCGGTGATGCCGCGACCGGGGCGCGGGCGCTCCCGCAATATGGTTCCGGCCGCACACCGGAGCAGCTCAGCCGAGTGCACACTGAGTCTCGCGTTGCGTGCTAGGCGCCTGCACCGTTTCCATCCGCTTCGCCGGATGGGATGTTGGCTGTAAGGTTAGCTTGTTGGCACGGAGGCGTCGAGATGACACGCCGACTGTCGCCGGTTCTGGTGGTAGTCGTGTTTGCGGGTCCGGCCCTGGCCCCCTCCCCCTGTGATGCCGGGCCCATCTACGCGGGCACCAGTACCCCCGGCTTCGTCTACCAGTATGTGGGCGGCACAACATGGGAGGCCATCTCCTCCACTCTGGGCGATGCGGTCGTCTGTATGGCCCAGCACGATGGCAAGCTCTTCGCCGGCACCTTCTACTATGATGCCAGCTACTACTCGCACGGCCAGGTCTGGCGCCGCGAGGACGACGGCACGTGGACGCTGGTGGGCAGCGGACTGGACGACCAGGTCTGCGCTCTCGCCTCCTACGGCGGCTATCTCTACGCGGGCACAGCCTATCAGGGAGCTCGGCTCTACCGGTACGATGGGGGCACTACCTGGACCAGAGTCGTAGACTACAGCTACGACTATTGGACAGGCATCCGGAGCCTGCACGTGGGCTCTGACGGATACCTGTATGCCGGGGACTGGTTCTATGACCTGATCGGCCGGTTCGACGGCGCCTCCTTCCAGCATCTCGCAGATCTGAGCGGAAGCTGCATTTGGGACTTCTCCGAGTACTCAGGAGCCATGTACGCGGCCGCCTACGAGGGGAGACTGCATCGTTCCTCTGATGGCGTCAACTGGGAGCTCGTCCTCGACTACTGCTGGACCGACTTGTGGGAGATCGAGCAGTTCAGGGGCTACCTCCATCTCGGCTACGACGATGGCAGGTTTGCGCGCACTGACCCGGCAGGCAACATCACGCAGATCTGGACCGCCCCCAACAGCATTATCTCCATGGTCGCTGAGGGAAGCTCGTGCCTGTACTTCGGCACTGGCGCAGAGGCGATCTGGGGTGGTTATGGATCCCCCATTGGCGCCGTCTACTCCTACGACGGCGCCAGCGACCCCCAGCTCATCTCATCAGAGCCCCTGGGCGAGGGCGTGCAGTGCCTACACTTCCCGTACGCCTTCTGCGACGTGCGCGGCGAGCACTGGGCCTACGACTACATAGAAGCCTGTCGCCAGGCGGGCATCGTGGCCGGCTACCCGGGCGGGCACTACCGCCCCAGGTGGTCTGTCAGCCGGGCCCAGATGGCCGTCTTCGTTGCACGCGCGCTCGCGGGTGGCGATGAGTACGTCCCGCCCGGACCGGCGGAGGCCTCTTTCGCCGACGTGCCAACAGACCACTGGGCCTACAAGTACGTCGAGTACGCAGTCTCCGAGAACATCGCCGGCGGCTTTGATGATGGCACCTACCGACCCGACCTCCCGGTAGACCGCGCTCAGATGGCGGTGTTCATCAGCCGCTCCATCGCCACCCCGCACGGCGACGAGGGCCTCGCCGGCTACACCCCTCCGGCAACGCCCACTTTCTCCGACGTGCCGATCTACCACTGGGCCTATCGGTATGTCGAGTACGTAGCCGAGGCCGGGGTCGCCTCCGGATATGGCGACGGAAGCTACCGCCCCGGCTCTGTGTGCAGCCGCGATCAGATGGCCGTGTTCGTCAGCCGTGCCTTCGGCCTTAGCCCCTAGCAGGACCGCGCCGGCTTTCGGAACTCCGACACCAGACCAAGAGGCTGCCCGGCGGCGACAGCGAATGGGTGGGGAAGCTCGCCTGCTCGGAGTTCCATGACCCACCGCCAGCGCATCCTCGCCGCCTGCCGGGGCGAGATCCCGGACCGCATCCCTTGGGTCCCCCGCCTGGACCTGTGGTATCGCGCGCACTCAACCGCTGGCACGCTCCCGCCCGAGTTCTCCGGCCTCTCGCTGCGGCAGATCACCGACGCCATCGGCGTCGGATATCACGCGGTGGTGCCCGACTTCTCCGATGCTCGCACGCCCGACGACATTGTGGACCGCGGCCTCGGCATCTTCCGATTGAGGGGCATGGCCTACGAAACGCGCCTGCGAGAGGTCGAACGGGAAGTGAAGCATGAGGGCGGCGTCACCCGCGTCACCTACCGTACTTCCGTCGGCAGCGTCTCCTGTGCCTTCAGCTTCACCGAGGAGATGGAGCGCGCCGGCGCCACCATCTCCTGGCTCGACGAGCACGTGGTCAAGCGGCCCGAGGAATGTCGCGTGGTCGCTCACATCTTCTCCCACCTCGAAGTGGCGCCCACCTACGACGAGTACCGCGCCTGGGACACATGGGTAGGGCATGCGGGCGTAGCCGTCGCCTACGGCAACGGCGCGGCCTCGCCCATGCAGCACATCATGCGCGACCTGATGTCGGTCAGCGAGTTCTATCTCTGGCTCTACGACCACCCCGCCGAGCTACAGATGCTCGCCGAGAGTATGGAGCCGTGGTTCGAGCAAGTGCTATCTGTGCTCGCGCACAGCCCGGCCGAGATCCTCTTCTGGGGCGCGAACTACGACGAGCAGCTCACCTATCCGCCCTTCTTCGAGAAGCACATCCTCCCCTGGCTTGCCCGCGCCACCGAGCTTGCCCACCAGCACGGCAAGCTGTTGCTCACCCACAGCGATGGCGAGAACGCCGGCATCCTCCACCTCTACCGCCAGGCCGGCTTCGACATCGCTGACTCCATCTGCCCCGCGCCGATGACCAAGCTCACCCTTGCCCAATACCTCGATGCCCTCCCCGGCGTCACCATCTGGGGCGGCATCCCCTCGGTCGCCCTCGTCCCCGAGCTCGTGCCCGACGCCGACTTCCACCGCCTCCTCGCCGACACCATCGCTCTGGCCAGAGGCCGCCCCCACCTCATCCTCGGCATCGCCGACACCACCCCGGCGAACGCGAGTTGGGAGAGGATTGAGAAGATCACGGAGGCGCTAGTTTCGTAGGGCAGGAGCCCCTAGGCGGCCGGGGTGGCGGTCCGCCGAAGGCGGACCTAGCCACTTGTCTCCTGTCCCCACGCTTCGCGGAACCGGTTGCGCAGCCGTCTGGCCCTGTGGTAACATTGCTACGTCGGCGCTCCGCGGTAGCTCAATTGGCAGAGCGGGTGGCTGTTAACCACTAGGTTCCAGGTTCGAGTCCTGGCCGCGGAGCCAGGTTTCCGCGGGGTACCGTGGCAGGGAATGTGCTCCTGCCCTATGAACTGCACCACATATGACCACGACAGCGACAAGAGCACCCAAGAAGCACAGGCTGAGCCCCAAGCTCATCCGCGAGATCGTCCGTCGGGTGCTCACCGTGAGCTCCCCGCAGAAGATCATCCTCTTCGGCTCCGCCGCAACCGGCGAGATGACCAAAGACAGCGACATTGACCTGTTGATTGTGGAACAGCGACCGGGCAATGTCTGGGATCGGAGTGTGCGTATCCGGCACGAACTTCGCGGCATCGGTTACCCTTTTGACGTTATTGTTATGTCCGCGAGATGGTTCGAGGAGACCAAGGATCTGGTCGACGGGATCGCGCGTCCGGCCTCCACCTACGGGCGGGTGATCTATGAGGCGCCCTGAGCAGCAGAAGGCTTCGTCGCCACGTGCTTGGGTCAGCAAGGCGCGGGAGGATCTGGCGGCAGCGGAGATCCTCCCGCGGGAAGGGCCTCGGCACGCCGCAGCCGTGGGCTTCCACGCCCAGCAGGCTGTCGAGAAGCTGCTGAAGGCGATGCTCGTTGCCCGCGGTATCGCTTTCCCGAAGACTCACGACCTGGCTCATCTGCTCGACCTGCTCGCCACTGTCGAGCCCTCGCTGGCTGGGTCACTCGGAGAGGTCGAGAAGCTGACCTCGTTCGCAGCGGCATCGCGGTACCCGGGTGTTGCCGCCCGCGGACCGCGGGTCCGACCCGAGACAGCCCTCAAGCTTGCTCAACGCTGCAGCGAACGCGTTCTGGCAGTTCTCGGCAGCAAGCCTGCCAGGAAGCGATGACCCCGCTGGAGCCGATTGAGCACAGGAAGTGCGCAGAGAGCATGACCCGCCTTCGCATCATCCCCCCCCACCCCCGCCTCCACGCCGAACCCCTTGCCGACCTCTGCGCCAAGGCCTTCTCGGAGTTCGGCTACTACGAGTTGCTGGAGGACTACCGCAAGGTCTACCTCCACAACAGCCACTACGATTGGGCAACCTCCCGCATCGGTCTGCTCGGCGACCGCATCATCACCCATGTCGGAGTCTTTGACTACCAGATGCGGATCGGCGCCGCGCGCGTTCGCTGCGGGGGCGTTGCCGCGGTCGCCACCGATGCCGAGTTCCGCAAGCGGGGCCACATGGCTCAGACCTTCTCCGCCTGCCTGGAGGCGATGCGCCAGGCGGCGTGTGACTTCAGTGTCCTGTTCGGCATCAGCAACTTCTATAACCGCTTCGGATATGTCCGCGCCTGGTCAGACACCGACTTCTACGTGCGCGCGGCCGACCTGCCCAAGGAACTCCCTGCCGGTCGTCTCCGCCGGATCAGGCCCCGTCCTCGCCCCGAGCTGTCGGACCTCTACAACCGTCACTACGCCACTTCCACCGGCACCGCGGTACGTCCGACGTACCGGCGGGGCTGTCCGCACTTCATGCGACAAGACACCGGCTACCTTTGGATCGGAAGGGACGGGGCCCCGGCCGGCTATGTGCTGGCGCGCCGCGACCCCGGCCACATTGATTGCGCTGAGTACTGCGGCGACGCACGGCAGGCGCTCCGTGTTCTGGGCGCGCTGACGCGCAAGTGGAGCTGCGACGCGGTCCACTTCGAGACCCTCCCCTACTTCAGCGATCTCGCCAGGTTGCTGCGCCGCGGCAACTGCCGCGCCGAGACGCGGCATCTTCGGTCCGGCGGCGCCATGATGCGGCTCCTGAACCTGCCCAGCGCCCTTCGCAAGATGGCGCCGGAGCTGTCGCGCCGTCTCCGCCGGTCGCCCCTCCCAAGCTGGCAAGGCAACCTGCTAATCGCGGATGATCGTGAGGAGGCCAACCTGCGCATCGAGTCCTGCAAGGTGACCTTGTGTGAGCCGCACCGCACCCCACACTCGATCCGCGGCGACCAACATGTCGCCCAGCTCCTCCTCGGCACCGACAGGCCCGAGGAGACCATTGAGGCCGCGGGCATTCGTCTCCGCGGAGATGCCAGGTGGCTGGCTCCCGTCCTCTTCCCGGAGCAGAGGCCGACGCTGTCGGCGCTGGACCGCTACTAGTCGTAAGGGGCGCGGCAGAGGCTTGCCCGCCGGTTTATCCGCCGGCCGCGTGGCGGGCCGTGTGGAGGGCCGTGCCCCTACGCGGGCATGGTCTTGGGCACTGACTCCTCCAGGTTGCTCACCACCCCTGCGTCCCAGGCGATGCCGAGTTCCTGGAGGCCGATCAGCGCGGCCCCGATCACCGGCTCGAACTTCGGCGTCTCCAGCTCCGCCTGCCGGTGGGTCTTCCTAATATCGGCGCGGACCATCTCGAAGAATGGCCCTCCTCTGCTCACCAACCCACCGGTCGCCGCCACGCGGTACGAGTCCTTGTCCATCCCCAGCACCCGCGCCGCGGTGGTGATCAGGAGCGCCAACTGCTCCGCGCAGTTCCGGATGATGCTCTTTGCCACGGGATCCCCCTGATCCGCCGTCCGCATCACCAGCCGGCTCAGCGCGGCGAAGTTCTTCCGGACATCCGGGTTCTGGTAGATGGTCGTCACCGCATCGCGGATCAGCTTCACGCCGAAGTACTCCCGCAGGTTGTCCAGCAGCTTGGTCTGCGGCCCGCGGCCGTCCTCCGCCCAGAATGCCGCGTTGACCCCCTGGCGCGCCATGTCGTAGGCCGAGCCTTCATCCCCGATCGTCCCCCAGCACCCGGTCATGTGGGTGCGGCCCTCCTTGTTCCTCCCCCACCCCACCGACCCGGTCCCGGCGATCAGCGAGATCCCCACCGGTGACACCAGCCCGCCTACGAGAGAGCATTCGCCTTCCTTCTTATGGAGGATGCGCTCGCAGCCAGTGAGCTTCTTGACGATCGGATGAAGCGCGTCCGGCTCCGGCTCGATCCCGATGATGTTGATCTCCGTCTTCAGGGCGTCGAGCCCGGCCATCTTCCGCGCCCCGCCAATGGCATCGGTGAACGACTGTTCCGCTTGCTCGAGCGTCACGAAGTTGATGTTGCCCGACGCCCCGACTCCCTGGCCCAACACCACGCCCCGCTCGTTCATGAGCGCGGCGGCCGTCTTCGTGCCGCCTACATCCATTCCCAGCACTATCCGCTCGTCGGTCATCTCCTACCCTCTCGACATCAGCTCGGCCGCGGTGTCCGCCAGCCAAGCGGTGTACTCGCCGGTGAGATCATAAGTCGTGCGCGTCGCCTGCGCCTCGATGCTCTCGGTTCCGGGGAAGAGCATCGCTCCCTCCGGCTGCTGCAGGCTGAGGATGAACTCCATCTCCATCAGCGCCGTCTTCTTGCATCTGGGATCGCCGGTCAGGCAGTAGAGAATGGCTGATCCCCAACCCGACTTGCCCGAAGTGGTCCAGGAGAAGGCGTGTGGATGGCAGGAGCACAGGAACTCGTAGACCCGCATCGCCCCGTCCAGAAAGCGCTTGTTCCCTGTGTGATCGTAGAGCAGCGCCAGATTCGCCATCGGCATCGCCCACGGCCAGTACGCCTGCTTGGGCTGTTCCGCGTCGATGTAGTGGTAGATCAGCGCCTTCTCATCCACGCCGCTTACGTCGATCGCCAGGCCCTTGCCCAGCTCCCAGCGCGTGTACATCCTCTTCGGGTCGGGCTGGGCTTCGATCATCTTCAGCAGGAAATCGCCGCTCTGAACCGCCTTGTCCATCTCCCCCATCATCATCCCGCACAATACCCCACCCACGCCGGTGACGTTCGAGTCTATCATATTCGTCTTCGGGGTCACCGTGGCGAAGAACCCGCCAGTCTCCGGGTCGCGGTACCTGAGCAGGCAATTCCACGCTCTGCGCGCATAGCCGAACCACCCCATCATCACAAACGCCCGCGTGATCCAGGTGTTCGGGTACAGCTGCGAGAACAGCGGCGTGTAGCTTCCCTTTGTCCGCTCCGTCGGCGAGTTGACGAAGTCTCCGTCCGCGGTCATGAACCGCTTGATGACATAGGTCAGACCCCGCGCCGCCCCGACCGTCTCGCCCGCCACCCGCAGCGAGTAGAAGCTCTTGTAGTAGCACCCCAGGTCATCCGCATCGGGGTAGGTCCCGTCCTCAGTCGGCGTTTCCTTGCCTACATAGTTGCCCTGCTCGGTCTGATGCGCGACCAGCCAGGCGGCTGCTTTGTGTGCGGCATCCAGCAGGTCCTGCGGCTCAATGCTCATCCGCTGCTTCCTCCGTTGCTCACGCCTTCTCCACCGTGTACCGTATCCACCCCGACCAAGTCTCGCCGGGCGGCACTATCGCCATCCTCGACTCCCCCGGGTAGCCGGCCGCGTAGAGGTTGGGATCGTTGGGCGAGCAGGTCAGGTTCTCGAGGCACACGAACGGCTGCCCGGCCGGGGCGTAGCAGATCATGTGCCTCATGTTCGCGCTCGCCTGCAGCCTCAGCCTGATCCCTTCGTCAACGAAGGTGATCCCCGCGGTGTCCTCCGGCCGCTTTGGGTAGAACACCGCATCAATCTCCACTCCCTCCAGCGACCGCCACTGCCTCCAGTCATAGCCGGTGCCGGCCACCGGTATCAGCTTGCCCGTGGGTATCAGGTCAACCAGCTCCATGATGTTGTCCGCGGGTATCCTCACCAGCAGGTCGGCGCGTTTGCCTGGGATGCGCCAGAAGGGGTGCAGCCCGTAGCCCACCGGAGCCGGCGAGTTCCCCAGGTTCTCGAAGCCGAAGTGGACCTCCATCCCACCAGGGATCAACCGATGGATGGTGGTCAGCCGGCCGGGGAAGGGAAACCCTTCGTGCACCGGGTGGCTGCTGGTGATCTCCAACACGCTGACGATCTCGCGTTCGGTCTTCCGCACGCTGAAGGGTTCATCTCTCACCAGGCCGTGGATGAAGACATCCTCTCCGTGCTTGCGCTGAACGATCTCCCGGCCCTGGAATACGTAGCGCGATTCGGTGAGGCGACACGGGGTCGGGAACATCTGAAAGCCGCCGGTCATGTCCTCGCCGTTCGCCAGCACCCGGTCCGGGTCGAAGTGTATGAACTCGCGCCCATCCACCTGGAACGACACCAGGTTGGCGGCCATCCGCGGCAGTATCGCCACGCTGACCGTGTGTCCGCCGATCCCGGCCGTCAAGCTCTCGGTCTCCAAGTCCGCTCGCGTGAACTTCCTCATCGGCTCGGTTCCTCTCAGGAGATGTGAGCAGCGCGCCTCTCCTGTTGTTTCCCCGCGCGTTTGCGCCTCCCCTCGCGGCACGCGCCCGGGCCCGATCCTGCCAGCGTTGACACAGAGGGAGGAAGCCGGTTCACATTGCTGCGAGGTTGCCGCGCCACCGCCGGCCCCGGGACAGCACGGCCGATATTTCTCACAAGAGGGGCTTGACGAGTGGTCCGCTCCCCAGTATACTGCCCCGGAGTGTGCATATGCATAAGTGGGGGCCGCGGTGCGTGCAGACCTCTTAGGCGAGCTCCACCCAATGGCAGACCTGCTGGCACGCTGCCCTGGAATGACGAAGGAGCATGTCTACTACCTTGAGCAGCGCGGTTACGTACGGCCCATCAAGCAACGTCACGGCAAGATTGAACGTAATCTCTACACCACCCAGCAGCTCCAGCTCGTCGAGACCATGTGGCGACATCGCCAGGGTGGTCTCTCGCCCAAGGAGGCCTACCAACGTGCTCTTCGCGACCAGACTCGCGGGCAGCTCGCCATCTGGCCCGAAGGGTCGCCGGAGGGCGCCTAGTGGGCGCGTCACCGCTTCAGGCCGGACCGGGAGACGACCTAAGCCGTGTCCCCGAAGGGACACGGCCAGGCGGCATACTTGCTTCCTCGCCGCCGGTCGTGACGGAGGCGGCCGGTCCGGCCGGCCCCCGCTTGCGCTTGGAGGAGGTGGGAACACGCACCGGCCCTGACTTCGCCGAGGTCGAGGTCGCCCTGACCCTGTCCGGGCACCGCTTTGCCGGCCGCGTGCGACGTGAGGGCGCCAACCAGGAGGCATGGAGAATCGCGGCGGCGGCGTCTGTGGGCGCGATCCAGCAGTACCTGCAGCAGCGACATCTCGCCGGACCGACTCCCAGAGTCCAACTCCTCGATACAACACTCCAGACGACGTCGTTCGGACAAGAGGTAGTACACGCAACCATCAGGCTCGCCCAGGGCGACCGGCAGGTGATTCTGCTCGGCTCCGCTTTGGTGCGCAGCGACAGGTGCAGCACCGCAGCCGCCGCCGCCCTTGATGCCGTGCAGCGCCAGCTCCAGACGCTCACTCGCTCGCTCCGGCTCACCCCGGACGCGCGCCCCGGGAAACTGGCGGGGGGAGAAGGTCCAGTACGATTGCCCGTCACTCCCTGCTTGGCCGAGTCAGCGCATGCCGACTCGCGCTCCGCCCCGCGACCATCTCCCGATGCTGAGCCGACTTCGGGCGCCGCTCTCGCCCTTCACCTTACCCCCTCCGCACTCCACGCCGCGGTGGTAGATGAGGCCGGGCGCCTGATGAGCGAGGCCCATCATCCGGGCCAGCCTTCTCTGTCCCCTCAGTCATTGCTGTCTCTTGCTGTGGAATCTTGCCGGGAGGCAATGCTTGCGCGGGCAGGCGGATCGCCGATCCCGGCGGCGGTAGGCCTGGCCCTGTCAGGAAAGGCAGACGGCGACCTGACGGCCGCCGGGGCAGGGGCAGCCTGGCCGCTGAGCCTTTTGGTTGGCACCCTCGCCCGCGAGTTCAACCTGCAAGTCCACCCCATCGGAGAAACCGCGGCGATTGCCCTCGCCGAGGCGCGGCTGGGCGCCGCCCGTACCCTGGACTCGCTGCTGTTCCTGAATGTCGGCGAGGAGATCGAGGCGATCCTGGTGCGCGATGCCGCCGTCCTGGATTTGCACCAGCCAGGGCACGTGGTGCTTGACAGCCGCGGCCCCCGCTGCGCCTGTGGGCAGATGGGCTGCTGGCAGGCGCTCGCCGGATGCGAGGCCCTGGTGGGACGTGCCATCAAGGCCGTTACCAGCGGGACCCCATCGGCGCTGGCGGCCGCCCTTACCCGTGGTGCCTCCGCGGTCACTCCGGCCCTCATCTGCCGGCTGGCGATGAGCGGAGACGCCGTCGCCAGAGAGGCCGTCGAGATGACGGGCCGCTACCTTGCGCTCGGGCTGGGGAACCTGCTGTCTCTCTTCGATCCGCAGGCGGTGATGATCTCGGCCGGCCCGAGCGGGGTGCGGGCGGCTCTCCGTCATGCCACCGAGCTGGCGCTCAAGTCCAGCCCGCGCGCGGACGCCTTCGCCAGCTGCGTCTTCCTCTCCCCCGAGCTCGGACCCGCGGCCCCCCTGTTGGGCGCGGCTGCTTGGGCCACCCTCCGGAATGGCAGCGGAGCGACGCGCGTGAGCAAGCAGTGACGCTCCGGCCGGCGCCGGCCTACTTCTCCTTGAATCCCTCCGGCAGAGGCGCGTTGTACTCGTACTCGCAGCGCGCACGGAGAACTTCCTGGTTCCGCTCGCGCACGAACATGTTCACCGCCAGCACCAGCTTGCTCTCCGGGTCAATGTAGAACCGCCACGAATCCGGTCCCCTGCCGCCCGGATCCCGGAGGCCAGGTGGAGTGTCCACCTCCACTACCAGCGCTCGCTTCCCACCCCAGTCCGCCCGTTTCCCGCGCGCTCGCTGGCCAGCCGCCGCCAGCTTGGTCACTACACCCTCCTGCCCACATACGTCCATTGCCCCGCCCAGCCCCGTCAGCGTGGAGTCGGGCTGCGCCGGGACGTGGTTCTGCCCCGGGGGGAGGCGAACCGGCATGGCCACGCCGTTCGTGATCGTCTTCCCCGGCCCCTCGATCTTCCCCCACAGCGCGTACTCCCACTCCGAACCATCCGCGAGGTAGACACGCCCCGTCCCGTGAAGCGTGTCCTGCCTGCCTATTGCCTGCGCCACCTCCGACCACCTCACCGTCCGCCGCGCCTGGAGGTGCGCGATGCCCACGACCGCCAGGGCGGCCACCGGCAACACCACCAATGCCCATCTCGACCGCTTGCTGCGAGCCGTCCGGCTGCCGCTCACCATGTTCAGCCCCCCTGCTCCTCCATCACCAGGATTCGCCCATCTCCTGGGGGCACGATGAAGCCAGTGCCCGTCTCCCCCGTGAACGCGTCCCGCGCCGGCGCCTCCAGCTTCATGGCATACGCGTCTTTCGCACCGGGGAGGTTCACGACCACCAGCGCCTTGTCGTACCTGCGTCGCCACACGTGGGCGTTGACTCGCTCGCCCGCGCCCACCGGGAAACCGATCTTCACGTCGTACTCAGGATACCAGTCGTGGCGGTGGCTGGTGTTGTCGCTGAAGAGGTAGAAGTAGTCGCCGACGATCAGCGTGTAACACATGCTCCAGCGCCGGGTGGCGGAGTCGCGCGGCGGCCGCTGGCCCCAACCCGGATTGGTGGGCCAGCCGTAGTGTGGGTCGAGACTCTCGAAGCGTTCAATGGCGCTGATCCGCGGCGCGCGCAGCAAGGTCTCGTTGTGCCGCATCGCCTGGATGCACTCATCCCAATCGGTCCGGTCATGGCTCCACCCGGACTCATATATGATGCCGTTGATAGAGGGCAACAGCCAGTCGAAGCCATCTATGTCGTAGCCAGCATTCACCAGGATCAAGAGGTCGTCGCCTACCGCGGCGCGGACCTCCCTCATGAACGCCTTCCATGGTTCGGGCTCGTCGCTTCGCAGGTTGTCGTAGAAGACCCCATCAATGCCCGTGTCCTGCAATGCCTTGGTCTGGCTGACGACGTGGGCGCGGTACTCCGGGTTGTACCAGTCCATGCGATGGGTGCCCGGCCAGAACTGCTCCTTCTCGCCCTTCTCGCGCAGCCACCACGGGTGGTCCTCGGGAAGCCAATCATCGGCGTACTCGTAGAAGTTCAGCTCCGCCACGATCACTGCGCGGGGATTCAGACCTCGCAGCTCGGCCAGCGTCTCGCGCGCCTTCAGCACCGACTCAGGAGTGAAGCCGTCGGCCAGACCCTCCGGCCGGCGGTTCGGCTCCAGCCCCAGCCGCCAGTTGCCCAGCAGGATCAGGTCATGCTTAGCATAGCTGGCAAGGGAATCACGGGGCTCTCCCCTCACAGACGCCCAGAACATGGCGATGCGCGGATATGGTACCTGTGCCAATCTCGCGACCTCCTTTCTCCCCTCCCCCGGTTCCGCGGACGCACGCCTCCCTCCGCCGCAGGACGCCGCGAGCATAGTCAGCGCGCCCAATGCAGCGCCCCATCTCAGGACCTGCCTGAACCCACGCCGTGGCTGCCTCATCACCTGGTCCACTTGAACTTGACGATACCGCCTGAGTCTTGCGCGACGTACAACCATCCCTCACCGTCAACGGTGATCCCCTCCTGATTGTCTCCCGGAAACGCGTATCCCCTCACAGTGTCGCCCGACCGCGTGATCTCCCAGAAGGTGTTGGTGGCATCGCTGATGGCATAGATGTGATCGCTGGTCGCGTCGTAGTGCATGCCGGCAATGTCCACCACCCCTATCGAGAAGGCGCGGATGATCTTCCCAGTCGAACCCCCTTCGAGCGCCTGTTTGATGGGCACGACCACCTCCACGATCACAGAGGGATCCTTGTCCATCTCAAAGGTGAACCCCTGGTTGGCAAGATAGAAGGTGCCGCCTTGGGGATGGGTCGCATCCGGCACGAATGTGATCGCCTCCACACCTTGCCCGCCGGCCTTCAGCAACTCCATGCCGTTGAAGGTCCGGTCAACCGGGAACTGCCGCAGCACCTTGAATCCCTCCGGGTCAACCTCCACGATCTTCTCCTCACCCTCCACCACCACGTAGAGCAGCCCGGTGCTGGGATCGAGGGTGACTCCCTCAAAGTCGGCATCCATCAAGTGTGCCTGCTTAACGAGCTTCCCGTCGCGTGCGATCTCGCAGATGTCGCCCTCATCTCCCACCGCGAACAGTGTGCCTCGCTTGGCGTCGAAGGTGATCCCTGAGGGCTCGTTGAACCCGATCTGGTCAATGTCGCCGACGTACTCGCCCTGGGGGAACACGATCCCGGACGGATCGGAAATCCTCTCCGCACCGCAAGCCGCCACCACCACCCAGCCCAACACCACCGCGACCAAGAGCCACACCCACGCCAGCTTGCTCATGTGCACTCCTTCCCGGCCATCCTGAGCCGTCTGCCAGGCAAAGCCTTCGGCGCTATTTGAGCACCCTCCCCTTCGCCTCCGCTAGCTTCTTCAGCGACAGGCACCGACCTCTAGCGGCTGCTCGCGCGCGGGCCCGCACCCCAGAGGACACCACGCCCCTCAGCACGAAGGAGATGGAGGCCGCCGGGCTTCGCCACGCCGAGTGCCCACAGGAGGGCTGCTATGCCCAAGAAGATGATCCACGAGTTCTGGCAGATGAAGGAGCGGGGTGAGAAGATCACCTGGATCACCGCCTACGACTACCCAACCGCGCAGTTCGCAGAGGCCGCCGGGCTGGACATGATCCTGGTCGGCGATTCCCTGGGCATGTGCGTGTATGGCTACCCCAGCACCATCCCGGTGACCATGGACCAGTGCATCGTCCACTGCGATGCCGTCAGGCGGGGCGCCCCCAACACCTTTGTGGTTGGCGACATGCCCTTCATGAGCTACCAGCCCTCAGTCGAAAAGGCCGTCGAGAACGCGGGCCGCTTCCTCAAGGAGGCCGCCGTGGATGCCGTGAAGCTTGAGGGCGGCCGCCGCGTCAGCGCCACCGTCCGGGCGATCGTGGACGCCGGCATCGTCGTGGTGGGACACATCGGCCTGACCCCGCAGAGTTCCGGGCAGCTCGGCGGACACAAGGCCCAGGGGCGCACCGCCGAATCCGCCTGTGCGCTCGTCGAAGACGCGCTGGCACTGGAAACCGCCGGCGCGCATATGCTCCTGCTTGAAGCAGTGCCGCCCGAAGTGGGCAAGTTCATCAGCCGGAAGCTGCATATGCCGGTGCTCTCTATCGGCGCCGGCATGGACTGCGACGGGCAACTGCTCATCATCAGCGATGTGATCGGTCAGTTCCAGGCATTCACCCCTAAGTTCGTCAAACGGTACTGCAACATTGCCGAGATGATCACCGAAGCGCTCAAGGCCTACTGCGCCGATGTGCGCAGCGGCGCCTTCCCCACCGACGAGCACTGCTACCACATGCTCAGCGGAGAGCACGCCAGGTTCGTCGAGATGATGGAACAGCGCTCCCGTGACGCTTGAAGTGCGCGCCCCCCCCTACAACACCCTCCCCTTCACCTCCGCCAGCTTCTTCACCGACAGCCAGCCTCGGAGCAGGTAGCCGCTTTCCCTCAGGTTCTCCGGTGTGGGCGGAGAGGTGGGGGTGACGCTGTTCATGTCCGCGCTCGGGTGGCCGTCGCCCTTGCACAGCAGCGTACCGTCCCAGCTCATCCCCGGCCGGCGGGCGAGGATCTCGCCGTAGTAGTCAATCACCGGCAGCTTGTGTCTCTCGGCCAGCTTCCACAGCTCTTCGTTGTACTTCCCTTGCAGTGCCAGGTTATCAATCAGCGGTGGAATGGTGCTGAGGATGACGATGGTGCCGTTGTCCAGCAAGCGAGTGACGATCGTCTCCATGTCGGCGACGTACTCGTCCGCCGGCCGGTTCGCCCAGGCGTCATTCGTGCCGAGCATGAGGATGGCGATCTGCGGGTTGTACTTGCGGATGATGCCATCCAGGGGCAGCATTCCCTTGAATCCGCCCGCGAGATACTGGTCGGCGCGGACGCCGCCCGCGGCGGTGTAGCTTCCGCCCTCCGGCAGATCCACGTGCGCCAGCCACCAGCCGTCCCTGTCGCTCTCCTCCCCGCAGTGGCTCCACTTCAGAATCGCCTCGTCCTCCGCGGTCTTCCCCTCCCCTGCTCTTGCCCAGGCGGTATAGGGACTGGCATAGGTGATCGAGTCACCCAGATGCAGCACCACTCCCTCGGCGCCATTGAACCGCTTCGCCACCTCGCGCATGGCGGGCGCGTAGTCCCGGGTTTCCCGCTTGCCAAGGAATGCGCCCTGCTTGACCGGCTCCTCTGCGCCATATGCGCAGAACACCGACAACGCCATCATCGTGCCTGCCGCTATCACCAGCAGCTTCTCCATCACTTCACACCTCCAAACACCAGCCCTTCCTTCGTCTCCCGCGGCGCCGCCCCTCCCCATTGGCTGGAGATGAGTGAGATAGGCGCTCGCGAACGTGGCATTCCTCGTCGAGGCGTCATACCACACTCACGGAGGCCCACTATGATCAGCGAAGAGCGCAAGCGCGGCGGTTGCCTTACAGCCTGGCTGATCCTGATGCTGATCGCCAACCCATTGGTGGCCTTGTACTACCTCGCCGCGGGCCACACTGTCAAGCAGGCGCTTCCTAATCTGCCAGAGTATGCCATCCCCTTGCTGATCTTTCTGGGGATCGCCAACTTCGCGTTCGCCCTCGCCATTTGGAGCTGGAAGAAGTGGGGGATGTACGGCTTCGCCTGTTCCGCCGCCATCGCCTTCATCATCAACCTCACCAATCTGGGTGTAGGACCTTCCATTCTCGGTCTGGTCGGAGTCGGCATCCTGGTGGCCCTGGTCAGCCCGGTCTGGAAGCAGATGGACTAGCCGTTCCACCCGTCCCCGCCCGGCCAACACAAACGCCTGGACACGCTGATCGCGGCCCAGGCGATCGGCTCTTGTCTCAGCCGCTCGCTCCCCAGTGCTGCTCCACCTACTCAGTCTCGCCGCGGCAGTTGGCGGCGAGACTGACAGCGCCCAGGTCGCCAGCTGGACCCGCCCGGTGAGAGGGCCCCCAGCCCAGCACCGCGACAGATCGCCGGTTACGAGATGCCGCTCAGTTGTCATCCGCCGGCGGCACGGCGAAGCTCGCGAGTTGCTCCACCACGCTGCCCGCTGTAGTATAGCATACGTTGTCAAGGGTTTTTCGGGAAAAGCACGGAGGTTACTGGCTTTTCATGGTGGCGAATTTGGGTGAAAACGGGCAGTTTCCGTTTATCCTTGTCGGCGGTGGCTTGCCGATGGCGCTAGCAGACGTTCGCTACCGTTTCTGCTCTATGAATAGGCGAGCGATAGGATGATCTCAAGTATGCTGCTGACCCGGGATACCGCCTGGCCGCGCGTACAAGAGAACAGGCCTTTGATGCAATGCCGAGGGCGCACGTGGGGTGTATACTGTCTTACTCGGCGGAGATGCTGCGGGGAGCCTCAGAGGAAGGGGGTGATGCAGGGTGAGAGGGCAGGCGCGGCCGCCGTCTGCGAGACACCCGGCGGATCGCGGTCCGTGGTATTCACAAGCTGCGGCATACCCGGTACACTACGGGCCTAGTCTCAGCCTGTGGCGGCGACAGCGCGCCAACCCATTGGGCGGTGGGAAGCGCGGCCTGGGCCTACGGGAAGGAGGTGATGTGGCGGGGCGCCCGTGACTGACAGTGCGAGAAACCATATCGCACTGATATTCCTTGGGGGGAAGAGACGATGCGAAAGCTGTTAGTAGTCCTGGCTGTGCTGATGTGCATGGTTGCCTGGTGGACCGTGGCCAGCGCGACCGAGTACCATGTTGGTTCCGGACAGCAGTATGCCACGGTCAACGACTTGTTGTTGGTTGTGACCTTGGGGGACAATGACATCGTTTGGGTGCATCCGGGCACCTACCCGAACTTCTGGGTTAAGGTTGGCGGCGGGAGCAGCCAAGCGGCCGCGGTGCAGATCAGGGCCTGGGACCTGAACAACAAGCCGGTCTTCGACGCTGCGGGCGCCAACAACTGTGCCCAGTTCGAGGACCCGAACAGCGTCTATGGGTTGGTCGGCAAGTGGTTCTACATTAGCGACCTGGAGATCACCGGCGCCGCTTACCGCGGCATCTACAATGTGTCGTGCAGCATCATCGTCCGCGGCTGCTATGTGCACGACAATTACAACGGGTACATGGGGGGATGGCATAACGCCCGCGACGCAGAGCGCGGCGATGCCATCTTCGAGTACAACGAGTTCAATCGCTGCGGAAGCGGTGCCTACGCCCATCCGATGTACATGGAGGGCTACAACGCCGAGGTCCGCTACAACTGGCTCCACGACAGCACCGGCGGCAACAGCTATAAGGACCGCTCCCGCAACTCCATCGTGGAGTACAACTACATCTCCGCGGGGGGCAATGGCTACCGCGCCATTGAGTTCTGCGGCTTCGACGACAACCAGATGCCCTCCGACATTGACCAGTACGCCACCGTCATCGGCAATGTCATTACTCAGAACGGCGGCGGTAACCCCTGGCTCTTCATGTCCAACGAGCGCACCGAGGGCGGCAGGGGCAAGAACAAGGGCTACATGGTCATGGTGAACAACTCCTGTTACGGCGAGAATCTCACCGGCCCGGTGATCGCCGGCGACAAGTGCGCCGTGACCACCCTGCATAACAACATCTTCCACACCAATTGCACCAGGATGTTCGACAAGGTCCAGGGACAGCAGACGTACGGCGTCGTGAACACCTCCTACAACAACTGGGTGACGAGCGGGTGCGCCACCGTGCCCGCCATGGTCAACACTGTGGTCGGGACCAGTCCGGGCTGGGTGAACGGGGCATGGCCGCTGGGCGACTTCCATCTCGCGGCCGGCTCGCAGTGCATCAATGCAGGCAACGGCGGCGTCGGCGGCCTGCCCACCAAGCAGTACGCGCACCCCTGCGGCTGGACTATCCGCCCCACCGACGGCACCATTGACATCGGCGCCTACGAGTACGTAGGCGGGCCGGCGCCTCCGGTGGCCGACTTCTCCGGCAACCCGACCAGCGGCAGTGCTCCGCTCGCCGTGGCCTTCACCGACCTCTCCACTGGAAACCCGACCTCCTGGTCGTGGACCTTCGGAGATGGCGGCACCTCCACCGCGAAGAACCCGAGCCACACCTACAGCAGCGTGGGGACCTACACGGTAAGCCTCACCGCCACTAACGCCCAGGGCTCGAACACCAAGACCAAGCCCGGCTACATCACGGTGGCGAACCAGAGCTGTCATGTGGGCTCCATCGCCCTACTGGGCAAGTACAAGGGCACCGGGGCTCCCAGCGGCCGGGGTTACTATGCGGAAGCGACCATCACTGCACACGACCAGGCCTGCGCCGCGCTGGCAGGCGTGACCGTTGACGTCACCTGGTCGGGGTGTGTGTCCGGGACTAGTTCCGGCGTTACCGGCACCAACGGGCAGGTGGTGCTCACCTCACCAGTGAACGCCACTGGAGGCACTTTCACCTGCACGGTGACGAACCTGACCAAGTCGGGGTATCCGTACAACTCCGGCGCCAACCACGAGACCTCGAAGAGCATCCAGAATCCGTAGGACTCGCGGCGGATTGAGGACTGCACAACAAGGGCCCGCCCCGTCGGGGCGGGCCCTTTCGTCACCACGGGCGGAGCCCAATGCCTGGCATGTGGCGGAGTCGAGGGCATGTATGACTGAGAGTCCCTCCACCACAAAGGCTCTGCCGTGTCTGGTAGTCCATGGCAACGGCCTGGTCGCTCCCGGGGATGCTCTGCGGTGGTTGTGTTGCGCTGTTTCCTGTCTCGCCGTTGGCGCGATGACAGATACAAGAGACGCGACAATGGCGGGCAGACAGATTGTACAAGACCCCGCCCTATTCATACATTGACAGGGCCAGCGCGCTGTGATACGCATGTCTTGACGGCGGGTGGCAGGCCCGCCGAACGCGGCTCTGGCGCGCAAAGCGCGCAGACCGGTCGCCGCGGCGCGGCGACAGCTTACTCCGTGCGGCAAGGCCGCACGTGAGGAGGGAGGCATATGCACCCATGAGTCGGAAAGGCGTGGTAGGGACCGTAATGCTGTGTGTGGCGCTGGCCGTGCTGCTGGTTGTCGGCAGCGCCCAGGCCGGGCTGCAGTCGGTATGGGCGGTGGATGACGGGGAGAAGATCTTCCGCGGCAATATCACCAGCCCACTCAAGACTGGGCAGGGCAATGCTGTCTGGAATGGTAGTAGCGTCTCGCTGTTCGGGGCGCGCAATGAGATCGTCGCCTTTCAGTTGATCCTGCAAGCGGACGGCTCCGGCGCCACCAACGCGGACGTTACCATCTCCGACCTCACCAACGGCGGGTACACCATCAAGGGGAGTCACCCGCTGCCGGCCCCCAACAACTACATCGGCGTTGGCGTGGAGCTCTTCACCGAGCACTACCTGAACGTCTCTGTCCTGTCCGGCGATCCAAGCACTGGCTACTTCAACTGGAGCGCCTCCGCCGCGCCCAGCGTCAGCGGCATGACCACCGGCTGGATGCCGGATGCCATGGTCCCCTTCTCCGCCGCCTCCGGAAAGGGCGGTGCGCCGTTCAACATCTCCGCCAACCAGAACCAGGGCGTCTGGGTGGACATCTACGTGGACAAGGGACTGCCCGCGGGAACCTACACCGGCACCATCACCGTGAAGCTCAACGGCGTGACTAACCAGACCATCCCACTCTCCCTGCAGGTGCTCGGCTTCACGCTGCCGGATGAGAACCACTACAAGACGATGATCTACTACAGCGACTACTGCATTGACCCGCGCTTCAACCTGAGCTACGCGGGTCAGTGGCCGACGATGCTGAACTTCAACAAGATGGCGCACCGCCATCGCCTGGATCTGATTGGCAGCGGCACCTGGGACGAGATCAACAACATGGGCGGCCTCCTCAGCGGTTCGGCCTACACCGCCGCGCAGAACTACGAGGGGCCTGGGGAGAACGTGGGCAACACGCTGTTCTCCATCTGCACCTACGGCGTGAGCTGGACGGATACGGAGGCGGCCTACCGCACCGAGTCCGACGCCTGGGAGAACTGGTTCACCGCCAACGCCCCAGGGGTCACCCGTTTCCTCTACCTGGTAGATGAACCGGATTCAAGCCAGTACAGTTGGATTCAGACCCGCTGCGACTGGATCCACAACAATCCAGGACCTGGCCATAACCTGCCGGTGTTCCTCACCAAGCAGGTGACGGATGCGCTGATCGGCTACGTGGACATCTGGGGGTCACCGACCGCCTCGTACGACCAGACCGCGGCGGCGGCCGCGCGCGCCCGAGGCGAGGACGTGTGGCCCTACGCGGCCTATCGGCCGAAGAGCGCGGCGGATGTGATTGACGATTGGGGCATCGCCTACCGGATCAAGCCCTGGATCGCCCACAAGTGCGACATCCCCCGCTGGTTCACCTGGGAGAGCACCCACTACATCCGGAACCCGAATGAGATCAACCCCAACCAGGCGTTCGACGTCTGGACCGATCCGCTCTCCTTCCACACCTCCGACGCCGGCAGCACGGGCAACGGCGACGGCACCATGATGTACCCGGGCCGGGACTACGTCTTCACCGCCCAGGACCGGCAGTTCGAGGGTCCCGTTTCCTCCTACCGCATGAAGATGTACCGCCGCGGCGAGCAGGACTACGAGTACATGTGGATGGCCGAGCAGGCGGGCAAGGGCGCGGATGTCCAGAAGGTCCTCCAGGACCTGCTGCCCCATGTGATGGACAGTGCGCTCACCGTGCCGGATTGGTCGAACAGCGACTACCCCTACGAGCAGGCCCGCGCTGAACTGGCCGACCTGGTGCTGGGCACCGTGCGGGTGCCCTCGGCCAAGTTCCAGGCCGACAAGACGAGGGGGACATCTCCCCTCACGGTGAACTTCACCGACCTCTCCATCTTCGCACCGACCTCCTGGTCCTGGACCTTCGGAGACGGCGGCGCCTCCGCCCCCCAGAACCCCAGCCACAGCTACTCTGGGTCTGGCAGTTTCACCGTCAGTCTGACGGCGAAGAACGCCCAGGGGCAGGACACCGAGACGAAGGCCAACTACATCACGCTTGTCCAAGAGGTGATCGTGTACGCCGATGCCTGGGCCAGCCAGGGCGGCAAATACTCCACCGTGATCGTGTCCGGCGGCCTCGCCGATCTGCATCAGGACGATGGGGTGTATATGGTGACGCGGCCGAGCAACGCGGGGGCCAAGTATAGCTCCATGTACACGACGCACTCCGGCTATACCCCGGCCCAGGTCGCCCGCATTACCATCGAGCACCAGGCAAAGACCAGCGACGTTTCCCAGCCCAGCAGCGCGCTGCTCTTCGTGCGCCGTCCCGATACCGGCTGGAACCTGATCAGCGATGGCGCCTGGAAGCCGGGCACCTCAGACACCGACTACACCTGGGACACCACGAGCGTCAGCACCTATCTGGGAAGCGACGGTATCATGGGCTTCGAGATGTGCGGATGTCCCAGCTCGAAGAACAAGTTCGACATCTCCGCGGACCTCTTGCGCTGGCGGCTGGAGCTGGCCGGAGGGCAGCCACCGGTCGCCGACTTCTCCGGTAGCCCGACCAGTGGCGCCGCTCCGCTGACCGTGGCCTTCAGCGACCTGTCCACCAACAGCCCCACCTCCTGGTCGTGGACCTTCGGGGATGGCGGCAACTCGGCCGCGCAGAATCCCAGCCACCAATATACCGCGGTCAACACCTACACGGTGAGCCTAACCGCCACCAATGCCCAGGGCTCGGACACCGAGACCAAGCCAGGCTACATCACGGTGGCGAACCAGAGCTGCCACGTGGGCTCCATCGCCCTGGTGGGCAAGTACAAGGGCACCGGGGCTCCCAGCGGCCGCGGCTACTATGCAGAAGCGACCATCACTGCGCACGACCAGGCCTGCGCCGCGCTGGCGGGCGTCACCGTTGACGTCACCTGGTCGGGTTGTGTCTCTGGCACCAGTGCGGGCACAACCAATACCAGCGGCCAGGTGGTGCTGACCTCGCCGGTGAACCCGAGCGGGGGCACCTTCACCTGCACGGTGACGAACCTGACCAAGTCGGGGTATCCGTACAACTCCGGCGCCAACCACGAAACCTCGAAGACCATCCAGAATCCGTAGGTCTCAGATGGACGGACTGTGAGCGGGAGGGACCCCGCCTGGGCGGGGTCCCTCCCGCTATTGATGCCAAGGGGGAGCCTAGACGCAGGCCTCTCTGAACCGTCTCCGGTAGCCGGCCGGGGTCGTCCGGTAGTGTTTGACGAAAGTTCGGTGGAGATGGCTGGCGTCCACGAAACCGGCCTGCTCGGCGATGTGCTCTGTGCTGTAATCGCTGGCGAGCAGTTGGTGGGCGACGAAGGCGATGCGAGAGCGGAGACAGAACTGACCGTAGCTGAGGCCGACGCTTTCTCGGAATACCTGGCGGAAGCGAGAAGGGCTGAGCCCGCAGGCGGAGGCGACTTCGGGAAGGCTGATGCGGCTGCCAGGGGAGGCGTGAAGCGCGTTCATCGCCGGCATCAGACGCTCCAGGTTCCGCGCGTAGATGGGCGCCGGCAAGGCGATGCTGGTGGGAGGTTGCCAATTGCGTCGCAGAAGGATCAACAGGCGCAGCAGGTCGTGGCGCACGAGATCGCGCCAGCCCAACGGGCGATCCTCAACCTCACCTCTCATCTCCTCGGCGAGGGCGACCACCTGAGCGCGCAAGCGGTCATTGCTGACGCCGGGGCGCTGAACGGCAGGAATGGCAAACAGGTTCACCCAGGGAACATCGCCCACCATCTCTCCATCCAGGAACTCTGGCAGGAAGATGAACACCAGCGAGCGCGTATCCCGGTCGAGCACTCGCCAACCATGCGGTTCCCAGGCGGCAACCAGCCAGACGTCTCCCCGTTCCCCGACAAAGGTGGAGTCGGCGAACACCCTCCCCTGTCGGCCGGAGAGCATGATCCCCACCTCCACTCCTTCGTGCACGTCAAATTCCAGGGGACGCGGCGGAGAGACCTGGGAGTCGCAGTTGAGGGGATTCGCGTGGGAGAGATCGTGGAGGTAGCGCCTCGCCCGAATAGGCCAGTCAAGCGGTATATAGGTTGGGCGGGCTGGGTCAGTGACTCCCTGGCCGAGCAAGCGCCGGCGGCCCGAGGCGGGCGGCCCAGCACCGGCGACCTCCTCGTCTCTGCGCCACTGATCACCCGATGATCCCGCCCCTCCGACCCTGCTGGGCCCTCGGGGTCCTGACCGGGCGGATCCCGCCACCGCTGCCCCTCCAATGCGGTCGTGCCCCTCTGGCCCCCTGAAGGGACCCTCTCGCGGTCCTGAAAGGCGCGGCCAGTCGGATTATACAAGAAGTCCAGCTTCCTGTCCAATGACTAGCACTGTGAATAGGACGTAGACTGGGCCCGTCGCGAGGGCAGTTGCAGGAGTGGCGAGGAGGCGCCTTTCGGCGGAGGGGGCAGTCGCACTGTCGGGCGGGAGGCAGGTCCGCGAGGCGGCCCTCTGTGGTGGCCGGGCGGACGGCCTTGTCTCCCGGGTTGCATCCACATAACGGAAGGAGGTAAGAGCAAGGTTGAGCAGAGCAAGATGGATCGCGGTGCTGTGCGTGGTAGCAGCGAGCGCGCTTCTCCTCTCGTTGGGAGCAGAACGCGCGCAGGCCGGGCTCGCCTCAGTCTGGGCGGTGGACGATGGTGAGAAGATCTTCAGAGGCAACACCACCAGTCCGCTGAAAACCGGACAGGGTAACTCGGTGTGGAATGGCAGCAGCGTCTCGCTCTCCGCGGCGAGAAACGAGATCGTCGCCTTCCAGCTGATCCTCCAGGCAGACGGCTCGGGCGCGAACACGGTGAATGTGACCGTCTCTGACCTCACCAATGGTGGCTACACCATCAAGGGCAGCCATCCGCTCCCCTCCCCCAACAACTACGTTGGGGTAGGCGTGGAACTGTTCACGGAGCACTACCTGAACGTGTCAGTGCTCTCCGGCGACCCGAACGCGGGCTACTTCAACTGGTCGGCGGCGGCGGCTCCGGCAAACAGCGGCATGACCACCGGCTGGATGCCGGATGCCATGGTCCCCTTCTCCGCCGCCTCCGGAAAGGGTGGTGCGCCGTTCAACATCTCCGCCAACCAGAACCAGGGCGTCTGGGTGGACACCTACGTGGACAAAGGACTTCCCGCGGGCACCTACACCGGAACGATCACGGTCACGGTGGGCGGGAATACGGTGGCCACTATCCCGGTGAATCTGCAGGTGATGAACTTCACCTTGTCCGACGACAACCACTACAAGAGCATGATCTTCTACAGCGACTCCAACATTGCGGAGCGTTACAATCTGAGCTACTCAAACCAGTGGCCGATGCTCCTCAACTTTAGCCGGATGGCACACCGACACCGGCTCGATCTCATCGGCAATGGGACCTGGGATGAGATCAACAACATGGGCGGCCTGCTCAGCGGGTCCGCCTACACCACCGCCCAGGGGTATGAGGGACCGGGCGAGGGAGTCGGCAACTCGCTCTTCTCTGTCGGGACATACGGGGGCGCCGGCTGGGCGGACAACGAGGCGGCCTGGCGCACCCAATCCGATGCCTGGGAGAACTGGTTCACTGCTAATGCGCCGGGTGTGGATCGCTTTCTGTATCTGATTGACGAGCCAGGCTCGGATCAGTACAGCTGGATTCAGACCCATGCCTCGTGGATCCACAACAACCCGGGGCCCGGCAAGAACCTGCCGGTGTTCATCACCCACTCGGTCGCCGATCCTCTGATTGGGTCGGTGGACATCTGGTGCTCGCCTACGTCTCAGTACGATATGACCGCGGCAGCCGCGGCGCGGGCCAGAGGGGAGGACGTATGGTCCTATGCGGCTTATCGGCCGAAGACCGCGGCGGACGTGATTGACGACTGGGGCGTTGCCTACCGCCTGAAGCCGTGGATCGCTCACGAGTGCAGCGTTCCGCGGTGGTTTACCTGGGAGAGCACGCACTACCGCCGGAACCCGAATGAGATCAACCCGAACAGCACCATAGACGTGTGGACCGATCCGCTGGTGTTCCATACCTCCAGCGCCTCCGAGACCGGAAACGGCGATGGTACGGAGTTCTACCCGGGCCGGGACTACATCTACACCGCGCAGGACCGGCAGTTTGACGGCCCCATCGGTTCCTACCGCATGAAGATGTACCGGCGCGGCGCACAGGACGTGGAGTACATGTGGCTGGCGGAGCAGGCCGGCAGGGGACAGCAAGTGCAGAACATCCTGCAGGACCTGCTGCCGCATGTCATGGACACCGCGCTGACGGTCCCGGACTGGTCGAACGCCGACATCGTCTACGAGCAAGCGCGCAGCGAACTGGCAGACCTGGTGCTGGGGACGGCTCGGGCGCCCTCGGCCAAGTTCCAGGGCTCTCCCACCCGGGGCGTGTCGCCTCTGGTGGTGAACTTCACCGACCTGTCCGTCTTCTCGCCCACCTCTTGGGCGTGGACCTTCGGCGATGGCGGAAGCTCCACCGTCCAGAACCCGAGCCACACCTATTCTGGCAGCGGCGGCTTCACCGTGAGCCTCACGGCGAGTAATGCCCAGGGGCAGGACACGGAGGTCAAGTACAACTACATTACTCTGATCCAGGAAGCGGTTGTCTACCCGGACACATGGGCCACTCAGCCGGGCTGGGCAGACACGGCGATTGTCTCCGGAGGGCTCTCGAACCTGCAGCAGGACGACCAGTCCTACATGGTGATGCAGCCCACCAACGCCGCCAAGCGGTATGCGGTTCTCTATACCGCGGATACGGCTTACACCCCATCACAGCTCTCTCGCATCACCGCCGAGCATCAGGCCAAGCGGAGTGTGAGCAGTACGCCTAGCAGCGGTCTGGTATTCGTGCGCAAGTCGGACGCGAGCTGGCAGTATGTGGGCGACTGGCTGATGAACACCACCGACACCAACTGGAGCTGGGACACCACCAGCCCCAGCACCTACATGGACAGCAGTGGCGTCGTGGGCTTCGAGTTCTGCGGCTGCCCCAACGGGACCACCAGCTACACCATCTCCTCTGACGTGATGCGCTGGCGCCTGGAGATGGCGCAGGGCGGAGCCGTGGCGCCGATTGCGGAGTTCACAGGGGCTCCCAAGTCAGGCAATGCGCCCCTGGCGGTGCAGTTCACGGACTGCTCCTCTAACTCCCCCACCTCGTGGTCGTGGGCGTTCGGAGATGGAGGCTCCTCCACATCACGCAACCCGAGCCACACCTACACCGGAAGCGGCAACTATACCGTCAGCCTCACCGCCACCAACTCCGGTGGCTCGGACGGCGAGACCAAGAGCAGTTACATCTCGGTTTCGGGCGGCGGGAATCCGCCGGTGGCCAACTTCTCCGGCAACCCGACCAGCGGATACATTCCTCTGACAGTGGCTTTCACCGACACCTCGACCAATAGCCCGACCTCCTGGTCGTGGAACTTCGGGGACTCCAACACCTCAACCTCGCAGAACCCGAGCCATCAGTACACCAGCGCCGGCAGCTACACGGTCTCCCTACGGGCGACCAATGCCGCTGGCTACGATGACGAGGTGAAGACCAGCTACATCAGCGCCAGCACCCCGCCCTCACCTCCGGTGGCGAACTTCACCGGCTCACCCACCTCGGGCGCGGTGCCGCTGACGGTGAGCTTCACGGACACCTCCACCAACACCCCGACCTCGTGGAGCTGGAACTTCGGAGACTCCAGCACCTCGACATCTCAGAACCCCAGCCACCAGTACACCGGCGCCGGCAGCTACACGGTTTCTCTGCGGGCGACCAATGCGGGCGGCTATGATGACGAGGTGAAGACCAACTACATCACCGCCAACCCAGCAGCGCCGGTGGCGAACTTCACCGGCACGCCCACCTCGGGCACGGCGCCGCTGACGGTGAACTTCACGGACACCTCCACCAACGCCCCGACCTCCTGGTCGTGGAACTTCGGGGATGGTGGCACATCTACCAGCCAGAACCCGAGTCACCAGTACACCAGCGCCGGCAGCTACACGGTCTCCCTGCGGGCGACCAATGCCGGTGGCTATGACGACGAGGTGAAGACCAACTACATCACCGTCCAAGCTGCTGGTGGTACACCCACGTTTGTCGCCGCCGGGACAGTGGCATCTGGCACAGGAGCGATCACGCCCGCGCTTCCTGCTGGCCTCGCCGCGAACGACATCCTGCTGCTGTTCCTGGAGACCGCAAACCAGGCCGTCTCCATTTCCAACCAGAACGGCGCGACCTGGAGCGAAGTCGCTAACTCCCCGCAAGGCACGGGCACGGCGGGGGGAACAAGTGCGACGCGACTCACCGCCTTCTGGTCCCGGTACAATGGGACGCAAGGCGCACCGACCACCAGCGACTCGGGGAATCACCAGGCTGGGCGCATGATCGCCATCCGGGGTGTTGCCACTTCCGGCGACCCTTGGGATGTTACGGCCGGCGGAACTGAATCCACGGCCGACACCAGCGGCGCCATTCCGGGTGCTACCACCACCGTGGCCAATACTCTGGTGGTGGCGGCTATCGCCACCTCCTTGCCGGACGCGTCTGGCACGGCGAACTTCTCGGCCTGGGCAAACAGCAACCTGACCAGCGTCGCCGAGCAGACGGATAACACGGTTACCGCCGGCAACGGCGGCGGGCTCGGACTGGCAACAGGCGGGAAGGCGAGTGCCGGGGCTTACGGTAACACGACCGTCACCTGCGCGACATCGGCAGCAAAGGGCATGATGAGCATCGCGCTCAAGCCCTCGGGGGGGCCTTCGGCGCCGGTGGCGAACTTCTCCGGCACGCCGACCTCGGGCACCGCGCCCTTGACGGTAAACTTCACCGACTCTTCCACCAACACCCCGACCTCGTGGAGCTGGAACTTCGGAGACTCCAGCACCTCGACATCTCAGAACCCCAGCCACCAGTACGCCAGCGCGGGGAACTACACCGTCTCCCTGCGGGCGACCAATGCCGGTGGCTATGATGATGAGGTGAAGGGCAACTACATCACCGTCAACCCAGCAGCGCCGGTGGCGAACTTCACCGGCAACCCGACCAGCGGGACGGCGCCGCTGACGGTGGGCTTCACGGACACCTCCACCAACACCCCGACCTCGTGGAGCTGGAACTTTGGA